>Ga0209542_10002770_pt1 | contig 38684 bp, 35 predicted proteins | sample RifCSPhighO2_01_FD_184028 | JGI IMG/M metagenome (GOLD analysis project Ga0209542, IMG submission 184028) | Soil microbial communities from Rifle, Colorado - Rifle CSP2_plank highO2_0.1 (SPAdes) (version 2) | ecosystem: Environmental > Terrestrial > Deep subsurface > Rock core/Sediment ... | reverse complement strand
GTATGTAGAATCTAAACCAACAGTACAAGTAGTTCCACAATTCATACTAATGCCCAACGAGGTACTATAAGTGCATTTTCCTGTGCCTCCAAATGTGTCAACACAAGTCCCCCCACTACTATCACTCCAAGCATTCCCATCATTAGAACATCCATATCCTTGATAATTCACACATTCACTTTCTCCAGCTCTGCACATGCCATTAATACATATTTCATCCCCAGAACAATCATTCCCGCTAATGCATTCATTCCCAGAGTTATCGTCGCATACCATTTCCCCGCTGTTAATGTCAGCATAACAACTTGAGTATTCGGAATTTCCGTTATTAACAAAAGCAAACACTAATGAAATTAAGCTCACTACTACCAAAACAAAAATTAATGTGTTATGTTTTATTTTCATTTTTCCTTCATCTATATATTGGATGGGGTTTCACACCATCACAATCATTATCTCCATTATCTATTAAGTCATCGCAATCATTGTCTAGACCGTCATCGCAATATCCGACTTCATTACTCTTACAAAGAATACATTGAGAACCCTCACAGTAACCATCGCGAAGATAGTCTCCACCAAGAACAGAAGAATCACATTCTAATCCAGAAACACAGGCAGCTTGGTGAAGGGTTAAGCCTTTTGCAACATGCCCAGAAGTATCACAACCATTGGTGGCCCCCCATGCAACACAAGTTCCATCTTGTACAAAATTCCCTCCAGAATTAGAAAAACAAGACTTTCCAGTATCTGGTAACTGACAAACAACATTAGCAGTATCTATGCCGATTTCACATGTGGGTTTTCCATTTTCATCACAATCCATGTTTATTACATTTGCATAAACGCAATTCCCATAATTACTACTCACACAAGTCCCCCCACCATTATCATTCCAAGCATTTCCATCTACAGAACATCCATATCCTTGATAATTCACACATTCACTTTCTCCAGCTCTGCACATGCCATTAATACATATTTCATCCCCAGAACAATCATTCCCGCTAACGCATTCATTCCCAGAGTTATCGTCGCATATCATTTCCCCGCTGTCAATGTCAGCATAACAATTTGAATATTCAGAATTTCCGTTATTAATATAAGCGAGGACTAACGGAATTAAACTTAATATTACAAGAACTAAAACCCATGTGTTATGTTTTATTTTCATGTTATAGGGGGATAATGTTGCTTATTTAAACATTTAGTTAGTTGAGTGATATGTGTTGAGTGATATTATTCGAATCAATATAAACTCGGACAATTCCCCCCAGCAGTATCTCCGCATAAGAATTTTTAGCGGTTTTTTTATCTTCGTTAATACCCCATGGTCTTGACTTGGGATAAAGATTTAACTCAGTAACGCCTCGCTTCCATAGCATCGGATATTCTGATCAATTATTTGAATCCAAGGCCATATCTAAAGCTAATAGAGAAGACCAAAAAGAGATAGGGGTAGCTCTTTATCTCCAGATAATGCGATATCTTTAACAAGAAACGCGTTTTTTTTATCTTTAATTTGTTCATAGTTTTTTGATGGTCCTCCAACCTCAAAAATATACTCCCCAACCACAAAATCAGGCGTCCTTCTATCTATTCCGGTTTTTAGATATAAACATTTTTCTACATGTTGGACAAAAAAATCTTCTCTTAGACTTCCCTTTGGTAAAGAAGTATTATAATAATTGCATAATGCACTTCTAAAAGACAAAGGCATCAATATTTTCTCTTCTTTTCTAATAGCTTTTTTCCCAAGACCATAAGGCGAGACCTTATAAATAATACCTGCTTGTGCCAAAGAGTTAACAATTTCTTTTGTTAATTTTAAACCCACGCCCAAAGATGAAGCCAGACCAGAGTAACTTAATTCTCCAGGTGAAGAAGTTGCTATGACCTTAATCGCCCTAAAAACATTTTCAATATAAGAAATATCTATTTCCCTAAGATACGCGAGATCATACCTTATTGTTCTTTCTAATATGTTGACATAAACGTCTTTATTCTTTTCGAAAAAAGCAGCAGGAAGAGCATCAAACTGAGAGTAAGAAGAGAAATATTTTAAATGGGGGGCCAGCATTTTTTCCAGTTCTTTTCTTTTTTCAGGGTTAATTATCTCTCTGATTGTAATTTTTGGTAAATTCTTTCCTGTTCTAAAATTAATGTATTCTCTAAAAGAAAGCGGTTTGGTTTCATAAAAACTAGCTCTCCTGGAAAGTTCAGAACCTTTGGCTTTAAGAGCAATAGCAGAAGATCCAGAGAGGATTATTTTTTCTTTTGTTTCATCAAAAAAGATTTTAATATCCTTCTCCCAATTAGACAAGGCATGAATTTCATCAATCAAAAATATTTTATGTCCTTTCGCATGAGCGTAATGCAGAAAATCAAGAAGAGAAGCACCAGATCTAAGAATACTTTCCGCATTAACAAATAATGCATTTTTCTCTTTCTTATAAAGCTCTGCTAAGATGGTCGTTTTTCCACTTCCTCTTATTCCTGCAATAACAAAAACCCCCTTTTTCATGGAGAAAATATCCTCGAGGATGGTTTTGCTTAATTCTCTAAGTATGTCTGCTCTGCTCTTCTCAGCTATGCCTGCCGAAACAGTAGCTATATCTGAGAATATTTTTTCTTCCATTTCTAATACAGAATCCCCCGCTTTAAATAACTTTCCTTCAGGAGAGTTATTCTTGGAAATTAGTTGCTTAGAGGAAAGTTATTGTGATATGAGCTATGAGACAAAAATAATGGCGATTATACAAATGGCAATTACGGATAAAACCGTTGATTATAACACCGAGCGAAAGGTTTTATCCGTTAGAGAAAACCGAACCAAATGGATTATAATTCTCGGTTTTCTCTATATATCAAATAAATCAGACTGTTTCTATTCCTCCTTCAACAACGCAGACATTATTTACGCAAGTTCCGTCTGCACTGAATGAGGATGTTAAGCTTGCTTAAATTCTTTTATCGCAAATGTCTCCGCTGTTGTCACATCCAGATTTGAACGAAAAGCTTATAAATACGAGTATACAAAATTATATTAATATTGTATACTTGGAATAAACAAATAAGATGATATACGAGAGAAAACTTTCAGAGAAGATAAGAAAATGGATTGACAAAAAAGCAATCATTGTGGTTACAGGGATGAGGAGAGTTGGCAAAACAACATTATTCAAAATTTTATATGATGAAATTAAAAGTAAGAACAAAGTTTTTTTAGATATAGAAAACCCAATTACTCAAAGATTATTTCAGGAAAAAGATTATGATAATATTTTAATTAATCTAAAACAACGAGGCATTACAGACAAGGAAAAATCATATATTTTCTTAGATGAAATTCAGGCATTTCCTGATATTGTAAAAGTTATAAAATATTTGTTTGATCATTACAATATTCAGTTTTTTGTAACAGGATCGAGCAGTTTTTATTTGAAAAACCTCTTTCCAGAGAGTTTGGCAGGAAGAAAGATAATTTTTGAATTATATCCTCTTGATTTTGAAGAATTTCTTGCTTTCAAAAATACAAAAAAAGATTTTTATCCTTCATTCAAACAAAAAGACAAACACAAAAATTACATATCGCACGAAAAAACAATAAAGCTTTTTGAAGAATATCTTAGATTCGGAGGATTCCCCCAAGTTGTTTTGTCAGATAAAATAGATGAGAAAAAAGAATGGCTGGAAGATATTTTCAAATCGTATTTCGAGAAGGAAGTAAGAAACTTAGCAGACTTTAGAGACATCAATATATTGCGCGAGTTTATACTCCTCTTGATGCAAAGAGCAGGGTCAAAGTTAAACATAAATAACATATCGGAAGAACTTGGCGTTACAAGAAAAACTCTTTATTCTTACCTTTTATTTCTGGAAGCTACATATTTTGTAAGGTTGATATCTCCCTTTAGCAGAAACGTTGGTAGAGAAGTTACCGGAACAAAAAAGGTTTATATTTGCGATAGTGGTTTGTTGAATCATTTTGCCAAGGTTTCATCCGGGAATATTTTAGAGAACGCTGTTTTTAATATAATAAAAAACTTTGATGAAATAAAATATTACCAAAGAAGAACAGGAACAGAAATAGATTTTATATTGAAGAATAAAAAAATTGCTTTAGAAGTTAAAGAAACAGGCACATTGATTGATAAGAAGAAACTAAACATTTTAGCAAAATCGCTTAGACTAAAAGAAAATTATATCATTACAAAATCTTTTAAGAAGGAAAAAGGGTTTATTGACTTGGTTGATCTTTAGTGATTTATAGAGATTCCCGATAATTAAGTTAGATTTTAGTTCGGGAATCTCTAATACATCTTTCCCAAAAAATCTAACGCAATCAGGGGAAAGATGTATAGAGAAAACCGATAATCATAATACATTTAGTTCGGTTTTCTCTAACGGATAAAACCATTCGCTCGGTGTTATAATCAACGGTTTTATCCGTATATGTAAAATCATATCGGATATATTTTTCTCAAACCTTCAACAACACAGACATTATTTACGCAAGTTCCGTCTGCATTAAACGGAGAGGTCAAATGGGCAGATACAGATGAATCACAAATGTCTCCGCTGTTGTCACATCCCGATTTGAAGTAGTTATAGCCTATGCTTTCTCCAAAAATCCTCGACATATTTTAACAAGTATTGGACTTATTTGTTTCTTAAACTTCTCAAAATCTTCCGAATTATATTTTGTAATGGCTAAATCTGATATCCTTTCTACACTCATGAAAAATCTGTTCTCGTTTAATGTGTTTAGCTAAGAGCTAAACACATACGGTATAGCAAGAGACGAAATGGGGAAATTCTAAAGTCTCTTGCTATATGATCATCGGAATTGTGTATAGGGAAGTTTGAATAAATCAGTTCACGAAATTCGCAGCTTTCAAAACGGCGAGATTTCGCTTCCTTCAAACTTCTCTTAGAGATTTTGCAGGGTTTTGCAAACACAGAAATTTCTCGTCGAGTTCTAAATTTCTGTGCCCAAAAAACTGAAAGTTTTTTAGGATTCTCTATAAAAGAAATCTGAGCGAAGAATAAGTAAAGGAAAGACTAATTTTGAAACATCAGAAAGTTAAGCAGTTACAAAACCATAACTATTAAAATCATCTATTTCTACCTAATTTAATGTCGAAAGAAATAGACACAATCAACATTGGAATATTTGGTCACATTGACCACGGAAAAACAACTCTACTGCAAAAAATTAGCGGAAAGTGGGCAGACACTCATTCCGAAGAGCTTAAACGTGGAATAACAATTAAATTGGGCTATGCAGATACAACCATATACAAAGAAGGAGACTCCTACAACATTTCAAAAAAAGGCTCTCCTGTGAGGCATGTTTCCTTCGTTGATGCTCCGGGACATGAGATGTTAATGGCTACAACACTATCGGGAGCGGCTTTAATTGACGCAGCCATTCTCGTAATTGCCGCAGATGAAGGAATCAAACCACAGACTCGCGAACATTTAATGGCTCTTCAGGCAAAAAAAGTAGAAAAAATAATAGTCATTCAAAACAAAATTGACTTGGTAGACAAAAAACAGGCATTAGAAAACTATAAACAAATAAAATCTTTTTTAGGAGAAAAGCACAAAGATACACTCATCATTCCTGTTTCAGCACAACAAAATGTTAATATAGAAGAAATATGGAAAGCTTTGACAGAAATAGAGATACCAAAATTAGATTCAAGAAAAGATCCTATCTTCCTGATAGCGAGAAGTTTTGATATTAACAAGCCGGGGACAATTCCATCAAAACTTAAAGGAGCAGTTCTCGGAGGTTCTCTAAAACAGGGAAAATTGAAAGTCGGAGAAGAAATAGAAATCAAGCCGGGGGGAAAAATAAAGGATAATGATCGAATTAGTTTTCAATCAATCAAAACAAAAATCATCTCTCTGTTTAATGGATCAGAAAGAGTCAATGAATTAACGCCTGGAGGAAGTATGTCAATCGAAACCTCATTAGACATGGTTCAGGGGAAATCAGATTCGTTGGAAGGAAATCTCGCTTCTCATCCAAATAAACTTCCTTCTCTTTCAAATGAAGTAAAAATTTTTCACACTTTATTTCCCGAAGTTTTTGGCATAACTGGTCATGTAAAAGTAGAAAAAATAAAAAAAGGAGAAGTTCTCATGCTTTCTATTAACACATCAATAACCGGCGGCTCAGTTACATCTGTTTCAGATAAAGAAATAACTCTATCGCTCAAAGTCCCTGCAATATTATTCAAAAAAGACAATGTTGGAATAGCAAGAAACATCAATGGTCATTGGCGTTTGATTGGTTATGGTGGGATAATTTGACACCCTAATTTTAAGAACTTTGCATAATCGCAGTATCTCCGCACAGCCATAAAAACTGCTAAAGACCGCCAATCACAAATCACCAATCCTCTTCTTCTTCAAATTCTCAAACTTCTCATGCAAAAGTTCCACATTTCTCTCACAAACATAATCATGATGCCTAAACCCTCCACCGAAACTCTTCGGAATATGCATCAACTCGTGAATAATTGTTTTATCCTGTTCTTTCCTGCTCATTTTCTCAAATATCTCGAGAAACTCAATCGCATAAAACGCCTTCGTCTTCATCGCTTTCTGCATTAGCTTCCCCAAGGCGTGGCATCTTGCTATTGTCCTTTTTGTCGAACTCCCGTAACTTCTCAAACACTCCACTCTTTCAACTTTAATATGATTCATTCCTAAAAACTGAACAATCTCCATCATCCTTTGCTGCAAATCCTGGGCATATTCATATTTCATTTCTTCCTCTCTTCTTCGGCATTTTATAGCAAGAGACTCAAATAACTGAACAAGAGTGTCTCTTGATATACCTAAAAAAGCTCTGCTTTTTTGGGCACAAAAATCTCTCGATTTTTGTGTTCGCGGGAAATAAACGCAACACTCAATTATTTATTTCCTGCGTTATAGAAAATGAAGATGAGAGTTTATAATTATTTCTGGGCAACACAGTTATACATCTTTCCCTTAATTGTGTTAGATTTTTTGGGAAAGATGTCCTAGAGATTTCCGAACTAAATTCTAACCAGATTATCGGAAATCTCTATAGAGGGTTTTGAAAAACCCTGTTTTTTAGTTAACTTGTAAGTTACATCGGGTCTTAATAATTTCATTAAAGCCGTGTAATGGCGACGACAAAATTAAGGTTTGCTCAGATAATTTTTCTTTTGTTTCTTCTTGACTTTCAGGCAAAATGAGGTTTTTCAAAGCCCCCTATATGTTATTTTCGTGGGTCTGTCCTAATCAAAGCCTCTTAATTTAGCATGTAAAAGATTTCCCCACATCCATACTTTTGCAGCCTGTTTCTCCATAATCGCTGGCGTTACTTTTTTCTTCAATTCGTGCATAAAATTCCAATAAAAAATAAGTTATTTCAACCCATAAAAATACTTCCCAAGATCAACTCTTCCATTTTCAACTTCAACACATTCCTCTTTCAACATTTTAATCTTCTTATCCACACCAGAAGCAAATCCAACCATCTCTCCTTTTGCACCCACAACTCTATGACAAGGAACTTCAGGAGCATAAGGATTTTTGTTCACAGGAAACTCTTTCTTGTTACGCGAGCGCAGGCGAGCTTTTGAAGAGTTTCCTGTACTGAGAAATCCGTAAGGATTTTTGTTCACAGGAAACTCTTTCTTGTTACGCGAGCGCAGGCGAGCTTTTGAAGAGTTTCCTGTACTGAGAAATCCGTAAGGATTTCTCTTCATCGCGTTTCCGACAGCTCTCGCAGCTTTCGGCGAACCAACAGCTCTCGCCAATTCGCCGTAAGTTGTAACTTTTCCGCGTGGAACTTTTTTTAAAATTTCGTAGCATTTTTCATTGAAATTCATCTACATCCTCTCCAACTTCTCAATGCGTAAATCTACATCAGGATGTGTTGAGAAAATATTTTGGATTTTTTTCTTGAATGGATCAGATATAAACAGCGGAGCAACAGCTTTCGAATAATGATGTTTATCTTGCTCTGAAACATGCTCGTGCTTTATTTTCTTCAGAGCCTTTGCCAATCCCGGAGGATACCTTGTGAACTTTACAGCCGTCGCATCAGCAGTAAACTCTCTTTTTCTCGAAATTGCTAAAGAAACTAATTGCGCGAATAAAGGAGCGAGGATTGCAAAAACAATTCCCAAGACAATTAAGATCGCTCCGCCCTTTCCTCTACCTTTATCTGATGAAGAAAACCAGAGGCTTCGTAAAAACAATTCTGCTAAAATAGAGACCATGCCAACCGCAACCGCGACGAGAGTCATAAATCGAATGTCATAATTCGCAACATGAGACATTTCATGCGCTATCACTCCCTCCAACTCCTGCTTATCTAATTTTTCTAAGCATCCGTCTGTTGCGCAAATTACCGCATTCTCTGGATTCCTTCCCGAAGCAAAAGCGTTTATCTGTTCAGAATGCATTACAAAAAGTCTCGGCATCGGCAATCCGGAAGCGAGAGACATAGATTCAGCGGCATGGAAAAATTTTGCGTGCATATTTTTGTTAGCAGGTTTTGCCTTTACCGAAGCAAGAGCAATTTTATCGGAATTATAATAGCTAATTAAAACATAGCTTAAAGAAAAAATTATTGAAATAATCATGATAATAAAAAAGAAATCTGGAGCAGCGAGTGCGATAATCCATCCTAACAAAATAAAAAATACAAAAATAACTGCAATTAAGAAAAAAGATTTCAGCTTATTTGCTCTTATCTGATCATGGAAAGAAATTCTTTCTGCCATCGAATAAAAAGAAAACACAGATATTTAAAACTTTAACTATCAGTCTCTTCCACAGCATCATTGACCTCAAACCTTCCTATATCATCATATCTCAAAACAACAGAGCTATCTTCCCCCGTTTCTATTCTATAACAATGTGAAAAGTCATACCCGTCATTCCTTTTCACATTTAATCTCCCTTCTATTTCTTCTCTTCTTACAGAATCAGAAACTCTAACTAAACGACCGCTGTAAGTTGGGATTAAACGACTCCAATTTCCACCTCGATCTAGACGAATCTCTCTGTATTTTAAATCGTCCATGAAAGAAAATCGTTAAGGCACTATTTAATAATTCTTGCACTCTATTCGACAAATTCCAAAGCAGAATCAATCTCGTCAAACACCTCATTTGAGGTTTCTAAATCGCTGAACTCAGAGTCGGGGTTGCCATCTATTGAAACTTCTTCTATTTGATTTTCCTCTCCCCCAAAAGAATTTTCATCGGTATCTCCTCCTCTAAAAACAAAGAACCCAACGATTATCAGAATTACAATTATAACAATCCAAATCAGTTTACTCATTTTCTACCTCGCTCATTGTGTCTTGCCACATTGTTCTCAACTCTCGCATTTTTCCTCTGATTGCAAATCTGTCTTCTCCATTTAGAATATCCTGTTTTATTTCAACTATTTGTTCAATTAATTGAGTGGCAACATCAGGGTTAATATCTCCTTGTTCAGCTTTATCTTCAATCTTCTCCTGTAAATCGTACAATAAAGCAATTACATAATCCCTTGCTTTTTGAGGTCTTTCTTCCGGACTTTCATCAACCAATCTTGCTTTGCTTAATCCAATTGCTCTCTTAAAACATCTGTCTTTGGCAGCTCCTTCTAAAGCATAACACCCCTTGACTGTATTATACAAAGCAACACAATGCCCCTTATTTTCCTCTTCATTCAATCTGCATGCTTCAGGAACTGTTCCTGCGGACGCGGTATAATCCTTTCCTCGCGCAAGACGGCATTTTATTCTTTCTCTTCTTGTGTCAACGCTCTCACAGTTCTTATCCCGATATTGCTGTCTTATCTCTGCCTTTTTTGCCATATTGGCTTGTCTTCTTGCACTTTGCGGAGAAGAAGAATCAACAACTTGGTCATCAGAATCATTTACAACACTATCATCAACAGCATCAGTTCTCGCATTTGTTCCAGTGCTCGTCCCAGCTCCGTAAACAGGAAACGCAAATATCATTAACATCAAAAAGAACAACGCAATAACTCTTTTTTCCATGTTTTTTATTAGATAAAGTATTATTTAAGTTTTTCCTTCAGTGAACACAATCAGTGAACGCTCCCCACAGCAAGCTTTTGCCTGCGGGCAAATCCGCCTACGGGCGGACTTGGGTACCCAACGACGACAAAAAATCGACAAGTTTAAGCTGGTCTACTTTTCTTCCTTGATTCTCGATATAATTTTGGTTATGGCAACGAACGAGCTGTTCAATTAATAATTTCGTTGCCATAAACCCAATACAAAAAATGATATTAAATTTTGAGAACTTTATGTTTAAATCTTGTAATTTCTACACTCGCTTTAAAGAGCGAGCAACAGTTTCATCACGTTTTATCCCAACAGCAAGCTATGGTGGTATTTGGGAAGAATAAATCGTCGTAACCCAGCATTTATTTTTCCAGTTAATATTTCCCATTTGCAAAACAAATTCTAAATTTTTATAAACTTTTCTGACAACTATCGAGTTAATAACTAGTCAAATTCAACCTTCACCACAGCTTTTGCTTCCGTTGGTATTTTCAAATATTCTTTTTCTTTCGCATTGTATATCCTCGCAAAGAAAACTCCCGGGAACTGTTCAACCGAATTGTTATAACTTAATATAGAATCATTATAGAATTGTCTCGAATAAGCGATTTTGTCCTCAATAGCCGCAAGCTCCTGCTGTAAATGCAAAAAGTTTTCATTCGCTCTCAATTGAGGATAATTCTCTGCAATTGCAAAAATAGATTTCAAAGCTTCCTGCATCATATTTCCCGCTTTAACTTTTCCTTTCATGTCATTAGCTCCGAGAAAAGCCTTTCTGGCTTCGGTAACATCTTTCATAATTCCCTTTTCGTGCTTCGCATATCCCTGAACAGTCTTAACTAAATTAGGAACAAGGTCGGCTCTTTTATGAAGCTGAACATCTATCTGAGAAAGAGAATTATCAATTCTGTTTCCCAGAACGACAAATCTGTTATAATAAACGATGAATGCAATTGCTACAATAACAATAATCACTCCGATAATCCATCCTAATACCATTATCTAATAAAATAAAGTAATTTTATAAATCTTCCCTTCCTTGAAATCATATGGAAAAACGCACCAGCGTCCTAATTACCTTTGCGCTCGTTATAGTCATGATAGCAGGCTTGTACATATTTACAGACTGGTTTTCACAAGTAACAGGTTATTTCTTGGGAGAAGGGGAAATAAAAAAAATAGCATTCTGTTTAAATGAGAACGGGGCAGAATTTTATGGATCATCTTATTGCCCTGATTGTGAAAAAACTCGGAAATTATTCGGTCAATCATTCAAATCAATTCATTACATTGATTGCGGAAAAGAAATGGAAAATTGTCCAAACATACAATCCATTCCTGCATGGTTTATCAAGAAGAAAATTTATTACGGTTTCAAAGATATAACTGAATTAAAAGAATTAGGTGCGTGTGAGTATACATCTTTCTCTTAATTGTGTTAGATTTTTTGGGAAAGATGTCCTAGAGATTTCCGAACTAAATTCTAACCAGATTATCGGAAATCTCTATAATTCTCGTCTGATTTCAAATTTTTTCCTTAGAATAAATATTGTGCTGATGAACAAATAAATCAATGTTCCAGCAACTCCAAAAGTCATGTCAATCATCGTATCATCTAATCTGTCGAGTAAAATATCATACTTCTCCAATCCCTGCAGATTTCTTAAAAAAACACCTTGCAATTTCAAATCAAAAAAGTAGTCTAAGACATATTCTCCTATCTCGTGTAAACCAATAAACCCTATAACTATAAAGAATACAAACGCCAGCTTCCATCTGATTCTTATTTTTAATCTGGAAACTAAGTGCATAACAACAAAAGAAATTAGCACGGGCTGAACAAGATGCTGAATCTTATCATAGTTTGGATAGATATAATATAAAGGACTAAGCAAAAAGCTCGATACGGCTATAATAACAGCAAAAACGTAATGGACTGGAGAAAAGTCTGCATCAAACAAATGATCAATTAGATAAAACAACAAAAGGAATCCAATTGCAGAAAATGTTCTTAACAAACTTGAGTAGTTCTTGAACATGTAAAGAATTATCAAGACAAAAAAAGAAATTACGAGGATAGCTATTCTTTTCTTCCTATATTTTCTCAGTATTTCTGCCTTCTTTATTTCTGACAGGAACCGCGAAGGGTATTCTTTCATGGTATTGAAAAACAAAAAGAATATTTAAACATACACAATTTCAATCCAGAGCAGTAAAGTTTATAACCCTAATTTCTAAATTATTAGCATGATAATTCCAGTTCGATGCATGGGATGTGGAAAGCCCGTAGGACATTTGTGGGAAGAATACAAAAAAAGAATAGATGCGGGCGAAGATGCAGGGAAAGTTATGGATGATTTAGGTTTAGAAAGATATTGTTGCAGAGGAACACTTTTAGGTCATGCGGATATGTTGCCGGAAATTACTAAGTTTAAGAAAGCCTAACTTCCTGTCGCACTCGGCTTAATCTTTTCCATAATTATTCTTCTGTTGATATTTCTAACGATTGCTCTTTCTATCGCAATCTCTCCGGAAATTTTCAATACTCCGCCAACAAATGAATCTCCCCACAGCAAGCTTTTGCCTACGGGCAAATCCGCCTACGGACGGACTGGGGTACCCAACGAAGACAAAAAATCGACAAGCTTAAGCTGATCTAACTTTCTACCTTGATTTTGGATATAATTTTGGTTATGGCAACGAACGAACTATTCAATTAATAATTTCGTTGCCATAAACCCAATACAAAAAATGATATTAAATTTTGAGAACTTTATGTTTAAATCTTACAATTTCTGCCATCACTCTAAAGAGCGATTAACAGTTTCATCACGCTTTATCCCAAGGTAAGACCATTTGGGTATTAACGAGAATAAAATTCTTGGGTGCCCTAAAAGCCGTTAATCTATAGCATCGGATTCAAATAATTGACCAGAATATCCGATGCTATACCTAAAAAAGCGAAGCTTTTTTGGGCACAAAGAATCGAAGGTTGCTTTGTGTTCGGGGGAAATAAAAGAAACAATCATTTATTTATTTCCTCCGTTATAGTATAACTATCATTTCATTAATTTCTCAAAATCTTCTCGCGAAATTTGTGTGTCTTTTTTCAGTATTTTAAGAAGTAAACCTCTATCTAATTTTTCACCTGGATGATTTGGGACAACAGTAGTTCTTCCGTCTTCGTGTCGCAAAAACACGTGACTCCCAGATTGCCTTAGAATTTTAAAACCGACTTTGCTAAGAATTTTTATTAGTTTATCCGCAGTTATCTGTGGCAATTTTGCCATCTAAACCTCAACTTTTTGCATACCAATAAATTTAATTGGAAAAGTTTTTTCTTCATCTACTTCCAAACACAACTCAATAGCTTCTTTTGTTCTTTTTATAAGTTCATCAAATGTTTTAGCCTGCGTATGGCATCCCGCTATTTCTATAACTTCAGAGATTAAGTAACCATCTTCTCCTTTTTCTATGATAACATTAAATTCTGCCACGTACTACAATTAATATCGAGGCTTAAATAGGTTTCTGTTTCTACCAGTATCTCCGCATAGAACCGATTAATCGGCTCTATTTTACATCTTACTAATTCGTTCGATAACAAAATACGGATAAAACCGTTGATTATAACACCGAGTGAATGGTTTTATCCGTTAGAGAAAACCGAACTAAATGTATTATAATTATCGGTTTTCCCTATATCTATAAAAATCAAACACTAACAACAAATTATTTGTCAAAAACCGTTTCATTGGACAGCTTAAGCTAACTAATCATACAAATAACATCTAAAACAGAATCAAGTGATCTTTTTTTCAAATTCTTCCTGAACAAATTTCAAATATTTCTTGAAACAAATTTTTGGATGGGACAATCTGTTCACTTCCCAATTAGCCATCAAAATTAATGAAGTTAAAAAATAGAAATATCTTATAATCGGATCGTTGCTTTTGCTTTTTATCCTATCTTCGTCGTGAACTCTGAAATCTGTTTCGATCTGCCATCGCTGTTTGTACTTACGAATCAGATCTTTGCTTGTTCTTAAATTGGTAGCAAAGCACCAATAGAAATCCTCGAAGTTATTTTTCTTTTTATGTACAAAAAGAACTATTACGGCTAACGTGTTTCTTCTCAACAAAATCACAATGAGAACAGTAATGGTGAATCTCCCCACAGCAAGCTTTTGCCTGCGGGCAAATCCGCCTATGGGCGGACTTGGGTACCCAACGACGACATAAAACGGCCAGCTTAAGCAAGTCTACTTTCTTCCTTGATTCTCGATATAATTTTGGTTATGGTAACGAAAGAACTATTCAATTAATAATTTCGTTGCCACAAACCCAATACAAAAAATGATATTAAATTTTGAGAACTTTATGTTTAAATCTTGTAATTTCTACACTCGCTCTAAAAAGCGATTAACAGTTTCATCACGCTTTATAGTCAACCAACTTAGTTCCTCGGTTTTTTTCTGTTGGTTGACTACCTCAAGAATGCTGACAGTTGCATTCTTGACGGCACCCAAGAATTCATTGTAAGAATTCTTGGTGTTAACGGAGCAATTAAAAACCGCCGAAAGATTTAATTGGTCTGCTATATCCCCAAGGCAAGACCATTGGGGTATTAACGAGAATAAATTTTGTAACAAGAAAGGTAACCACTTTTATCATAATTTTTGTAATCCATTATGTTATAAATTTAAGCCCAGTTTCTGGGGCATAATTTATTTACAGGTTTCTAAATGGGAGCACATAGTAAGAAATTAATTATAAGAATCTCTTACAATTTTCTTTCTGCTCAGAGTTTTGGATGTATTCACATACAGTTTTATCTGGCAACATATTGGCAATGACTGCATAGCAATTATCTTTCGAACTTAATGTTGGGATGTAACCACAATAAGCAGGGTCTCTTCTTGCTTCCGCTAACCCTTGATAACAATCCGCAATTCTAACAGACTCGATAACTTTTGTGCATAAAGAATCTTGTTGTAAACTTACCGCTAATTCATAATAACAACTATCAGACCATTGTGTTCCTTCAATTTTTTCACATATTTTTGGGTCATTAAGACTTTTTGCCTGAGCGTAGTAACAACCATCCTTTAGATTTGAATCTGAATTCTTCTCACATTCATTTTGATTAAGACTATAATAAACAAGAACTGCTCCAATGACAAAAACTAGTAAGACAGCTAAAGTTATTATCAACCCTTTTCTCATGATAGATTAGCGTAAGCTTACTTTAAAAACTTTTTGTATATATTTATGTAACAATTCTTGTAACAACTTTTATCATAATTTTTGTAATCCATTATATTATAAACATGTTTTAGGATAGAGAAGATTAACAACAATGTTCTCTCTTCAATAGCTCCTCGCAACTACAAGCCACTCACCGCCAACTACAAACTAATTATGCTTTCACCTTCGTGATTTCAATACAAACACCTGCTGCGACAGTTTGTCCAGCATCTCTTATCGCAAATCTGCTCATATGAGGATTTACTGCCTGCGTCTCTAAAACTAAGTTGCCCATCGGTTTAACCCTTACTTTAGCGACATCTCCGCTCTTCAGAAAATCTGGTTTCTCAACAGTACTTCCATCAGGAGATGTCTTGCTAATTATCTCTTCAAACTTGCAAGGAACTTGCGCCGTGTGAACATGGAATACCGGAGTATAACCGACAGCTATAACTCCAAGCGGAGAGATAATCGCAATCTGTCCAATAAATTCTTCAACTACCTTCGGCCTATTATTAGCGTCGCAAATAACATCTCCTCTCGCTATATCTTTCTTTCCAAGACCTCTAATATTAGCGCCAACATTATCTCCCGGCTCTGCACTCGGTAATGACTCATGATGCATCTCAATTGTCTTTATCTCTCCTTCAACACCCACTCCAGTTCTTCCAGGCAGCACAACGATTTTCTGACCTGGCTTCATAATTCCTGTTTCAATTTTACCAACAGGAACAGTGCCAATACCCTTAATTTCATAAGCATCCTGAACAGGCATTCTCAATGGGAGATTAGTTGGTTTTTCAGGCATCTTAAAATTATCAAATTGTTCAAGAACACTCGGTCCTTTGAACCAGCTCATCTTCGAAGATTTCTCTTTTAGATTCTCGCCCTTAAATCCAGAACAAGGAATAAATTTAACTTCATCAGGCTTATATCCCGCCCCCTTGATTATAACCGAAACATCTGACTTAACTTTATTATAAGCATCTTCTTTATACTCGACAGTATCCATTTTGTTTATCAGGACAGCAATATCATTGACGCCCATTGTTTTCAACAGCCAAACATGTTCCTTTGTCTGTGGTTGAACACCCTCTTTAGCCGAAACAACAAGAAATGCAGAATCTGCCTGACTTGCTCCAGTAATCATGTTCTTAACAAAATCTTTGTGTCCCGGCGCATCAATAATTGTGACTTCATACTTCTGCGTAATTAACTTTTCATATGAGAGATCAATTGTAACTCCTCTCTCTCTTTCTTCTTTAAACCTATCCATGTAATAAGCAAACTCAAATCCTATCTTGCCATGTTTCTTAGCCTCTTCTTTTAACTTATCTAATTTTTGCTGTGTTAAATTTCCACAGAGAAACATGAGGTGACCTATGGTTGTGCTCTTTCCATGATCAACATGACCTACAAATGCAACGTTAATTATCGGCTTTGTCTTTGCCATGATTTACTTTTATTTTGGCAGGTATATAAACTTTTCGCCAACCCGAATAGTTGGTAATGATTTGTATGTAGTTGGTTGGTAAACAATAGGTCTGTAGTGATTTTTATTTAGTTAGTGGTTAAGCCAATCACCAACAACCAATCACCTTCCGACATAAACAATTTTAGGAGATTTTTCCCTACGGATTCTCGCAACAGTATCTTTATTCTCGTCTTTCTTCTTCCTTCTCCGCAATAAAAGCAGAATTATTATTAGTAATATTATGATTATCAAAATATACCACACGACTTTGCTTTTTACGATTGGAGCAAACGCTATTTCTTCGACAATAAAGGACTCGCTCCCGACAGCAACAGCTCCACCGTAAGATGCCCTCGCATAGAAAACATAAGTGCCTGGTTGAGTCGAGCTGGGAACATTCAACTGCCTGACAACCGTCAATTCTTTCTCGATGGCCAGACTCTCTTCTCTAAATATCAATTCTCTCCCATTAAAGTCGCGGATTGCGTAATGCAATTTAACATCGAAGCCCTCGAGATCACCCATATTAATTATAGTTATTTCTCCAACAATGTTCTCGCCGGGTATAACTTCTGATTTAGCAAGTTTGGTTGTGACATCAAATAAGGGTAATCTCGGTTTAACTTCCACTATAACATTAACGATTTTGGTAATTCCATTTCCTTTGACAATAATGCTTCCCGTATATGCATCAGGGACTTCATTTTCTTTGGCAAAAAAATCAATTACTACATCCTTATATTGTCCGGGCTCGATAACAAATGAAGTATCGCTGATAGCCATGAATCGGTCAACAGCCTCTCCCCTGACGCTGTCTATCTTAATTAATTGATCTCCTGTATTTTTAATTCTTATAATCTCTCTTTTTGTTTCTCCCTGCTTTATAATTATTTTTAGGAGGTCAGGTTGAATTAAAAAATCTCGCAGGGCAGAGATTTCTCCTCCGCCTCCGCCAGTGACAGCGCCGCCGCCAGAAGGCGTCTCTGTAACAGGTCGAGTTACAGACACACTCGAAGGGATAGTATTCTGAGTGGCAAAGCCCACGAACTTCACAGCTATCAGCAGAAATATCCCGATAACAAAAAGTATCAAGCCAATTTTTTTATAGTTCATATTCAAACATAAATGAAGAACTATTTATACATCTTTCCCTGATTGCAGTATCTCCGCACAGCCATAAAAATCACCCACAGTTTTTTTGCATTAGATGATCAATTTCGTGCACTAAAAAACTCCGCAACAGAAATTGCACGAAATTGAACTAATTGGGGGGAGGGGGAAGCAAAAAAACTGCTAAAAATCCTTATGCGAAGATACTGAATTGCGTTAGATTTTTTGGGAAAGATGTATTGGAGATTTCCGAACTAAAATCTAACCCGATTATCGGAAATCTCTTTATTTCTTCTTAATTGAATTCATCTCTGATTTCAGAGCTTTCATTTTATCTCTCAATCGCTCTTCCTTTGATTTGCCGTATTTCTTTCTGAATAATAAAAATATTATAACGACAGATATCACTCCTATCAAAACATAGAGTAATGTGTAATCTCTTTCAAATGGATCACATCTGACTTTAACTCTCAAAGGAGCTGAAACAGCCATGATCGCCGCCGATCCTTCAACTCCTTCAGGAGGAGCCACAGAAGTAACTTCTACATCGCCCTCATAAACTCTCTGTTCTTCTTTACATTCTTGTTCACAAACAAAGAAACTGCCAATCCAGCAGTCTTTCTCATATATTTTTTCAGGGACTTCAAAACAAAATTCAATGGGAATCGCCGCTCCGCTCGGAGTGTTTGACGGAATTAAAACTGCTTCAGTATCTTGAACATCCAATACTTCTAACAACTCATCACTAAGACTGACCTTCACATAACTTTCTTCTGGCCACGGATTATAAACTCCATAAGTCAAACACGCTCTTTCTCCACCACTTGCTAACGCAGATTCTCTATCCCATTTGATTCCAACACCAGCACTGACAGGATAAATTAGCAAGACTAATAAAAATAATATACATACTATAGATCTAATTTTTTTATTCTTCATTTTATGGACAGGCATCTGCTTGCTCTACTCCTGTGAATGTAAGGGTGTTGTTATAAGTTCCTGAAGGCGTAGTTGAAGGAACGTCGAGCCAAAACCTATAGTTGTTCGATATTCCCGGCGTGACGCCCTGCCCAGATTTAACATTGCTGGTTGTCAGAGCAACTTTAAGGGCTACGCCTGGAGAAGTTTGAGTGTTTGTAGTTGCATTACCATAAGTTTCATTTCCTATTGCTATAATATCCCCACTAACACTATCAGTCAACGCAGCATTAGCTTTAATGCAAAAGTCAACATTCACAGTAGAATCAGAAGAAACATTAACATTATAAGTAGTTTGATTCGTGCTTCCTACCCAATTATTATTTCCAGTTGCATTAGCATAATTAATCGTTGTTAAATTTCCGAACGTTATTCCCTCGGTTAAATTCCCGGACAGGGTTATGGAAAAAGATTTGGAAACAGATACATTAGAAATTGCAGTTCCAGACGAAGCATAACCAGTAATCTTCGATTCACTGACAATCATTATAATTGAGAATAAAAACAACGCTACAAAAAAAGCAAGCAATACATTATCACCCTTCATTTTCCAATTATTTATTAAAATACTAACCATTTTATAAACTTTGTGGGGCTTTCGGCTTTGGCGAGATGTTAGTTAAACTCACGCAAAGCCGGAGATTGGAACAACGAACCACAAACCAATTGCTACCAACCAATTAAGGTGTCTGTCCTGTCTGAACAGCTTTAATTTCTAATGTGTTGTTGTAAGTTCCGGCTGCTGTTCCTAACGGAGCATTGATGAAAAACTTCAGATAAACAACACTCAAGTCTCCTAAAGCACTTCCTATTTTATTATCGGAATAATTTGTCGTAAGAGAAAATTTGTTCAGAGAAGGAACAGAGCTGTTAGTGGTGTTGTAACTTAGTGTCTCATTTCCTAATCCAATAACATCATCATCGGCAGTTAATAAATCAGAATTCGCTCTTATGTATAAATCTGCTGTTCCTCCGCTTACAGAAACATTGACGAAATAATCTGTTGTGCCATTCCCATTGTTCCCTTCTGCAGATAAATTGAGAACCGGAATAGTAGCTATGGTCCAATTTATTTGCGCAACTAATTTAGAAGACAATGAAATAGAAATAGAAACAGTTGTATTCGTAACATTAATCCAGTAAGTTTGACTGCTTGAAGAATAATTCTCACTTTGATTATAAATCGCCGTTATGTTGTATAAACCAATTCCGTTGAATGTTGTCGAATTGCTGACCTCTGTCGTTCCTTGATTTATTAAAGTTCCATTGTTATATAATCTTAAAGTTGCACTTGAATCTCCGTTAATTATAGTTCCATTCAGCAAAATTGTAGACCCTGCTTCTAAGGAAATATTTCCTTGCGTTCCGTTCAAAGTTAAATTAAGAACGCTGGTTCCTAAATTAACAGTCAGTGTTTGTGCGTCCATGCTTGCAACCGAGCTATAGTTCTGCCCTCCGGTTGTATTAAGATGATAACTATAACTTCCAACTCCCAATGTAACGGTCTCTCCTGTTCCTTTAGAAACATTATCTCTATAAACTAAGTAAGACACATCACCGTCTCCGCTATTGCTTTCGCTTAATCCAATTGTAACGGATTCCGGATAGGTAACAGTCCAAGCATCTGTATTTGTCAGGCTTCCTGTCGGAGTTGCTTTATCTATCGTATAACTGCCGCTTTGGGAGCTGTTTATATTTCCAGCAGTGTCATTTGCGTACCAATAATAATTATAACTGCCAGCAGCCAGATTTGTAATTGTGGCATTGTATACACTGCTCGTTAAATTTGTTGTGCTATAGTTCTTGCTATTGAAGTCTAACAAAACAGTCTGCAAGTTTGCGTCTGTCACGGTCGCGTTAAATCTGTATGCCTGTCCAAATGAATAAGTTGCAGGATCAGCAGGCAACTCTGTTAGAGAGGTTACATTGGGAAAGGTTTGGTCGAGAGAAAAATCAATAAACGCGCTATAATTTTTATTTTCGGCTCTGTCCTCAGCATAAACACTAAACCTGTAGCCGCCGTCTGCAATGCTTCCGTTAGTTCTATTAAAGTATTGGCCGATAACATTCACGCCGTCGAACATCGTCGCATTATTAACGCCTCCGTCTAAAGAATACTTAACACTCCCCTCTTCATTCAGGGAAACATTAAAATTAAAAGGCAAACTTGTATATCTATACGTGGTATTTGCCGGGAAGTTTATCGTAACGATTGGAGGAACTGTCTCACACTCGCCATTCCACGAACTCCCGTTGTTGCCATAATATGCATTCCAATAAGCGCTTTTATTATTTCTAACCCATCCAAAAACAAAATTATCTTCGCATATCTCTATTTTTGTAGCGGCGGCGTAAGAAGCAATTTCCTGATAGGGTAAAGCAGTTGTATCCGCATCTTTAGCAGAAACAATATTTGTTCCGTTAGCAGTATAAACTGCAAATGTCGCGTCATTGTCTGTTCCATCAAACCAGCCAATAGCAAACGCGCTTTTGTTTAAGGCAGAAACAGAAACAGATTGTGAAGTTCCGACATCTGTATCCGCATCAATTATACCTGTCAAGTTATTATTGTTGGCATCTAATATTTTAAATGAAGCATCGTCATCTGCATTATCAAACCAGCCAACAACAAAGGCAGATGAATTAAAAGCAGATACTGAAACAGAATTAGCATCAGTGCTAACGCCATCATCCACCGTTATTCCATTTTTAAGATTTCCAGCGTAGTCATATATCAATGCAGTTATATTCTGGCTATTAACATCATAATATGCTAAGGCAAAGGTTGTGTCATTAAACGCTGAGACTCCGACTCGCGAATTTCCAGTTGAGGAACAGCAAACAGCTGAATCAAACTGCGTCGCAGATGTAAAGACAGTTCCATTTGCTCTATAAACTGCAAAATAACCAATATCTGTAACCGCCTGGGTGTTAATCCAGCCAATAACGAACATTGATTCATTAAACGCAGATAGTGAAACAGAAGAGTATGAATTTCCTGCGGATGTGGCGGCGTCTATCTCTCCCGTCAAATTATTTCCAGAATTGTTATAAACCTTGAATGATACATGACCCGAAGCTAAGTCAAACCAACCAACGACAAAAGCTGTTGAATTAAACGCGGAAACAGAGACACCGTAATCTCCTTCACAAGTTGAAACATCGTCGTCTACATCTGTTTCAGAAACAATATCTGTTCCATTGGTGTATTCTATTTTAAAGCTTACATCATCATTTGTTTCGTCGCACCATGCTAAAACAATTTTATTGTAGCTCAAAGGCGCGGCATGAACTTCTTCAACTATATTAGTGTTAAATTTGTAAAGCTGTCCAACGCTAAATGTAACATTTTCTGTCCAGTTATTATTTCCGGATGTGTCATTTGCATAAGCGCTGAATGTGTAGCTTCCGTCGGCAATCGAAGTATTTGTGTGATTGAATAAAGTTCCAATTGTTCCTCCTGTTGTGTTTAACATCGTCATATTATTTACTCCTCCATTTAAACTATATCTAACGCTCCCCTGCTCGTTCAGGGAAACATTGAAGTTTAAAGGAATGTCATCATCAGAACTATAATTAACATTTTCAGGCAGGTTTATTGTAACAACAGGCGGGATAACCTCCACATAACTGGTAACATTAATATTATCCCAGATACAATGAGTTCCCCTTGCTCCTCTATTGCAATTTCCTCTTAATGTTACTGAAGATGTTAAAGAAATTGAATCTTCTAAAGCAAGGTTTCCATTTCCAGCTCCAGTTCCAGTCGTATTAAAAGCTTTTGTATATGTAGAACCATCGTCGCTCAAGTATACTTTGAAATAATCGGCACTGGTGACATTCCAATAAAATGTCAAATTCGCAGAAGTTTCCCCACTTAAATCTATATTGCCTGAAGTCATATTTTGGTCTGTGGCGACGGCAGATTTACATTGATCTGAAACTACAGACCACCCGCCCGTCACAGTCCAATCACTAATGCTGGAACAATTTTCAAAAAATTCCTGAGTAGGATCAAGGATATGGTCAAACTCTAAACTTCCTCCAACAACACGCAAGTCAAATGCATCCTGCTCACCAATTAACTCACTAAGAAAAACTTTATTGTATTCATTATCGTTCAAGTTATTGAAGGAAGCAATTAAATTAGTTTTATTAATTTCATAGACTTCAATTCTTGGAGTTCCGCTCACGCCCCGAGGATAAACCGTAATATCATTATTACTCGTCAAATTCTTTTCAAACACGACCCTAACATAATCTTCGTCTGGGATTGTTTCGCTCCAATTTCCATCTAAATCTTTTACTTCGTCATAAATATCAGAGATGAAAGTTCTATTTGAATCCAAATGTTCTGCTTCTGTAATTAAAATAATATTATATGTTTGATTGCTTAGATGAGGAACTACCCATTCGATATAGTCAATTTTTCCATTTTCATTCATGTCAAAAGCATCAAAATCAATTTTTTTATCTTCTTCAATCCAGAAAATTTTAATCTTGTCTTTTTGTCCTACTAAAAATTTCTCGTCAATCTCGGTGTAAGCCAAAATGTCTGTATAATTTAAATTTTCAGGGCCCGAAACGATAATTTTTTTGCCGGTTAATGTTGCTTCTTCGTGCGATGTCGGTGCATCGGTATAGTATTCGACGGCAACTTCTGTCGCCTGTGTTTGCTCAATTACATTATCAAGATTAACTATTTTGCTCTCGCTTGTTTCAGTTATATCGCCAGTTATTTCGCTTTCCAAGATGACATCGCCCGTTATTTTCTTGCCACCTAACCAGTTTAATATCTTAGTTAGAAAACCAACTTTTTCTTCTTCTAAATCACTCGCAACTAATCCTGTAATCGTTCCGTCTGTGAAATCTTTTTTGTCTGCTTTTTCTATTTCGTCGTCTAATTCTTCAATTTCTTCTAAAGACTTTGCAACTTCTTCATCTACTTTAATTTTAATATTTTTAGCTTCTTTAGGAATTTCAACTTCTCTTTGTTCATCAGACTTGATAACCTTAACCCATTTCACGGGCTTGTTGATGACTATCCGTGATCTTATTGTGCCGTTTGTGATGTTTGAACTGTAATTGCTGATTATTATGTTGCTAACTGTTTCGTTGGTAATTATTGTTTCATTTGTCAGCGTAGTATTGGGAACGATACTCTCGTTGCTCTCGGGAATTTCTATTATATTTGTTACATTATCTTCTACCGCGGTTTCATTGTGGACAATGACATCTTCTTCAACTGTTTCGTTTTCTTCGAGTGTTTCATTATTTATAGAAACGTTTTCTTCGAGTGTTTTATTGGCTTCGCCAATTTCTGGAATAACAACATCGCTTTCTTCGACAACATCTTCTGTTTCTTCAACTTCTTCACCCGCATCTTCTACAGCTTCGCTTTCTTCTTCACTTGCACTTTCTTCTTTAGAGTCTTTAACTTCAGAACTTTCTTCTGCTCCAGCGTCTGAACTTTCAACATCACCAGAATCGCCCTCGCTGGAAATAGAATCTGTGCTGTCTTCACCAGATTCTCCAGAATCTATTTCAGAATCACTCTCTTTGTTAGCATCAATTAAATATTCACTACTTTCACCAGACTCGCTTTCTTCTGTTGTTAGTCCGGTGATAAAAGAGAGGACATTATTAGATATAATTGACATTTTTTTATTTAAGTCAGATTTTACACTTGTTATTTCATCTGGCAAATAATTAAAACTTATTACAACTGCCCCAATTAAAAGAAAAATCCCAAATAAAAATATTAAAACATTCCAGTTATAGTCAACCAGTTTAGTTTTTCGGCTCCATGCGTTCGATTGGTTGACTATTAGCGGACCAACAGTCTCCGAAGAATTTAGTTGGTCTGCTTTAAATTCTTTATTCTTCTCAGTTATTGTTACACTACTTTTTTTTGCATATATCTCCGGTCCAGAGATAAATTTTGTTTTTACTCTTCCTTCTTCATCTCTATACGACTCATAATAATATGGACCAAAAGTCTTGCCTCCTCTCTTAATATACCTCTTATATGCCATTAATTAAGCTCACCTAATTTTTACATAAGGATGATGTAGTGTAACTTTAAAAACTTAATTGTGAAGAATTTTGAAAAATTAATTTCTCACAACTTCTCCAGTCAAAAATTCTCTATTCTCACTGTCTGGAAATTCTTCTCTATCGCGAAATTGAGAGCATTCTTCTCTATTCTCTGGTTGTGAACAATACTCTTCACACTCTTCTTCATTTTGACAACCGCCGGGCCCTTCCATATCAGGTCCTTCTTCACGTTCACCACCCATGACTTTTTCAAAGAAAGCTCTTGTGAAAAAAATTGCATTATCTTCTGCATCTTTTGGAGTAACTTTTGCAGAATTCATTAAGCTTCTAAATTTGAAATACATTTGAACACCGTCTACAACTCCTTTGACTGCTCCTGTTCTAGGCTGTTTGTCCCACGGTGGACTTTCTAATTCAACACGATCACTTTCTTGGAATTCGATAATGTCGAGAAGCTTTTCAGAATCAAGTTCAATTTTAACATTTTCTGCAGGATTTTCATCTGAAGGCATTGGCTCAAAATAGATAAGTTCTTCTTCGTTTATTTTCATATGAACATTGAAAATAATTTCATCTGTCTCGAAATCTTTAATTTGCAAAACAAAGTCTTCTCCAAAATTTTCATTGAAATCTCTTATTTGGTCCATAAATTCTTCATCTTCTCTCAAATTATTTTTTTCTTCTTCTGTGATTCCTTTTTCTTCATCTGAATCGCCGGGCAGTTCGTGACTTTCCATTGATCTTTTCATCTCTGCTTTGAAGAAATCTCTCGAAGGGAAAAGCCAGAGCTTCATATAAGGTGAAATGATTTCAACATCTTCTGAATTTTCATCCATGAGTTTCGTTGTTTTGATTTCCTCCCAAAATTCAACGCTGCCGTATTCTGTTTCATATTTGAAATTGATTAAGTTATGTTCTGGCAACCCTGTTTTTCTCAAGCATCGATATCTTTCTGCGATTTGTTTAGATAAATCAACATCTCTCCAGTATAATTCAAAAATTCCTGAGATGTGATTTTCCCAATCTTCTGCTGAATTAGCAACATACTTTTCAAAAAACCATTTTGCAAATTCTTCATTGAAACTTTTTTCTAATTCTCTTCTTTGTTTCAGCAAGTTTTCTAAATCATCTGCGCACCAATCTGTCCCGCCGCGAGAATAATATTTGTTCTTTACCAGATGAAAGTCTTGGAAGTTTTCTCCCCAACCTCCAAACCAGATAAAACCTTCTGTTTTTCCCTGCGCTTCTCTGCATGAACCTCCCAAAGTAAATACAAATTTCTCCTGCTTATGCTCTTCTCTTTCCGGTTCTTTCCAGGTGTTTTCTCCAGATAAACATTTTTCCGAACATTCATCCTTACAACTATCTAAATTATTTTCTTCTTTGCATTTATTTTCGCAACTTGTTCTAACATCATCAACGTTGCACTCTAATTCTTGTCCACATTCTTTCCAGATGCAATCTTCAGAGCAAGGCCTGATTTCCATGTCGTAGCATTCCCTGTCACATCTTTCACCACATTCATTTTCTCTTCTTTCTTTGTCTTCTCCCTCCCTATCTTCACGATCTTCTTCACGATCATCACGTTCACCTTGAAAGTCATCTCTTGGTATCTCCTGAGGATTGTCATTAAAAATAGGGCTTTCTGTTTCTTGAGGAGGAGGCTCTTCATTATTATCTTCTCCTATATTTTCATTCGGAGGATTACTTTCGCCAGAATCAGAATTACTCTCACTTGAGCCAGAATTGTCTCCACCACTGGAATCGCTTCCTTCCTCGACTGCAAATCCAGTTAATTTCATTTTGCCTGCTAAAGTTCTAAAAAAAGAAAAGATTACATTTCCCGTTGTTAATTCTTCTTGTTTTATTTCTGGTTCAGGAAATGGCTCTTGACTCTCTCGTGGTTCTTCCTCTCGCTCTTCTATTTCATTCTCTCTTTCAGAATTTTCAGTTTCTTGTTCTTCCTGATTCTCCACAGTTTCTTCAGGGGAGAAGTCTATTTCTACGTCTTCAATTTCTTCTGCAACTATTTCTGGCAATGTATTACATTTTCCGTTACTGCAGACATCATTTTCATTTCCGCAATCACTTTTTACAACGCACTCTTTTCCAGAAATTTCTTCTTCACTCTGCTCACCAGGCAGGATTTCTTCATCAGTTGCTAATTCTTCACATCCAATGCCTGTTTTTTTCCATAATTCATCTATGCATTTCTCTAAAACTAATTCTTCTCCCGACTGGCAATTCTGAATTTTTTCCTGCCCGTCAATACATTCTGCTTCGCGGCATTCTACTAATTCTAAAACCTGACATTTTTTTTCAACACAGCCAACATTTGCACATAGTGGCTGTGAGCAATCTTCGTCGGCTTCACAAGATTCTTCTTCTGATAAGCAGATTGGCTCTAACGGACATCCTTTGTCATCCTTGCCTGAAAAAATAACTTTTCCTTCACATGCTAAAGCTTCGTATTCGGCACAAAGAGAACAATCCTCAAAGCATAATTCTTCTTCACCTTCCTCGCAGATATGATTTCCGCAGACGGCATTTTCCTGAACAATTATTTCTTTCTGCTGGCAAGTTCCAGAGATGCAATACATCTCTACTTTTTTCTCGCTTGTCAGATTATTTTCTTCTGATATGATTGTATCATAACCACAAATCTTTCCGCCGCACTGGGAATCAGAGCAGTCAACTTGTTCATTGTCGTTGTCGTCTATATTATTGTCGCAAATTTCTTCCCCAAATTCTTTAAACTCTTCAATTAATCTCTTCTCCCATTCCTCCTGCTCGAAAGAAAATTCTTTTTTTTCATAGTCTGCGAATAATTCCGAATAGAACTGTTTTCTCTCTTCATAATTATTTTTTCTTATATTTTTCTCTGCTTCTCTTCTCTCCTGCTCTTTTTTAATCCAGCAATAATTCTCGCTGCATTCTTTTTGCTCTTCTTCTGTCATTGATTCAAAATTGACCCTATACTTGTCCTCTACTTCTTCCCAAACATCATTTGCCTTTTCATCCCATGCCGAAGTTAAGACTCTGAGTTCATTTTGGATTTGAAAAGCAGACTCGTAATCTTTTTCTTCTAATTTTTTCTTTATTTCTTCAATTAATTTTTTAGTTTCTTGTTTGAGATTTTCAGAGCTCATTGTAATATATTTTTCTTTGCCTGAATCATCGTTTACTTCCTCTTCTGGATGTTCAAAATTTCCGCGGGATTCAAACCACATGTTAAGATTAATCCATCTCCAATCACAATCGTCGCACATTTCTATTCTGAATTTAGTTTCAAAATTTTCTCCTTCATAAAAATCAATTTCCCGGATGACTAAAAATCTATTCTCTCTTTTGTTTTCGTTTCCAAGAATGTCATTCATTAATTCTTGGCAATTTCCTGCATTTTGGTTGAAGTTTGAATTGAATAATTGTTCGACGCTGACGCTTTGTTTTGCAAGAGCTTCTAAATTTTCTTTTGCAGGGTTCTCGCTGTAAATTTTAGCCAGAGAGGCAACATCCTGAATTTTTTCTTCTATGTTTAATTGCTCTTCTGGTTTTTTGAATTGAGTCTCAAGATTCAGGCGATAGAAAATAAAATCCTCGTCATCTTTTTGCACTATATTTGGCCAGGCGCCAAGCCAAATCTGAATTTTTTTTCCGTCAAAAATTATTTTTCTCCATGCGGGAATTTCTTCGTCTAATTTTTTCTCACGTTCTTCACCTTCAATCCATATCCATTTTGTGAATTCTGTTGGCTCTCCCAAAGCAGATTCTAACTGCTCTGCTCTCAAAACTTCATCATGACCGAGAGAAGTTGCTCCCATTATTTTTGACAATTCTTCCCGAGATGAAGTCATCTGAACAACAAGCTGAGGATAATTTATGTTTCCTATTTCATATTCTTCAGCATAATAAGTTATTTTTTGTATAGGGGTTTCTATAGACTGTGCTATTGTTAATTGGATTAAAATTAGAAATAAGAATATTGTTAATGCCTCTTTTTTCATTGTAAAACAAGGGAAGAGAGATATAAAAAGATAACGTTGCTCTGCCGCGATAACGGGTGATTATTATTAACTCGAATGCGGGTGATAAACCTTGCAATTTATAAATAATCTAACGCTTCTAAACTATACATGAATCAAATACTTACGAAATCAAAGTATGTCTTGGGATTGGAATGCCCGCGGCATTTATGGATTACTTTTAATCAGCCTGAAAAGATTAGAAAAGTTACTTTAGCTGAAGAGTTCAAGTTTAGTGAAGGAGATAAGGTCGGACAGCTTGCTAAAACTCTGTTTTCAGACGGAATAGACCTTTCAGTAGAGAATTATTCAGAAAATTTGCAAAAAACTAAAGATGTTATGAAGAAAGGCAGGCCCTTATTTGAGGCAGGATTTGCATTTGAAAATTGCTTCTCAAGGGCAGATATTCTTGTGCCAGTTGGAAAAGAATGGAATATTATAGAAGTTAAGTCTGGAACAGAAGTAAAAGATATTAACGTTCATGATGTTTCCTTTCAAAAATATGTGTATGAAGCTAACGGATTAAAGATAAGAAAATGCTTTTTGATGCATCTCAATAAAGAATATTTTAGAAATGGAAAGTTGGATGTAAAAAAGATTCTTATGCAAGAGGATATTACTTCTCAAGTGAATCTTGCAATAAAAGATATTAAAGAAAGAATTGATAAATTGTTTGAAATAATTTCTTCAGATAAGCCGCCGAAAGCTGGTCTTTTGATTGATAAAATGATTAAAAAAGGCAATCACGACTGCTTTACTGAAAATTGCATAGACGATTTGCCTGAAAATCATGTATTCTGTCTGTATCGTGGGAATAAATTAGCTTGTGAGCTGTTTGAGAATGGAATAATACACATAAAAGACATTCCTCAGCATATTAAGCTGAATGGAAAGCAGAATATACAAAGAGAATGCGAAATGAAAAATAAAGTTTATGTTGATAAAGAAGGAATAAAAGAATTTCTTGCAACATTGAAATATCCTGTTCATTATCTTGATTTTGAGGCATTTTCAACAGCTATTCCAATGTTTGATGGCTTGAAATCTTACTCGCAAGTTCCTTTTCAGTTTTCATTGCATATTGCTAAGAAAGAAAGCAGTAAGCCAGAACATCACGCTTTTTGGTATAATGGAAATGGCGATCCACGAGAAGATTTTATTATTGCATTAAAAAAAGTGATTGAAGAGAAAGGAACTGTCTTAGTGTATAATCGAAGCTTTGAAATTGGAAGGTTAAAAGAGCTTGCTGAACATTTCCCAGAACATAAAGAATGGATTGATAATGTCTTGAAAAGGATTGTTGACTTGCTTGTTCCCTTCAGGGAATTTAGCTATTACAATCCAAAACAGCAAGGCAGTGCTTCTATTAAGGACGTTCTTCCTGCAATAACTGGGGAAAACTACAAAGAGATGGAAATTGGCGACGGTGGAACAGCTTCTGTTGAGTTTTTTAATATGTGTTATAATGATGGAAAAGATGTTAGAGAAGCTTTATTGAAATACTGCGAGTTGGATACATTAGCAGAGGTTATGATTGTGGAGAAGTTGACGGAGTTAGTGAAATAAGAATATTCGGTAATAACACGGCAGGCATCTCACCTTTGCAATATCCCCTTATTAACTCTATAAATTCTTTTGCCCTCTTTAAAGAAGTTTGAGATTTTCTGAGGAGGGTTGCTTTAACGTTAAATAAGATACTTCTTTAATTTAGAATAATTATTTCTCATAAAAATTATAACTTTATCAGAATATTCTTTATCTAAAATTGTTCCATAGTAGAGAATGCCATTTCTAAAATATCTTAACTGATCCAAAAATTGGATATCTTTTTCTTCAAACGCCAAAATTCTTGCATATGAAGCTTCTGCTTCATGAGCTCCCAAACCTGAAGCATTATATCCATCAAGAAGCATTTTTGCTCTGATTAAAGCCATAAGGATATCGTAGCAATATTCGGCATATTCGTTTGCATTTTCATCATTTACTCCTAAATTATCAATGCTTTTATTCAAAAAATTAATTTTTTTATTCGCAATTTGCAATAAGCTTTTTGCTCTCTCACTGTCTGGTTTAACTTTCTTAGCGATACCATGGCTTAAATATTCCTTAAAGTCTTTTATCATTATAGCTCCACACTTCCTGCAAGAATAATACCATTTAAGATATTATTAAGTAAATGCTTATGAATTTTTTTAAATGATTCGTAAAAATTTATATTTATCTTTCTGTTTAAAATCTTCTCAAACTCTTCCAGCTTAACAAGCTTATTTTTTCTTCCTACAACTGACAGGTCTATATCAGAAGTATTTGTGTCTTCTCCTCTTGCATAACTTCCAAAAAGAATAACGGTTGCTCCTGCAAATTGGACTTCTAAATATTCTTCCAATCCGGACAGGTATATATTTCTTAAATTTTCAGTTATTTTTAATTTCAGTGCTTTTTTTCCATCTCTGTTAAAAGATACAAAATTAATGTTTTTTACCTTTTCAATGTTGATAAGTTCTTCATCCTTTAGCCTGGTTAATGCGTTTGCCACAGCAGTAGGTGAAACCTCTAATTTTATTGCAATTTCCCTTTGGCTTAGCTTTTCTCCCGCCCTTGCACAGAGAAAAGAGAATATCTTGGCTTGCAAACTAGTCCATTTAAGTTTGTATATATCCATATTAGTTTATATGTATAAAGTTATGTTTATATACCTTTCGCTTCTCACAGTATCTCCGCACAGCCATAAAAATCATTGCAGTTTTTTTGCATTAAATAATCAATTTCGTGCACTAAAAAACTCCGCAACGGAAATTGCACGAAATTGAACTAACGGGGAGAGGCGGGTGGGAGCAAAAAAACCGCTAAAAATCCCTGTGCGGAGATACTGAAAAAAGAGGTAATTTTAAAACATCAAAAATTGTGTCAAAAACAATTTTTGGGGTGCTCAAGAACATTCTGTTCTTGACATGACTCCTCAATACGACTGAGAGCTATAGAAATTTATTATACACCCAAGCCAAAACATAAAGGATTATGAATCCGTCTATAAAAGAATAAATGGCCCCTAACAAGGCTCCGCCGGGTGTTACGCTGTATGCCAATAGTCCGTAAATATCTATTAAGATTCCTGTATAAGATGGAAATAATCCCCAGAAATATGTTGCCAAAGTCATTAATAAAACACAAGCTCCTGAAATTATCCCTCCTGCTAAACCAAGGGCTCTTGCATTTAGCCTTTGATAATTCGGAGAAAATATTTTTTTAATTAATTTTTTTGCCAGTTTCATCTTAGAATAATGAAGAATTTGTTTTTATATCTATCCATTAAGTTTGCTAATCCAAAAAAGTATAGACAGTATTATTATCGAACTTATTAAGACTATCCAAGCCAGTTCTATGCCGTGACTTTCTTGCTTTTTTGCCATTTTATTTATTTTGCTAATCATCTATAAATATATTTGTGTGTGACAAAGGAAGTTTTATAATCTTAAGAAGATTTTCTTAATCGTGAAAAAACTAAAAGCCATTATTGTCTACAAGCATCCGAAGAATTCCAATGAATCAAAAGTTTGTCGTCCGCTTGATACTAACGGCATCAAAATAAAATATTCGTGGAAGAATAGTTTAACAAAAAAAGACTTTAATGGATTTGATTTTGTTGTCGCGATTGGCGGGGATGGAACTGCTTTGAGTGCTTCGCATTATTTAGTTGGCAGACCGCTATTGGCTGTTAATTCCAATCCGAAAAACAGCGAGGGGGCTCTGACAACAATTAGTGTAGATGTTCTGGATAAAAAATTAAAGGATATCAAAGAAGGGAATTACGAAGTAGAAAAATTAGAGAGAATTGAAGTTTCAATTAATGGCAGGAAACAGGACATTTTGGCTCTGAATGAAGTTTTTATTGCGAATGAGAAGGCATATCTTTCTTCTAAATATCATATTAAATTCAAAGGAGGAGGCAGTAAAGTCGAGGAAGACCAGATTTCTTCAGGGTTGATTTTTTCTACGGGCTCTGGTTCTACCGCTTGGTTTAAATCTGCGGGGGGGCAGCCGTTCGGAGTTGGCGAGAAATGCATCAAAATGCTTGTGCGCGAGCCGTATATTAGAAAAATTCTTAGGTTTTCTATATTGGAAAAAACTATTCATGAAGAAGATTCTATAATTGTTGTTCCGCATACAAACGCGGTTTTGGCTATTGATTCTATCAGAGAAATAAAATTGAATAAAGATGATAAGGTTAAAATTAAGATTTCGAGGAAACCATTGTTGAGGATACGATGAGTTTTTATATAGTGAACCAACTTAATTCTTCGGTTTTCGTTGGTTGGTTTACTACCTCAAGATTTTCCAAATCTTGATGGCCGTCAAGAACTTTGTTCTTGAGGATTCATTGTAAGAATTCTTGGTGCTTGAAGCTTCGTCAGAAGCGATGGCTCAAGAGCGAAGCTCTTGGTGTTAGCAGAGCAATTAAAAACCGCCGAAATCCGAAGTTCCGTAAGGAACGAGGACTTGCGGAACGCATTTCGCATTGTCCGAAGTTCCGTAAGGAACGAGGACTTGCGGAACGCATTTCGCATTGTCCGAAGTTCCGTAAGGAACGAGGACTTGCGGAACGCATTTCGCATTGTCCGAAGTTCCGTAAGGAACGAGGACTTGCGGAACCGAAGGTTCTGCATTGGATTTAGTTGGTTTGCTATATCTACCATTATGGGAAAAACAAAAGTCTTCATAACGCTCGGAATGATTGTAGTTTTTTTGCAGTAATGATTATGTTTTTAGTCAGCTCTAAAACTGTTGATTCCCAGATGCATGTTGAGAGCTGTGTTGTTAAATTTTAGGGACCTTTCACCTTCATGTTCTTCAGAAAAGCATCCTGATCAGAGCGATCTACCGCACTAATAATTTTCCAGAAGTCTTTGTCTGCGAGTTTTTGAGACTTAATTTTTCCAGCTGTTACTCTATGCAATTTTTCTGATATCAATGCCTCTTCCTTGGCTAATTGCGCAATATTTTTTGCGGCTGCAACGGTGTTGTCTATTGACATAAACTTAAAATGACCTTCTTTTGATTCGACAATTAAGTCGCCAACGTTTACTCCGATCCCAAACTCAATTATTTGAGAGTATCTTTTATTATGATCTGAAAGAATTCTCTCCATTGTCTGTGCCGCTCTTACAGCCCTTAAGGAGTTATCTTTTTGCTTTGTCAATAACGGAGCGAAAACTATTATTCTGAAATCTCCATTGACATAAATCTTTGCTCCCAGTTCCTTTGCTTTCCACAGAGCCGTGTCTATAGTTTTAGAAGCTATTTGATTTTGCAGAACATCGGGGTTTTTAATTTTCAATGCGACTATCGAAGATTCCTGCTTTTCTCCATTGTCCATAATTGCTGAGGTTTTTGCACTATCCCGAACTGGTTGTTTCATTACAAAGCCAGAAAATTGTTTTTGCGGCTTTGAAAATTTATCTCTCGAGATTTTTCTATAAAGAAAGAGCGCGACTATGGCGATTATTAAGATAACTATCGAAGCAATAAGAATTAGCATGTTGCCCCCGAAAAGTGAGCTAATGTCCTCCACCAATATGGCTCTTCCTGTTAGAAATGCTGGACCAAGACTTTCTGATTTTGAGCCGTCACCGATTCCGATCGTGTATTCTCCATCAGGAGCGACTAACTTGAACTGCTTGGTTCCACCGATAGGAAGCTCTTTCAATTCTTTTATCTCGCTTGTTTCTCCTATTGTTACTTCAACAGGACCAGTATAAGGAATATTCCCGACATTCGTTATAGAGAGGGTTGTATCTTCTAATTTATAAGAAAGTTCCCTGTATTCTTCAATTAGAAAGGTTCTTGATTCTTCAAGACCATTAATACCCGCCTCTATTTTCCAATATCCTGGAGATTGGTTCGATTCTATCAATAAATTATTAGATTCGCCAGATTTTACAATCTCTTTTTTTAGTAAATTGCCTTCTGGATTATAAATTGCTATTGGAATGTCAGCCTCTACTTTGTCTTTTGCCTGATCATAAACGATGACGTTAAAAATCAATTCGTTTTTTGGAGCTATGGTTTGCTCTGCCAGTGCAATTTCCAGTTTTTTCATCACCGATTTTATTTTAATCACGCTTGAGGCTTTTCCTTCATTTAGTATTTCTCCAAAACTGTCTTTCTCATATGCATATGCCCCTATTTCATAATCTCCTGATTTTGAATCTGAAGGAATTGTAAAGTTGAAGTCGAACTTTCCTTCTTTTATTGCTCCTGTGAATTTGTAGTCAATACCAGAAACCGTCACTTCGACAAAACCGTTCAAGGGGTTTTTGCTTTTTGCTGCTTCTCCGTATGCTTTGACTGAACTCCCTGGCTCAAATGAAATTCCCTCGATATTAAGTGAAACATCTACCTCACTTGTCAAATCAAAGCGAATGCTTTCTGCTTCGTCTTCATCAAACTCTGCTTTAATCAGGCATTTTCCCTGAGCAGAGCCTACCAAAAATCTGCCCAATATTGTCGAAATTTCGACTACTTTCTCTCCTCCCTGTTTTAGTGAAATCGGACTTCTGAATAACTCTATTGTTTCACTCCCGCAAATCAAATTAGCAACTAAGAAATCATTTGCGTCTCTTAACGACGAGCTGACCTTAATCGCGATTTCGAAATCATCCCCCCTATTATAAACAGTTTCTGGCTGGGAAAAAAGTATTTCTGCAGAGGCTAAAGAAGTGAATAATGTAAATATTAAGAATACTGTTAGTACACCTTTTTCGATAATTCTCATGTTGATTAGAATGGAAAGACGTATATAAATTTGTTGATGTGGTTTGGCGCTTGAATAATTTTATAAACATCTTATTGTTTCTTTTGTTATGCAAAAAAAAGAATTCAGCGTTACGCCTTGGGATGTTAAGGGAGAAGTTGATTATGAACGACTTGTAAAGGAATTTGGAATTTCAAAAATAGATGGAAAACTTCTTAACAGGATAAAAAAGCACACGAAGGAATTGCATCCGATGTTGCGTCGCGGGATTTTTTTTGCCCATCGTGACTTGAATTGGATTTTAGACGAGTATGAAAAAGGAAATAAATTTTTTCTTTATACCGGCTGCGGACCGTCAGGACCAATTCATCTTGGACATTTGGGAACATGGCTTTTTACAAAATGGCTGCAGGATGTTTTTGACGTTGAACTTTGGTTTCAATTCACTGACGACGAGAAGTTTTTGTTTAAGGAAAAAAGTTTTGATGAAATTGAGAAGTGGACTCATGAAAATATTCTGGATGTCGTTGCTTTAGGTTTCAAACCAGAGAAGACACATTTTTTAATTGATACGAAACACGCGGGCTTGATGTACCCAATCGCAATCCAGTTTGCCAAGAAGATTAATTTTTCTACTATTCGAGCAGTATTTGGGCTTGAGAATGACGCGAACATCGGCCAAATTTTTTACACGAGCATGCAGGCGGTTCCGGCTGTTGTTCCTTCTGTTTTGAAAAAAAAGAATATTCCCTGTTTAATCCCTTTAGCAATAGACCAAGATCCGCATTTCAGAATCGCAAGAGATGTTTATCCCAAACTTGGATATTACAAACCTGCAATAATTCATTCTCTTTTTATGCCTTCTATGTCTGGACCAAAAGGGAAGATGAGCAGTTCGGAAGAACACACTGCGATTTTAACAACTGATAAAGAAAAAGAAGTAGAAAACAAAATAAAAAGATACGCATTCTCCGGAGGAAGAGATACGATTGAAGAGCACAGAAAGCTTGGAGGAAATCCTGACGTTGATGTTTCATTCCAGTATTTGAGATTCTTGTTTGAACCGAGCGACGAGAAACTTGAGAAGATTGAAAAAGATTATAGAAGCGGAAAGATGCTGACTTCCGAGTTGAAAAAAATTACGATTGAAAAAATTAATGCGTTCTTGAAAGAACATCAGAAAAAGAGGGAGAAGGCAAGAAAGGAAATTGAGAAGTTCATTTACAAAAATAGTTCTTAAAATCATAAACCCCATTCAAAAACATATTTTTCTCTCTTGCTCGTCTTCTGGATAGACCTTCTGAAACTTTTCCTCTGACTTTATTCCAGACTTCAAATTGCCCTGCCGCTCCTGCGTAATCTTCGTCGTTTAATTTTCTTAATAATGTGCTTCTACAAAAAGCATTTTCACCGATATTGAAAGTTAAACTTACGAGCGAATCATATTGGGGTTGTGATAAGTTTACTTCAACATATTCATTTATTACTCTTTCAAAACGAGCAAGATCTTTTCTTAATAAAGCCAATCCTTCTCTCTCACTTATCCTTTCAACAAAATGCTCGCCTTTTTTTATTAAATGGCCATAGCCGATGTGGGGTTTTCCGCCAGCATCTAAATAAGGTCTTGCCATAAATTTTTCAAAATGCTTGATAAAATCAACTCCTCTTTGTGAAATTGAATAAACGGTTTTATCTTCTAATGCCTTCGTTCTATTGTCTTCACGTTGTGCTAAAACTTCGAGAGGATTTAATAAAATTAAAGCTCCGATCGTTTCTAAAAATCCCCTTCGTGTTAATTCATGCGCCATTGTTGTTCTCTCTCAAATCGCATTGATTCAAACTGGTCGTGTGCAATTTGTTCACAGCGATCGAAACAATATTCCTGCTCTAAAAATAATTTCCTCATTGTTGATTGAATGTTGGCAAAGGGAACAAGAGAAATTTCGCAATAAGGAATTTCAGGTAAATCAGTAATTGTTATATGTGTATAAGGAATTCCATGTCTTCCTGAACCATCCCAGCGGCCGACGAAAAAAACACTCTTATAATTTGAACTTTGTTGTTCTGCTACGAATCTTCCGTCTCTATCTTCTTCAGGCACATCTATATTAACCGCTAAATCCAGAACAAATCTTAAAGCGTCTTGAAATTTTTGAGAGGGCATTTTACCTCGCTAACTCTGGAACTAAATTTAATTCTGGTTTTGGGAAAATTTGAGGAGCATATTCGTCAGCCAGCTCCGCCAATCTTTCTAATCCTCTACTTAAACAATTTTTTCTCGGCGGAAGAAAATCTGTTCTCATGACATAATGTGAACCAGATCTTACGGCTTGACCAGCGGCAATCATTAAACTGTCTTCGGGATGTTTTGATAAAAGTGATATTGAAGCTTGAAGAAGAGAAGAAATAGCAATCATTTTGCCATATTGAGAATTAAGATCATACGCCATTACAATTTCATAATCAACTGCTCCGTCACTCATTGATTTCTTTTCAGCTAATTCTGTTTTCTTGTTCATTCTTTGCTGAAAATGAGAAGCTAATAAGAATGCTCCGCAGAGTGGTAATATATAAAAACTTCCTACTCCAAAAACTCCTGCTGATTCTAAAATCGGAGCAACTGTCAGCAATTTATTTGCCAGATCTGCCTTCGTCCTTCCCGTTGTCCAATTGTATGATTTTACTACAGCTTCAGCACCTTTCATTAAGACATCGTCTAAGGCGGTATATGCTCTTGTTGTTGGATTTTCTCTTTCTTGATTTTCCATGATTTTCCATAAAATTTAAGGTATTTAAGTTTTGTTGTTGTGACCAATATAAAGTGATAACAATTTATTTATTTCTTCTCGTAACTATAAAGCTCCCTCGTGAAACGAGGAGCTAGATAACAATCTCTTTTCTTCTATTCTTCAAATGATCAACTAATGCTTCGTAAGAAGATTTTCCGTTCATCTGCCAAGTTTGCCTA
>Ga0209542_10002769_pt1 | contig 38690 bp, 41 predicted proteins | sample RifCSPhighO2_01_FD_184028 | JGI IMG/M metagenome (GOLD analysis project Ga0209542, IMG submission 184028) | Soil microbial communities from Rifle, Colorado - Rifle CSP2_plank highO2_0.1 (SPAdes) (version 2) | ecosystem: Environmental > Terrestrial > Deep subsurface > Rock core/Sediment ... | reverse complement strand
CGCGCTTGGTGTTTCCCGCCGCTGCCGCTAATCCCTGGGGTCAAGTATGCTGAGCGAGCTCGACGTGCTGCGCGACGTCGGTGCCAGGCTGGAAGGAGCCGGTATGGCGTACATGCTCACCGGTTCGATGGCGATGAACTACTACGCCACGCCGCGCATGACGCGGGATATCGATCTCGTCGTGGCGTTGCGCGTGGCGGACAGCGCGCGGATTCGGAGTTTGTTCGAGCCGGTTTATTATGTGCCCGACAACCTTGAGCAGGCGATTGTCTCGATCGGCATTTTCAATCTCGTACACGTCGAGAGCGTCGTCAAGGTGGATATCATCGTGCGCAAAAACGAGGACTATCGTCGCGCGGAATTCGAACGCCGCCTGGCGGTTGACTTGGAGGGGGCGTGGATTTGGCTCGTGAGCAAGGAGGACCTCATCCTGTCCAAGCTGCTGTGGGCGAAACAGTCGGCCTCGGAGATGCAGCGCCGCGACGTGCAGAATCTGCTCGCGACCGGCGCGGATCGGGCTTATCTTAGTCATGGGCGCAACGCCTGGGCGTTGCGCCCATGCTGGAGGAATTGCTGCATGAATGATACGACGCCCGAAGTAGCGCGACTGGTGCGCGAGCTATGCGCCCGCAAGACGGGAGCCGAGCGCCTGCAAATGGGCGCGAGCATGTTTGAAACCGCGCGGGCCCTGGTGATGGCATCCTTGCCGCCCGGGCTGCCGGAATGGGAAATGCGCCGCCGGTTGTGCGCGCGGTTTTATGGGGAACTGGCCGACAGGGTCTACGGTGGCCGAGAGCGGAGATCATTTGGCAGCGCGGCTGGATGACCTGCCGCCGCGTGCGGCGCTGGTCGAAATCGCGCGCGATTTTCATGCGCGCGGCTGGATGGCGGGCACGGCCGGGAATCTGTCGGTGCGCGAGGATGACAATCATTTCTGGATCACCGCGAGCGGTCGGCCCAAGGGCCGGCTGGATGAACTGGATTTTCTGCTGGTGCGCGTGAAGGACGGTGAGGTCGTCGAGCGCGTGCGGCCGGACAACGAGCCCTCGGCGGAAACATCCATCCACCGCGCGATTTATGCCCTGTTCCCGCAAGCGCGCGTCTGTCTGCACGGCCATGTCGTGCAGGCCGCCATCGCCGCCGACCGCGCGAAGAAGGGCGCGAAGAGCCTGCGCCTTGCGCCGATCGAGATGATCAAGGGCTTTGACATCTGGCAGCAGAACCCGAAGGTGGACCTGCCGCTGTTCGAGAATCACCTCGACGTCGCTAAAATCGCCAAAGACATCGAAACGCGTTTCAAAAAGAATAAACCGGTCATCACCGCACTCATGGTCCGCACCCACGGTCCGACGGTGTGGGGCGCGGGCCCGCAAGAGGCCTATAACCGCTTTGAGATTCTGGAATTTATCCTGCGCTATCAGGCGCAGGCCCACCGCTGATTTCCCTGGAACTGGCGCGGGTTTCTACCCCCGGCCCATAGTCTGGTATGGTGTCTCGTATGAAGCGCCTGCGCATCCTGTTGTTGCTGCTCGTGGTCTGGCCGTTGCTGCTCCTGGCCAAGGACGCCGTCACGCCCGGGCAGGTGGTGGTGCTCAACATCAACGGCGCCATCGGGCCGGCAACCAGCGATTACATCCACCGCGGCCTGGAAAAGGCGAAGGACGCGGGCGCCGTGCTCGTGGTCCTGCGCATGGATACGCCCGGCGGGCTCGATACCGCCATGCGCAAGATCATCCAGGACATCATCGCCTCGCCGGTTCCGGTGGTGACCTACGTGGCGCCTTCCGGCGCGCGCGCCGCCAGCGCCGGCGCTTACATTCTCTTGGCTTCCCATATCGCCGCCATGGCGCCCGCGACCAATGTCGGCGCGGCCACGCCGGTGCGCATCGGCGGCGTGCCCGATCCGGGCGCGGGTTCCAGGCCGCCGGAGAAAGAGAAGGAAGGCAAGAAGGATTCCACGGACAAGAAAGACAAGGACAAAAAGGAAAAACCGGCCAAGCCCGGCATGGATGAAAAGGCGCTGAACGACGCCATCGCCTACATCCGCGGCCTGGCGCAGATGCGCGGGCGCAATGTCGAGTGGGCCGAGAAGGCGGTACGCGAGGCGGCCTCCATTTCCGCCGAGGAGGCGGTGAAGCAGAACGTGGCCGATCTCATCGCCGCCGACAATGCCGATCTGTTGAAGAAACTCGACGGCCGCAAGCTCACCCTGCAGGGGCGCGACATCACCCTCAAGACGCAGGGAGCGGAAATCCAGGCCTACGAGCCGGACTGGCGCAACCGCCTGCTCGCGACCATCGCCGATCCGAACGTGGCCTACATCCTGATGCTGCTCGGCATCTACGGATTGTTCTTCGAATTGTGGAATCCCGGCTATGTGCTGCCGGGCGTGATTGGCGGCATCTGCCTGTTGCTCGCGTTGTATGCATTTCAGGTGTTGCCCATCAATTTTGCGGGCCTGGGCCTGATCCTGCTCGGCATCGTCTTCATGGTGGCCGAGGCCTTCATGCCGAGCTTCGGCGCGCTCGGGATCGGCGGCGTGGTCGCGTTTGTCGTGGGCTCGATCATTCTCATGGATACCGATGTCGAGGGTTACACCGTTGCCTGGCCGCTGATCGCGGCGGTGGCGGCGCTGAGCGCGGCGTTTTTCATCGGCGTGGTCTTTATGGCGCTGAAGGCGCGTCAGCGCCGCGTGGTCAGCGGGCAGGAGGAGATGGTCGGCGCGGTTGGCGAGGCGCTGGAGAATTTCAAGGGTGCGGGACGCGTGCGCGTGCACAGCGAGGAGTGGCAGGCGCGTTCCAGCGCGGCGCTCAAGCGCGGACAGAAAGTGAAGGTCGTCGGAATCGAGGGGCTGATTCTGACGGTGGAGCCGTATAACCCGGAGGGTAATTGATATGGGATTTATTTCGTGGAGTTTTGTTCCTGTCGTTATTGTCGTGCTGGTGTTCTCGGCATTCCGTATCCTGCGCGAATACGAACGCGGTGTCGTTTTCATGCTCGGACGCTTCTGGAAGGTCAAGGGACCGGGCCTGATCGTCATCATCCCCGGCGTGCAGGCGATGGTGAAGGTGGACCTGCGCATCATCGTGATGGACGTGCCGCCGCAGGACGTGATCTCGCGCGACAACGTGTCGGTGAAGGTCAATGCCGTGGTGTTCTTTCGCGTCATCGACCCGCAACGCGCGATCATTCAGGTGGAAGACTACTATGCCGCCACCAACCAGCTGGCCCAGACCACGTTGCGCTCCGTGCTTGGCAAGCACGAACTCGACGAAATGCTGGCCGAGCGCGACAAGCTCAATGCCGACATCCAGAAAATTCTGGATGTTGCGACCGACGCCTGGGGCATCAAGGTCACCACGGTCGAGATCAAGCACGTGGATATCGACCCGAGCATGGTGCGTGCGATCGCGCGCCAGGCCGAGGCCGAGCGCGAACGGCGCGCCAAGGTGATCCATGCCGAGGGTGAGTTGCAGGCGGCGGAGAAGCTGCAGCAGGCAGCGGAGGTGCTGTCCAAGACGCCGCAGGCGATCCAGCTGCGTTATCTCGAAACGCTGACCGTGATCGCCGCCGACAAGAACTCCACCATCGTGTTCCCGCTGCCAATGGATATGATTACGCCGTTCCTGGAAATGGCGAAGAAGAAATAGAAATGGACAGGATTAACAGGATTGCTTAGAAGGTAAAACTGCCACTATTGAACTAACCAGGCGTCAATGGAAATGGCGCCGGTGGTGAAGCCGAGTTCGAGCGAGGCCACGTAGCCCTCGGCATTGGGCAACGCGGTACCGGTCTGCGCGATCAGGCTGGGCACGCCCTGAATCACGGTGAGTGGTTTCCATTTGCCGTTCTGGCCACGCACCACCAGCGGTTCCTCGTTCAATTGGAAGTGCGGCACCCACTTGCCGTCGTCATTCTGGTAGTAACGTGCCTTCACGATGAACAGCAGCGTGCTTTCCCCGCCCGTGGTTTTGTAGAAATTCACCGCACGATCGCCCGGACGGGCGTCGGATTTGATGGCCTTACCGGCGCGGATGATCCATTTCGCCCGCGGCTTGCCTTTGTCTTTCGATTCCACCACGCCGCTTTTCACTTCAATCTTGGTTTGCACCGCTTTGCCCTCCTCGGTGTGCTCCAGGAGCATGAGCACGGTGGGAGCGGCATGCAGGCCGGGCGCAAATCCCAGCAGCAAGGTCATCAGGGCGATGGAGGCGGGGCGGATCATGAGAAAAAGATAGTGGCTGGTCCGCGGGCTGTCTAGAAGCCATCTCAAAAACTGCTGCGCGTCCGTGATCCGGGATCGGGCGGTGCTCGGCCGCCGTTGGCGGTCCGGCCCGCCGCTGGCAGGCGACGGGCGCTGCGAGCGGGCGAAGCGGTGCTTCGCCTTTTCCGCTCTCGCCCTCATGGACTGCCGTGTACACTCCGGTTCCTGCGCTCCTTTCCCGCTGCGCGATCCGGCTCCGCGGGAAAGTCCAGGGCCGCCATCCCTGGCGGCCCGTTCGGCGGCGCGAACGTCCACTGGACGTTCGCGAACCCTCCGCCTCACCCTCACCCGGCTGACGGCCGCTCGCGACGTTTTTGAGATAGCTTCCAGCCAATACGGCGCGGCGTCATTCCGGCGGCACCGGGCGCTTCTGGCGCTTCTCGTCCACCGCCACGTAGGTCAGCACCGCCTCGGTGACCTTGACGATTTCACCCGGCTGGGGCGAGCGCAAGCCGCGCTCGGCGTAAACCTCGACGTCCACGGTGATCGAAGTGGTGCCCACTTTCACCACCTCGGCGTAGAAACTGACCAGGTCGTTGACGAACACCGGCGCCACGAAATGGAAGGCGTTGACCGCTACGGTGACCACGCGCCCCCTGGCGCGGCGGCTGGCGGCGATCGAGCCGGCGATGTCCACCTGCGCCATGACCCAGCCGCCGAAGACGTCGCCGGCGGCGTTGGTGTCCTTGACCATGGGCACCAGCCGCAGGGTGGCGTGCCGCTCGGGAAGTTGCACGGGATCGCTCATGTCGCCTCCGTTGCGAGCCAGTCGCGGGGTTTCAGAAAGACTTCATAAAGTTTCGCCTCGGGCGTGCCTGGCGCCGGCCGCCAATCGTAGCGCCACTTCACCAGCGGCGGCAGCGACATCAGGATGGACTCGGTGCGCCCGCCGGATTGCAGGCCGAAAAGCGTGCCGCGATCGTAGACCAGATTGAACTCGACGTAACGCCCGCGCCGGTACAGTTGGAAATCGCGTTCACGCTCGCCGTAGGGCGCCGTCTTCCGCTTCTGCACGATGGGCAGATACGCGGACAGGTAATGATCGCCCACGCTGCGCATGAAGCCGAAGCTGTGCGCGAAATTTTTTTCGTTGAAGTCGTCGAAGAACAGCCCGCCGATGCCGCGCGGCTCGTTGCGGTGCTTCAGGAAAAAATATTCATCGCACAATTGCTTGAAGCGCGCATAATAATCCGGACCGAAGGCATCGCAGGCGGCCTGGGCGGTGCGGTGCCAGTGGATCGCGTCCTCCTCGAAACCATAATACGGCGTCAGGTCGAAACCGCCGCCGAACCACCACACCGGTTCAGCCCCGGCTTTTTCAGCCATGAAGAAACGCACGTTGCAGTGCGACGTGGGCACGTACGGGTTGCGCGGGTGGATCACCAGCGACACGCCCAGCGCCTGGAACGAGCGCCCGGCCAGTTCCGGGCGGTGCGCGTTCGCCGACGGCGGCAGGTTTTTCCCGTGCACATGAGAGAAATTCACCCCCGCCTGTTCGAATACCGCGCCATCGGTGAGCACCCGCGATTTCCCGCCGCCTCCTTCCGGGCGCTCCCAGGCGTCGTCGCGGAATTTTTCCTTGCCGTCTTCTTTTTCCAGCGCCGCGCAGATCCGGTCCTGCAGGTCAAGGAGGTAGTTGCGTACAACCTGTATGTCAAAGGCCATGTAAAAAATCGAATGGACAGGATTTACAGGATTAACAGGATTTTAAAAAGTATGAAACTGGTTTTTTGCTTTTGTTTTTAATCATGTAAATCCTGTTAATCCTGTCTATTGAATTTATCCTGGGCGGGCCAGTTCGCCGCTGACGGCGTCGCGGATCGGCGTCGGCGCCGGTGCGTCACCCACGCGCCCCGGTAAAATGTAATCCACCTCCCCCTTGAACCGCCGCACCGTATCGCGATAACTGCGGGTCGGTTCACCGCCGGCGCGGTTGGCGCTGGTGGAGACGATGGCCATGCCCGCCGCTTTACACAGGGCCGCGGCCTGCGCGTGGGCGGTCACGCGCACGGCGATGCGCGGATGCTTGCCGGTGATCCAGCCCGGTACGCCGTCGCGCGGCAGGAGCAGCCAGGTGTGCGGCCCGGGCCAGGTGGCGGCGACTGAAGCGGGTATGTCGTTCACGTATGGACCGAGCTGATCGATGTTGGCGGCAATCAGGACGAGACCCTTGTTGACCGGCCGGCGTTTGATGCGCAACAGCCGTAACACCGCGGCGCGGTTCCTCGGGTCGCAGCCGAGACCGAAGCAATATTCGGTGGCGTAGGCGACCACACCGCCTTTCTGGATGACACGCGCGGCCTGGGCCAGCTTGCCGGAAATCACCGTGCCCGTTCCCGTGCGATGGCGCGATAGCCGATGTCTTGGCGGTATTGCGCCTTGGACCAGTGGATTTTCTTGACGAGTTCGTAGGCGTGTTTTTGCGCCGCGCCTACGGTGGCGCCGAGCGCGGTAACGCACAACACCCGCCCGCCGCTGGTCACCACATCCTTGCCCTTCAGCGCGGTGCCGGCGTGGAAAACCTTGCGGTCGGCTTCCGGTTTTTCCGGCAGGCCGGTGATGACATCGCCCTTGTTGTACGAACCCGGGTAGCCGCCAGCGGCCATCACCACGCCGAGCGCGGCGCGGCTGTCCCATAGCGTCTGCGCCCGGTCCAGTCTGCCGTCGAGGGCGGCCTCGATGAGTTCGATGAAGTCCGACTTCAGGCGCAGCATGACCGGCTGGGTTTCGGGATCGCCGAAGCGGCAATTGAACTCGAGCACCTTGGGTGTGCCGTCGGCGGCGATCATCAGCCCGGCGTAGAGGAAACCGGTATAGGGATGACCTTCCGCGCGCATGCCGCGCACGGTGGGCTCGATGACTTCGCGCATCACGCGCGCATGAATCGCGGGCGTGACCACGGGCGCGGGTGAATACGCCCCCATGCCGCCAGTGTTGGGGCCGGTGTCGCCGTCGCCGACGCGCTTGTGATCCTGTGAGGTGGCCAGTGGCAATACATGTTCACCGTCCACCATGACGATGAAGCTCGCCTCCTCGCCGGTGAGGAATTCCTCGACCACCACGCGGTGCCCGGCCGCGCCGAAGGCGTTGCCCGCGAGCATGTCGCGCACGGCGGCCATGGCCGCGTCCACGGTCTGCGCGATGATCACACCCTTGCCGGCCGCCAGGCCATCGGCCTTGACCACGATGGGTGCGCCAACTTTCTTGATGTAGGCCGCGGCGGCGGCGACGTCGGTGAAGTTGCCGTAGGCGGCGGTCGGGATTTTGTGGCGCGCGAGGAAATCCTTGGTAAAGGCCTTCGAGCCTTCGAGCTGAGCAGCGGCCTGGGTCGGACCGAAGCAGCGCAGACCGGCGGCGCGAAACCGATCAACCACCCCAAGCACCAGCGGCACCTCGGGACCGACGACGGAGAGGTCAATTTTGTTCTGCTGCGCGAACCGGAGCAGGCCGTCCACATCTTCCGCGGCGATCGCGACATTCTCGCACCGGGCCTCGCGCGCGCTGCCGGCATTGCCGGGCGCGACGAAGACTTTTTCGGCCTGGGGCGACTGCGCAATTTTCCACGCCAGCGCGTGCTCGCGCCCGCCACCGCCGATAATGAGAATTTTCATATTATTAATTTTCACCGCAAAGGCGCAAAGGACGGTCGCTCCTGCGCTCGCGACATTCGTACGTCCCTGTACAGCACAAAGAAAAACATGGGAGAGCTAAAACTGAGAATCTCCATTTTATTTTTCTTTCCTTTGCGCTCTTCGCGCCTTTGCGGTGATAACTCTTAATGCCGGAAATGCCGCATGCCGGTGAACACCATGGCGATGCCGTGCTGGTCGGCGGCCTCGATGACCTCCTTGTCGCGCATCGAGCCGCCCGGCTGGATCACGGCGGTGACGCCGACCTCGGCCGCCTGGTCGAGCCCATCGCGGAACGGAAAGAAGGCGTCCGAGGCCATGACGCTGCCGCGCACCTCGAGCCCGGCGTCGGTGGCCTTGATCGAGGCGATACGGGCGCTGTAGACGCGGCTCATCTGGCCCGCGCCGACGCCCACGGTGCGCCCCTCCTTGCCGTACACGATGGCGTTGGACTTGACGAACTTGACCACTTTCCACGCGAACAGCAGATCGCGCAGTTCCTGTTTGCTCGGCGCGCGTTTCGTGACGACCTTGAGGTCTTTTTCCGTCACCATGCCGTGGTCCGCGTCCTGCACCAGCAGGCCGCCGGTGACGCGGCGGTAGTCCAGTTGCGGGGGGCGCGTGGCGCCCCAGGCGCCGGATTCGAGCACGCGCACATTGGGTTTGCCCGCGAGAATCGGCTTGGCGTCGTCATGGATCGAGGGCGCGACGATGACCTCCACGAACTGGCGGTCAAGAATGGCCTTGGCCGTGGCCGCATCCAGCGGGCGGTTGAAGGCAATGATGCCGCCGAAGGCCGAGGTCGGGTCGGTGACGTAGGCGTGCCTGTAGGCATCGAGTACCGTGTCGGCGATGGCGACGCCGCAGGGATTGGCGTGCTTGACGATGACGCAGGCGGTTTCGTCGAAAGACTTCACGCATTCAAGCGCCGCATCGGCGTCGGCGATGTTGTTGAAGGACAGTTCCTTGCCCTGCAGCAGGCGCGCGGTAGCGACGCCGGCCTCGGCCGGACGGCGCTCGGCGTAGAACGCCGCCTTCTGGTGCGGGTTCTCGCCGTAGCGCAGGCCCATGGCGTGCACGAACTGCGTGTTGAAGGTGCCTGGAAAATCGGCGCGCGCGCCGCCCGGCTGTTCGCGCCCGAGGTAATTGGCAATGGCGCCGTCGTAGGCGGCCGTGTGCGCGAAGGCCTTGGCGGCGAGGTGAAACCGGGTGGCATCGCTCACGCTGCCTTGGCGCTGTTTCATTTCCTCGAGCACCGGGCCGTAGTCGGCGGCGTCCACGATGACGGTCACCGCGGCGTGATTCTTGGCCGCCGCGCGCAGCAGCGTCGGGCCGCCGATGTCGATATTTTCAATCGCGTCAGCAAGCGTGCAATTTTTGCGTGCGACGGTTTCCTCGAACGGATACAGGTTGACCGCGACCAGATCGATGGGCGGGATGTCGCGCTGCTTCAGCGCCTGCACATGGCTGTCGAGGTCGCGCCGCCCGAGGATGCCGCCGTGGATCTTCGGGTGCAGCGTCTTGACGCGCCCGTCGAGCATTTCCGGAAAGCCGGTGTAGTCCGAAACCTCGATCACCGCTATGCCGTTGTCGGCCAGCAGTTTGGCGGTGCCGCCGGTGGAGAGGATCTCGACCTTGAATGATTTTAGGGCGCGTGCCAATTCCACCACGCCGCTCTTGTCGGAAACGCTGATCAGCGCACGCCGGATGGTCGTCATGTGAGGGCGGAATCGAAATGGAAGTTAGGGATGCGGATTTTAGATTCCGCGACCCGCTTCCGCAATCGAATCCGTCACAGGAGTTTGTATTGCTTGAGCTTCTTGCGCAGGGTGTTGCGGTTGATGCCGAGGATTTCCGCGGCTTTGCACTGGTTGCTCTTGACGTGGCGCATGATGATCTCGAGCATGGGTTTTTCCACCTCGGCGATCACCATGTCGTACACGCCCGAGGTTTTCTCGCCGTTGAGGTCGTGGAAATAACGTTCCATAGACTGTTTTACGCACGCGGCGAGCGGCGCCTTGCGATCCTTGGTCATGCCGCGAGTCCCAGGGCCTGCGCCTGCACGTCAAAGAATTCCCGCACCATGGCAAGCTGGGCTTCGCGGGTTTCCACCTGATTGACGCGATGGCGGAAGGCCGCGCCGTCGCGCAGGCCCTTGCTGTACCAGGAGACGTGCTTGCGCGCCATGCGCACGCCGCTGTATTCGCCGTAGAACGCATACAGGGTTTCGAGGTGATCGAGCAGCGTATCGCGTACCTCCGTGACCGGCGGCGGCGCGAGTTTCTCGCCGGTGGCGAGAAAATGCGCGATTTCGCGGAAAATCCACGGGTTGCCCTGGGCCGCGCGGCCGATCATGAGGCCGTCCGCGCCCGTGCGGGCGAGCACGAAGGCCGCTTTCTCGGGCGTGCCGATGTCGCCGTTGGCGATCACCGGAATCTTCACGGCGGCCTTGATGGCGGCGATGGTGTCGTATTCGGCCTCGCCCTGGAACGCGTCGGCACGCGTGCGCCCGTGCACCGCGAGCGCCTGAATGCCGCAGTCTTCGGCAACGCGCGCGATGGCCGCGCCATTCTTGTTCGCGCGGTCCCAGCCGGTGCGGATCTTGAGTGTTACCGGAACATCGACGCTTTTCACGATAGCTTCGAGAATTTCGGCGACGAGTTTCTCGTTCTGCATCAGCGCCGAGCCGGCGTAAACGTTGCAAATTTTCTTCGCAGGGCAGCCCATGTTGATGTCGATGATCTGCGCGCCATTATCCACGTTGTAACGCGCGGCCTGCGCCATCATGGCGGGGTCGCTGCCCACGATCTGCACCGCGCGCGGGTCTTCCTCGCCGGCATGATCGGCGCGGCGCAGGGTCTTTTGGCTGCCCCACAACAGGGAATTGGACGAGACCATTTCCGAGGCGGCCATGCCGGCGCCGAGCCGGCGGCACAGGCGGCGGAAGGGCCTGTCGGTGACACCGGCCATGGGCGCGAGGAACAGATTATTTTTCAGTTTATAAGGTCCGATTCTCATGATCGGCTTTCTCTACCCTGAACGTCGGGAAAGGGCGGCAATCTTAACCAGAAACTCCAAGCACAGGGAAGAGGGGACGCGATGAACGGTGAAAGAATTTTTTATGCCCGGGTTTGGCGCATGGGATGTCGAGACGATGAAAGGATTCAATGATTTCAACCGGGTTTCACATCGCGTGATAAACGGGTGAAGCAAAAAGAAAATCCATTTTGGTGCGACGACGTGCGCCGCGTCAGGGTGTGACCAGCCGGATTTCGTAACCGACGGCTTTTCCGTCGGGATTGGTAACATCCAGCAGCGCCGTGGCGACCACGTTCGGCATCAGCACGCCCTCCAGCGGTGTTTCCGAATACTGGATGGGTGAAAATGTCCGGCGCGCGATGACATTCCCGGCGTTGCTGGTGAGACTCACTTCCATCCACGGATAGGCTTGGCGAAACGCGGCGCGATTGACCAGCGTGGCGCGCAGGCGCAACGCGTTCTCGTATTGCGGATGCGGCGCAATGCTGGTCTGGAGCAGTTCAATTTTTGAAATGTCCCGCAACGGCCGCAATTTACAACCGGCGTAAAGGCAGATATCCACCAGATAGGGCCGCCAGGCCGGGAGGGTGGCCAGTTCGTTGCGGTAGAAATACACGAACTGACCGGCCAGCAGCATCAGCAATGCCAGGCTTGCGAACCCCCAGAGCAGGAAGCTGACGCGTAACCGTGGTTTGGCGAACAGCGGCTGTTTCGTGACGGTGGGAATACCGGCCTCTTCGGCCAATTTTTCATCAATGGCTTGGAGTTTGTCGCTGCGACGTCTCCCGGACCGGCGCCGGGTTTTTCCAGAGCGCTTGCGTCTGTCGTTTTTTGTCGTTTCCGGTTCTTGAGGCGGTACGGCTTCCGCCTGTTTGGGTTTGGGCGGCACCTGCAACAGCCGCTGCTCGGCGTGAAAGACGGCGGAGCAGATGCCACAGCGCACCATGCCGCCGTGCGCCTCAAGCTGGGCGGGCGTGACCTTGAAGGTCGTCAGGCAGGCGGGGCACTGGGTGTACATTTAAGGATTCTCTAAATATGACTTTAATATGACTTTTCAACGCAAAGACGCGAAGAACGCAAAGGTCGCAAAGAAAAACGATGAATAATCAAACAGAAAAACTTCGCGTTCTTGGCGTCCTCGGCTCCGCAACCGGTACATCCCTGTACCGCTCCTGCGACTTGGCGCCTTTGATGCGCGCCATTCATGGCGCGCACCCGGAAGGGCGCGCTGAAGCGCGTCCAATTTTGTTCCTGACAAAATTGTGCGTTGAGTTTTTAATAAATCAGATCTTCCTATAGCTTAGTCCGGTTTGCGCCCCGCGAGCAGCACCCACTGTTGCCGCTCGCGCTGCTCGAAAACAAACGGCGGTTCGTAATGCGGTCGCACTTCCACAGCCTGATCGCTGCCGAGCAGACCCGACAGCACGAGCCGGCCGCCCGGTCGCACGCGTGACTTGATGTCCGCGGCAAGTTCGATCAGGGTGCCGAAGAGAATATTGGCGATCACGATATCCGCCTGAAAGCCTGGCGGCAGTTCGGACGGCAGCATGACATTCAACCCGGAATCAATGCCGTTGTGCACGGCGTTGCGGCGCGTGACCTCGATCGCCTGCGCGTCGATGTCCACGGCGCAGGCTTCGCGGGCGCCGAGCTTGAGCGCCGCGATGGAAAGAATCCCCGAGCCGCAGCCGTAATCAAGGACGGTTTTACCGGCGAGCGTTTGCTCCGCGAGCCATGCGAGACACAGCGAGGTGGTCGGATGATCGCCGGTGCCGAAGGCGAGACCGGGGTCGAGAATGATGTTAACGGCGTTGGGCTCGGGTGGTGAGCACCAGCTCGGGACCACCCACAGACTGCGGCCAACCTGCAGCGGCTTGTAATGCGCCATCCACGAGTGCGCCCAGTCCTCGTCGCCGAGCAGATCGATTTCATGCGGCGGCGATTTCGCCAGCCCCATCAGATTGGCCGCACGCGCAAGAATGTCGTCGGTGTTGGTGTGCTCCGGAAACAGACCGGTGACTTGAACCTGCGACCACAGCGGATTCTTGTCCCAGTGTGTTTCGAAAATCGGCTGGTCGGCGGCGTCCTCGAGCGTGACCGAAATCGCGCCCCACTCTTCAAGTGCGTCCGCGAGCGCCTGCGCCTGGTCCTGATTCGTGCGCAGTTTCAGTTTGAGCCAGGGCATGATGAAGACAGTAGCAAGTTTCAAGTGGCAAGAAAAACGAGGGCAAGCTTCCTTGCCACTTGCTACTTGATTACAGCCCGAGTTTCTTTCGCAGGTAACGAATGTTGGTGCCGCCCTTGATGAAGGCGGCGTCGTTCATGTGGGCAATCCCGTTGTCCGCGGTGCTGGGGGCATCGCCGCAACGACAACGCAAAAAGGCGCGCACGTTTTCACGGCGCAAGAAGCGAACGTAGCAAGTAGGGCGCGTATCACGCGCCGGAAACACCAACCTCCCATATCGTTCAGGCTGGTTTGGCGCGTGATACGCGCCCTACATCAGATCAATCGTTTATCGCGCGCTTAACTTCAGCCAAACGCCGTGGCTTAACGCCGCCTCAGGCGGCTACAACCCGAGCTTCTTCTGCAGGTAATGAATGTTGACGCCGCCGCGGATGAAGGCGGCGTCGTTCATGATGTCCTGGTGCAGTGGGATGTTGGTCTTGATGCCGTCCACCACCATCTCGGACAGCGCGATGCGCATGCGCGCCAGCGCCATCTCGCGCGTGTCGCCGAAGGCGATGAGCTTGGCGATCATGGAGTCGTAGTAGGGCGGCACGAAGTAGTTGGTGTACACGTGCGAGTCCACGCGGATGCCCGGGCCCCCGGGCGGGTGCCAAGTGGTGATGCGTCCCGGCGAGGGGATAAAGGTGCGCGGGTCTTCGGCGTTGATGCGGCACTCGATGGCATGCCCGCGCCAAGTGATGTCTTTCTGGCGGAAGGCCAGCTTCTCGCCCGCGGCGATGCGCAGTTGCTCGCGCACGATGTCCACGCCGGTGACCATCTCAGTGACCGGATGTTCCACCTGCACGCGCGTGTTCATTTCGATGAAATAGAACTCGCCGTCCTGGTACAGGAACTCGAAAGTGCCGGCGCCGCGATAATGGATCTTACGGCAGGCGTCGGCGCAGCGTTCGCCTATCTTGTTGCGCAGCTTCTCGGGGATGCCCGGTGCCGGGCTTTCTTCTACCACTTTCTGGTGACGGCGCTGCATCGAGCAGTCGCGCTCGCCCAGATGGATCGCATGGCCGTGGGTGTCGGCCAGCACCTGGAATTCGATGTGGCGCGGGTGGTCGAGATATTTCTCCATGTAGACGGTGTCATTGCCAAAGGCGGCCTTGGCCTCGGCCTTGGTCAGGGCCACGGCGTTGAGCAGGGCCGCTTCGGTGTGCACCACGCGCATGCCCTTGCCGCCGCCGCCGGCCGCGGCCTTGATGAGCACCGGATAGCCGATGTGCGCGGCGAGCTTCAGGACTTCCTTTTCATTGTCGCCGACCGGGCCGTCGGAGCCGGGCACACAAGGTACGCCGGCCTTTTTCATGGCCTTGATCGCCGAGATCTTGTCGCCCATGAGACGGATGGTTTCGGCGCGCGGGCCGATGAAAATGAAGCCGCTTTGCTCGACGCGCTCGGCGAAGTCGGCGTTCTCCGAGAGGAAGCCGTAGCCGGGATGGATCGCCTGGGCGTCGGTGACTTCGGCGGCGCTGATGACCGCCGGGATGTTGAGGTAACTGTCGGCCGCGCGCGGCGGCCCGATACACACCGACTCATCCGCGAGCTTGACATACTTGGCCTCGCGGTCGGCCACGGAGTACAGGGCCACGGTGCGGATGCCGAGCGCGCGGCAGGCGCGCTGGATGCGCAGCGCAATCTCGCCGCGGTTGGCTATGACGACTTTTTCGATCATAAAGGAGATTTAGATAATATTTTGGAACCGCAGATGAACGCGGACAATTTTGCCGGGAGCAAAAATTGGACAGCGGAGCGCAGCGACGCCGGCCCGAGCGTAAGCGAGGGCGAGCGCCATGGATGGCGCGAGCATAAACGCAGATAAAAACTTATCTTGGTTTTTCAAAAAATCTGCGTCCATCTGCGTTTGCATCCTTAGCTCCGTAATCGGCGCATCCCTGCGCCACTTCTATCAGTGGTTTCAAATTCTTATTCGATTATAAAAAGCGCCTCGCCGTATTCCACCGGCTGGCCGTTTTCCTTGAGGATGGCCTTGACGCCCCCCGCCTTGTCGGACTCGATCTCGTTCATCATCTTCATGGCCTCGATGATGCACAGGGTGTCGCCGACGTTGACCTGACTGCCTACATCGACAAAGGGTTTGGCTTCGGGGGAGGAGGAGCGGTAGAAGGTGCCGACCATGGGCGAGGCCACGGCATGACCGGTTGCCTGAACTGCGGGGACTGCGGCCGGGGCGGAGGCCGTCGGGGCCGCCGCTGCGGGGGCGGCGTGATGCGGCGCCACATGCGCCGGGGTCATGTGCACGACGGGCGTGCCACTGGAGCTCGTCCGGCTGATGCGGATGGCTTCCTCGCCTTCGCGGATTTCGATTTCGGCGAGGCTCGATTCCTCCAGCATCTCGATGAGTTTTTTGACTTTGCGTATGTCCATCATTGCTCCTTAAAAATTCCTCGAAACCACTAATGAACACAGATAACCATAAACATGGTTATCTTGGTTTTATCCGTGTCCATCCGTGTTTATCTGTGGTTTCACTTCTTGAGTTTTTCTATCGCGGCGGCGAGCGCCAATTCGTAGCCCTGGGCGCCGAGGCCGCTGATCACGCCGGTGGCGAGATCGGAAAAGTAAGAATGTTTGCGGAACGCCTCGCGCGCGTGCACGTTCGACAGGTGCACCTCGATAAACGGGATATGCGCCGCCGCCAGGGCGTCGCGCAGCGCCACGCTGGTGTGGGTGAACGCGGCCGGGTTTAACAGGACAAAGGCCACCTTGTCTTTCATCGCCTGCTGCACCCGCCCGACCAGTTCATGTTCGGCGTTGCTCTGGTAGAAGCTCACGCGATGTCCGGCGACTTCGCCCTGCTTGGCCAGCCGCTGGTTGATGGCCTCGAGCGTGGTCGTGCCGTAATGTTCCGGTTCTCGCGATCCCAGCAGATTAAGATTGGGACCGTTCAGTACCAGGATTTCTGCCATGTTTCGTTTCCTTAGCTTTTGACTGGTGGCCCGAACCGAGGCGGGCGGGAATATCAGCAAAATGTAGGTATTTTTCGTATTTAAGCATAGATTTGTCGCGATCTTCTTCGTTCGTCACAGTGTGCATGCCAAAGGCTATTTTGTCCAGCAAAAATAGGAAAAAGCGAGATCGCCGGAATTCGGCAAAAATAGCCGTAAGATCAGCGCAAAATGGCTAGGAATTCAGGGGGGTTGGCGGTCTTGGGAGGACCAATCAGCGGTTCGACCAGGCTTTCGAGCTCGCTCAGGGTAAACGCACCCAGTTTGCGCACGGCAATCACGCCGCTACGGTCAATGACGACAGTAAAGGGCAGGGAACCCATGCGATTGCCGTAGCGGGCAACCAGGTCCAGCGCGTCATCACCGCCCATCAGGATGGGGTAATTGATGCCGACGGACTGGCGGTAAAGCATGACGGCGGTTTTGTTATCGATGGCGACGCTGACCACCTGCAAACCGTCGGCGCCACGTTTTTTCTGCAAGGCGATGAGCAGCGGTATTTCCTCGCGGCACGGCGGACACCAGGTGGCCCAGAAGTTCAGCACGATGACCTGGCCGCGCCATTCCTCGAGGGAGTGTTTTTTCCCGTCCACCTCGGGCAGGGTGAAATTGATCATCTCGCCGCCGCCATACGTCAGCGTGGTAGTGGCCTCCGGTTCCGAGCGCATGGTCTGGGCCACCCAATAGCCGCCCATTAACGCCAGCACCGCCGAGATCAGCAGCAGCAGGTTTTTAAAAGTGGATGACATCCGTCAGGAGCGAAGCCTGCGGTCAGACTTGGCGCAACAGGGCGATGAATTCATCCACGTTGCGAAAGCCATAGGTGCGGAGTTCCCGTCGCTCTTGTCCATCGGCGGAAAAGAATAGCATGGCCGGCGGACCGTAGACTCCGAAATGTTGCTTGATCGCCTTTCCTTCTGGGTTGTTCGGGTCGGTCACATCGGCCTGCAACAACACGAAGCGACGGCGCAGTTCCGCGCGCGCGCGCGGATCGGCGAAGGTGGCCTTTTCCATGCGCAGGCAGTCGGTGCACCAGTCGGCGTAGTAATCCAGAATGACCGGCTTGCCCGCGGTTTTGGCAGCCGTCAGGCGGTTTTCGAGATCGTTCAGGCTGCTGACCCGCTCGAACAAATGGCCCTCCATGGTTGCCGCTCTCGGGCCACTCGTGCCCGGCATCATGCCGGTCGATAAAGAGGACAGCGGCAGCGGGTGGAGGAAGTCACGATTGCCGGCGAATCCACCCAGCAACGCGAGTACGCCCCAGATCAGGAAAAAGGTGCCCACGCCTTTCCACAGCGTGCGCCAGCCGCTCGCGCCTTCCGGCAGGCTCTGGGTGGCGCCGAGATAAACGGCGGAGATGATGAAGAAGGCGGCCCACAGGAACAACACCGGCACTTGCGGCAGGTAGCCAAGCAGATAGATGGCGACGGCGATCAACAGCGCGCCGAACAGGTGCTTCACGTTGTCCATCCATTGGCCGACCTTGGGCAGCAGGAAGCCGGCGCCCACGCCGAGCGCGATCAGGATCGCGCCTTGACCGTGCGCCAGCGCGAACATGATGGCGCCGCCGAGCACCGGGTCCTTGGCGGCGATGGCGCCGCCGAGCACCGAGACCAGCACCGGCGAGACGCAGGCGCCGATGATAAGCGCCGAGATCAGGCCGAGGATGAACGCCCCGATCAGCTCGCCGCCGAACCATTGTTTGACTTGGTGATGCATGCGGGTGGAGTGCTGGTGCAGCAGCGACTGGATCGAGGACGGTACCTGTAATTGATAGAAGCCGAACATCGAGAGCGAGAGCAGCGCCAGGATGGCGGCGAAGGTTCCGATGGCCCAGGGAGTCTGGAAATAGGCCTGCAGCTGTTCCCCGGTGGCGCCGGCGACGGCGCCGGCGACGGTGTAGCTGAGCGAGGTGCCGAGCACGTAGCTGTACGAGAGCAGCCCGCCGCGCAGCTTGGTGAGGTGCGTGCCTTCCGCGCCCACGATAATGCCCGAGAGAATCGGCACCATGGGCAGCACGCAGGGCGTGAAGGTCAGCAGCAGGCCGGCGCCGAAGGCCGCGAACACGGCGAGCGCGAAATTGCCCATGTCGCGTAAACCAATGCCGGCGGGCGCAGAAGACGGCGGGACTGCGGCGTTCGCCGCGCTCAACACGCCACCGCGAAATTGCACGTCGAAGGTTTTGGTCGTCGGCGGATAGCAGATGGCGACGCCCTTTTCCGAACAGCCTTGGTACGTCACCTTGAGCCGCAGTTCCCGGTCCATCGCACCCAAGCCTGAAATCGGGAGAACCGTTTCAAAACCTTTTTCGTAGACATCGGTCTTGCCGATGAACTCGTCGATTTTGGTTTTGCCCGGCGACAGGGTGACGTTGCCAAGGCGCACATCGGATATCGGCGTGCCATCGGCCGCCACCAGTTCGAACCTGGTTTTGTCGCGATAGAGATAACAGCAGTCGGCTATGTCGATGCGCGCCAGCAGCGCAGCGTTGTCGCGTGCCATGACGCTGACCTGGAAGGCCTGCTCCGGGTCCACCGGTTCCAGTTCGCCGCCCGCGGGCGCCAGGCTACGGGTGAGGTCCTTGAGGGACGAGATTTTGTCGGTCGTTTCTGTGGCCGGTGCGGTGGAGGTGATGGGCTTCGCTTTGACCAGCGGCAGTTTGAAATCCACTTCCTTGACGATGGGCGGGTAACACACGCCCACCGGTTCATTGCATCCCTGCGCGGTGATGCGCAGCCGCGCCGTGGAGGCGCCCTCGGAACGCGTATAGGGCAGGCGTATCTTTACGGCCTTGGTGTAGGTTTCGACCTCGCCGAAAAGCGGGTCCTGTTTTTTCTTGCCGCGCGGAAAAACCGGATTCTTCAGTCGGGTGCCGTTCAGAGCCTCGAATTTGAACTTGTCCCGGTACATGTAATATCCGGGGGCGATCTTCCAGCTGGCTTCGAGCGTGGTGCCGTTGAGCGTGCGCGTGGTCAGGTGGAAGGCCTGATCGGCTTCGAGCAGTTCTTCGTCGGGTGCGGCGGCATGCGCCGGCGACAACAGCAGCAACAGCAGGGCGGCGAGGGATTTGGTCATCATGTTTTATCCGGGTTGCGAATCCAGGCAAGATAGTCAGGGAGGCCGTCGGCGATAGGGACCGCGATCACCTCGGGAAGTTCATAGGGGTGCAGTTCCAGAATGCGTTTCTGGATGGCACGAAACGCGCGCGCCATGGACTTGATGATCAGCAACTGCTCGGCCGCGGATTCCACGTTGCCTTTCCACAGGTAGATGGACTTGGCGATCGGCAGGATGTTGACGCAGGCCGCGAGGCGTTCCTGCACGAGCGTCTGCGCGACGCGTTCAGCCGCCTCCATGTCGGGGCAGGTCGTGAGAACCAGTTGGTATTCGTGCCGTTTCATTCAGGTTGGCGTTCCGTTGCCCGCCATTATGACGGCGCGGGATACAGGTTTATTCATTGTAGCGAAAGCGCGCTGAATACGCCCCGGATGCGAGGCTGCGGTTAACCGGGTTATGCTGCGGTTTTGACAGCACACAGGGTACAGCTTCATGCTTTTTCTGTTATTGCTGGTCATACCGGTGGCCGAGATCGCGGTATTTATTCAGGTCGGTTCACTGATCGGTGTGGGTATGACCCTGCTGCTGGTGCTCGCCAGCGCCGTATTCGGTATCTGGCTGGTCCGTACCCAGGGCTTTGCCGCCGCCACCCGGGTCCAGGCCATGATCGCGCGCGGCGAGTCGCCGGCGCTGGGGATGCTCGAGGGCCTGGCCTTGTTGGCCGCCGGTGTGTTGCTGGTGATCCCCGGCTTTGTAACCGATCTCGCCGCCTTTGCCCTGCTGATTCCTCCCCTGCGGCGCGGACTCCTGCGGCTTTACCTGCGCCGTGTCCGCCTGGAGGGCACCGTTACCCACCATTATCCCGGGACGGACAAGCCCGGAAGCACCCCCTTGGAAGGGGAATCCCGCCGGGAAGACTGATCTCCTCCCCCCGGTTGACAAGAAAACCTCGCCGATTATCATTAGCACTCTCTTGAGCCGAGTGCTAACATTCCTAGCACCCGCTTTTTCAGGGTTTTGTAAGTGTTCCAAGCCGTACCGGAAAGTTTGCTAAAGGAGAAAAGCATGAGTGTACAACCCCAGTCCAAAGGAGAACCATCCGTGAAAATCCGTCCGCTTCACGACCGCGTGATCGTGCGTCGTCTGGAAGAAGAGCGTAAGTCACCCGGCGGCATCGTCATTCCCGACAGCGCCAAGGAAAAACCGATCCAGGGCGAAGTCGTCGCCGTCGGTCACGGCAAGATTCTCGAGGACGGCAAGCTCCGTCCGCTCGACGTCAAGGTCGGCGACAAGATCCTCTTCGGCAAGTACTCCGGCACCGAGGTCAAGGTCGGCAATGAAGAGCTGCTCGTGATGCGCGAAGAAGACATCATGGGCGTGGTCGAAAAGTAATCCTGAACGAATTCTGAAGAGAGGAAATCATGGCAGCTAAAGACGTTCTATTCGGCGATCACGCGCGCACACGCATGCTGCGCGGCGTAAATGTTCTGGCCGACGCAGTGAAAATTACGCTCGGTCCCAAGGGCCGCAACGTGGTGCTGGAGAAATCCTTCGGTGCCCCGACGGTCACCAAGGACGGCGTCAGCGTCGCCAAGGAAATCGAGCTTAAAGACAGGTACGAAAACATGGGCGCGCAGATGGTGAAGGAAGTCGCTTCCAAGACTTCCGATGTCGCCGGCGACGGCACCACCACCGCCACCGTGCTGGCGCAGGCGATGCTGCGTGAAGGCCTGAAGTCCGTGGCGGCGGGCATGAACCCGATGGACCTCAAGCGCGGCATCGACAAGGCCGTTACAGCGGCGGTCGAGGCGCTGAAGAAAATATCCAAGCCCTGTTCCGACCCCAGGGAGATCGCCCAGGTCGGCACCATCTCCGCCAACGCCGATGAGTCCATCGGCAAGATCATCGCCGATGCCATGGAGAAGGTCGGCAAGGAAGGCGTGATCACGGTCGAGGAAGGTTCGGGTCTCGAAAACGATCTGGATACCGTGGAAGGCATGCAGTTCGACCGTGGCTATCTCTCGCCCTACTTCATCAACAAGCCGGACACGATGAGCGCCGAGCTCGAAAATCCGTCGATCCTGATCTACGACAAGAAGATCTCCAACATCCGCGAGATGTTGCCTATCCTGGAAGGCGTGGCCAAGCAGGGCCGGCCGCTGCTGATCGTCTCCGAGGATGTCGAAGGCGAGGCGCTCGCGACCCTGGTGGTCAACAACATCCGCGGTATCCTCAAGGTCTGCGCGGTGAAGGCGCCGGGCTTCGGTGACCGCCGCAAGGCCATGCTGCAGGATGTCGCGATCCTGACGGCGGGCACGGTGATCTCCGAGGAACTCGGCATGAGCCTCGAGAAGGCCGATACCAGCCTGCTCGGTTCCGCCAAGCGCGTGGTGGTGGATAAGGACAACACCACGATTATCGATGGCGCCGGCAAGAAGCAGGACATCGAGGCGCGCATCAAGCAGCTCAAGGCCCAGATCGAGGAAGCGACCAGCGACTACGACAAGGAAAAGCTGCAGGAGCGCATGGCCAAGCTTGCCGGCGGTGTGGCCGTGATCAAGGTCGGCGCCGCGACCGAGGTCGAAATGAAGGAAAAGAAGGCGCGCGTCGAAGATGCGCTGCACGCCACCCGCGCGGCCGTGGAAGAGGGCGTTGTCCCGGGCGGCGGCGTGGCGCTGGTGCGCGCGGTCGCGGCGCTCAAAGGTCTCAAGGGCGACAACCACGACCAGAACGTCGGTATTGAGATCGCCATGCGCTCCATGCAGGAGCCGCTGCGCCAGATCGTGGAGAACGCCGGTATCGAAGGCTCGGTGGTGTACCACAAGGTCGCCGAAAGCAAGGAGACCAACTACGGCTATAACGCCCAGACCGGCGAGTACGGCGACATGATCAAGATGGGCATCCTCGACCCGACCAAGGTGGAGCGCATCGCGCTGCAAAACGCGGCCTCCGTCGCCGGCCTTATGATCACCACCGAGGCCATGGTCGCCGAACTGCCGAAAGAGGAGTCTGCGGCTGGCGGTGGCATGGGCGGGATGGGCGGAATGGGTGGCATGGGCGGGATGGATATGTAATTGCCGTTCCGGCATCCGCTGTAAATCGAAAGGCCCCGGCGATGGGGCCTTTCTTTTTGTGGAGCCGACTTTAACGGCGGCAGTTAACGCTTTCTGATCAAGCTCACACCGTCGCGCACGGTCAGCATTACGCACTCGACGCGCGGGTCGCGGCGGACGTGTTGATTAAACTTGACCACGGCGCGGTCGGTTTTCTTTTTCGGCGCGAGCACACGTCCTGACCACAACACGTTGTCAACCGCAATCACTCCGCCAGGCCGCAGGCGCGGCAAAACCGCTTCGTAGTAGTTCACGTAGTTCTCTTTATCAGCATCAAGAAAAACGAAATCGAAGCTCGCCGAGGCCGGCAGGTCCGCGAGCGTCTCGATCGCGGGGCCAAGGCGTGGCTTGATCTTGTGCCCGTGCGGACTGCGATCGAAGAACGACTGTGCGATCTCGGCACGCTCCGGTTTGATCTCGCAGGTGATGAGTTCGCCGTCCTCGGGCAGCGCCTCCGCCATGCACAGCGCGGAATAACCCGTGAAGGTGCCGATCTCCAGCACGCGCCGCGCGCCGGTCAGGCGCACCAGCATGGCGAGCAGGGCGCCCTCGTGCGGCCCGATCAGCATCTGGGCATCGGCGCAGTGCCGCTGAGTGTACTTTTCGAGTTCACGCAGCAGCTTATCGCGCGCCGTGGTATGGCGCAGGCAGTATTCCTCGATCTTTCGGGGGATTATCGCTTTCACGGATGGGTTCCTCGGCTGCCGACGGCTATTATTTTCCCAGCCGGCTTGCCACGGCAACAACGAAACCACAATTCAGTCTCGTTAACATGCCAAGCTTTTCTTGACCGCGTTTTTATTCAGCAACAAGAACCGCCGGGCACGCTGCTATTTTCCGGACCCACGGCGGATTCAGGTCCGCAATCGAACAGGCCGTAATGGACGCGGGTATCGCCGATGACGTTAAAATGCGGCGCATAACGCGTGCGGCCCAGCATCGCGGCGGTGTTGCCACAAACCGGCTGCGGCCGGCCGGTCTCGAACACATGATGATCGTCCAGCATGAAACGGTGCGAGTGCTCCGGAACGGTGCCAAGGTAATACGCCACCTGCCCGTAGTCCTCGCAGCGGTCCTCCAGGTCGAGCTTGAAGGCGCGCACGGTAAGCGAATGGAAGCCGATCATGCCGGTCTTGCGTTCGATAGCGGGATCGGTGAGCGCGAGCTTTGAGTTGCTGACGATGCGATAGTCGGGGCAGCCGACCCTAGCGAGTAGCCGCCGGAAATCCTCGATATAGAGCGCGCCGCCGAGACACTCGCCCCGCAACACCGGGTCCTCGGCCAAGTGTGGCGGGATTCGGCGGTCGGCGAACACGTCGGAGAAGTACAGCTCCCCGCCCGGCTTGAGCACGCGGAAGATTTCTGCGAAAACCCGTTCCTTGTCCGGCGAGAGATTGATGACGCAATTGGAGACCACCACGTCCACCGAGTCGTTTGCGATGCCGAGACTTTCCAGGTCTTCGATGTATCCCGAAAGGAACTCGACGTTCGGCCGCGCGAAACCGAATTTCTCCATGTGATATCCGACGTGGCGGCGGGCGGTGTCCAGCTGTTCCGGCGTCATGTCCACGCCGATCGCGCGCCCAGTGGGGCCCACGAGCTTCGAAAGAATGAAGCAGTCCCTTCCCGAACCCGAACCCAAATCCAAAACCGTTTTGCCCGTCAGCTCGGGCGGGATCGGCGAGCCGCAACCGTAAAATTTGGCGACGACGTCGGGGTGAATCTGCTTGAGAATCTCCCGGATCGACGGCGCAAACGAGTCGCCGGCGCAACAGGCGCCGGTTTTCAGGTCGCGGTTGGTCTTGAGCACGCGCCCGTAATAATCTTTTATGCTCTCCAGTGCCTGTGTTTCGCTTTTCATCTTTCACCTCCACCCAGAACGAGGAAACCGAACCCGGCCGACGCGGCGGCGACGGGCAAAGTGACGATCCACGCGGCGATAATACCAGCGATGGTTTTCCAGTGTGCCTGTCCATTGACCACGCCGGTTCCAAAGAGCGCCCCGCAAGACACGTGGGTCGTGGAAACCGCAAGCCCGAACTTCGACGCCAGCAGCACCAGGGCGCTGGTCACAAGATTCGCCGTGAATCCCTGGCCGGCGTTCATCGCCGTCACGCGATGCGCCATCGTTTCGGCAACCCTGCGGGAGGAGACCAGGCCGCCGAGCGCCATGGCGACCGCCACGGCGACGATAACGAGGTTCGACGACAGCGCCTGGCTGGCCAGCAGAATCGCCGCGATCTTCGGCGTGTCGTTCACCGCGCGGGCAAAGCAGACCGCGCCCGCGCTGGCGAAGTGAGCGGCGTTCAGAACGGTCTTGGCGTTCACGCCCACGAATGTGCCGGTATACTGCTCGCGGCAACGGCTTTCCTCCGCAATCTTGACGGTGGGCACGGCCATCGCCGTCGCCGCGATCGCCTGCGGCAGCGTGGTGCCCGCGGGAAACCGCGCCGTCACCTCCGTTCCCACGCATACGCAGATTTCCTTTTGCACCCCGAGCCGGGCCCGTATCCGTTGGAAGGCCGGATACAGCAACATCACGCCGCCCAGCGCGAGCAGGGGGCTGAGCGCCAATGGCAGAAAAAAGTCCGATCCCAGCCTGAGGAAGTTTATCTGCGTGGGTGACGCCGCCAGGCCCGCTCCCATGAGCGCCCCCATGATCGCGTGAGTGGTGGAGACGGGAAACCCGAGCCGTGTCGCCAGCCACACCGTGAATGCCGCGGCGAAGGCCACCGCCATGGGAAATTGTTTGGTTTGCAACACCGGTTCCGGGACCAGGCCTCTGCCGGAGAAGGTCTGTAACAACTCCGAGGCAAGCGCCAGGGCCACGAGCGAGCCGGCGAACGTCATCGCCGTCGCCCAGCGCAGGGCCACGCGATAATCCGTGGTTCCGCTCCCGAAGAGCGTGGCGACCCCTTTGAAGTTGTCGTTGGCGCCGTTGGCATAGGCGAGAAACACACCAAAGAAAACAGCGGCGAGCAGCTCCATTATGCGATTTCCCTCACTTAATTTCCGTGCGATACGGAATATATTCGTGGTCCGGCTGGCGCAAGAGTACCGCGAGGAACCCGCCCCACGGCAGCACGTCGGGGAGCATCGCCTCGGCCACGCGCGCCACAGCGTCGCTGCCGGGCAGAAAAATGGCGCTGCGCATCATTATCCGCGGTGCGGGTTTGAGTTGCCGCGCCCAGCGTCTGATATCCGCTGGTGTGTCCCAGCGCGCGCCTTGATAGGCGCCGCGACCATGCTTCTGCCGGTAAAGCAGGCTGCGGCGGTTGAGCAGTCCGAGCAGCACCGTGCGTCGCGCTACGCGCCACATTTCCCGCAAGGCACCCGGCGCATCGGCGATGAAACAAAGACTGGTCACGGCAGTGACGTAGTCATACGCGTTGTCGTCTATCGGCAGCGCCGTGGCCGTGCCGCGCAGATAATCTACGCCGCCACCAAGCCCGCGCGCATAATCCAGCATCGCCGGATCGGGGTCGAGTCCGGTGACCCGCAGGCCGGCGGCGGCGAAGCGACGGCTGAAATGGCCCGTGCCGCAGCCGACGTCGAGCAGCGAGGCGCCGGCAGGCGGGTTGAGCAAGCGCATCATCAAGCCGAATTCGCGGCCGGCGATCCAGCTCCCGCGCGCGGTTTCATACCATGCCTCATACTTGCCTGGGTTCATTCCTGTCTGGTTGTCTCCGCCATGGAGCGAGGGCGATCGGTTAGGGTAGGCCGCTCCTTATTCCCATTCCATTTCTTGAAAAACCTGCTGCGCGTTGCGGCCCTTGAGTTCTTCGTACAACTTGATGTGCCGGAAGCGTGACTGGTCTATCTTTCCGACGTCATAAATCTCGCCCCCGCCATCCATGAACGCCTTGACCTGTGCCCGCAGCGCGACCAGATAGTCGTAGGTGTCGGCGCGTGCCCGCGCGAGCGTGGTCGCCGGTCCGTGGCCGGGGACGACGTGTTCGGGATTAAGCGCCGCGATCTCCTCGAACGCCTTGATCCACGATCGGCTGCGCGACTCGGCGGTCACGACGAGCACGCGCTCGACATAAACGATGTCGCCGGCGAAGACGACCTTCTTCTGCGGCAGCCACACGAAGCTGTCGCCCGGGGTATGGGCCGTTCCTGTATGACGCAGCACCAGACGGACACCGCCGACCTCGAGTTCGAGCTGATTCTCAAACGTTTCCCCGGCATGCGCCGGTTCGGTCCCCGCCATCAGCTTTTCGCCGACAAGTCTATTCAGGGTAATCAACTGGTCAGTGGTGCGGGCGCGCTGGTCCGCGACCGCGGTCGCCGAGGCCACGATACGCGCGCCCCGTGCCTTGAAGTAGCCGTTGCCGAGCCAGCGGTGGTCCTGGCCGCCGGTGTTGATGACAAGCCGGACGGGCTTGTCGGTGATGGACTGTGTGGCTTTATGAATCTGTTTGGCGCCGTTGAAACTGCCGCCCGGGTCCACGAGCACGACGCTGTCGCCGGTGACGATCACGCCGAAGGTGGCGTTGTTGCCGAGATTTTCGGGCGAGCGCTGACCGAGTTCGCCGACCAGGGCGTACGCCCCGTCCGTGACTTTTTGCACCTGGAGCGGCGCCGCCATGACAGGCGTGAAGCACGCGAGCAGCACGAAAAGCAGGGCAAGTTGTCGGAGCGGATGGATCATTTATTTGCTTCCTCGGCGCGGCATACGGCGTGGAGCGGTGGGAAAAGATTTTCGCGGGCGGAACGGCTGAGGGTTTTTTCTATCGCTTCTTGGTGTCTTCTTCAACCGGCAGTCCGGCCAGCTTCCACTCCGGGTAACCGTCCTCCAGACGACGTGCCTTGAAGCCTTTTTGCCGCAACTGTGCCACCGCCTCATACGCCAGCACACAGTACGGCCCGCGGCAGTAGGCCACGATATCCTCTTGACGTGGCAGCATCTCCAGATGTTCCTTCAGTTCTTTCAGCGGAATGTTGATCGCACCCGGCAGATGGCCCGCTTTATATTCATCGCTGGGGCGCACATCGAGCACTGTCACAATCCCATCACGTACCCGGGTGAGCAACTCGGCCCGCGGCACCGGTTCCATCTCGTCCTTTTTGGTCAGGTAGTTCTGCACCAGACGTTCCACCTCCGCGAGCTGACTGGCGGCGAGCTTACCCAGCACCTCGACCAGCAACGCTACCTGCGATTCGGCCAGACGGTAGTGAACATAGAGTCCTTCGCGGCGGGTACTGACCAGGCCCGACTGGCGCAGTATCTGCAGATGCTGCGAGGTGTTCGCGACCGACAGCCCGGAGAGTCTGGCCAGGGCCTCGACCGTGCGTTCGCCCTGCGCCAGATATTCCAGCAGTTCCAGGCGGTGACCGCTTCCGACCGCCTTTCCCAAGCGCGCGATCTGGGCATACAGCTGTTTTTTAAAGCTCAGGTTTGACACGTTGGAAATGATTCTATAAAGTATTCAATAAACTAATTGAATTATATATCCCTCATCGGGAAAAACAAGTTTTCCGGGGGAGGTGCCGGTGGTACCCGCGGCCGGGAGGGCAATTTGCGGAGTCAAATCGAAGCAAGCCGTGGAGTAATTTGGACATGACGGAATTTATTCTGAATCACGACCCGGCCATAAGGTTGAGCATTTTCCTCGGGATTCTGGCGGCCATGGTGGGGTGGGAGTTTGTCGCGCCGCGCCGCGCCCTGATCCTCGCCAGGCCGGCGCGCTGGACCGCGAACCTGGGCATCGTGTTTCTGAACAGTGCGTTGTTGCGCGTGGTCTTCCCCGCGGGGGCGGTGGGTGTGGCGGCGTTAGCCAGCGGGCAGGGATGGGGGCTGTTCAGTCATTTCACGCTTCCATATGCGGCGGCGGTCCTGCTGTCGGTGATCGCCCTGGATTTCGCCATCTACCTGCAGCACGTCATGTTTCATGCGGTGCCGGCGTTGTGGCGGCTGCACCGCATGCACCATGCCGATCTCGATTTCGATGTCACCACCGGGCTACGCTTTCACTCCATCGAGATCGTTCTCTCCATGCTCATCAAGTTCGCGGTGATCGTGGTGCTGGGGGCGCCGGTGCTCGCGGTGATCGTATTCGAGGTGCTGCTCAATGCCACGGCCATGTTCAACCACAGCAACGTGCGCATCCCGCTCGCGCTCGACCGCTTCATCCGCCGGTTCGTCGTTACGCCGGACATGCACCGCGTGCATCATTCCATTCTCGGCCACGAGTCCAACAGCAATTTCGGTTTCAATCTTCCGCTGTGGGACCGCCTGTTCGGCACCTACCGGGATCAACCGGAGCTGGGCCACGAAAAGATGACCATCGGCATCCGAGATTTCCGCGCGCCGCAACGGGCGGACCGCCTTGCCGGCATGCCGCTGATTCCGTTTCGCGGCACGGTGACGGGTTACGCGATCAATCGTCGCGACGGGAGACCGGCAAAATGAACAGAGCCCGCTGGCTGCGCCTTGCGCTCGCGCTGGCGCTCATCGCCGCCGTGGCCGTCGCGTTTTATTACCGCGATGGGTTGAGCCTTGACAGGCTGGATGCCTCGATCAGGCACGCCGGCATGCTGGGCCCGCTTTTGTTCATGACCATTTACGCGTTGGCCACGGTGCTGTTTCTGCCGGGATCGGTCCTGACGCTGGCGGGCGGAGCGCTGTTCGGGCCGGTGGCCGGGACATTTTACAACCTCACCGGCGCCACGCTCGGCGCCACGCTCGCTTTCCTTGTTGCACGCTACATTGCTTCCGATTGGGTGGCGCGCAAAGCCGGCGGCCGGCTGAAGCAATTAATGGAAGGCGTGGAAAATGAAGGCTGGAGATTCGTTGCCTTCACGCGGCTGGTTCCGCTGTTTCCGTTCAACCTGCTTAACTACGCCTTTGGATTGACGCGCATCCGGCTTGGACACTTCATCATCGCCTCGTATTTGTTCATGCTGCCGGGCGCGATCGCCTACACCTACCTTGGCTATGCCGGCCGCGAGGCGGTGGCGGGTGGCGAAGGACTGATCCAGAAGGGGCTGCTGGCCCTGGCGCTGCTGGCGGTCGTTGCCTTTCTGCCGCGATTCATCCGTCGTCTCCGCAAAGCGCCTGATGCCGCGGGGACCGTGACAACCCTGGGCGTCAAGGAACTCAAACAGCGTCTCGACACCCACAACAATGTCTTGGTTCTGGATGTGCGCAGCGCCGAGGAATACCACGGGCCGCTGGGCCATATCGCGGGATCGCGCCACATCGCTATTTCCGAATTGCCCAAGCGCCTTGCGGAATTGAAGGATTATCATGATCACACGGTCGCCGTGGTATGCCGCACCGACAGGCGCTCCGCCAAAGCGGTGGCACATTTGCGCCAAGCCGGTTTTGGCGATGTAGTCCTGGTTCCCGGCGGCATGGAGGTGTGGAACCGGGAAGGCCTTCCTGTAGAAAGGGAATAATAAATGACGGGAATTCATGGAAACTCATGGTGTGAGGCCGCAACGGGCGTGCGGTGTATTATCGCTCGCCTGGTTCAGTGGATAAGACCGAGGCATAACCGGTGCAGAGCAAAACAATACTGATATTGGGCGGCGGGATCGGCGGGATCGTCGCCGCGAGCCGGCTGCGAAAAGCATTGCCACGCGAGCACCGCGTGATCCTGGTCGAACGCGAAGCGCGCCATGTGTTTCAGCCGTCCCTGCTGTGGCTCATGACCGGAAACCGCGCGCCGGAAAATATTTCCCGCCCGGTCGATGCGCTCGGGAAGCGCGGCGTCGAGGTGGTGCGGGGAAATATCGAGCGCATCGACCCCGCGCGCCGCGCGGTTCAGGTGAATGGAACCGAATGGACGGGCGATTATCTGGTGATCGCGCTCGGCGCCGAGCTGGCGCCGGAGGCGATTCCGGGCCTGGTGCAGGCGGGATACAACATATACACCCTCGCGGGCGCGGAAGCGCTGCGCGATGCGCGCCTCAATCTGCGCGAAGGGCGGTTGGTCGTGCTCGTGGGCGGCGTTCCTTTCAAGTGCCCGGCGGCGCCGTATGAGGCCGCCATGCTGCTGGAATCCGACTTGCACCGGCGCGGCCTGCGCGGAAGCGTGAGCGTGGCGATCTATTCGCCCGAACCCGGACCCATGGGCACGGCCGGCCCGGAGGTCTCGGCCATGCTGCGGCAGATGGTGGAAAGCAAAGGCATCGCCTACCACCCCGAACATGCAGTCACCAGGGTTGATCCGCAAGAACGGCAGATTTACTTCACCAATAACACCACGGCGAAGTTCGATCTGCTGGCTTATGTCCCGCCGCATCGCGCACCCAAGGTCGTGCGCGAGGCCGGCCTGTGCGGCGAATCCGGCTGGGTGCCGGTAAACCGGTTCAAGCTCGAAACGAAATTCCCCGGCGTCTACGCCATCGGCGATGTCACCGGCATTCCGCTCGCCATCGGCAAACCGCTGCCCAAGGCCGGTGTGTTCGCCCATGAAGAGGCCGAGGTCGTCGCGCACAACATCGTCCGCGCCGTCACCGGCCGCGGCGATGAACGAACATTCCTGGGGCACGGTGCATGCTTCGTTGAAATCGGCGATGGCCGCGCCGGTTTCGGCAGCGGCAACTTCTACGCCGAGCCGAAACCGCAGGTGGCCCTCCATCCGCCCAGCCGCTGGCGGCACTGGGGCAAGATTGCCTACGAGAAATACTGGCTGTTCAGATGGTTCTGATACAGCACGGTAGATGGCGGAGAGGGTAGGAGTCGAACCTACCAGAGACAGGTTTACTGTCTCCCATCGGATTTGAAGTCCGAGAATACCACCGGGCCATCATCCTCTCCGTGAATCATATTATCAGACGACGGTGATCTCACCTGCTCCATGCTCGGTGACATGACCGATCGAAGACGCCTCGATGCCGCTTTCGCTCAGGCGCTGCAGCAGGCGCGACGCCTCCGCTCCGGGCAGCGCGATCAGCAGGCCGCCGGAGGTCTGGGGATCGAACAACAGCTCGCGCCACACCTCGGGCACCGCGTCGTCGAACCGGACGCTTTCGGAAAACGCCTGGCGATTGCCGGCGAGGCCGCTCGGCCGGATATCGCGCGCGCACAGATCCAGCGCCTCCGGAAAATGCGGCACTTTTTGGTGCTCGATGCGAAGACGCACACCGCTCGCGCGCGCCAGTTCGAGCGCATGCCCGAGCAAGCCGTAGCCGGTGACATCGGTGCAGGCGTGCACATCGTGCAACAACATCGTTTCCGCCGCCGCGCGGTTGAGCCGGCGCATCACGTTCGCCGCGCGTTCCACGAGCGAGGCCTCGGCGCGCTCCTGCTTGAGCGCGGTGGTGATGACGCCGACGCCGATGGGCTTGGTGAGAATCAGGCGATCGCCCGGTTGTGCGCCGCTGTTGCGGATGAGACGCGCGGGATCCACCAGGCCGGTAATCGCCATGCCGTACTTCACTTCCTGATCGACCACCGTGTGCCCGCCCACCAGCGCCACGTCCGCCTCCTTGAGCTTGTCGGCGCCGCCGCGCAGGATCTTGTGCAACACGCCGAGATCCAGCCCCGTTTGCGGAAAAGCAACGAGATTCAGCGCCGTGATCGGTCGTCCTCCCATCGCGTAGATATCACTCAACGCGTTCGCGGCCGCAATCTGTCCGTATAGATAGGGATCGTCCACGACGGGCGGGAAGAAATCCACGGTGTTGAGCAGCGCCAGATTGTCCGCGATGCGATAAACACCGCTATCGTCCGAGGTCTCCGGGCCAACCAGCAGATTGGGGTCGGTACTGCGCGGGAGATGCCGCAAAATATCCGCCAAACGCCCGGCATCCATCTTCGCGGCGCAGCCGGCGCAACTCGCCCATTGGGTCAGGCGGATTTTTTCCGGCGCGGTCATGCGCGCCGTTCCTGCGCCGCGATGCGCACATCGCCCTGGCGGCGTGTCACGCCCACGCGATCGAAATAGTCGAGCAACTGCATCGTGAATTCCCGGCCGGCGCCGATGGCATCGCGGAACTGGGGGAGCGTTACCTCGCCCTGTTGCGCGAGCAATTCGTCGAGCCGGTTCCGCCAGGCCTCGGCGTCCCGGCGGGTGATATAGAGATCGGGCGCCAGTTTCACCACGCGCCCGGCGCGTTCCAGTTCGCCGAGGAAACGGGCGAGGCGCGGCGCCGGCTGGCCCACGGCGCGCGCCAGCGCCTCGAGTTTCGGCGGCGGCTTGCCGCGAAACTGCAACGTGGATTCTATGCGATCGGCAAGCAGGGTTTCCGCCGCGGAGAATTGCTGGCGATGCCCCGCCACGCACAATCCGTCGGGCACCTGTTCCAGGCGGCCCGTGGCGAGCAGCCGCGCGATGAGCGCGCGAAAGACGCGCGCCTCGAGGCGCGGACAGGTCTGTTCGTGCAGTGTCGCCGGCGGCATGGCGGTGCTGCGCGGGTGCGCGCGCAGGTAATCGGCGACGGCGCTGTGCAGCCGCTCTAGCAGGTTGTCCACCGCGGCCGACGGTGCGATCCAGGCATCGTCGCCGAAATCCTCGCGTATCAGATCGGTTCGCCGCGCCAGGCGTTCGCGCAGCTGCTCCGGTGCTTGCGCCAGCTGTTCCGCCAGTTCCGCCAGGCGCCAGCCGTCGGCGCCTGGCGCCTCGAGCCACGCCTGTAGCGCCTCCTCGGCATTTCCCGTTAACAGGCATTGCAACCGCGTGCGCCGCTCGGGTCGGGCCACGGCGCGGCGACTGGCGAATGCATCGAGCACCGCGCCGCCACCGAGGGTCTGTTCCGCCGATTCGTTGCGTAATATGAAGCGGTCGCCGTACATCAAGGGCACGCCGCGTTCCAGACGCAGTTGCGCCAGGCCCGTGCCGTCTTCCGGCGCATCACCGATCCAGACGAGACGCGCGAATTCCTCCGCCGTGCCGCTGTGGAAACGCAGCCGCTGGCGGTCGCGCGGCGTCTGTTTCAATCCGTGCGCCAGCCGCAGGGAGACGTCCACGGTGTGCGCGATGCGCTCAAGGCGCGGATCGCAGATCATCATGCCGCGAGCGAGAGCTTCGATCTCGATGCCCGCGAGGTTCACGGCGCAGCGATTGCCCGCCGCCACGCTCTCGGCCGTCTGGCCGTGCTGCTGCAAGCCGCGCACGCGCACGATTTGTCCGCCCGGCAAAAGTCTGAGCGAATCGTCCTTGTGCACGCGCCCGGAGGCGATCGTGCCCGTCACCACCGGCCCGAAGCCGGGCATGGCGAAGGCGCGGTCAATCGCCATGCGGAAGTAACCGTTGTTGTCGTGCGGCCGGATCTTTTTCAGTTTTTCCGCAAGCACGCCCCGCAGGGCCTCGAGTCCCTCGCCGGTGTGAGCCGACACCGGCACGATGGGCGCTTCGCGCAGGCACGGCGCGGTTTGCGCCAGCGCGCGGATTTCATCCGTCACCGTTTGAATCCTGTCCGCCGGGACAAGATCGGTCTTGTTGAGCGCGACCACGCAGGATTCGATGCCGAGCAGCGACACGATATCGAGATGCTCGCGTGTCTGCGGCATCACACCATCGTCGGCCGCGACCACGAGCAGTACCAGATCGAAGCCGCCGGCGCCCGCCACCATGTTATGGACGAAGCGCTCGTGGCCCGGCACGTCCACGATGCCCACACGGCCCACGCCCTCGAGATCGAGATGCGCGAAACCGAGGTCGATGGTCATGCCGCGGCGCTTTTCCTCCGGCAGCCGGTCGGTATCGATGCCGGTCAGACGCCGGATGAGCGCGGTCTTGCCGTGGTCGATGTGTCCGGCGGTGCCGATGATCATGGCCGTGCGGCCGCCGCGAGCGCCTCGATCAACGGTTGTGCGTCGGGCAATCCGCGCAAATCGAGCAGCACCTTGCCGCCGTGCACGCGCCCGATCACGGGCGGGCGCAGTTCGCGCAGCGCCTGCGCCAGCGTTTCGGGGCTGCCGCGCAGCGGCGTGAGCGCGATGATCCGGGTCTCCAGCGTCTGGTCCGGGAGCGAACCGCTGCCGACCTGCGAGCGTCCGGGCTCCACCGCGACTCCCGCACGGCCGGCAGCCCAACGCTCGATGGGCGGGAGCACGTCCTGCATCAGGCGCTCGATCTCGGCAAGCGGGCGACCGATCAGCCGGTAGGCAGGCAGGGATTGCTCGATCGTCGCCGGCGAAAGATAGGCGCGCAGCGTCGCCTCGAGCGCGGCGAGGATCAGTTTGTCGCAGCGCAATGCGCGTTTCATCGGATTGCGCTTGATGCGCTTGATCGCTTCGACGCGCCCGACGATCAACCCCGCCTGCGGACCGCCCAATAATTTGTCGCCGCTGAACGTCACGACGTCCGCGCCCGCCGCGACGGATTCCTGCACCGTGGGCTCACCGGCAAGCCCCCAGCGCCGCATGTCCACGAATGCCCCGCTGCCCAGATCCGTGACGACGGGCACATTGTGCTTGCGCCCCAGCGCGACCAGCTCCACGAGCGACACCTCGTGGGTGAATCCCTGTATGCGATAATTGCTGGCGTGGACCTTGAGCAGCACCGTCGCGCCTTCCTCCAGCGCGCGCTGATAATCCGCCGGATGCGTGCGGTTGGTGGTGCCGACTTCCATCAGCTTGCAGCCGCTTTTTTTCACGATATCGGGAATGCGGAAGCTGTCGCCGATCTCGACCAGCTCGCCGCGACTCACCGCCACGCGCTTGCGATCGGCGAGCGTATTCAGCGTGAGATAGACCGCGGCGGCATTATTGTTGACGATTGTTGCGGCTTCGGCGCCGCTCAAGCGGCAAAGCAATTCTTCGATCAGCGTGTCGCGGTCGCCGCGTTTTCCGCGCCCGAGATCGTATTCCAGATTGACCGTCCCGCTCGCCGCCGTCATTGCGGCGACGGCCGCTTCGGAGAGCGGCGCGCGCCCGAGGTTGGTGTGCAGCAACGTGCCGGTGAGATTGATGACGGGTTTCAGGCGCGGTTCGAACCAGCCTTCCACAATTTTCGCCACTTCCGCCGCCACCGCATCCGCATCGGGCGGCGTTCCGCCGTCCGCACGCAACGCCTCGCGGTGTTGCGCCAGCCGCCTCTGAATCTCGGCCACGAGCAGGGCGTGATCGGTTTTCGCGGCGAGCGCCGCCAGCCGCGGGTGCGCGAGAATCTCGTATACCGCCGGCAGCGTTGCCAGTGCCTTGATGGGTTCGCCTGTCGCCATCGTCCGTACCGTCAATACGTGTAACTTTACCCGCGCTCGAGCACGCGGGAGAGGATCGTGTAGCCGGGATTCCCCGGTTTGAGCTCGACGCGTTTGCCCTCGCTCTCGGCGTAGGGATACATGAAATAATTGAGCGGCCCGCCTGCCTGAGCCGGATTCAAAATGAAATCGCGCGCGTAATTGAAGGCGATCCAGTTGTCCTCGGCGCCGCCGAAAAGGTAGTCCCGTACCCGCGCGACCACCTCGCTGGGCTGCTTTTCGTCCGTGACCTTGACCACGTCGGCCGGATCCACCGGCACCCAGCCCGCGCCGGACAGGTACATCTCGCCCTTGCAATGCTGGGCGTTGGTGATGTCACCGCTTCGGCCGAGAGTCGGCCCCAGGCGCGACTCGGCGGCGCGGATCCCGAACACCTCGCGCGCCGGGAGGCCCGCGGCGCGCGCGAGCGCCACGAGCAGCGAATTGATGTCCACGCACTTGCCGCAGAGGTTGCCGCTCTCGATCATGGTCTTCACGTCGCCCAGCCCGCACCACGCGACCTGAAAATCACGGTGGGTGTTCTCGATGATCCAGTCGTAGATCGCCCGGCTCTTATCGAGGAGATTTTTGTCTCCCGCAACGATCTCCTCGGCCCGCTGCCTGACGATCCCATCGGTGGGAATATGCGCTGTCGGATCGAGAAAGGGCCTGACATCGTCCGGTAGCTCGCCCGGCCGCCCAGCCTGCGTGAGCGACTCCCGCCGTTCCCGCGTCTCCACTTCGATGGTGACGCTCAGCACTTTGCTGTCTGCGCCCTCTTGCCAGCGGGCGTATAGAGCCGGGGCGCCATAGAGCGGGTCGCTGAAGAACCCGGCTTGCGCGTAGTTGCCTTCGTGGCGCCGGCTCAGCACGCTCTGGTAGCCGGTGTTCGCCGGCACCGGGATCCAGAGCGACAACGGAGAGCCCGAATCCTGAAGCGCAATTCGATACGTGATTTCGACTTTCATGTCATCCTTCCAGATCGCGCTTCTTCTGCTCGAACTCTTCCTTGCCGATCTCGCCGCGGGCGTAGCGCTCCTTCAGGATGTCGAGCGCGGACTTGCCGCGCGGCGCATCGCGCGAGCTGTCGCCCGGTTTGCCGAAGATCCACTTCGCCAGCGCAGCGATTATCAGAATCAGCACGACCCAGAAGAGCAGCATGTGCACCGCTCCGCCCCACCACCATCCGTAATTGCCGTAATCGCCCCACATCATCGTCTCTCCTTGACCCTTTAGAAGGTCAGGTTCATGTCTGCCGGAATGACCACTTCCTTATAGTACTTCGCCGGATCGGCCACTTTCACGCCATCCACCAGGTCACGCTCCGTCATCCCGAAGAGCGGCAGATTGAGCGGGCAGGCGAGCACGGTAGCGCCTTCCGCGATCAGCATGACGAACATGTCCTCGAGAAGAGGGAGGTCCAGTTCGTCCATCCTTTTCATGACCGCCTGGCCGACCTCGGGCGGCGCATCCGGCAGGCAGGTGAGCGTCTTGAATTTCTCGCGGTGCACGGCATTGATGCCGCGGGAGCCGAAAAAGACGGTCACTTTGGAGCCTTCCCGCAGGAGACTCAGCGCCGTCATCAGGGCGTTGAACACCTGGCAGAGTTCGTCGTGGAAACACATGATGGAGACGTTTTTCATGGTCGTGCTCCTTTTTAAAGATTCAGGATGGGATTACCCCCGGAGCCGGTGCAGCGAGAAATCGTTGTCCATCGCCGAAAGACGCGGAGGATCCTGCGCCCCCGGTGCGATCCCGCAAAATAGCCTGCCCGTCATGGGCGGTCGTCCCGCACAGGATGCCTGGCGCGGTAGCGCTCGACGCCGCTCGTTATTTCCCGCTCGGCTGCCGCCGTGCCTTTCCAATCACGCATTTTGACCCACTTGCCCGGTTCAAGATCCTTGTAATGTTCGAAAAAATGCCGGATCTGATCGAGAAACGCGACCGGCAGATCCTCATGGGTTATCACTCCTTGATAAAGCGGGCGTAGTTTCTCGATCGGCACGGCCAGCACCTTGGCATCCTCGCCACTTTCATCGGCCATGTCCAACAGACCGACAGGGCGACAGCGCACGACCGCTCCCGGAATGAGCGGCGCCGGGGTGACGAACCAGCACGTCCACCGGATCGCCGTCGTCGCTGAGGGTCTGAGGCACGTACCCGTAGTTGCAGGGATAGTACATGGCCGTGTTCAGAAACCGGTCCACGAACACCGCTCCGGTAACCTTGTCCACCTCGTACTTGACCGGCTCGCCGCGCAAAGGGATCTCCACCACCACGTTCACTTCCCGCGGGGGATCGGCGCCGGCGCCTATTTTGTCAAGGCTCATCGCTTATGACCCACTATCTGCTCCGATACGGTTCGCGTGCAAGGCGACAATGGGCATGTGCCGCCGCGTGGCGCTCAACACTGCTCCCACGGCAATCCTTCAAAACGCCAGCCATTCACCGTGCTGCGATGATGTTGCGCATCGATCTCACCTTCGAAGCCGTGCGCGATATTGTAAACGTCCTGAAAACCATCCACGAGCAAAGCCTGCGCCGCCGCGAGCGACCGCACGCCGCTGCGGCAGATCAACAGGACCGGTATCGTCTCCGTCGGTTGTCCGGGACGGAGCGCCCGCAAGGTGTGCCGCACCTCCCGCGAGAAATCCGGATTGACCCTCCAGTGCGGCTCATCCATCCAAGGCACGTTCGCCGCGCCGGCGGGGTGTCCGACGAAGAAATATTCAGCGCCCGAACGGACATCAACCAGCACGGCGTCCTGCCGGTCCTGCAGCAACCTCCAGGCTGAAACCGGCGACAGTAACTTAAGCACGGTCATCGTTACGCCGCCTTCAACTCCACCGCCATGCGCTCGCACACGTCCTTGGCGTCGCCGAAGATGAGTGAACAGTTGTCCTGCATGAAGAGCAGGTTATCCACGCCCGAATAACCCGGCTTCAGGCTGCGCTTGACGAAAAAGACGTGCTTGGCCCTGTTCGCCTCAAGGATCGGCATGCCGTAGATCGGGCTCGACTTCTGGGTTTTCGCTGCCGGGTTGGTCACGTCGTTGGCGCCCACGATGAGCGCTACATCGGCGGTGGGGAACTCGGGGTTGATCTCGTCCATCTCGAACACGCGATCGTAGGGCACGTCGGCCTCCGCCAGCAGCACGTTCATGTGTCCCGGCATGCGGCCCGCGACCGGATGGATCGCGAACTTCACCTCCACACCTTTCGCCTCCAGAGTATCGAGCAGTTCTTTCAA
>Ga0209542_10002767_pt1 | contig 38694 bp, 33 predicted proteins | sample RifCSPhighO2_01_FD_184028 | JGI IMG/M metagenome (GOLD analysis project Ga0209542, IMG submission 184028) | Soil microbial communities from Rifle, Colorado - Rifle CSP2_plank highO2_0.1 (SPAdes) (version 2) | ecosystem: Environmental > Terrestrial > Deep subsurface > Rock core/Sediment ... | reverse complement strand
ACGACCGCCACAGTGGCCATCCGTGGCACACTCGTGCTGGCAGATCACGCCTCCAGTCAAGTTTCTGACCAGTGGGATACCACTACGCCCACAACCACCACTCACTTTAGATATAAACTAACCGCTACTGGCGAGGAGGTTTATGTGGCCTCTACCACCTTCGCTCTCTCATCAGTATCAGGAGTGGCTGCGGCGGATATTACTTCAGCTCAATTATTTGTCGATCTGAACGCAAATGGTATTAAAGATAGCGCCGATGCCATTGCCACAAGCACAGTCGGCACCATCTTGCGCCCTAACGCAAATGGTACTTTCAGTGCATGGAGTTCCATCGGTGACTGCGGCACGAGTTGGCAATGTGTTGATGAAGATCCTCCGGACGAAGAAGGCACATATAGGGTAGTCGATCAGAGCACTTCCGAAGTTGCCCTTACTGATAGTTCCAATTTGCCTAATCCGACTGGTCGATCGGAGGTTATTGCGAACGTGCGTGTGGTGACGAGAGTGCGTTATACCGCTTCCGGCCCTCCTACATTTCGACAGGCGGTCGTGATGGGTGGTACGCTCTATAAAACCGGTGCCACCACAACGCCCACGACGTCTTATGTAAATTATTCGGCTGATTGGACCACCGATCCTTCCGACGGTCTTCCTTGGACATGGTCGGATATCAACTCACTGGAGGCCGGCATTTTTGGCGTTTTCCCCGGTACTGCCTCTCCTGTCGATACACTTCGTCTGACCCAAATGTGGGTGGAAGTCTGGTACGAGTTACCAAATGGTACAACCGCGATCTCCGGCTCAAGCGGAAGCATTAATTTTGCCACTTCAAGCAGTTATCGGATTAATGGAGCCAAAAGTTACTTGCTTTATTTAACAGCCTCGAGTCTCACTGGCGGAGATACTATGACGGTAGGATTAACCGCAGGTAGCGTAGGTACGAGCACCGGAACTACCAGCCTTGAACGCATAACGGCAAGTGGTTCGGCCACAAGTATCGCTCATACGGCTGATGGTGCTGGTGCTACGGCCCCTGCCGTTTCGAGTGTCACCTTCAATGGTGGTAGTGCCATAGATCTTATCGAGAATACATATAAATGGGCTAGTACCAGTTTATTGATTACCGACGCGGAATTTTGCACCACTATCACTTCTGTCACGGCCAAAACCTATCTTGCTTCCACTACAAATTCCGGTACAAATTGTTCGGTAAGTGACCTCACTTGTTATAGTCCGCCTGTGGCGTGTGTAGCCACTACAACTGGGAATACCTGTGGCGCTTCCGATACAACTGTTCAATATGATTGCGGTTTCAAACTCTGGTACATGGCAAGGCCCACGGATACGGGCGATTGGGCCAGTAGTATTTGGAGTGTTTCAGCCACAGCCACAGATGACGGCGCTCTTACCGGCACGGCCACTAACACAGGCCAGAATGTTGATATAAACAGCTTGTCAGCTCTCGATATTTCGCCTACCACTGTCAGCTACGGAACTCTAGCTCCCGGAGCAAATAGTGGTTCGACAAATGCCACTACAACTGTCACTAACACCGGTAACGCCAACATAGATCCACGTCTCTCGGGTACGGCCATGAGTTCCGCGGACGACTCCATACTGGTTGGTCAGCAAGAATATTCCGCCGACCCCTTTATCTGGGGTGTTGGCACGGCTCTTACCAGTAGCGCTACCCTGCTTGACATTACTCTACCTGTCCCTACTGCCACTACCACAGCCATCACAGACACTATCTCTTGGGGTTTGGGTGTGCCTTCGGGCAAACGCTCGGGTAGTTATACCGGCACTAATACGATAGAAATATAGTTATCAACAGCTCCCTCTGGATTAAGAGTACGATATAGTGACATAATACCGGCATATTAATGTGAGAAGAACATGAACATGGAGCATTCTAATAAAGCTCAAGCGATTATTGTGGCACTGGCTGGATTATTCGCTTTTGTTACTATCGTTATTGCGGATGACACTACATCAAGTGTGACAGTGAGTAACGCCACACCCAGTATTTCGACAGTCAACTTTAACGGTGGCTCGGCTATTACTCTTACTGAAGCGACCTATACATACGCCTCTGCTACCATTACTGTCAGTGATACAAATGGTTGTTCTACCATTAATGCCGTTGAGGCCCGAGCCTTCGTGGCTTCTACCAGTCCGGTGGCAGTCGGTAACGCTTGTGCGGCCAACGACAACAATTGCTATATAACCGCATCATCCAGTATCGCCGCCCCCACCCTTGGGGGCTGTTATGCCACCACCACCGGTAATACTTGCACAGGCGGTCTTGATACTTCCGTCCAATACGATTGTGGTTTCAAATTCTGGTACATTGCTGAAGGCACTGATTCTGCCGCACCTGTATGGGCTTCAAGTATCTGGTCTATATCGGCTACCACATCCGACGGTTCGGCTACAAGTACAGCCACAAATAGCACTCAAGTGGTAGAGATTAATTCGCTCTCGGCCCTTGATGTTACAGCCACTTTGCCTTACGGAACGCTTTCGGTCGGAACAAACACTGGTTCTACCAATTCCACCAGCACGGTTACTACCACAGGCAACATAGCCATTGATACTCAACTCTCCGGCACAGATATGACGGGTGCTGGCACCATCGACGTTTCCAGACAGATATACCATAACGCCGCCTTCACCTACCCTTCAGGTACTGCTCGTCTTACTACTACCACCACTCCGACTCTTGAACTTCTCAATAACAATAATCCATCCAGTACTACTACTAATTCGATCGCCACAAGTTCGGCCTCGTGGGGTATTCAGATCGACACTGGTCAAGCCAACGGTGCCTACACGGGAACGAATACTTTCGCGGCCACGGCGGATTAATGCAGGTTGAAATAGTTAGTGAAACAAGATATATTTAAGTCCATGCTATGCATGGTTATGAAAAGAAGCATACTCTTTGCACTTGTAACGTTCTTTGCACTTACACCTATTGTACATGCTGGCTTTGGAGTTTCCCCTGCTAAAATAATTGAAGATAAATTAGTTAAAGGTTCGACCTTCGAACGGGTTATATATCTCGTCCAAGGTACACCCGAGAAGGATCTTAGAGTAAAACTTCAGGTTGATGATTCGGATATTAAAGATTGGATAACGACTACTCCCAAAGGAGACTTTGTGATTCCGAAGGGAACTCAACAATTTCCAGTGATTCTCCGGTTCGCTGTGCCCAAGGATACCAAAATGGGAATATACAAGGGGTTTGTGCGTGCTTCTGGAGCTCCTAAAGCCGAACCAAATGAACCGGAAGGTCAGAGTGGAGTAGTGATTGCGCTTGGAGCGGCTGTGGGTATTGAATTGACTGTGGGCGAGGGAGTCTATTACGAATACGCAATTCGTAATTTGGACTTCAAAAATATTAAGGAGACAGATGATCCAACGGCGGATATTTCCATAGAGAATAAAGGTAACGTGCCAGCTGGTCCGGCTGAAGCGTCTTTCGAGCTTTTCAACAAATACGGCGATGTCAGATTGGCCTACATTCAAGGCGTCAAAGTACCAAAAGTTGAGCCATTCAAGATAGAAAATATGAGCGTCGAGTTCCCCATATCGGTGGGTTTATCTGTTGGCGAATATTGGGGATTGGTTAAGCTCTATGATGACAGTGGAGGAAAGGTCAGAGAGTTCAAGGGTGTTTTCAATGTCAACAAGGCTACTTTTCTGGATAAATTTGGCAGATATATAATCTGGACATCTCTGGCTGTGGTAGCTTTTATAATTGTGCGATTGCTTACGCTATTTGTTAGAAAAATTCGTCGTAAACGAACATAGATATTATGCGGCAGGGTGCTTTACTTATTATTGCCGCTATCATATTGAGGGTGGCTGTCGTAGCCTACGCCGATACTTCAAGTGTATCTGTTTCAATAGTTACGCCCGCTTGTAGTGATACTCTCGATAATGATTCCGACACTCTGGTTGACTACCCTGCCGATCCCGGTTGTTCTTCGCTTACCGATCTCGACGAAACTGACAGTGTCGTAACGCCCACTCCAGAATGCGGAGATGATTTAGATAATGACAGTGATGGTAAAACAGATTATCCAGCTGATTTAGGTTGTGATTCGACTACAGATACTAGCGAATCGGGAGAAATTAGTGTGGGTGGCGGGGGACCCATAAGTGGTGGGGGTGGCGCGACAGTTATTACTGTCACGCAAGTAATCTTTGAGGGTACGGCTTTTGTGGGGGCTAAAATCGTTGTCCTTGCAGACGGAGTGTTTGCCGGTTCAACAAAAACAAAAAACGACGATTCATTCGTACTAACAATCCCAGAAATCAGCCCCGGCACGTATATATTCAATATCTACGCCGTTGATCTTTCCGGCAGGAGTACTCGGCCATTTTCTTATGCTTTGCAGATAACCAAGAATACTCTGACTTACATAACAGGTATAAAGTTTAGCCAAATTGAAGAAGGAACTGTCGGCGTCTGCCCCCCCAGAGCCGATTTAAACCAAGATTGCAAAGTTGATTTGGTTGACTTTTCCATCGCCGCCTTCTGGTGGGACAGGTCGCTGGAAGGAGAATTTAAGCAGATTGAGGACAAATTTCTAAGTGGCGACGGTGAGATCAGTTTGGAAGATTTTAGTATACTGGCTTATTATTGGACCGGATAAGATGAAATCACAAAGTTCAAAGCTCAAAGTTCAAAGAAATCCCAAATCCCCAAATTCCAATTTGAAATTTGGTTTTTTGGTGTTTGGTTGGGCTTTAGGCTTTGTGGTTTGGAGTTTTGCTACCCGAGCTGATGCGACCCGCTTGTACTTCGAGCCGACCAACACAACTGCTTCTGTCGGGAGTGATGTTAAAGTTGACCTGATGCTTGATCCGGAAGGCGAGGATCTGAATGCGATTGAACTGGAGGTTACTTATCCAGAAGATCTTCTTGTTCCAAAAGATTTGTTAACCGGCCGATCGGTGATCAGCATTTGGGTCAAGCAAGCAAGTTTAAAAGCTGGTACCTTGAACCTTGCTGGCATCATACCCGGCGGCTTCTCTGGTCTGATAGATCCGGAAACAGATAAACTAGGCCCGGGTCTTCTCGCTTCTCTTATATTCTCACCGAGCCGTGTAGGTACGGCCGATCTTAATTTTACAGCCGCAAAAGTCATAAAAAATGATGGAAAAGCGTCCCCGGCAAATTTGAAAACTCAAAGTGGACTAATAATGATTTACAATTCGATAAACGCTACGAGCAGTGCTTATGATTATCATGACCAGACTCCTCCCAATGATTTTGTGCCGGAGATCGTCACTAATTCAAGTTTCTATGCTGGTAAATATACCATAATATTTGCCACTCAAGATGACGAATCAGGCATAGATCACTATGAGATCAAAGAGGGCAAGATGGACTTTAAGAGAGCCGAAAGCCCTTACCTTTTGGAGAATCAAACGCTTAACGATACAATATATGTCAGAGCAATTGATCGGGCTGGTAATGAGCAGACTGTAAAGGTAATGCCCCGAAATAGTAAATTTTCTTATAAATCTATACTATTACCATCCACCGTTCTTATTATTGCATTACTTTCAATATGGCATTTCAGAAAACGAAAATTATAATTTTTTTCGCTCTTATCCTTTTTAGTTTTGCGGCGCATGCCCAAAACAGTGGTACATCGCTATACATAGTACCATCTGCCGGCACTTATGCCGTAGGCGACACACTAACTGTATCGCTTTACGTCAATACCGCCGGCAGTTCTATCAATGCGATTGAGGCAGGATTGACCTTCCCACCGGACAAACTCCAGATTGTCTCGCCCTCGGCCGGCAAATCTGTAATAGAGCTCTGGGTTGGCCAGCCCTCATTCTCAAATTCGGTTGGTACCGTCAATTTCCAGGGAACCATTCCAAACCCGGGATTGAATACCGCAAGGGGACTGATTTCCACCATTACTTTCAGGGTTAAATCAACAGGTAAAGCTGTCATTGATATTACGGACAATTCCAAAGTACTTCTTAATGATGGCAAAGGTACGAATGTTCTTAATTCTACCAGTGGGACGATTTTAGATCTTGTTTTACCCCCACCCCAGGGTCCCACTGTCACCTCTCCTACCCATCCTGATCAATCAAGGTGGTACGGTAGCAATAATATTGTTCTCAAGTGGTCTGGTGATAACAATACCGATTCATACAGTTATCTCCTCGATAGTGAGCCTGTTACTGTGCCCGATGATATCCCGGAGCAAAACAAAGAAGAAGTATCGTACGCCAAGATTGAAGATGGTGCGCATTACTTCCACATTAAGGCTCATGCCGCTTCAGTCTGGGGTGGCGTGACTCATTTCGCGGTTAGACTCGACACCACTCCTCCGGCAGACTTCAAAATCAACGTCGAGCCAAGTAGTCGTACCACTCAACTCCACCCCATTATCAATTTCAGTACCACCGATGTAGCTTCCGGTTTGGAGCATTATGAAATAAAAATTATCCCTCTCTCACCTGTTGTCCATGCCGCCACTATCGAAACCTTGCCCCAGGGATTTTATGTTGAAGCCGAGAGTCCCTATATTCCAGAACTTGTACCTGGTAAATACGATATTTTGGTGCGTGCTTTTGATGTGGCCGGTAACGCAAGAGAAGTTAAAGAACGTCTTGCTATCCTCACCTCGACCTTTCAGGTTATCGAATGGATAACACCCTCGAATCCTTGGACATTTATTCTGCTTATTGTTTTCCTGATATGCAGTGTTGTTCTCTCGCGTAAGTATCACCTTTTGCATACGCATGTCTCGAGTGAACACACTCGAGGAGCACTGCGCAGTAGAGAAGTTTCCGACAAGCTTGAAAAGCTCAAGGAATACCAACGACGCTATGGCCAGCTTGTTCTAATCCTGACCATGGGGATTATTTTTTCCAGTCTGTTTTCCACTCCTATCTCTCTTTATGCCCAAAGCCCTAAGTCTGTAGCTGTTCCAATCATTAGTACTATTTCTGACAACTTGACAAACGATGAGTTATTCTATGTTGGCGGTAAGTATCCTGCCGAAGGGGCGACTGTAACAATCTATCTGGAGAATCAAGATACGGGGGAGACACGCAGCTTTTTGAGCGTGAGCGATAAAAGCGGTGACTGGTTCTACGCCCACTCCGATTTTTTGCCCGTTGGCAGATACGTTCTTTGGGTTCAGGCCCAGATTGGTGATGTTAAGAGTCCACCAAGCTCTCAAATTACGCTTGAGGTTGAAGCTACGGCCATCAGCATCGGCAGTTCGCACGTTAGTTTCGAGATCTTATATCTTACCCTGTCGCTATTGTTTATGATTGCTACGTTGGTACTTTCTATTCGTGCCGCGCATTATTATCGTCTAGCGCGTCGCAGGCAAGCGCTACTATCTAAAGAAATAGCCGAGGCCGAGGCCTCCATTCACAGGGGTTTTGCTCTCATCAGGCGGGATATTGAGGACGAACTTCAGATTATCGCTAAACTCAAAACAAGTAACGAGTTCAGATCGCAAGAAAAGGAGAAAGAAAAAAAGTTACTTGATGATCTGCGCGAGATTGAAGAAATGATCGGTAAAGAGGTTTGGGATGTCAGGATTGCTTCACAAGAATAGGAGTGCTAAAAAGGATAGGACTAGCCAAAAGACCGATAACAACCTTCAAAGCGAAACCTACAAACATTATTTCAGATATTTCCGGAAGTGAAAGCGTGCCATAGAAGGCCACCAAGAAGAATAAGGTGCTGTCAACCACTTGCGTCAGAAGATTGCTTATGTTGCTCCTAGTCCACATACCAAGACGAGGTTTATTTTTAAATAAATATTCATAGACATAGAGATTGAAGTGTTGGGCAAGTAAGAAGGCTAACATACTGGCTACGGCAATACGTGGAGAAATATTGAAAACTAGTTTGAGGGCATTCTCGAGATCAATAGTTTGCGTGATCCCAATTCGCGCAACGGAAAGCTGTGAAAGTATTGTGAACATAACCAAAAGTAGGGCGGATGACCATATGGCCTGCCTCGCTTTATTGAGACCGTACTGTTCGAACAAGATATACATAGTGAATGCGATAGAAACATAAAAAACATTTCCAAGGTTTGTTACAAGACCAAATATCGACATAAGTTGCCCACCGAAAATAGAAACAAGAATCAGGTTAACGAGAATTGATCCGTACAAGAAAGATCTGCCGGATCGGAGGAAAATGCGAAGATAACTGAACTCAAGCGCGACAATAGTAAGGGCGTAAAACTCTGTTGTCATGCTCTTATATTAGCATTTACCCGTCTATCTTGCGACTTATAATTAGTTACTTGCCGGTAATCAAACATACGACAGGTTTGTCTGGTTTGAAACCCCGCCCGAGAGCCCTCTGCAGACCGGCCAGCGAAAGAGCCGAGTTTGGCGATATTTCGATTCCACACATTTCTCTCGTAAGCCCTATCGCTTGGCCGATTTCTTTATCACTCACTATCCAAGCCCCCATCAGGCTATTTTTAAGTTTCTCTTTGCGGATTGCTACGCGGTCAACAATAGCGTCTGCGAGTGAACTTTCTGTTTCTGTAAAATCGTGATCAAATTCTTCTGCGATCGGGTGACAGGCACTTGTCTGAACAACATGCACGGCAAATTTACTTGCGAGTGCCTGGGCTGTTGTGCCCGATGATGTTGGCACAAAGATTGTCCCAAGATCCTGTATTTGCTCCAGCTCGCCAATCAAGCTTTGATATCCGGCCAATGCCAGCGGATCCGTAGATTGCCGCAACGATTTAGCTTCCCCCTTCTTGCTCAAGATATGCACAGCCTGTCTCGGTTTCTCTGTTTGGGTGATTGTAATTTGGGAATTGTTTGAGCGTTTGAGCTGTTTGATAGTTTGGTACTTGCCGTCGCTTATGTTTTCCCCAACGAATATTTGAAGCGACAATAGTGATTCTACAAACTTTAGGTTGTAATCAGTAATGTATAAAGCGGCGGCTATGGCTGCATTCCCTGATGATGAAATTGCAAACTGATTAGCTCCGCCTTGTGCGTATTGCTCGATCATGTAGGGGATAGAGCGGCCCTTATGCGAGCCGTAAGGGTGAAGATCTTCGCGCTTAAAATATAGTGGCACACTCAAGCCTAAGATCTTGGCCAATTTGGGGACTTCTTCTTGCGGTGTAATCATGTTCTGCAGTATACTTGAACCTAATAACCTAGCAACCTAAAAATCTATGAAATCTTTAACTTGCCCTGAATGTAAGAATGATGTTGATATAGATAGTTTCGGTGAGACTAGCCAAGGTCAAATTGTTGAGTGTAATCACTGTGGTATCACTCTTGAGATCACCGATACTTCCGGAGACGAATTTGTAGCCGAAATCGCTGACGAAGGCAAGTGATTTAATTTTTCGACAATTTGTTCGATCATTTGGCGAAATGAATGACTGCCTAGGAAGACTATTACGCATCCACTTGGAGGTTTCACCTCCAAGTCACCTAGCGGCGGCGCCGCTAGGTAGGCGAGTTGCTCAACTAGTTTGTCGTCTTTGGGAATGTAGCGTACATCGCTGTGGCCGCGGGCTATTAGGTCGGCCAGGTCCCGGCCTTCTATCGGCCGGGTGGGGGAATTGGGATCGATTTTTAATTTTGTGAGGGTGGGGATTATGACAGTGTCGGCGGCAGAGAAGGCGCCGGTGTATTTGATGGCTGATTCTGACGTGCGGCCACCAATGTTTGGTTCAAAGATGGCAATAATTTTCGTTGCTTGCCCTGAGCTTGTCGAACGGGGATATATTTTGCGGAGGTCGCGCAATACTGCCCTTGCTTTCTCGGGCGTGGGGGCATGGCAATCGAAGACGGTTGCGCCCGACCCGTCAGGGTTTAGGGTCTCGAAGCGTTTCTCAAATCTGCGTTTAATGCCCACAAAAGAAGCGATACTGGAGATAATAGTCTTGGTAGGGATACCGATCTCTTTGGCCATTACGAAGCAGCCAGTGATGTTTTCGGCCTGAAAGCCACCAATTATCTGTGATTCAATGGCGATGGCCTCTTTGCCTTTCATGATTCCGAAACGAATGCCGTCGCGGGACTCGCCCACCTTAAGATATTTATAATCAGCATTCGAGTGTCTGCCATAAGTTACTACACGGCACTTGGCATGATCGATCACTTTCCGTACCCCCGTGTCATCAATGCATGCTACGATCAGTCCTTTTTCCGGAATACTTGCCACTAACTTTTCAAATTCTGCAAAATAAGCATCTTCTGTGAGATATAAATCTGCGTGATCCCACGAGACGGAAGTGAGCAGTAAGTGAGTGGGGGAATAATACCAAAATTTTGCTTTTTTGTCCCATATTGCCGCTTGATATTCATCGCCCTCTATTACACTCCACTCGCTCTCGCTGCTATCTGTCAGTGCTCCGGAAGGTATACTAATGGGAATGCCGCCGATCATATAACTGGGCTTCAAGCCTGCCTCTGTCAGTATATGCGCCAAGAATGCCGCGCAAGTTGTTTTGCCCCAGGTGCCTGTGGTAACGATCGAATTCTTTTTGACGAAATATTTCCCTATGAATTCGGCAAAAGAATATACAGGTACATTATGTTTTTTGGCTTCTACAATCTCTGGATTATTCGGGCTTGTTCCCGCTCCTCCTGTAAGAACAATATCTGGCGTGCCCATCTTCTCTGGATGCCACCCAGCATAGAATTCCACACCAGCTTCTTCAAGCTCAACAGAAACCGGCGGATAGAAACCTTTGTCAGATCCGGTTACCCGGTAACCGAATTTATGTAGGGCAATAGCCACAGGGCTACTGCCCACCCCGCAAATACCCACGAAGTGCACGTGCTTGCCCCGCGAAGCTTTAGCGAAGTGGGGTAATGATTCTTTTGAGTTTAGTAGTGTCATTGTTCCAGCCGCCTTCGCCTTGCTCCGGCGAGCCGCGGTCCCACCATTCTAACCCAGTGAACTGCAGTTTGTAAGTATCGCTCGTGCGACTAGCACTCCCCAGATAAATAAATTTCTTGTTCTGCTCTTTAGCCCAAATGATTGCCCGCGTCATCATACCCAAGCCCAAGTCCTTGGCCGTCGGGCGGCTAAGTGAATAGAATGGGTAGGTATAGTGGAAAATATTTTTGCTCGCGTAGCAGATTACGTAGCCGGTGTCGAAATCAAGCAGTATATTAAAATTGGATTTACTGGGCACCGTCAAGAGTTCCTTAGCTTTGTTGGCGCTGAAAGTCTTCTCACCGAAGCGGTCGTAGAAGTCTTTGGCGAGCTTACCCATACCCCATTTGTATTCGAAATCGCCAGACTCCAGATCATGAATCGTAAACCCGCCTTTTGGCGAGGCTGGTTCTAAATCTTCTGTCCTTTTCAAAACGCGCTTGTTCTCGCTCGATAAATCAAACTTATTCAAGTTAATCCTCAAAGAGCGTGTTTGCTGCATCACCCCCTTGCCCAGGCGGGTAAACACGTATCCCCTATCGTACATGTCCTCAACATTCCTATCAGAAAAATCCGTAATAATTTTTTCATCCCATTTCAAATACATACAATTTTCGTATTTCAATGCAAAACGAGCCAGAGGCCGAAAATAACGGCGGCGAGGTGGATGAGCCAGAAGCGCATTACTATTTTTTCTTCGGACCAGCCTTTAAGTTCATAGTGGTGGTGCAGGGGTGCCATTTTGAAGACGCGCCGGCCGAAAAAGTTCCGGCCGATCACTTGGATAATCACTGTCAGAGTTTCGATTACGAAAATGAAAGACAAAAATGGCAGAACCACAATGGCGTTTAGAACCACGGCATTAATACCCATCAGTGCTCCGAGACCAAGCGAACCCACGTCGCCCATCTGAAAGCGAGCCGGTTTGATGTTGAAATATGTGTAGGCCACCAGGGCACCCACAGTCATAGCGTTTAAGATTGCGATCTCGGGGAAGCCCTTAACCCAGGCCAAAAGCCCCAATGCCCCGAAAGTTGGTATGAGGGCGCCACCCGCCAGGCCGTCTAGACCATCGGCAATATTGACTGAATTAGCCGCGGCCATCACGACCAAGACTATAAGCGGTACGATAGCAAAACCAATGTTAATATGACCATCGAATGGGATGGCGATCTCACGCCAGTTTTCGCCAAGTTTGAAATATACCCACCAGGCGCTGATTAGACCGGCAATAACTTGCATAATAAACTTCTCGTGCACGTGTATGCCTCGCCCGGGATGTGATCCGAGCCAAAGTGATATACGTTTGAAGATTGTCCAAGGCAGGGTAATGATCAAAATAATACGTGTCCACACATCTTTGTGCACTTTGATCAGCCGCCAAACATGGGAGAGCTTACGAGAACGCCTTGGTGTGCCAAATATATTGAGTAGGTCGTCGAGCGCTCCTAGGAAGCTTGAAAGCAACATCACTCCAATGGGCACCCAAGTGAAGGCTCGCGACCAGTTGAAGAGGTAAGTGAGTATGGCCACAGTCATGATTACTAACAAACCTCCCATAATGGGAGTGCCAGCTTTATCTTTACGCGATTCAATATTGAGGGTGCTGTCATAAGGATTATTGCGCGTGATCTTATATCTGTACAAAAAGTGTGTGAGCACCGGCGCCCACAGGAAGCTAATTGCGCAAGCAAAAAGCGCATAACCTAAAAGTGTGGTCAAAAACTCAATAGTCATGTATAGACTATAGCACAATTTGACTACACTATGTTAATATGTTATGCCAACAATTTAGAACCAATTTAAGCGTCGCAGGGAGAGGCTCTTGGCAAGGCCCGCTTTGTGGTAGGTGAAGTTTTCGGGGCCGGTTTTGCCAGCTTCGAGCCATGTTTGATCAAGCAATGGATGGTTAATATTCTTGATAGCAATTTTTCCTTCGCGTATCCCATGGTCGAAGCGCCCGTCGGCAGGCCAGGCGATGGAATGAATATAGTTGATCTCGTTGGGAACATTTTCAATCGACACTACTTGGGTAATTATCAAGATGTGGTTAACCTGGCCGTTCGTGCCACTTTCGAGCATGACTATAAAATCTGCCGGGGCAACGTCAAGAAGTGCGACTTCGTGTGAGTTAGACTCGTGCGCGAAGGTGCGAGTGCTCGCGTTCTCGCTGTAACGCGATCTAATCAAGCGACCGAATCTCGAAAGCAGACTGTTTGCAAAGGGATAAGAAAGCAGCCTACGCAAATGGCTCTTGCCTCTTGCTGCACTTTCGGCATCGAGGATATAGTAGGCGAGGCCGGAACAATCAATGCCTAGGTTATGTTCGACTAAAAATTTTTTCTTCATTTCCGGCAACAGGCTTTTAAAATCCACTTTCTCTCGCAGGGAATAAAGTAACGTTTCTTCGGCGATCTCATCCGGTGAGCCTTTGCCTACCAGAGCTCGCAGGCCCATGCGCACTTGCTTGTGCTTATTATTGTAGTACGGCACTCCCACAAAACTTGCAATGACGTCGAGCGACTCTTTAGATAATGTTTTTGCGATTGATTGTGCGTCTGCCATTTGTGATCGGGATTAATTTCTTGTCACTCAGATCGAGTCCCACCAGTGCTGCTAAATGCGCCTCAAAAACCGTTACACCACTCTCGAGGTCTATCCTCCCTTGGAGGTTCGACCTCTGCGTGCTTTGCAAGTTCGATTCAAAGACGACCGAGGCACTCTGACGGGCATTTACTTCTATCAAATACATTTTACCACTTCCGCGCTCACGCATTATGTCAACACCGTAGGCGCCTTTCCAGCCAGCATCTCTCAATTTTTCTCCAATTTTGGTGGCTATTTGGTTATATTTTTGTCTGTCAGCACTCGATAACAGCTCAAGCGCTTTGCCCCAGTCGTTGCCAACAGTGGCAAAAGGATTGTCTGTCAGTTCCGGATCACCAGTGATCTGATAGCTTATGTTGCCAACTAGTACACGATCTTTAGTGACGATGTTGTTGTTGGTGAAAGTGTCGCCATCTATAAATTTGCTCACTCGCACTTTCCTGTACGGAAATTGTTTGATAAGTTCACCAAGCTGCTCATTTGTTTCAATCAAACGGGTACCTTCGCCGGAGTGGCCCCAGTTCCATTGCAGGACAAAAGGCAGCGGCCACGGACAATCTGCCAGCAAGCCTTCCCAGTGTGACGGCAGATGGCTAGATAGTGAGCCAAGCCACTTAATCTGTGAGACTTTGCCTTCGACTTGCTCGGCGAGCGTTGCCGGAGGATTGAGTAGGCGCCAGTTTTTAGCCCGGCAAGTTTCCTCCACTTGCCTGTTTGCTTTGAAGATGAGCACGGCAGCACTTTCGGGGTTCTCTAGGCTAGCCACCAACTCTCGTGTGCTCTTGTTGGGATCTGAAATAATAGAATAACCCTGCCTGCCGGCAGGCAGGCTTCTGGTATCGCCAGATAACCCTTCTGCCCGTTCCCTGTCGCGGGTGACGTAGACCACTGGATGCTTTTCCAAATATGCGTATAATTCCTGCATGTCTACACTCTACATCGTGGGTACGCCCATTGGCAACCTTGAAGATATCAGTCTGCGAGCTTTGCACGTGTTAAGTGAAGTAGACGTAATCTTTTGCGAAGATACCCGCGTTACGGGAAAACTTATCAAATCCCGATTCGATTTATCGAATCGAGGATCCTCGATTCCGACAAAGTCGGAATCGGGACATTACAAACTCAAAATTTTCAACGCACACTCGCGCATGCCAGACTTATCTGTTTATGAAAATATTGCTTACGTGACAGACGCCGGTACACCAGGACTCTCTGATCCCGGGGCTAGGCTTGTGGAACTGGCGCGGCGAGAGGGGATCAATGTTGCGGTAGTACCTGGCCCATCCGCTCTTACTTCACTTATTTCAATTTCTGGACAAGAGACAAAAGAGTTTACATTTTTGGGTTTCTTGCCACACAAGAAGGGCAGGGAGACTTTGCTAAAAGAAATTGCTCTTTCCAAGCGCCCGGTGGTAGTTTACGAATCTTCACACCGCATAATTAAACTTTTGGAAAAGTTAGCCTCGCTCTGTCCAGAGAAGAAAGTTATCATCGGCCGCGAACTGACCAAAAAATTTGAAGAAGTTCTCGAGGGCACCTCCGCCTCTCTCCTTGCCCTCCTCCAATCCTCCCCCCTAAAACAAAAAGGCGAATTCACAGTTTTGGTTACCCGGTAACCAAATTTTATTAACACCTATTGTACGCGGTCGCGTAAGATGTGTGGGAAATGACAATAGTGGCGCTCCGACCTCGATTTGTTATACTATAATTACATGAGACGGGAATGGATAATTTTTGTCGTGGGGGTGGTAATATTTTTTCTGCCGTTTTTGGGGTTTGCACGTGTTTTCAATAACGCCCTTATGATTATTGCTGGTCTACTACTTTGCGCACTTTCGCTTAGACAATTGCGCAGAGGTTATGTAAGCGAGCTCTACGATCCTGTTGGAAAAGACAAAAAAGAAGATGAGAAAGATAAAAATTCTCCTTAGCCTTGTGGCGCTCGTTACGCTTGTCTATTTTGGATTGATACGCACATCAGCAAGTGAGTATCAGTTAGCCACTGCCCTCGAGAACAAAAGCGACAAAGTAGCTCACATTTACACGCCCGAACCTCTGCGGGCTATCTACATGACTTCATATGTGGCAGACGTTAAAGATTGGCGAGAGAAAATTCTCAAACTGATAGACGATACCGAACTCAATTCGCTGGTGATTGACATTAAAGACTACACGGGAGTCCTAGTCATTGACCGGGCGCCCGATATTGCCGATTATGTAGAAGAGTTGCATGAGCATGGGGTGTACGTGATTGGTCGCGTGAGCGTTTTTCAGGATCAAAAGTACGTTAAAGAACACCCTGAACTTGCGGTCAAGCGCAAGGATAACGGCGCGGTCTGGCGTGACCGTAAGGGCATCGCTTGGCTCGACGCCGGTTCCCAAAAGTCTTGGGATTATGTGGTAGGTATTGCCCGCGATTATTACAAGATGGGTTTTGATGAAATTAACTTCGACTACATCAGATTTCCGTCAGACGGTGACATGACTAATATCACATACACATTCGCAACATCTACCAAGCCAGTGGTGATGAAAAGTTTCTACACTTATTTAGACAGAGAATTAAGAAGTGAGGGCATACCTATTTCGGCAGATCTCTTCGGCCTGACAACTGTGCGTAGCGATGACATGGGTATCGGACAAGTTTTGGAAAATGCCCTTGCACATTTCGATTTTGTGGCGCCTATGGTTTACCCGTCGCATTACCCACCCACATTTAATGGTTGGCCTGACCCAAACAAAGTGCCTGGCGAAGTCGTCAAATATTCGATGATCAAAGCTACTGCAAGAGCCGCCGCGGCCAGTTCTTCGCCATACAAACTACGTCCTTGGTTACAAGACTTCGACTACGGCGGCAGTTATGGCGAGAAGGAAGTACGCGCCCAAATCCAAGCCGTCTACGATTCCGGATTAACATCTTGGATGTTGTGGGATCCGGGAGTTAGATACACCCCTGAAGCACTGGATAAAAATTCGACAAGTACTGCTATAATGTAGCAAATGGACGCAGGAGAACGAGTTATATATTTTGCCGAGACGGACTATCGCAATAAGCGACAACGTTTCGGTATTAAAGAGAAGGATCGTTCACGTCACACTTATGTGATCGGTAAAACAGGCATGGGTAAGTCCACCCTGCTTGAGAATATGGCTATTCAAGATATCCAAAACGGCTCGGGCCTTGCCTTCATTGATCCGCATGGTGGCTCGGCAGAGGCACTGCTTGATTACGTACCGGCCTCGCGCCTGAAAGATGTAATGTATTTCGCACCTTTCGACATGGACTGGCCAATCTCGTTCAATATCATGGAAGACGTGGGGCCGGACAAGCGCCACTTGGTAGTTAATGGCCTGATGAGCACCTTTGAGAAGATTTGGGCTGATGCATGGAGCGCCAGGATGGCCTACATTTTGCAGAACACTTTACTCGCCCTACTTGAGTATCCGGGGGCGACGCTACTCGGAGTGAATCGTATGCTCACCGATAAGCCTTTCCGCGAAAAGGTAGTGGCAAACATTGCCGATCCGGCAGTCAAATCATTTTGGGTGGATGAGTTTGCCAGATACACTGATCGCTATGCGGCCGAGGCCACTCCCGCTATTCAGAACAAAGTTGGTCAGTTTTCTTCCAATCCGCTGATAAGAAATATTATCGGCCAGCCTAAATCATCTTTCGATTTACGTCAGATGATGGATGAGAAGAAAATTATCATTGTCAATCTCTCCAAGGGCCGGGTAGGCGAGGGCAATGCCAAGCTCTTGGGTGGTATGTTCATTACTAAGGTTTATCTGTCTGCCATGTCGCGGGCTGATAAAACCAAGCAAGAATTAGTTTCGACACCACCCTTCAATCTTTACGTTGACGAGTTCCAGTCTTTCGCCAACCGTTCTTTTGCCGATATTCTGTCCGAAGCGCGTAAATATAATTTGACTCTGACTATTGCACATCAGTATGTTGAGCAGATGGAAGAAGAAGTGCGTGATGCCGTCTTCGGCAATGTGGGTACGACCGTTGCTTTTCGCGTTGGTCCGCTTGACGCCGAACTGCTTGAGAAAGTTTTCGCGCCAAAGTTCACCATCGAGGATCTGGTTAATCTGGGTCGCAATCAGATATATCTCTCTCTTATGATCGATGGGGTGGGTTCGACGCCCTTTAGCGCTCAGACCTTGCCGCCACTACCTAGACCACCCACTTCTTTGAAGACAGAAGTTATTGATAATTCTCGTCACGGTTTCGCGGAGCCTCGAGCTAAAGTAGAGAAGCTGATCAAAGAGTGGCATGAAGAAGTTGACCATGGTCAGACTCCACGACCGCAGTATCAATCTCCCAGACCCACTCAATCCTTTGCCCCTAGGCCTTCTCCTCGCCCCGCTCCGGTTCAGACACCTTCACCCAGGGTTCCAATTCAAAGTCGGCCGCCGGTTCAGAATACAAATAGCAATAATAGTAACAATAGTAGTAAAAATTGGTCTCCGAGACCTCCGAAGCCAGTGATTCCGCGCGAGGCCATGGAAGCACTCGGTAGTAGTAACTTGAAGTCGCTCCTGCAAGACGCTATGAAAGATTTGCCGGTTATCGACGAAGAAGAGCGGGTCTACAAACCCGACGAACCAGCACCGGACTTGTCCGCCGAAGCCAAAGTGGAGGCAGATGTTGATAATTCAGGATCACAAGCGCAAATTGATACTCTCCCATCACCCAAAAAAGAACTTCCCACCTCCGAACTGAAAAAAATATTCGAGTAGGAAACCTTTCGGAAACTGTGCTAGTATGTTCTAGTTATGAGCGAGAAAAAACGGGTGCTGATTTTTTCGACCGCTTACTGGCCTTTTGTGGGTGGGGCGGAGATAGCTATCCGCGAAATCACAGACAGGTTGGCTGATAGGTATGATTTCGAGATGCTCACCGCGTACTTGGACGCTGAGGGTCCAAGTCAAGAGAGGGTGGGGAATGTTTTGGTACATCGCTTAGGTGTCCGACACCTAAGTAAGATATGGATGGCTTTTCTGGGATTTTTTAAAATTTTACAGTTGGGTAGGTCCCGATTCGATAAATCGAATCGAGGATCCTCGATTCCGACAAAGTCGGAATCGGGATTTGATTTATTCTGGTGTGTGCAGGTTTCGTACGCTTCTGGGCCGGCCTATATTTACAATATTCTAAAATTCTGGAAAAAAGTACCCATTGTGCTTACCCTTCAGGAGGGAGATTCTGAAGAGCATTTAACAAAACGTCATTTTGGTTTGATTGATTTGTCCTGGCGACTGGCCCTTACTCGAACGAGTGTCGTGACGGCTATAAGTCATTATTTAAAAGAGCGAGCATTGAAGTTGGGATACAAAAGACAAATTCATATAATTCCCAATGGATTTTCCGATGCTTTTTTGAATGTCCAAAAGCAAGAGCATCAGAGTACTGTGCTTATTACGACAAGCAGATTGGTTGAAAAGAACGCAGTGGGAGATATCATTGAGGCACTTAACTTCTTGCCAGAGTCGGTAAAATTATTGGTAGTCGGGGATGGGTACCTGAGGTCCGACCTCGAGAATCTGGTCCGAAGGTCGGACCTCGGAGACAGAGTCAAGTTTGTGGGTTTTGTTGATAACAAAGAGTTGCCAGCGCTTTTGGGTCAAGCAGATATTTTCATTCGCCCGTCTCTTTCGGAGGGGTTGGGCATCTCATTTCTTGAGGCCATGGCCGCAGGCCTACCGGTCATTGCTACGCGTGTTGGTGGCATTCCTGATTTCCTACAGGACAGAGTGACTGGCTTATTCTGTGAAATAAATAATCCGGAAAGCATTGCCCAAAAAGTCGTGGAGTTAATTGATAGGCCGGAATTGCGGGAGAAGATTGTCAAAAATGCCCGTGAGCTGGTCAGGAGCAAATTTGCCTGGCAAAGTATCGCTAGTAAAATGAGTGAAGTATTCAATGGACAAATCACGTAACATTCTTTTAGTTACCCCGCTTTATCCGCCTGATGTGGGAGGGCCAGCCACTCACGCGGTTTTTGTGGAGAATAATTTACCCCCATTTGGTTACCGGGTAACCAAATGCTATTTCGGTGATGTTAAAAAGTATCCATACATAATACGGCACATAATCTTTTTCTTTATAGTACTGCGAGCGGCCCATGGCGCTGACACAGTTTACGCCCTAGACCCATTGGGAGTGGGTTTACCAGCGGCCCTGGCCGCTAGGTTTTGGAGCAAGCGATTTGTAGTGCGTGTGCCGGGAGATCGAGCTTGGGAGACGGGCGTCCAGAAGTTTGCGGTGAAGGAAGATCTCGAAGACTTTGCAACCAAGAAGTTCTATTCTTTTATTGTTTTCCCTTTCAAGTTCGGTCAGACGATCACGACCCTTCTTGCTCGCAAAGTGGTTGTACCGAGTGAGTATATGCGGAGAGTTGTCATGTTCTGGGGAGTCCATGAAAATAAGATTGCGATAGTGTCCAGTGCCTATGAGCCGCAATTATTACCTGACAAAGATGCATTGCGTGTCAAGCTTGGTATAAGGGGCTACTCGATCGTGAGTGCCGGCAGACTTGTGCCGTGGAAAGGATTTAGATTATTGATTGAATTATTTCCGGAGGTCTTGTCATCAAGAGGTGATGCCACACTTACGATTGTCGGCGATGGGCCGGATCAGGGTACTTTGAAACAGTTGGTAGCAACTTTAAATTTGAGTGACAAAATTATCTTTACCGGAAATATTTTACATCAGGAGGTACTAGAGAGAGTACGGGCAGGACATCTTTTTGTCTTGAATACCGGCTATGAAGGTTTGTCGCATCAGTTGATTGAAGTCATGGATATGGAGACACCAATTATTACCACGCGCGTTGGTGGTAACCCGGAGCTGATTGAGAATGATAGGGACGGAGTGCTGGTAGGATATAATAATAGGAAAGAATTATTGACAAGTATTACTGATATGATGATAAATCCCATCCGAGCTAGATATTTTACAGAAAATGCCAAAATGAAACTCAATAATTATTCAAGCGAGAAAGTAGTATCTAAACTGGCGGAACTATTATGATGGTACTGATGTTGAGTATTGATAAAACTATTTTGCGGGAAGGTAGTCCCGCATGGCAGAGAGCCAATTTGTATCGAAGTTTAGTCGATGATCTTGCAATAATTGTTCCTGATATGGGACATAAATGGCGTTATTTGTTGGACGGTTATATGGAAGCCGCTGCCATGCTAAAGATATGGAAGGGTCAGAGGATTGTTGTTACCAGTCAAGACGGTTTGACTAACATTCTGGCTCTCATTCTCTCTGTCCGATTCAAGTTCGGTCTGGAGGTCCAGATACACACTGATATCTTTTCTCCATATTACAGAAGAGAATCTTTTAAAAATTGGCTGCGCATCTTCGGCTACTGGCTCGGTGTGCGTCGAGCTGGATCTGTTCGAGTGGTTTCGAGGCGCATAAAAGAAAATTTAGTTGCAAAATGGAGAGTTGAAAGGCGTAAAATAAGAGTGCTGCCGATTTTTGTAGATGTGGCACATTATCAGTCAGACGTGACCGGTAATTTTCTGCGCAAAGAGTATCCGGAGTTTAGTCACATTGTTCTCATGGCTAGTCGGCTCTCCAGAGAGAAAAATTTCCCCCTCGCCTTAGAGGTGTTTGCCGAAGTTAGGAAGAAGTTTCCCAAGGTCGGACTTGTTGTGGTCGGGAATGGGCCGGAGAGAGAAAAAATAAAAGGAGAGGGAATAATATTAAGAGGGTGGAGCAACGACCTTGTGCCATTCTACAAATCGGCTGATATTTTTTTACTCACTTCTGATTATGAGGGTTACGGCTTGACGCTTATTGAGGCGGGCCTCTGTCGTACTCCGATAGTTACAACAAATGTGGGTGTAGTTGGAGAGTGTATAAATGCCAAGAATGCTCTCATTGCAGAGCCTCATGATGGACATAAGCTTGCCACTCACATCAATTTCTTACTTCAGAATGAGAGTGTCAGGATTATGATGCGAGAGCGTCTCGGTCGTGTATCGGATTGGTTGCTCGATAAGGAGGACTATCTAAAAAGTATCAAACAAAGCTGGGCACTAGCCGCAGTTGGTAGTAAAAATATATGAAGCTACTGATACTGACTCAAAAGGTGGACATGAATGATAATAATCTTGGGTCTTTCCATCGATGGATAGTAGAATTTGCAAAATATTGTGAACAAGTAACCGTGATCTGTCTGCAAGAAGGCAAGCATGATCTACCAAATAATGTAATTGTCCATTCGCTTGGTAAGGAACATGGCACAAATAAATTTTCCCAAATTTTGCGTTTTGCGTTTTGCGTTTTGCGTTCAGACTATCAGTCCGTTTTCGTCCACATGAACCCCGAATATATTGTTCTAGCTGGCTGGTACTGGCGATTGTTGCGTAAAAAAGTGGCCCTCTGGTACACACATAAGCACGTTGATCTCAAATTGCGCATTGCCGAGAAATTTGCAAATATTATTTTCACCGCCTCCGCCGAGAGCTTCAGACTGGGGAGCGTGAAGGTGATGATAACGGGGCACGGTATTGATACAGATTTTTTCAGTCCTGGGCCACCGAGGCACAAGAGTAATCGTGTGCTTACAGCCGGACGTATTACACCCTCTAAGCACATTAGGGAAATAATTGAAGTAGTGGGGGCCAGTCTCATAGTGGCTGGTGAAACTATCACAGAAAGCGATTTGGCTTATAAAAAAGAGTTAATGAGTAGAGCAAACTTCATCGGTGCAGTGGCATATCCGCAAATGCCTGATCTATATCGCTCGATCGACCTCTTTGTCAACGCAAGTACAACAGGCAGTATTGACAGAGCTGTACTTGAAGCCCTCGCTTGTGAGGTGACAGTGGTGACAACCAATGAGGCGTTCAAACAAGTGCCTGACATCTACGCCCCAATATCGAATCTCTCCTTGATCATCGAGAAGAATCTAGGCCATGCTCAGCCGAGCAAGCGAGATTGGGTAATTGAAAACCACAGTATAAAAAGCTTAATTCCGAAAATAATCCATGAGCTCGCGTAATATATTGCTTCTTATCTTGGCTCTGGCTTTCATTCTCCGGATCGCGGGCGTAAATTATGCCTTGCCTCTTACTGTAGTGGCTGACGAACCTGCGCATCTCTACGGCCCCCTCCAAATGCTTGAGAGCCGCACTCTCTTGCCGGGCTTGCATCCGGAGGAATTTTTACAAAAATTATATTTTCCGCCCTATCTCTCTTATTTGTTTCTACCCTTTGTATCTCTAGTGCTTGGCATTTGGTTTCTTATTGTTCACGTTCCACTCGAGACGTTCAAGCATCTGGTCGCGCTTGATCCTACGTATCTTTTTTTAGTTGCTCGATTTTTGAGTGCACTTGCGGGAACGGGCGCAGTTTATTTTGTCTACAAGGCCGCTAAAAATATCTTCAGAGACGAACACCCAGCGCTTCTTTCGGCCACAGCTCTTGCCTTTTCATATTTGCATGTCGATTTTTCGCATTGGGGCAGACACTGGTCATTTGTCACACTCATTTTCGCCTTAGTAATATGGGTTCTTTCTCGCTCCGATATTTCGCCCAAATATAAATATTTGTCTGTCGCACCGCTTGCAGGAGTTGGCTTCGGAATAAATTATCAGGCTGGTATCGCCGCTATATTTATCTTATTATGGTTCCTGTTGATAGATAAGATGAGTATTCGGCAAGCCCTAAAAACGAGATGGGTTTGGGAAATCTCTGTCTGTTTTTTGGTACTCATAGGTATAGTTATAGCTCTATACCCCCAGAATCTATCAGTAATATCTCCTCAAGCGGTAGTCAAATATAGTGCTGATGAGCCGACTGGATTGTTTGGCTTTTTCTGGAGTTACTATTTCTATTTCAAACTTCTACTCTTTTCCGAACCAGCCCTTCTAATTTCCTTGCTGGTCGGGTTATGGATTGCTTATCGAAATAAATTGTCGCGACGCTTTGCCGTAGTCTCCATTTTGTTCACTGTAATCTATGTTGCCATATTCTATTTAGGATTCCACCTTCAGGGTCGTTATATTCTCATGCTTTACCCACTTTTTGCCATTATAGGCGGCTACGGATTGTGGAAAATGGGTAAGTGGCCGAGTGTCTTATTGCTTTCATTTATGCTGCTTACAGTTTTGCGTTTTGATCAGTTATTGATAAGAGGCGATACGCGTACGCAAGCGCGTGAATGGATTTTTGAAAATGTACCAGAGCAAACTAGTGTCGCTGTTTTGGCTCGCCTTGCTCGCCTGCCCTCTACACCCGAAGCTATAACTGAACAAGAAAAAATTGATCCAGGGTCATTGCGCAAAATTGATGAAGCCGAACGTGCACTGCCGAGCTCATTATTACCTGGTCCACATTATCACGCTCTTAATCTTGCTACAGTCAAAGGAGGTGACTTCTTTACATATTTACCAGAATATTTGCGCACTCACCATTATCAGTATTTAGTAATCAGCCCCGATTTCGCTAATGCCCACGACTTCTCCCTCGACAAATTCGGTTACCTGCCTATCGGTCAGGCAGGCCCGGTAATCGAATTTAAAGGTTATGACGGTAATGATGACATCAATGATTTAAGCAACGGTTTCGGCGGCGGCTTGCCCTTCCTCTTCTCCGGCCGCTCCAACGGTCCCACAATCGAAATTCGCAAGTTATAATGTATAAACATGTGTGCTATAAATGGGTTTAATTGGGAGAATAGACAGTTGGGGGAGATGATGAATAAGGTCACGGCCCATCGTGGACCGGATGGCACGGGTGTTTTTTGTGAAGATGGAGTGACCTTGGGTCATAATCGTTTGAGTATCATTGATTTGTCGGAGAACGCAGCCCAGCCCATGATGAGCGCTGATGGCAATCTTATAATTACATACAATGGCGAGCTCTACAACTTTAAAGACATAAAAAAAGAACTTTCAGATTATCAATTCAAGACAGAGAGTGATACTGAAGTAATTCTGGCAAGTTATCGCAGATGGGGGAGTAATTGCGTAACAAAGTTTGATGGTATTTTCGCTTTTGCTATTTGGGACAAATCGAAGTGGGAATTATTTTTGGCTCGGGATCAATCTGGTGTCAAACCGCTTTATTATTATTTTCAAGCTCCCTCGACAGGCTCGGGACAAGTGGGTAAGTTTATTTTTTCTTCAGAAATTAAAGCTATTCTCGAGCACAATCTGTCTCGCAAACTAGATCGTACCTCTTTTGGCCACTATATGCGCTTACTATATACTCCCGCGCCATTTACCATATTTTCCGGTATCAATAAACTCAAACCTGCTCACTTCGCTCTGCTGAAATCCGGGAATTTAGAAATCGTCCAGTATTGGCAACCCAAAATTGAGAAAACAAAACTCTCGTATTCGGATGCGCGCGCGCAAGCGCGAGAATGTGTACTTGGATCTGTACACCGCCAACTTGTATCAGACCGGCCACTCGGAGTATATCTTTCCGGCGGCATTGACTCAAGCGTGATCACGGCGGCCATGAAGGCTGTGCGTAACGATATCGATACTTTTTCGGTTGGATTTGATTTGACTGAAAGTGAACAGAGCGAGAAGTTCAATGCCGATTTCCTACAGGCGCGGGCAACGGCCAAATACTTTGGTACCAAGCATCACGAGATTATGATGAAAAGTGAGAGCTTGCCAGAGCTACTCGAGCAAACTATTTGGCATTTAGACGAACCAGTTAGCAACGCGACAATCATGCCTATGCTCGAGCTCTCGAAGTTTGCCAAAGAATATGTCACGGTAGTGCTCTCCGGTGATGGCGGCGATGAGCTCTTCGGCGGCTATCCGCGGTACCAGAAATCTCGCCTGCTCGATTATTCGCCCGTTACTATCCCGCTTGACAGGAGGATTGAGCGCTTCATGTTTCAGAAAGATAACGTGCTCTCACGGATTTTAAATCCGGAATATTTCGAATTGAATAAGACAAGAGAATTTTTCAAAGAGAATTTTCCTGCACTGGGCAATCTTACCCAGGCCTTCATGAACACAGATAGACAGAGTTGGTTGGTGGATGAAGCACTCCTGCGATCTGACAAAATGAGTATGGCAAATGCGGTCGAAGCGCGGGTGCCGCTTTTATCGCCGCAATTAATTGAACTTGCCAATAGTCTGCCGATTTCCTGGAAAGTCTCACTTTTTGACACTAAGAAAATTCTCAAAGACGCATTCGCCAGAGATTTGCCGGAGAGTGTTTTGCGGGGCAAGAAACGTGGTTTCTTTTCGCCCGCATCAAAATGGCTTCGTCGGCCTGATTTCCTCTCTTATGTTCGCGAAGTTCTATCGCCAAATTATTACCCTACAACCTCGCCACTTTTCAACTGGCCGGGCATTATAAGCATGCTCGGAGAGCACCTCTCTGGAGGTTACTATCTAAACCCCCTCTGGTCCGTCCTCACTTTCCAAATCTGGGCCAAACGTTTCAAAATAAATCTATGATCAAGGTATATATTGGCGAACTTTGTTCGGGGTACTCGCAGCATCCGGTTTTGTATCCGAATTTGGGGAGAGTTAGGAAAGAAAGCCGGCTTTTTTTGGACAAGGCTTTTGATGTGTTGAAAGAACCGTTGGTGGAAGTTGTTCAAAACCCGAAAGAGGCGGATTTTTTGATGTTGCCTCATGAATATTTTGTGATCGAACAAGAGCGAGCATATATAAATCAATATGTAAGACTGGCGCAGGAGCTTGATAGGGAAATACTTATTTTTGATTGGAGCGACCTTGATCAGGCTATAGACATACCTCACTCAATTGTTTTCAGAGTGTCGCAATATAAGTCTAAAATGAAAAATAATGTAATCGTTATGCCGCCCTTCGCTCCCGATCTGCCACCCGCTCTACCCAGACACAAAAGTGAAAAGCCATCGGTTGGCTTTATGGGTTACGCGGGACACGGCACGTTTTTCCAGACAGTGAAGGGGGGAATCAAGGATATGTTGCGTTCCGGAGCGCACAAAAGTGGCATATATTGGCGCAGGCGAAGCATGAAAATTTTAAGGAAAGATATTCGCCTAAAAACGAATTTTGTAATCAGAACTTTTTTTTCCGGGCACAGAGATACTATTGGGATCATGCCCGAAGACGCCAGGCGTGAATACATTAAAAATATTACCGATTCAGATTTCGTTCTGGCGCCCAAGGGCGATGGCAATGCCTCTATCAGATTTTACGAGACTCTAGCTCTTGGCCGAGTGCCCATTCTGATTGATACGGATTGTTTGTTGCCCCTCGAAAAGGAGATAAATTATGATGATTTTATAGTGCGGATCACATGGCAAGAACTGGAAAATTTGCCCGAGCGCATCGTCTCATTTTATGCTAATCTTACGGACGAGTCTTTCAGACTCATGCAGATCAAAGCCCGGGAGACTTTCAGTCAATATCTGCGGATTGATAAATTTTTCAAACATGAATTTGGGCGACTGGAAAAACAAAATCACAAGTAATCAGATAATACGTTATCTTATTGCTGGTACTAGTTCGGCAATGACCCAGCTTATTTTCACGTATATCCTTACTGATTTTTTGCACCTGTACTATTTATCTTCTGCTTGTCTGGGCTTTGTGGCGGCGTTTATGGTCAGTTTCTTACTCCAAAAGTTTTGGACATTCAAAGATCATTCTCAAGATAAAATTCATATTCAAGTACCACTGTATCTGGGTCTGGCCATACTCGGACTGGCTCTTAACTCCTCACTTTTATATGTGCTTGTTGAGTATGCCCACCTTTATTACGTCACAGCTCAATTTTTTGCCATGGGCTTTATTTCAGTTTGTAACTATTTCATCTACAAAGCCTGGGTTTTCAAAACCGAACCGATAAAGATAAAGGACCAACCAATCCCCCAACTCTGATATGATTATGCTAAGATGATCCCAACATTGATATGAGCCAACGGATACTTATTACTGGCGGGGCGGGATTTATTGGAGTTAACACTGCCGAGCATTTTATAAAACGTGGTTGGAAGGTTTTGATATTTGATAACTTTTCTCGAGTTGGCGCACAGGATAATGTTAAGTGGTTAGGGCAACACTATAAGGATAAATTTGGGATAGTAAAAGGGGATGTGGCAAAAGATTTTAGTAAATTGCAAAAAGCGGTTGCAGGCGCTAACGCTATTATTCATTTAGCTGGCCAAGTAGCAGTAACAACTTCCGTGACTAATCCCCGGAATGATTTTGAAAATAATGCCTTAGGTACTCTCAATGTTCTTGAAGCAATCAGATTATCAAAGAATAAACCGACACTAATTTTTGCTTCGACAAATAAAGTCTATGGTGGCTTGGAGGGAGCTAAAGTTTCAGAAAATAAAACGCGCTATTATTTGCCGAAATTTAAGTCCGGAGTTCCGGAAACGCAACCTATTGACTTCCATTCACCCTACGGTTGTTCTAAGGGGTCGGCAGATCAGTATGTAAGAGACTACGCACGTATATACGGATTAGACACGGTTGTTTTGCGGCAATCTTGCATATACGGCCCACATCAGTTCGGGATAGAAGATCAGGGTTGGGTGGCGTGGTTTACGATAGCGAATGTTTTTAACAAAAAAGTAAAGATTTACGGTACCGGCAAACAGGTCAGAGATATCTTGTATATTGGAGATTTGTGTCGAGTGTATGAAATGGCAATAAAAAATATCAAAAAAGTCAGAGGCCAGATACTTAACATCGGCGGCGGTCCGGGTAACACGTTATCTCTTCTTGAATTTATGCCCATGCTCGAGAAAATGACAGCGACCCGCCTTCGCGTCCGTTTCGGCGAGGTGAGACCGGGGGATCAGCCGGTTTATATATCGGATATAAGCAAGGCGAAAAGGTTGCTTGGATGGCAGCCAAAAATCAATCCAAAAGCGGGTTTAAAAAAACTAACTAAATGGGTACAGGAGAACAAAAAAATCTTGGCAAAATACTTGTCGTAACCCCCCGCTTCCCCGTGCCACCGCCAGGGGCCTGCGAGAAAGATCGCTATTATAACATTTTGCAATTGCGCGATCTGGGTTACGAAGTCACGGTTCTGTCAAAAGTCGCTCCAAACTACGATTTATCACTTGCCAAGAATTTTTCTCTGGAAGAGGGGATATCTGTTGTGACAGTTCCATATGAATTCAAAAAAAAGAAAAGTTTGCATTTCTGGCTCAAACATCTTTTGCCCTGGATCTGGGATGGAGCGGCCTACGAGTACACTCACCCTTCCGTAAGAGAGACTTTTGAAAAACTATTGACAGAGTTCAAACCTGATTTGGTTTGGTTCGATTACTCTTACCTTTGGCCGTTATACAAGCAAGTAAAGAAGCGCAACATTCCCATTGTTACGCGTTCGATTAACTTTGAGGCGAGACACTTTCTGGAAGAAGATGGTTGTACCCTCACCAACTTAGTCAGATTTGTGCCCAAGTTCATTAGCGAGCTTCTGACAATAAATATGAGTGACTGGGTTTTCGCTATCACTCCGGATGAGCAGAAAACTTATGAGAGATTTGGTGGTAAGGAGAAAACGAGTACCTTACCCCTACGCGGCTTGGCCAAAGTGCTCGATGCGCCCGTGCCTGTCAAAGAGCGAGAGTCGCTCAAGGTATTTTTCATGGGTTCGACTTACAACGTGCACCATAATAAAGCTGCACTCGAGTATGTCATCAAAAAGATCGCACCGCTCGTAGAGCAAAGAGCTCCCGGAAAATTTATTTTCCATATTCTTGGCAAGCAAATTCCGTCTGATCTGGAGAAATATATTGTGGGCAATGTGAAGTATGCCGGCTATCAGGATCCAAAAGTTTATCTCCAAGATATTGACATAGCCGTGATCCCCTCACTCTTTGGTGCTGGCATGCAGCAGAAAGTCTTCGAACCCATGGCTCTTGGTTTGCCCCTCGTTACCCACACCCGAGCCATTGCCGGTTACCCCTTTCTCCCCGATACCCACTACTTGGACGCTCGGGGTCCAAGTGAGTTTGCTGATCAAATCTTGCGCCTCGCCGATCCCAATCTCCGTCTTTCTCTCTCTCAAGCCGCTCACACCCGCTCTCTCGAACTCTTCTCCCAATCTCGCCTTGACCAAATAGTCAATAATGTGATAGGAAAACTGATATGAGGATTGCTTATGTGGCTAATGTGCGGATACCGACCGAGAAGGCGCATGGGGTGCAGATTATGAAGATGTGCGAGGCTTTTGCTTTTGTAGGAGAGGAGGTTGAATTAGTTTTACCTACTCGACGTACTCATATTTCTACTGATCCGTACGAGTACTATGGGGTTAAGAAAAATTTCAAAATTACGCGTTTATGGTGTCTTGATCTGGTCAAGTTTGGGTATCTTGGTTTTTTGATTGAAACTGTCAGCTTTGCTCTCTCCGTTTTTTTTCACACTCGCAAAAAAAAGGCTGATGTTTATTATGGCCGAGACGAGTTACCACTCCTTTTCTCCTCATCACCGCACTTTTGGGAAATACACACAGCCAAGTTTAACTTTCTGGTTAGGGCCATAATTGCAAAATCTAGGGGAGTGATTGCTATTTCCCAAGCTCTCGAGAATTATCTTCGTAAAAACGGAGTAACCAAAAAAATTATTGTTGCTCATGACGCGGTAGACTTATCTGTTTTCAGTCAGAAGATCCCCATGCGTAGCAGAAAAGTAGTCTTGTATGTAGGTCATTTGTACAAACACAAGGGTGTAGATACTCTGGCAGAAGCGGCCAAATTTTTGCCGATTGATGTGAATGTAAGGTTTATAGGAGGCACAGATGAAGAAATAAAAGAATTTAGAGCTAAGTATTCAGGTGTAAAAAATATCGAGATAATCGGTCACAAAATCTACACTCAAATTCCCGCAGAAATAAATCTGGCCGATGTACTTGTTCTGCCTAATTCCGCTCGTGACACTCGTGCTTCCATGTACACATCACCCATGAAGCTTTTCGAGTACATGGCCTCGGGTGTGCCTATTGTCGCTTCTGACGTACCGGCCCTGCGTGAAGTGCTCGATGAGAGCATGGCGATACTTGTCAAACCCGACGACCCCCAAGCTTTAGCCGCGGCTATTACACGCCTGCTGGCTGATCCTTCCGGCTCCCAGCGACTAGTTTCCAGTGCTCTCCAGAGCGTCCAGAGTTACACCTGGGACAAAAGAGCCGAGCGTGTGTTAGGATTCATTCGTGGAATTTAAGAAACTTTCGATAATCGTTCCGGTTTATAATGAGCAGGAGACTGTTACTGTTTTACTCACGCGTCTCTCGAAAATTGTTTTGCCACAGGAGATTGAGAAAGAAATTATCGTAGTAGACGATGGCTCAACTGATGGCACAAGCCAGATTTTGCAGGACTTAGGTGTTCGACACCTAAGTGACTTAATTTTACTCAAACACTATAGCAATCAAGGCAAAGGCGCGGCTATACGCACTGGTCTTGCAAAGACGAGCGGTGATTATGTTGTGATACAAGATGCTGATCTTGAATATGACCCAAACGATATCGCAAGGATGGTGGATGTGGCAATACAAAAAAATGCTCCGGTCATATTCGGTTCAAGAAGGTTGCACAGGAATGATGAGGAAACTAAAAGGGGTGCCTGGTACTATTACGCCGGTGGTGTTTTCTTAACTACTGTTGCCAATTTGCTCTACGGTATCAAGATTACAGACGAACCCACTTGTTATAAAATGATTCGCACGGATATTCTGCGCTCGCTTGATCTGAAGTGCAGAGGCTTCGAATTTTGTCCCGAAGTGGTCAGCAAATTAGGCAAAAGAAAGGTGCCAATCATCGAAATTCCAATTTCCTATAATCCTAGAGGAACACTTGAAGGTAAGAAGATCAGATTCAAAGACGCTCTTATTGCTACTTGGGTACTTGTCAAAAATAGGTTCGATATATTATGAAACCTTGCATTATCATTCCCACTTACAACGAAGCGACAAACATAGAGCCTTTGATTGAGAGGATAATAAAGTTTGTGCCAGAGACGCAAATTCTAGTAGTTGACGATAATTCACCAGATGGAACTGGGAGTTTGGTGAGTGATATTGCAAAGAAAAACAAACGAGTAACTTTATTGCCACGAGAAAATAAATCTGGACTGGGTGTGGCTTATATTGCAGGTTTCAGGCATGTCCTGACAGACTCATCACTAACTCATATTGTGATGATGGATGCGGATCAATCACATGACCCGGCATATTTACCGGCTATGTTTAACTTGGCGGATGAATATGACGTAGTGCTTGGTTCACGTTATGTGAGCGGTGGGAAAACAGTGGGCTGGGAACTCTGGCGTAAGGCACTTTCATACTTTGGTAATCTCTACGCCAGACTTGTGGCGAGTTTGCCAGTCAATGATTGCACAGGTGGATTCAATATCATCAATATCTCCAAATTACGTCAGATAGATTTTGATAAAATGAATGTTTCCGGTTACGCTTTTATCATGGGTTTGAAATTTCTGCTGGCCCAAAATGGCGCGACATTCAAGGAGATACCCATAACTTTCCATAATCGCAGAGGGGGTGAATCTAAGATGTCTTCAGGGGCGATAGTTCGTTACTTTAATGAAGGAATTCTAGCACCATGGAAAATGAGATTCAGAAAATAGAAACCTGTCCTGCTTGTCTGGCGAGCAGTTGGCATAAAATGGGGGACAAAAGTGGCTACTCGCTTTATCGTTGCCAAAGTTGCAAAAGCATTTCCGTTTTGCCCGTGCCAGCTTTGAACCCCAAACTTTACGGAGAAAATTATTTTTGCGCGGCGAAAGGAGATTGTGGTTATGTAAATTATGACAGCGATAAAGAAGCCATGCGCGGTGAGCTTGTCAAAGATCTAGCAGAAATCGTCACACATTGTCCAGAAAAGGGCAAACTTTTTGACGTGGGCGCAGCTACGGGATACTTTATATCTCTGGCGCGTGATGCAGATTGGCAAGTGGCAGGGGTTGAACTCTCAAGTCATGCCGCTTCTGTTGCAAGAGAGAAAGGTCTCGATGTTCTCACGGGGATGCTCCATGATATGACAAGAAGTGAGGGAGAGTTTGACGTAGTGACGGCTTCTGATGTGATCGAGCATATGCCGGATCCCAATCACGACGCTTCTGTTATTAGTAGAATGACAAAAAAGGGTGGACTTGTTGTCATTGTTACCCCTGATGCGAGCAGTCTGTATGCGAAAGTGCGCGGAATATCCTGGCACCTGCTTGTACCACCGGAGCACATCCACTGTTTCTCGCGTACTGGCATTCGAAAATTTCTGGATCGACATGGGTATGAAATTCTAGTTATGCACGCCGCCCGCAAAAAATTCACACTCTCGTATACACTTCACGTTATCTCTCGAGCCAGCGGTTTGAAGTTCCTTAATAGGCTAAGCCTATTCTTGGCGGGTAAAAAATTTGGCAATTTGCCTATTCCGCTTAATGTTCGTGATAATATGTTCGTAATAGCAAAGAAAAAATGATAAAAAATGAAAAATACTACCTGCTTATACTTTTTTTTGTGGTTGGCGTATTGTCACTTATCACTCCAGTGAGGGATTATTGGTACGGCGGGCGAACCTGGCAGGCAATTCCACCAACTGGCGAGAGTTACTATCTCGAACGGATAAGAGAGATTGCAGACGGACATCCACTACTGGGTAATCCGTATTTTATCGAGCATACAGACGAGATTGCTCCGGCTTTTTTTCTTCCTGATTGGATAGCGGCGGTACCTTATCTTCTCGGGGCGTCAATGCTTGCAACTATGGCCATCAATAACATTATCTGGGGTAGTGTTTTTGTCATACTTCTGTATTTTCTCTTTAGAAAGATAATTGCCTCGCAATTATTGTGTTGCGTTGGGGTTATCTTTGCTTATATTCAAGTATATAGTTTGATGATCCGACCTGTTTCAATGCAATTAATATTTCCCGTTTTTTTATTTTTTCTTATCGCTCTATACTCTTGGTTGGTTGATAAAGACGCGAATAGAACAGGTCTCGTTCTTGCTATTGCCATTGCTCTTTCTGTTTATGATTATTCATACCTAACTCAACTCATCTTCATAATTTATTGGCTTATTTTCGGTTATTTCTTATATAGAAAAGACTGGGCTATTCTAAAAAAACAAATAAGAGTTGGGTTTATTGCACTCACTTTCGCTCTCCCGGGCCTTGTTTTAACAATTTTTCAAATTAGACACCCATTCTATCTCGAGACAATGCGTCGAGTTGGCCTGGTGTATACGCACCTACCTACAGCGGAAGTGTATTATCATGGAAGGTGGATTATACTCGCGATCATACTCGGAGCAATAATCATTCTTGCTCTTCCGGATAAACTCAGAAAAGAATTGCAATCCGTTATTTTGACCTTTGTTGCAAGCGGTCTTGGCATGATCATCCTTAGTGCGAGCAATGCGATTACAGGGCTTGACCTTGAGATTGCCCAGCATATCCAGCGTTTTGCTATTTTATGGTTGGCAGTTGTTACTCTGATTTTGTTTTATTTACTTTACTCCAATTATTCATATGTTGCAAAAATATCGCACTTAAAAATGATCGCAGTCCCCTTTTTGTCTGCCTTATTGATATTGGGCAATATCTCATATAGTAAAGATTTCTTCCAAACTATTGGAACGAGTGATAACCTTGAAAAGATAGGGGAGAGACAACAATACGCTAGCGCACTATCTTTTTTGGAAAAGAGAGAGACAGAGCCAGTGGTTATTTTGGCCCGCGCCAACAGCCAATTTAATTCGTATATTCCAATGTTGACCAAGCACTATGTCTTATTTGCAGATGATGGAGCCCTCCACCTTGTTCCTTCGAGAGAAATTGAAGAGAGATATCTCACAGCCAAATATTTTGAAAGCTCAAGCGAAGAAGATATTGAGCGCGATATGCAACTTTACGCTGGATCGGCCGTGAATCGTCATGATGCCAATACGCGCAATCGGGGAATACGAATTTGTCAGATATTAAAGCTTAGTATTATTGGAAAAGACTGTGGGAGGCTTGTTACAAGCAAAGAGTTAAATAAAAGCTATGTTTACAGTTTATTTGAAAGATACAGTAAAGAGATAGAGCCAAATATAAAGGGGGAACTGGTAAAATTCGGGGTTTCGTATATTATCAAGGACAACGTTTATGAATCAAATTTCAAGCCAGAAAGACTACTCGGACTCAAAAGTGTCTACTCAGACGCTCGTTTCAGTATTTACCAGCTTTCTGCGCCGTAATTACCTCGTAATTCTCTTGACATTTCTGATAGGAGTACTTACTGTTGCTCCAGCTATTTTAGCCAGACGGACCATAGGGGCTGACTATCAGGGTTTCCCTTTTATTTTCCACGATAACGAGGATTATTATCTTGCCAATATGGAGGAAATAGCGGAAGGTCATCCTGCCGCGAGCTCACCCCATTTCTACGAAAATAAAGATACTACGGTAATTGTGCCTCCTGTGGGCGAGTACTTCTATGTTATTTTGTCGAAGCTAAGCGGTCTTTCTCTCCCCGACACTCTTGTCATGACCAAGTTTCTTTTTCCAGCTCTTCTCTTTCTTTTAATTTTCACTTTCTTCAATCTTATCGCGAAAAATGTTAATGCCGGGTTGGTTGTCGCTTCTTTATCCACCATAGGTTACGATCTTATTGATTACCGTTATCTTTTTAGAATTATTTCTGGAGAGATACATGCTACCCTTCTTTCTGTGTGGACTAGACCGGTTAATCCGATCACTGGTGCTTTGTTTTTGTTTACATTCCTCTCATTGCTCTGGTTAGCTATAGAAAAGAAAAAGTGGCGCTATAGCATTCCCGCCGGCGTTATTTTGGGTTTGACCGTTGGTTATTTTTTCACTCTTGCTCTAGGCATTACTATCACAGCGTGTTTAGTTGTCATCTGTTTTATCCGAAAACAAAAGGAAGATATTAAGCATTTGCTAGGCATATTATTTGTGGCTGGTTTAATTGATATCAGTTACTGGCTAGGGATAATCAAGTCTATTTTTGGCGAGGACGGGCAATTCATAGCTACTCGTAATGGCATGCTTTTTACTCATCAGCCTATCTTGAACTTATTTTTAGCAGTCACCACACTTTTCTTCCTTATAAGCACTGTTATATGGCTAAGGCGCTCGCGCAACACATCGGAGCAAAATGATAATGCCTGGTGGTTTTTGGTGGCGATTCTTTCAGCCAGTTTTCTTGTCTATAACCAGCAGATTATAACGGGTCGGACGATTTGGCCATATCATTTTGTCCAATATACGATCCCACTTTGTTTTGCAGTCATTGTGTTTACATGGATTCGTTTCTGGCAGTCACGTATGCCTAGGATCGGAAGACTGTTGGGACTGATAATTATTTTAACTACTTTATCCTACGGAGTTTTTAGCTCTAGCACTTTTGTTTACAAGCTCGATGATTTCCGTAAACATCAAACATATATGCCGGTCTTCAATTGGATTAATCAGAATACACCAAAGGATTGTGTTATCTTGACATACGGGCAAAGTTGGAGGATGACCCAACTTATCCCAGCATTTACGCATTGCAATGTATATTCAACCACTGCCACGAACTACGGTACGTCATACGAGCGCACTGTTCACAATTATTTAGTTGCTATGCGTTTGGCAGATGTTCAAGTTTCAGATACTCGGCGATACTTGATGGCCAATAAGCACGACCTGCTCATATATTTCTATAACGACTGGTCGGAGCTCCATGGACCTAAGCCATTTAACGCCGACCCGATTATAGACAAGCTTACTGTCGCTTACCAAAATTTTGCCAACCAAGATCTTCGTTCTCTTTTAGCGCTCTACCGACTTGATTATATTATGTCTGTTGGTACAAGTTATGTAATGCAAATTAATAAAGCAGTCCCAGGTCTCAAGGCAGTTTTTGATTCGAGTGATATGATAATATATAAATTTCAATGAAACATTTTCTAGTAACCGGTGGTTGTGGCTTTATGGGTTCTAATTTCATTCAAACCTTGTTCAGGCAAGTTCCAAATGTGCGTGTGACTAATCTTGATCTGCTCACTTACGCGGCTAGTCGGAGCTTCGAAAATAAATTACCAGCTTCTCGCTATAAGTTTGTAAGAGGTGATATAGCCAATACCCCCTTAGTTTTGCGTCTTATGAAAAAGTGTGATTACGTTGTTAATTTCGCGGCCGAGACGCACGTTGATCGTTCAATTCACAACGGAGCAGATCCATTCGTGCACTCTAATATTTTTGGAGTTGTGTCACTGCTTAATGCTCTGAAAGAATCACCCAATGTAAAAAAAATGTTGCATGTCTCGACTGATGAAGTCTGGGGCGACTTGCCGATTTCTTCTAAAGAAAAGTTTAACGAGAGTTCACCCCTCTTACCCAATTCACCTTATGCCGCGTCAAAAGCATCGGCAGAGCTTATGATTCGTTCTTTCTGTAAAACATATAACTTGCCCGTGCTAGTCTCGCGGTCGGTAAATAATTACGGCCCGGGGCAGTTCCCGGAAAAAATGATTCCCCTTTTTATAACTCAAGCTTTGGCAAATAAAACTTTGCCACTGTACGGTTCTGGTAAGAACGTGCGTGACTGGCTCTACGTAGCGGATCATAGCCAAGCTATTTTGACACTACTGGCCGGGGGTAAGGCTGGGGAAGTTTATGGTGTATCAAGAGGAGAAGAATATTCAAATCTAGATATAGCCAAGAAAATTTTGAAAATTTTGAACAAACCTACAAGTCTCATTGAATATATTACCGATCGTCCGGGTCACGACAGGAGATATGGCGTTGATTCGTCTAAATTACGAAAGCTAGGCTGGCGTCCAAGATTTAGTTTGAAAGAATCTCTCCCCAAAACAATTAATTGGTATCAATCCACGAGAAACTTCTGATTGGTTCTTTGTACATTTTATGCTATAACAGAACCTTATGAAAGGGGTAATTTTAGCTGGTGGCACCGGTACACGTTTGCGACCATTTACTGAAGTAACGAATAAGCATTTTTTGCCTGTCTATGATAAACCAGTTGTTTTCCATGGGGTTCAAAAGCTCGTGGACGCCGGTATTGATTGTATTATGATAGTTACTTCGCCTGATCAAGTAAATAATTTTGTTAAGCTACTCGGTTCAGGTCAGGCGTTTAAATCTCGCAACAGCAATAAGCAGGTTCAAATTGTTTATGGTGTTCAGAACGAGCCGGCGGGTTTAGCCGCTGGGCTTTATGTTGCCAATGAATATATTGGCAAAGATAATTGCATTCTTTATTTGGGTGACAACATTTTTGAAGATGATTTGAGTGATCACATCAAGAATTTTAAAAGTGGGGCGTTGGTATTCTTAAAAGAGGTTAGTGATCCACAACGATTTGGCGTGGCAACTCTTGGACAGGATGGTCGAGTACTGGGGATAGAAGAGAAGCCAGCTACTCCCAAGTCAAACATGGCAGTTACTGGAATTTATGTCTATGATAATACGGTTTTTGACAAAATGGTGGGGCAACCAAAATCAGAACGTGGTGAATACGAGATAACTTACATTAACAACAAGTATATAGAAGAGAAAACTCTCAACTATGTTGAGCTTAAAAAACAGTGGTTTGATGTAGGTACGAAAGATAGCTTGCTCGAGGCGGGCAAGTTTATCCAACGCAAGAGGCAGATAAGTGCCAGGGTGCCGTCGCTGTCGGTGGTATTTCCTTGTTACAACAACAAGGGAACAATAGCCACCATGGTTCTTGAGGCCAACAAGGTGGCACGATCACTCACGGAGGATTTCGAAATTATTGTTGTGGATGATTATTCAACGGACGGGAGCCAGGAATTGCTATTGGATATGAAGAATTTTACTCCCGAGCTTAAGCTCATTCTCCATCACAGCAAGCAAGGATACGGTGCTTTGCTTAAGAGCGGTTTGCGTAACTCAACCAAGGACATAATTTGTTATACAGACGGAGACGCGCAATACGATATACGAGAACTCCCAAAATTGTTAGAGAAATTTGAAAAAGACATTGACCTAGTCAGCGGTTACAAAGTAAGGAACGTCGACCCTATCAACCGAGTAATAACCTCCTTTATCTACACCCAACTTATGAGATTAGTTTTTCGGTTGCCTTTTAAGGACCCTGATTGCGATTTTCGTATGATGAGGCGCGAAATTTTAAATAAA
>Ga0209542_10002766_pt1 | contig 38701 bp, 40 predicted proteins | sample RifCSPhighO2_01_FD_184028 | JGI IMG/M metagenome (GOLD analysis project Ga0209542, IMG submission 184028) | Soil microbial communities from Rifle, Colorado - Rifle CSP2_plank highO2_0.1 (SPAdes) (version 2) | ecosystem: Environmental > Terrestrial > Deep subsurface > Rock core/Sediment ... | reverse complement strand
TAGGGGACTATAAAAATTACGTGGAAATAGACCAGCGATACTTCAGGCCGGCCGAAGTGGAATCTTTAATTGGAGATACAACTAAAGCAAAAGAAAAGTTTGGCTGGCAGCCGAAAGTAACATTTAATGATTTATGTAAAATCATGGTGGATAGTGATTTGAAAGCTTTAAATTTAACTCCTTTTGATGACGGCAAAATTTTAAAAGAAAAATTTTTAAATAAGTGGTGGGCAAATGATTAATCTGAAAAATCAAAAAATTTTAATCACCGGAGCAGATGGATTTTTGGGGAAATATCTGGTTAAAAATCTTTTAGAAAAAAGAGGCATCCAAAAAGAACATTTATTTTTGCCTACGATAAAAGAATTGGATTTAACCAAATGGGAAAGCTGCCAAAAAGCAGTTTTAGGACAAGATATTATAATTCACTTAGCTGCTAAAGTGGGAGGTATTGGGTTTAACCAACAAAAACCCGGAGAATTATTTTATGACAATATAATAATGGGAACTCAATTAATGGAAGCGGCAAGGCAGGCCAATGTTAAAAAATTTATAGCGATTGGAACAGTTTGCGCCTATCCCAAACATACGCCAGTGCCATTTAAAGAAGAAAATTTATGGGATGGCTATCCGGAAGAAACCAATGCCCCCTACGGATTAGCTAAAAAAATGTTACTCGTACAAAGTCAGGCATATCGCCAGCAATATGGGTTTAATTCAATTTTTCTTTTGCCGTTAAATTTATATGGGCCAGGTGATAATTTTGATGTTGCAAGCTCTCATGTAATTGCCGCAATTATCAAAAAAGTATATGATGCTAAAAAAAATAACGAACACTATATTGAATTGTGGGGAACGGGTAAAGCCACTAGGGGATTTCTCTATGTAGAAGATGCCGCTGAAAGCATTCTTTTAGCCACAGAACAGTATGATAAGCCCGACCCTGTGAACTTGGGCAGTAATTTAGAAATTTCTATTAAAGATTTGGCAGAATTAGTTTGTAAATTGATAGACTTTAAAGGAGAAATTCGTTGGGATGTAAACAGGCCTGATGGCCAGCTAAGACGCTCCGTTGATACCTCAAAGGCAAAAAAAGAATTCGGTTTTGAGGCAAAAATAAATTTTGAAGAAGGCCTAAAAAAAACCATTGAGTGGTACGAAAAAAACAATAGGTCTAATAAGTAAAAATATGCAAGCAGTTATTTTAGCTGGAGGATTGGGGACAAGATTAAGGCCATTAACCCAAAAACTCCCAAAGCCGATGGTTTTAATCAAAGAAAAGCCGTTTTTGGAATACCAATTAGAAATGTTAAAGAAAAATGGTTTTGAGGATTTCATTTTATGTACCGGATATTTGGGAGAAAAAATAGAAGAGTATTTTGATAACGGGGAAAAAATGGGAATACACATTAAGTATTCAAAAGAAAATGAACCATTGGGCACGGGAGGAGCATTAAAAAACGCCCAAAAACTTTTGGAAAATGAATTTATTTTAATTTATGGCGACAGCTTTTTAAATATGGATTACCCACTCCTGATAGCTGATTTTAACGAAAGTAAAAAATTAGCAATGACAGTTGTTTTTAAAAACAACCCCAAAATAGTTTTAAATAATATAGAGGTTTCAAAAACTAAAGAAGTGTTAAATTATGATAAAAAGAACGAAGGTCGGTCAAATTATGTTGAAGCAGGAGTTCATGTTTTCAAAAAAGATGCTTTAAACTTTGTGCCTGAAAATTCTGTTTTTTCACTCGAAGAAGAGCTGTTACCAATTTTGATTAAAAAAAGAGAACTGAACGCCCATATCACCGATAAAAGATTTTATGATATCGGGACCTTTGATAGGTTGAAAATATTTAATCAAGTAATACCATAATGATTATTTCAAAAACACCATTAAGAATAAGCTTTGTTGGCGGAGGAACGGACTTCGAAGATTTTTACCGGCGTTATCCGGGCAGGGTTTTAAGTACCTCAATTAATAAATATTTTTATGTTACCGTAAACCCAAGGTTTGACGATATGATTAAATTAAGTTACTCCGAGATTGAATTAGTAGATCATTGTTCGCAAATAAAACATCCATTAGCAAAATTATCCTTGGAAAAACTAGGCATCAAAAAAGGCGTTGACATCGCTTCTTTAGCCGATATTCCTGCTCAAAAAACAGGACTGGGGCTTGGTTCATCAAGCAGTTTTACGGTTGGACTATTGCATAGTTTGCATACTTTTTTGGGGAACAGTGTATCGGCTGACAGGATCGCAAAAGAAGCCTGTGAAATTGAAATTGATAAAAATGGCGCTCCTATTGGCAAACAAGACCAATACGCAGCAGCTTTTGGCGGCTTGAATGTGATTAATTTTAACTGTGATGGAAGCATTACCGTAGATCCCATTAATCTGTCGCCAAACATAAAAGAGGATTTCCAAAACCACCTCTTAATGTTTTTTACCGGTAAAGAAAGGTCAGCGAACCTTATTTTGTCGGAACAAAAACAAAATATTACAAACAAATTTGAATTTTTAAAAAAGATGTCGGATAGCGTGCCCGTTTTTAAAAGTGCCTTAGAAAAAGGGGATTTTGAAAAACTGGGAGGCATTTTGCATCAAAATTGGTTGATCAAAAAAGAATTAGCATCGGGTATTTCCAACTCCCACATCGACCAGATGTATCAAAAAGCTCTGACTGCTGGCGCGTACGGGGGCAAAATTTTAGGAGCGGGTGGCGGGGGGTTTCTTTTGGTGTTAGCTCCACCAAAAGAACACCAGTCTATCAAGACTGCATTGTCTGATTATAAAAACATTTCTTTTAAGTTTTCCGAAGGCGGCAGTTCTATTGTGATGGATCAGTAGGTTTAATATATTTTAGATTAAAAAAAACTGGCCAGAGGTCTAAAAGACATGGCCGGTATGTGAATTGTTTTTGTCTAACCACGCAAGTGTTGCGCGGTTAACTCATGGGGCCAAAGAAGAGTAACTGGCCCCCCTTCGAGCGGGGCAAAGATATATTCTGTTCCGCCCCACATGTTCAGAATAGGGCAGTAGTCAGCATAGCGGAACTGCCCATTCGCACCAATGCGGACAGCCGCTATGAATTCTGGCAGACGTCCCTCACTGCTTAGAAACTTTTTGTTCCCTCGAGTAATAATCCATTCAAGGGAAGCGGCGATCGCTTCAACGCACTCGTCGAAACTCGTCTTCGTCCTTGGGACGATTAGACACTCGCCGGTTCTGGCTCCAGCAGCAACGATGTCTAACATATCGTTGCGGGATACGAGCAGTTCCGGAGCAAAATGCCCGACAGCGAGGGCTTCCTTAACCCTCACTTCCATAATGTGCCAGTGAGCGTGGCCAAGATTTTGGCCTGCGCACTGTCCAACATGGACGAAGGTTGCCATTTCTACTCCATGGTCTTCTTTAATTGCGAGACGGAAGACTTCAAGCGCTTCGCGAATCCCTGCGAAGCCACCCAGTGTCTGAAGCGTCTTTGCATCCCAACAGGTGCTGGGAATAGCGAGACGATGCCGTCGGTGCGGCGTGAATAGGTTCCAGAGAAGTCGCCATCCTGCCGGAAGATTTGGCAGAGAAATTTCCTCCCGTGGCTTCGTGCAGAATGGGCATTTCTCAGGCACAATGGGTAATGTTACTTGCCACGGCCGCGACAATTTAATAGCAGTTTTTGTGCCACCTCCGGTTACGAAGGTAAATCCACCAACAAGGGGCTCAAACATTACATCAGCCATTATTGTTTCCTTTCTTGGTAGTGAAGAGAGCTGTTTAAATCATAGCATATCAGACTTTAATTGTCAAATTTTAATACCCTCGATAAGACTAGAATTGAAAAGAGCCGGCTTTTATGCTAATCTATTTTTAATATCTTAATATATGGATCATCTTTCAACAAAAAGAATATTAATTACGGGTGGCTTGGGGTATATCGCTTCAGAAATTTTTAAAATTGTTAAGGAGTACTCTGGAGAATCTTTAGCTGTAGATAAATTAGCTGATGCTTCTGGTAATGTGCTTATTCTCGATTTGAAAGATGCGGCTAAAACCTCTGAGGTAATCAATAATTTTAAGCCTGATGTCATTATCCATTGTGCTACGCATTCGGCTTTAGCTTATAAAGACCACCTATTAAATTCTTTCCAAGAAGATTTTTCTGCTACGGTAAACATACTTGATGCTTTATCAAAAATGCCCGATTGCCGTTTAATGTATTTTAGCTCTTCGTATGTGTACAGCGGGCTGCCGGCACAACATCCTTACGACGAATATTCGCCCTTAGCTCCTAAACATAATTTTGGCATAGCGAAATCTTTCTTTGAACAATTTATCTTGAAAATCCATCCCAATACTGTTATATTTCGTTTATGTTCCGTATTTGGATCAGGACAAGCTCTGCATCCCAATGTCATATTGGCTTTTGCACAAGAATGTCTTAAAAATAATTCTTTGACGGTGTGGGGTAAGGGAGACCGAAAACTACAATATATTTATATCAAAGATGTGGTTAATGTTATTTTGAAAAGTTTTGATTTGCCTTCCGGTATTTATAATTTAGGAGGAGATGATTATATTTCTGTCAGGGACACGGCTACAGCTATTGCATCATTTTTTAACGTGAAAGTTAATTTTTTAGAAAATAAACCCGAGGGTGAAACTTTGCCGTTTTTATCCAATCAAAAGATTAAAAATAGCTTAAAAACTCTGAATCACGAAACTCCCATGGACAACAATGTTTCGGGTCTTTTCCCCAAATTTGGGTTGAAAACGCACTATAATTTTCAGGCGGAGCCTTTGGCTAAGCCTGAAAATTCTATCACGTTTTCACCTTCCAAATTTGGGGAAAATACCTCGAAAGAGTTTCGTAATTCAGAGTTAAAAAATGATTTGTTTACACCTTTTTCAATTGCTCTGGATGAATATTTAACATCTTTGAAGAAAACATGAAAAAACAAAGTGATGTAGTTACATCTTATCAAGCATATAAAAATCGCGTGGCTCGCGAAACAATTCCTTGCTATGAGCCATCGATTGGAAAAGAAGAATTGCGTTTGGTAACAGATGTAATAAAACGCAACTGGTTATCGGAAAATAAGTATACGCGGGAGTTTGAAAACCGTTTAGCCAAAATTTGTAAAAGAAAGTATTCCGTGGCCTTTGCCAACGCTACCGCAGCACTTATTTCAGGCATGAAATCCTTAGGCATTAAAGAAGGGGACGAGATTATTGTCCCAAGTTTTTCCCATTCCGCTGACCCAAATTCCATTTCTAATAGTGGCGCAAAGCCAGTGTTTGTTGATGTTGACCCAGTTACTATGTGCCTAACCAGGCAAACAATTGAAAAGGCAATAACCAAAAAAACCAAAGCTATTTTATATGTTTGCGCTTATGGCAATGTATCAGATTTAGATGCAGTATCAGATTATGCTAAATCTAAAAAAATATTTTTAATTAATGATTGTGCTCCCGCATTATTTGGAAGTTATAAAAACAAGCCAATTGCATCTTATGGAGATTTTTCTGTGTTATCATTTTTTGCTGACAAAACCATAACCACGGGCGAGGGAGGCATGTTGCTTTCTAATAATCTTGCTTTAGTTAATAAGGTTAATACGTATAAGCATGACGGACGCAAGGAGCGGGGGGTAGACACTATTCAGTATAAAGGTTACAATTTTAGGATAACAGAATTGCAAACTGCCGTTGGAGTGGCTCAACTTAAAAAAGCACCTTATTTTGTTAAAAGAAAAAAAGAAATTTTACGGTCTTACCAAAAGAAGCTTTCGGGTATAAGTAGAGTAAGATTGTTTAAATTTAATTCTAATGGCGCCATAGTCCCGCATCGAGTGGTCATTTTTGTCCCTAATGCTAAAAATTTAATTGCTTATTTAACTTCATTGGGGATTGGCGTGCGAAGCATGTTTATGCCTATGCACTCTATGCCTGCTTACCAAACCAAGGGAGATTTTCCAAATACCCAAGAAATATTTAAGACCGGGGTTTGTTTGCCATCTGCACCCAGCTTAACTGATAAAAATATAGAATTTATTTGTCAAAGTATTAAAAAGTTTTATCAATGAAAATTCCAGCTACTAAACCTTATTTTTTTGAAGATGATATCACATTTATTACTGAAAAATTTCAGGATATTTTACATGGAAAGTCCTTCTTATCCAATGGCCAATATGTCGCTCAATTTGAAAAAGAGTTTGCGGCATTTATTGGAACAAAGTTTGCAGTAGCTTGTAATAGCGGCACTTCTGCGCTGGAATTAATTTGCCGAGCATTAGGTGTCTCTGGTAAAGAAGTGATATTGCCCTCAAATACTTTTATTGCTACGGCTAATGCAATTTTGAATGCGGGAGGCATACCTGTATTTGCAGATTGCGCGGATAACATGTGTTTAGATGAAGGCGATGTTATAAAAAAAATTACAAATAATACCATAGCTATTATGCAGGTTCATATTGGTGGAATCGTTTCCGAAAGCACTTTAAAGTTAAAAAAAATCTGCGAGGATCGTAAATTACATTTGATAGAAGATGCCGCTCAAGCCCATGGTTCTAGTTTAAAAAATATAAAAGCAGGGGCCTTTGGAGTCGCGGCAGGTTTCAGTTTCTTTTCTACAAAAGTGATGACCACAGGTGAAGGGGGAATGGTTACTACCAATGACGAAGTTTTAGTAGAAAAAATGAAAGCAATGCGAGAGTTTGGTAAAGTGAAGCAAGATATTTATATTAACTATCATAAATACATTGGATATAATTGGCGAATGCCGGAAGTCGCTGCGTTAATGGGCCTTAGACAATTAGCGGCGCTCGAAGGTTTCATTAAAAGGCGCAATGAGATTGCTAGGATTTATGACGAAGAATTAAAAGAAGTTTCAAGCATAAAAATTATAAAACCTGAAGCAGAGTCAATTCATAATTATTTTAAATATATTATTATCCTAAAAGACCACCCACGCGCTATTGTTCATAAGGAATTAGAGGCAAGAGGCATTCAACCAAGCGGATATGTTTATGAGTTGCCATTACATAAACAGCCCGTATTTCCAAAGGCCAATGATTTAAAGTTGCCCAAAACAGAATATTTAAGCGAGCATCACTTTTGTTTGCCGATTTTTTATAGTATGACTGACCAAGAAGTTAAATTTGTTGCACAATCGTTAAGAGACTGTCTGGGAAGCCCGTATTCGCGCTAGATCAAAAACTTTCGGCTGCAAATTTGCTATACCTTCGCAGCTTGCACTCTGTGCAAACCTTGTCGGTCTATCAAATTTGCATCTCGAAAGTTTTTGATCTATCATCGAAAGAGGCTTTCCAGACAGTCTCCAAGAGAAATTTTAAAAACATGAAAAGAGCCATTTTTTTAGACAGAGATGGCGTTATAAATAAAAAAGCCAAAGAACATGATTACATAAAAAAATGGGGCGAGTTTGAGTTTTTGCCCCATATCACAGATGTGATCAGCCAATTAAATAAAAAGTTTTTAGTTGTAGTGGTGTCAAACCAAGGAGGAATATCGCGTAAAATGATGACTGTTAACGATGTTAATAGTATTCACAGTAACATGCAGTTAGAACTTAAAAAAAACAATGCGATTATTGATAAGGTGTATTTTTGTCCACATTATGTACAAGACAATTGCATGTGCCGAAAACCACAGCCGGGCTTAATCTTGCAAGCGGCAAAAGATTTAAATATCAATCTATCAAAATCGTATATGATAGGGGATTCCGGAAGTGACATGGAAGCCGGAAAAAAAGCAGGATGCAAAACAGTGCTTTGCAGTGATTCTTTTTTGGAAAAAAATATAAAACCAGACTTTGTGGTGAAAGATATTTTGGAGATACTAAAAGTTGTAAATGGCTGATATTTTATACAAAAAAAGAAAACTTACTAGGGGTCATTAGCGACATTGTGGATTTTAAAATGGCATTTTTTTATTTGACATACGGAGTATTTTATGATAATATATAAAGTGTAGTCTTTTAAATAACTTAATAAGGAATAGGGGGTTGCAATGAACGAAGAACAGTTGAACAATCAAGAAAACTACCGCACAGAATACAAGGAAGTTGCGACAAATCATCGATTTTATGCCAGCTTGAGATTCATTGTCGCCGCCTTTACTACCACCATCCAGTCTGCCCTTTTCACACTTTATAACCAAGCCCAACAGCAAGTTCCACCGAGAGGTCATGCAATCATTACTCCTCTCGTTGGTCTTCTAACCATGTTTGCAATTTTTATCATAGAACGACGGAATATCAGTCTGTTCCGTGCAATGATGCAACGTGGCAGGGAGTTGGAATTTAGTCTGGGATTAACTGATGGACAATTCAGTAGGTTGAGTCAACCAGAGTTGGTTCGTCCAACAGGATGGAAAAGATTTCTCACCCATACATGGGGTATCAACCTCGTCTATGGAATAATCTTTACTTTGTGGTCGGTGCTTTTAGTTTTCCACGTCAAAAACCTCTTTGAAGAAAGGAGCTACCTATGTCAGAGCACAACGTCCAAGAGAGTGGAATCAAGAAGCCTGAAAATGATCAACCGATCATGGATCCACTCGCAGATAAGTTTATGATTACCATGATAGTGATGTGCCTAATCGGAGTAATTGTCGCATTTGGACTGCTTATCTTTGAACTCATCACCAAGGGGTGAAAAAATGCAAACCGAGTTTTGCCAGTTCTCAAAAACTGGCTTTTATTTTACAAAATATATTAGGTCTTATTAAAAAGAGCCACCCAGTTCATAAACAAGGGTGGCTCTTTTGTGTTATGCAAATCTATAGAGCATTTTACCCAAGTATTTTCCCAATCCAAGGTTGATGCCGATAAATAATATTATTTTTAAAAATAATACCTTAGTCCTTAAAATAGTTATATTTTCAAAAAAAGCCCGGAAGTAATCAACACGAAAAGAGTCGTTGATTATTTTTTTTGCTTCTGATATTTCCCCTTTTATTAAAAAGTTCATGGCCCGCAACGTATTGTCAAAATCCTTTTGATACGTGTATTGGCGCAGTTCTTTTTTAGTTATAGTTTTAATATATTGTTTATCTTGCAGATAATAATCCATGAGCTTAAAATAGTCAGCTTTATCGGTGCGCAGTTTATTGTACTTTTTACCGCGGCCATCAGTTCTCCAATGAATCAATTTTTGTCGTAAAATTCCGACAGGATACTTCTCTAAAATTCTTAACCACATTTCCAGGTCATCTGATCCCCCAAATGGACCCTGGTCATCAAATAACCCCACTTTATCAAAGATATCTTTACGTATCATAAAACTTGGTGTCAGCAAAAAATTACCATTTATTAAAATGGCGCCGAAAATTTCACTAAACATATAAATATTTTTTTCTTTTAAATATCTGGGAAAAGGGTATTGGCCAATAATATTGTCATGTTGATCAATAATATTACCTTGAGTGAAAACTCCAGCAGCTTCCGGATGCTGCAGTAAAAATTCTACTTCCTTTTTTACGATGTCTGTTTGGTAAAGGTCATCTTGGTGGCAAAATACAATAAATTCTCCCTTAATGAGACCTGATTTAAGGAGGCTATTACAGTGGTTAAAAAGAATATCGTAGGTTTTAGTATTTTTTTCTGCTGGAATATTTTTCACACTGACATCAAAAAATTCTTCCGTGTTGATGGTGGGGACATTTTTACGGATAACAATCTGCGGATATTTTTTGGCAAGCCGCTCAATTACCTCCCAGGTATTGTCACTAGATTTGTCATCAGAAATAATTATTTGGCAATGCTGATAACTTTGGTTGATTAATTTTTCAAGGGATTTTTCAAGTTGCAAAGCCCAGTTATGGGTTAATAAACATAATGTTACTAATGGATTTTTTTCTGTCATATGGTTTCTTTTATTATTGTATCAGTAAAATATTGCGCTGAAAATAGTTGAGCCTTATCACTTTCTAAAAATTTTTTAATATTATTTAAATAACTTGCATATTCTTGGGGCGGCATACGCTTAAGGTATTTGTAAAGTTTTTCATAGGTGCTGAAGCCGCGCTTATCAATAAATGTTTCTTTAGGAATATAGTCGGTAATATTTTGCGCTCCAAGATAAATTGGTACGCATCCCGCCAAAAAACAATCAAAGATTTTTTCAGTAATGTACCCTGTAATATTTTTAGTGCTTTCATAGCAGATAGAAAATTGATATTTTTCGTAAGTTTTCTTTTTTGAGGCAACACTTCCTTGCCAGGAGGGGTAGTAAGGTTTTAAAAGCTTTGTTAACAATGTCAGCCGATTGAGCCGGGCTAATTTAAATCCCAAAAGTTCCCCGTCAAAGTGATACCTATCCCATCCTTGTCCGTATAAATCAAAATCTTCAGGGTGGTTATTTTCAAACCAGCGGATTGCTTTTATTCTTTCTGAGTAAAGTTCATTGAGGTGCTTTGTCAATTTATTTGATGATATCATGGTGCAAAACTTTTCTTTTTTTTTCGGGTTGAATGTGATTTTGGCAGGAATGTCATGGGCATACTGTATTTTAAAATACGTATGATTGTCTACCAATGCATCTGACCAGGTGAACACCTTTTTAAAATATCGGTGGTTTTCTAAAACATAGTTATCCGGTTTTACGATGGGTGATTCTAAAAGTATTAAATATAAGTTTTTAAAATTATTTTGTAGTAACTTTTTAAAATATGAGTTATTTTTACCGGGAAATTCAACAAACACTATAGCATCGAATTTATTTATATCATCAGTATCAATAGTGGCTACGCGATGGCCCATTTTTTTTAATTTACTAGCTAGTAATACAAACGGATAATTTAAATTGTCGCCAATAGCAGCATCTGGCTTAGTAAGCATATTATTTTTGTTGTGGATTTTGTGATGATTGTAAAAGCCAATATACATATTATTAAGAGATATTAAGCACCTTGATGGGTTTTGACAAATTCTTTAAAACTTTTGGCGTTAGCATCTTTTTCTGAAACAATTGCCTTGCCTTCAATTTGCCAATCAATATGTAAATCCGGGTCATCCCATTTAATTTGATATTCAAAATCGGGGGTGTAATAGTTATCCATTTTACAAATAATCATAGTGTTGTCTTCCAATGCGCAAAGGGCATGGGCAAAACCATGGGGAATATAGACCATTTTTTTATTTTCTACGGATAAAATAACGCTACCCCACTTGCCAAACGTAGGAGAGTTTTTTCGCAAATCCACAAATACATCCAAAGTTTTTCCTTGAACGACTCGGACTAATTTGGTTCTTGCGTGGGGAGGTAATTGAAAATGCAGACCGCGAATAGTTCCCTTTTTTAAAGAAAGATTATGGTATTCTTCGGTCCATTTTTGATCTATATTGTATTTTTTAAATTCATGCTCATTATATGTTTGCATAAAAAATCCGCGAAAATCTTCTTCAGCTTCTAATTGGATTTGGAAAACCCCTTTTAATTTTAGCTCTTTTATAGTCATGTGTTAGTAAATATGCTATTATGACCAGCAATGGATAAAGATTTAAAAAATAATGTCGATACTTCAAAGCTTTCAGAGCAGGGAATTAAGAATTTTGCGGTTTTACTTTTGAAAAAAATAGCCGAAAGCTATGATTCAAAGAAGGGGATGGGGGTGGAGCTTTTTAATGCCATCGCAAAACTTAAAGTAACCATGACGCTAGAGGTCGTATGTGTAAGGCGTAATGCCCAAAATAATAAAATTGAAATATACCTTATACCGCGCTCATTAACCGATACGGCTTACCCTGGCCAGTGGCATATCCCTGGCTCAGTCATGCGTCCAGGTGAAGAAATTGATGATGTTTTTTTGCGTTTGGAAAAAAACGAGATAGGCCTTCGCATGCTATCAAAAAAATTCGTTTTCCATTTTAATAACCCAAAAGAAGTGCGTGGTCATTTTTTCTCTTTAGAATATTTGGGCGTACTGGAAGAAGGCAGTGGCTATGGCAAGTGGTTTGCAGCAGATGACCTTCCTTTAGATACCATAGCATACCATCGCAATGAAGTAATTCCCCATGCGGTAACATTATTTCTCAATTCTTAAGCTAAAAGTTTTTTGTACCACTGGAATGTTTCCTTTATTCCTTGTTCAAAACTTGTTATTGGTTCCCAAAGTAAATTTTTTTTAGCTTTAGACCAGTCTAAATATTGTTTTGGTATTTCGTTGTGGGGGGCGTGCAACAGGGTATATTTTATTTTTGCACCTAATATGTTTTGTATTTTTTCTACAAGTTCAATTCCGTTAAATATGTTATTGCTGCCAAAGTTAAAAGCTTGGCCTTTGTACGCACCAGTTTTTTGGGCCAATGCTATGCATCCGGCGCTAATATCTTTTACATACGTATATTCTCGCAGCATAGTTCCTCCGCCTCGCAATAAAAACTCCTTATTTTTTATTATCGACTCCATTATTTTGGGTATTGCTCTTGAAAGATTATAATCCCCGGGCCCATATACATTACTAAACCTAGTGATGACAATAGGCAAGTCATAGGTTTTAAAATAGGTGGTGGCAATCAAATCGGCAGCTGATTTTGAAACATCGTAAGGGTGGTCTCCTTGAAGAGGAGAGTTTTCTGTGTAGGGAAGTGTTTCTGTTTTGCCGTAGGCTTTATCGGAAGATACAATGATAATCGACTCAATGGTTCTGATACTTTTGCATATTTCTAGCACATTTACGGTTCCCATGATATTGGTTTCTATTGTGAGGGCAGGGTCTGCATATGCCCGATAAACAAGCGGCTGGGCGGCAAAATGAAAGACAATATCCGGGCATTCTTTTTCAAAAATAAGTTTTATTTTTTTGTCTAAGACATCAGTTTTATAGAATGTTGCTTTTGGATGCAATGCCTCCTTTTTCCCCGAAGAAAGGTTGTCAATTACTACAACTTTATTATTAAGGCCTATTAAATCGGAAACTACATGCGAACCAATAAAGCCGGCCCCGCCGGTTACTAATACTTTTTTATTGGTGATCGTAGGGGTCATTAATTGATTTTTAGGCGAATAAATTATATCATAATATAATAATTTTGTATTCATTGCAAGACTACCTTGAATGACGAAATGCCCCAATTAAAAAGCATTTTTCAGGTCTTTTCCCCAAATTTGGGCTCGAGACGTGCGGCGTAATTTGGGCAAAGCCCAAATTCGCCCCGTCTGGAGAAAGCGCGCAATAATCTCAAAACGTAGCTTGCTACGTTTTGAGATTCTATCGCGTTTTCATCTTCCAAATTTGGGAAAAATCCACTGAAAGCATTTCGTAATTCAAGGTAGACTATTTTAACCCAAAAAATGATGTCTGAACAAAAGGTAAATGTGGCGTTTTTTCTTCCGACGCTTGAAGTTGGCGGTACTGAAAGAAATGTGGTCAACCTGGTTAATAATATTGATACGGAGCACTATACCGTATCTTTGGTACTGGGCAATATTCATGGGGACTTTGTTAATCAGGTTCGCCAGGATATTGTGATAGTCAATTTAAAAGCTTCTTATAGCGTGGGGCTTTTTTTTGCTTTGGTGCAATATTTCAAAATTCAAAAGCCCGATGTCTTTGTATCCGCTTTTCCCCGCATAAATATCATTACTATTGCTGCGAAAATTTTTTCTGGAGTAAATACAAAAATTATTATTACCGAGCATTCGGTCTTTTCTTTTTTGCCGGTTATCGCCAAAACATTTTGGCGCGGGATGTTTGCCCGTTTTTTTATGCCGCTATTAGCCAGATTATTGTATCCCAAGGCAGATTCAATAGTCTGTGTTTCAGTTGGAATTGCAGAAGACCTCAAAAAAGTTATCAATACCAATGGGAATATGAAAGTGATTTATAATCCGATTATTGTCGATAAAATATACCAATTGGCAGATGAAACCGTGAATAATGTTTGGTTTTCAAATCCAGAAGTTTCAGTTATTATTGCAGTGGGGCGCTTGGTGCCAATCAAAGATTATCTAACTTTACTGAAAGCCTTCAAACAAGTATTGAAAAACCAACCGGCTCGATTGGTTATTTTGGGAAGCGGCCCAGAAAAAGAAAAACTGGAGTGGCTTTCAAGCCAGATGGGATTATCTGAAAGTATCGCTTTTATGGGTTTCCAAAAAAATCCATATAAATATATTAAAAAGGCGTCGGTTTTTGTTCTTTCATCCCTGCAAGAAGGTTTTGGCAATGTGATTATTGAAGCAATGGCATGCGGGGCGCCGGTAGTTTCAACCGATTGCCCTGTGGGTCCTGGTGAAATAATAGAGAATATGAAAAATGGCATATTGGTTCCCGTTGGCGATGAAAAAAGCATGGCCGATGCTATATTGAAAGTTTTAAATGACCCTGTATTGGCAGAAAAATTTTCAACAGCAGGAAGGGAAAGGGCAAAGTTTTTTTCTGTTGCAAAAAGTGTGGGGGAATACGAAAAAGTTTTTGATGAGTTAAGCCATGACTAATATATTTAAAAGTTTTCACATTATCCTAAGCCAGAAAGAAATAGAGCGAATATGCCGCGCTGCTTTGGGCGCTGGGGTGGTGTTGTTTGCAATACATTATTTTGACCAAGCCCTGGCCATAGGACTTTTTTTTCTTATACTGCTGTGTTGCGCAACAATTTTTTTATTATACGGTTTTGGCGTGCGGGATAAAAATATATACATCGTTTTTTTGATGGGTTTGTTGGTCCATCTTGGGGCAGTGTTGCTTCTTTATTGGACCGGGCTTAAGCCATTTGGCGGAGGCGCGGATTTTACTTTATATGATCAAATAGCCAGAGATATAGCTGATAGATTCAGCCACGGTAATTTTTCGTTGGCTGGATTATATACAGATCATTTTTTCCCCATTTTAATCGGGATTTTGTATATGGTTACATTGCCCAGTATGATTGTCGGTCAGCTTTTTACAGTTTGGCTATCTGCAATTTCTATTTTGTTAGTTTATTTGATAGTCATAGAAATAGGCGGAACAAAAAAAACAGCTCTTTTGGCGAGCCTTATTGTTAGTTTTTATCCAAGTTATTTGTACTTTGGCAGCGTGCTATTGAAAGATACGGTTGTTATCCCGCTGGCCCTGGCGGGGCTGTGGTTATGCTTGAAGCTGGCCAAGCAATTTTCATGGCCAGCGTTTTTGCTCTTCTTCATTTTTTTAACCTGTTTAATAAACGTGCGTTTTTATATAGGGTACGCATTAATGGCCGCTTTTATTATTGCATGGCCGTTGTTATCTCATTTTCCCCGCCGTAAAAAAGTGATACATTGGATAGTCTTTGTTGTGCTGTTAGGATTTTCTTCTCAAATTGTAGGTAATGGGTATTACGGATTTAACAGTTTTAAAACTTTGGTTAATCCAGAAAAGATAACATATTATAGAGAGGTCGTGTATAGTAGCAATCCACCATTGAATTCTCAACCCAGCACCCCCCAATCAACTACCCCTCAACCAAGTATGCCTAAACCAACTACCCCTCAGCCAGTTATTTCTCAACCGACTACATCTGAGCCAACTACCCCTCAACCCAGCACCTCTGAACCAATTACGCCTGAGCCAACTACCCCTCAACCAAGTACGCCTCAAAAAAATCCGCCAAAGCAAGAAATTAATGGAAGCGGGTCGAATTTTGAATTAGAAACCGGATTTAACGGAGGAGCCAGTTCATTTTTAAAAAATTCCCTACAATCTTTTACATATAGTTTGTTGGGACCGTTTCCCTGGCAATTAACCCAAAAAAGGCAAGTGATTGGCTTGGCAGAAACTATTCCGTGGTATATACTAATCATTGCTTTTGCCTATGGTGCTGTGAGATTTATAAAAGAAAACGGGATCTTGCCATTCCTAAAGTTTTATAAATTAAGCCTTCCTTTGTTGATATTTAGCGTATTTGCATTAGGAGCGCTTTCTTTGTTTATAAATAATTACGGAATTATTGCCAGGATTCGCATCCCCGCTTTTATTTGCCTTATTTCAATAATGTGCGTTATGTTTAACGAAAGGTTGGAACCCCGTTAGAAGTTTATTGAAAGCAATAGATTTCGAGCAGGGACAAAGAAGTAATAGATAATAGATAATACAATTAAAAAGTGCAAGCAAAAAATAATTTATGTAAATTGTTTTTTGCAAAGACTTCTAACGGGGTGAAAAAATATCTCATCATTGGAGGCGCCGGTTTCATCGGTACCCATTTGTCAAAAGCGCTTTTGGCAAAGGGCAATAAGGTGGCGGTCATTGATATCGCCGCAAAATCCGTTAATGCTGGAGTAATGCATTATCCAATAAACGCCCAACATGCAAAAAGCGTTGATGTTGTTTTTTCAAAAGAAAAACCGGATTTTGTTTTTCATCTAGCCGGCGCAATAAATTTAAGAAGAGAAATAACCGACCCGCTTTTTATAAAAGATATGGATTTTTTGCTAAGGGCTAAAATTATTTTGGACGCTTGTAAAAAACATAAGGTTAAAAAAATAATTTTTGTTTCCAGTGGCGGGGCGGTATACGAAAATGCCAAAATAGTTCCAACGCCAGAAGCGTACCCCGCCCACCCCGCGTCTTTATACGGGCTGGCGAACCTGATGATTGAAAAATACATAGAGCTGTATTGTAAAAATACTAATTTGCATTTTTCCATCGCGCGCCTTTCCAATGTGTACGGGCCAGGGCAATGGCAAAGCGGATTTATTCCGTCTATTATCTTAAGACTGTTAAAAAATAAAAGTCCTGTTATTCATGGAATGGGGAACCAAACCAGGGATTTTGTGTATGTTTCCGACGCAGTTGATGCGTTAATACTTTTAGCGAAAAAAGGTGATCGCATAAATTATAACATTGGAAGCGGCAAAGAAGTCAGCTTAAACCAAGTTTTTATATTAATCAAAGATTTGATTGGCATAAACATTAAACCCAAGTATAAAAAGGCGCCAAGTTTAGAAACAAAGAGAAGCGCCGTAGATATTAAAAAAATAAAGAAAGAGTTTGGCTGGCAGCCAAAAATTGGCATGAAAGAAGGTTTGTTAAAAACGATTGAATTTTATGACCGATAACAAAAAAATTTGTTTTGTGGTGGCCGTTGATATTACTTTAAAGTTTTTATTGATTTCAGAATTGAGGTTTTTTAAAGATAAGGGGTACGATGTTTTTGTGGTCTGTTCTCCCGGGAAATGGCTCCAAGACATTAAAAAAGAGGGAATAAAGGTAAAAGAGATTGCCATTAAAAGAAAGTCTTTTACTCCAATTTCAGATTTAGTTTCCCTTTGTAAATTATTTTTTTATTTTAAAAAAGAGAAATTTGATGTTGTTCTTACTTTTACACCAAAACCTGGTCTTTTGGGCCAACTGGCGGCGAGAATGGCGGGAGTGCCGATTGTCATAAACACTATTTTTGGCTTTTACTTCCATGAAAATATGCCGCCCGTTAAAAGAAAATTATTTATTTTTATTGAGAGACTGGCGGCTAAATGTTCAAGTTTTATATTTTTTAGGAATAAAGAAGACTTCCAAACAGCAAAGAAAGAGAATATTATAAAACCCGGTTTGGCAGAATACATAGGCGATGGCATTAATCTTGAAAAATTCAACCGCGCAAGATTTTCAAACGAGTTTATTGCACAAAAAAAGCAAACACTCGCCATTGGCTCAAAAGCGCCTGTTATTGGCATTGTAGCAAGGTTGGTCAAGGAAAAAGGATATATAGAATTGTTTTCGGCATTTAAAAATGTTCTTGTACAATTTCCAAAAGCAGTGCTTTTGGTGGCAGGGTCGGCAGATTTACAAAAAAAAGACAGCATTAACCCCGATATTATAAAAAGTTTCGGAATAGAAAATAATGTAGTATTTTTAGGGGAAAGAACCGATGTTGACGAACTGTATTCTCTTATGGATATTTTTGTTCTGCCATCATACAGGGAAGGTTTCCCACATAGCGTTATGGAGGCGTCGGCAATGGCATTACCAGTAATTACCACGGACGTCAGGGGTTGCCGCAATGCCATTGATTCTGGCATAACAGGCATTTTAGTTCCGCCAAAAAACTCTGAAGAATTAGCCAAAGCCATTGTCAGTTTTTTATCAGATCCAAAAATGGCAGAGGCAATGGGCAAAGCTGGCAGACAAAAAGCAAAAAAAGAGTTTGATAAAAACATGCTTTTGCAAAAAATGGAAGAAAAAATAAAACAACTAATAAATAAAAAATGAGCCTGGCATTAATGTTAAAAAGGTTATTTGATATTTTATCATCTATGATCGGTTTGATTATTTTATTGCCCCTCTTTGCAATAGTTGTTATTTTAATTAAAATAGATTCACCGGGAAGTATTTTTTTTATACAAGAAAGGATGGGCAAAGACGGCAAGCCATTTTATCCTTTTAAATTCAGAACTATGGTCCAAGGAGCAATGAATAAGGGATTGGGGTATACGGTTTCATATAACGACGAAAGGATTACAAAGGTGGGGGCATTTTTAAGAAAGTGGGGCATTGATGAATTCCCCCAATTAATCAATGTTTTAAAAGGTGAAATGAGTTTGGTGGGACCAAGGCCCACATTAAGGTACCAAGTTGAAAAATATAATGATTTTGAAAAAAGAAGATTATTGGTAAAACCCGGTTTAGCTGGTTGGGCTTTAATCCATGGTCGGAATTCGCTTTCATGGGAAGAAAGAATAGTATATGATGTCTGGTATGTTGAACATTGGTCGCTCTGGCTTGATGTAAAGATAATATTTAAAACTTTTTATTTAATATTAATAAAGCGCGAGGGGGTTTATGGTAAAAATGGCATAAACGACCCTTTTGTATAGTAATTAAAACTATGGAGAAAAGATTTCAAAAATGGAAAAAACCAATAATAAAAGAAGGAAAGCCAACTAAATATCATTGGGTAGTTTATGATGTTAGAAATTTAAAATTGGGCGACAAGACCGATATTGGTGCCTTCACGTACATTAATGCCAAATATGGAGTCACGATTGAAAATAATGTCCAAATTGGATCTCATTGCTCAATATATTCTGTTTCTACGATAGATAATAAAAAAGGAGAAGTTATTTTAAAGAAAAACTGTGGCATAGGGTCTCATAGCGTTATCATGCCCGGAGTTACTATTGGCGAAAACTCAATTGTTGGCGCATTTAGTTTTGTGAATAAAGATGTCCCAGATAATATGTTAGCATTTGGTATCCCAGCTAAAATAATAAAAAAAATAAGTAATGCATAATATTCAACTTTCAAAACCAGACATAACTCAAAAAGAAATAAAAGCCGTGTCGGATGTTTTAAAAACATCTACATTAAGTTTGGGTAAAAAATATATAGAATTCCAGAATACGATGGCTGATTTTACCGGTGTAAAATATGCGGTGGCAACAAACAGTGGCACCAGCGGTTTGCATTTAATTATGAAAGCTTTGGGAATCGGCGCCGGTGACGAAGTAATTACCACGCCTTTTTCTTTTATTGCTTCAGCAAATTGCATTTTGTATGAAGGAGCAAAACCGGTGTTTGTTGATATAGACAAAAATACTTTAAATATTGATGTTTCTAAAATTGAAAATAAAATCACTAAAAAAACAAAAGCAATTTTAGCAGTGGATGTATTTTCGCATCCGGCTGATTGGGACGCATTAAAAAAAATTGCCAAAAAACACAAACTTTTTTTAATTGAAGATTCGGCGGAAGCGTTGGGGTCAATATACAAAGGAAAAAAATGCGGCAGTTTTGGGGACGCCGGAGTATTTGCCTTTTACCCCAACAAACAGATTACAACCGGCGAAGGGGGTATGGTATTAACCAATAATAAAAAAATTGCGGATCTGTGTAAAAGTATGGCAAACCAAGGCAGGAAAATTGAAAACGGAAAGTGGCTGGAACATGTAAGGTTAGGGTATAATTACAGATTAGACGAAATGAGCTCTGCTTTGGGAATAGAGCAGTTAAAAAGAATACACGAAATTTTAAAAAAGCGGGAAAAAGTGGCAAATTTATATAACAAAAAATTAAAAGACATTAAAGGTTTTCAAATTCCTTATGTTGATAAAAATAGCAAAATAAGCTGGTTTGTTTATGTGGTAAAATTAGACAATAGTTTTTTTGGGTCTAAAAGGGACAAAATTATAAAAGAAATGGCAAAAAGGGGCATTCAGTGTTCAAATTATTTCCAGCCGATACATTTACAGCCATTTTATAAAAAAGAATTCAGTTATAAGCAAGGTGATTTTCCTATTGCGGAAAATACCAGCCAAAGGACTTTGGCCTTGCCATTTTTTAATGATTTAGAAGAGGAACAAATAGATGCGGTTGTAAAAAATTTAAAAGAAATTATAAATGACATTTAATCCATTTAAAAAAACTCCGATAACCAAAATGATGTTTTTTGTTTGCATGGATATTATTTTAATTATCCTTTCCATATGGATTTCCTTTTTAATAAGATTTGACGGCCAAATTCCTTCGCAATATTCTCCATTTTTATTAAAGCTATGCATTCTAGCTATCATCTTCATCATTCCAATGTTTTACTTCCAGAAGCTGTATTCTTTTTCCTGGTCTTATGTAAGTACGAATGAAGCAGTATCATTATTTAAAGCCACGACAGCATCTTTTATTTTTTTAAGTATTGCCATTTATATATCTAAATACTTCCCTAATTTTGTAAATTTTCCAAGATCAACGATTTTTATCAGTTATATTTTAGTTTTTATTTTTTGCGGATTGATACGGTTTGCCAAAAGAATCTATGTGAGCCTGGCCGGATCCAGTAAAACGGTCAAAAAAGACAGGACGCTCATTGTGGGAGCGGGTGATGCCGGCGAGCAAATTTTAAGAAATATGCTCTCTTTAAAATCGGGCCATTATAATACTGTTGGGTTTGTTGACGATAATAAAATCAAACAAGGAGTACAAATTCACGGTATTAAAGTTTTGGGTAAAATTTCAGATATTCCTGAAATCGTCATTAAAAACCAAATAAAACAATTAATAATTGCCCTTCCATCGGCCAGCGGTAAAGTTATACAAAAGGCAGTTGAATTAGGTAAAAAAGCGGGCCTGCGAAAAATTAAAATAGTTCCTCCTTTAAATGAAGTGATAGGAGAAATATCTTTGAAAAACTTAAGAGACGTGGATGTTAGTGATTTATTGGGCAGGGAGCCGATTAATTTGGATACAAAAGAAATAGAAAATCTTATCAGGGGGAAGGTGGTTTTAATTACGGGGGCTGCCGGGTCAATCGGATCGGAATTATCCAGGCAAGTGTCAAAATTCAAACCCGCTGATTTAGTAATTTTAGACCAGGACGAAACAGGCATTTTTAATATTTCAAAAGAATTACAAAATAAATTGCCGAATTTAAAAATTCACTCAGTGGTTGCAGATGTTATAGATGCCCAAAAAATACAAAGAATATTTAATGAATTCAAGCCAAATCTTGTGCTTCATGCAGCAGCTTATAAACATGTACCATTAATGGAGGCCCAGCCAGACCAGGCAGTAAAAAATAATATTTTAGGAACTAAGACATTAGTTGAGCAGAGCCTAGCATCAAATGTAGAAAAATTAATTTTCATTTCAACAGACAAAGCGGTCAATCCAACTTCGGTAATGGGAACTACAAAAAGAATAGGCGAAATGATTTGCCAAGTCTATAATCAGCGCAATAACACAAAATTCATTTCAGTCAGATTTGGCAATGTGTTAGACAGCAGGGGAAGCGTAATACCCATATTCCGGGATCAAATTAAAAAAAGAGGCCCTGTGGAAGTGACTGATCCGGAAATGAAAAGGTATTTTATGTTAAATTCAGAGGCCTGTCTTTTGGTAATGCAGGCTGGAGCCATGGGCCAGGGCGGCGAGGTGTTTGTTTTAGACATGGGAAAGCCCATAAAAATTTTAGATTTAGCAAAAGATATGATAAGATTATCTGGATTCGAGCCGGACAAAGATATCGCGATTGTTTTTACGGGCATCCGTCCCGGGGAAAAGTTATTTGAGGAAATATTAACAGCAGAAGAGGGTATTCTTGCAACTAAAAACCAGAAAATTTTTATTGCGAAAATGAAAAATACGCAAGTTGAAGTATTGGAAAAAAGTATTAAAACGCTGGAAGACATATTGCACAAAGGAAGTAGCCACCAGGAGATTAAAGATTTTTTAAAAACCATTATTGCTTAACATCTTATGAATTTTAAAAAAAGCGTAAAAAATATTTTTCTTGCGGCAATTCTTTTTTTTATTTTGTCCGCCGGCCACAGCGCACAAGCCGCCAATAATCTTGGCGACTATACGAATTTTACCGTGGACGAAAGATTTGAAAAAAATGAAAAATCACAAGTGCCGGCTGTTTTGGTTAAAACTACGCCAAACCTTTATTTTTACATTGACAAAAGCTGGTGGGATGAGCAGGTTTTAGGCAAACAAAATGAAATTTTGGCTAATTTAGATGTTTTGTCTAATGAATTTAGCAATAAAATTTACCCGACACTGACTTCAGTTTTTGGCCAGGAATGGAAGCCGGGAGTTGATGGAGATAATAAAATCATTGTCTTGTTTCATTTAATGAAAGAAGGCGCCGGAGGGTATTTCAGGTCTGCTGACGAATACATTAACCTTCAGGTGCCTGGATCCAATGAAAGAGAAATGGTTTATTTGCCGGTTTTGGATATTGACAGTTCCAAGTCAAAAGTGTTTTTGGCGCATGAATTTGTCCACCTTATAACATTTAACCAAAAAGACAGGATTAATAATGTCCAGGAAGAGGTTTGGCTTAACGAAGCAAGGGCGGATTATTCTTCAACAATTTTAGGGTACGACAGTTTTTATGAAGGCAGTAATTTGCAAAAGCGCGCTAAAGATTTTTTAAATTCCCCGTCTGACTCTTTGACCGAATGGCAGGAATCAAAGTATGACTATGCTTCTGTCAGTTTATTTATGCATTATTTGGTGGACCATTATGGAATAAATATTTTATCAGATTCGTTAAAATCCAAATTAATTGGCATTGCAAGCATCAATAAAATACTTTTGGAAAATGGATACAAAGAAGATTTCAAGCAAATTTTTACCAATTGGACAATCGCAACTTTAATTAACGATTGTTCTTTGGATTTAAAATACTGCTATTTAAACAAAAATCTCAAGAGTTTTAGAATAAGCCCGACACTTAATTTTTTGCCCCTTTCGGGAAACAGTTCTTTGTCAGTGACTAACGTCACAAAAAACTGGTCTGGAAATTGGCAAAAAATAATCGGAGGCAATGGAGATTTAAAGCTTGAATTTTCGGGTTTGGCGGGTTTGGATTTTAAAGTGCCGTATGTATCTTTTGATAAAAACAATGACTATACAGTCAACTTTATACAGCTTGATAGCCAGGAAAAAGGCCAGATAACTATTAAAAATTTTGGAGAAAAATATAATTCTTTGGTTATTCTGCCATCTTTACAGACAAAAACAGCAGGGTTTAACGGGGTGGAATTTACTTATCCATATACTTTTACGGTTTCAATTACCGGGTCGGTTCCAATTGAAGACCAGGTATTGATACAAAAACTTTTAGAGCAAATTGAAGTTTTAAAAAAACAAATTGCAGATTTTTCGTCCGGCCAAAACAGCCAAACTAATTTGTGTTTTGCATTAACTAATAATCTGTCTTTGGGAATGTCAAACAGTGAACAGGTAAAATGCCTGCAAGGTTTTTTAAAGTCGCAAGGAGCGGATCTGTACCCCGAAGGCCTGGTGACGGGTTATTTTGGCAGTCTGACGAAGGCAGCCGTTGTGCGGTTCCAAAAAAAATACGCAATACTGCAAACAGGTTTTGTCGGTCCATTAACCCGCGCAAAAATTAATTCGCTTTTGCAATGATGGATATTATATTTGAAAAATTAAAAAAAGAACTGTCCCGATCGCGTAGCGATCGAGGATCCTCGATAAAATCGGGACCGGGCGTTCAGAAAAATATTTTAATGGCGCGCCACACGACATTTAAAATCGGCGGACCGGCCGAGTATTTTTTATCAGCCACCAAAGAAAAAGAAATTATTAATGCAATAGATGTTGCAAAAAAATTAAAAGTCCCCATTTTTGTAATGGGCGGGGGAAGTAATTTATTGGTTTTGGACAAGGGGGTCAAAGGATTAGTTATTAAAAACCAAGTTACAACACCAATTGTTTTAAAAAGCAGTAATGTAATTGAAGCGCCCGCCGGAATAGTTTTGGGGGATTTGGTTGATTTTTCCATTAAAAATTCTTTACAGGGTCTTGAATGGGCCGGAGGGCTTCCAGGAACTTTTGGAGGGGCAATCAGGGGCAATGCCGGGGCTTTTGGCGGTGAAACCAAAGATGTTATTTTTCAGGCGCGGGCGCTGGATAAAAATCTGCGATTAAGGAAATTATCAAATAAGCAATGCCAATTTTCTTACCGGTCTTCAATTTTTAAAAGGGAAAATTGGATTGTTCTGTCTGCTTCAGTAAAATTAAAAAAATGGGACAAGAAAGCGCTTCAGGCAGTTTCCAATTCCCACAAAATTTATCGCAACGAAAAACATCCTTTAGAATACCCAAATGCAGGAAGCATATTTAAAAATGTGGATTTTAAAGACATCTCTGCTAAATACCAAAACCTTTTTTTAGATAAAGTGAAAAAAGATCCTTTCCCAATTGTTCCTGCCGCATGGTTTATCATTGGCGCTGGCTTAGCCGGCAAAAAAATCGGCCACGCGCAAATTTCAGAAAAACACTCAAATTATATTGTAAATTTAGGTGGAGCCAAAGCAAGTGATGTTTTGGCATTAATTGAAACAGTAAAGAAAAAAGTTAAAAAGATTTATAAAATAAATTTAGAAACAGAGGTGCAAATTTTGGGAAAATAATATAAGATAAAATATATGCACCCCGTTAGAAGTTTGGATGTGATAACAAAAACTTCTGCGGGTTTAAATTTTAAAGATAATATTAATATAAGACGAGTAAGCGAAAAATAATTTTAAATAAAATTATTTTTCGCAAAGACTCTTCTAACGGGGTGAAAATTATAATCAAAACAAAAAATTTAGAACTTACAGCTTCATTGGAAAATTTGATAAATAAAAAAATGGATGGTTTAAAAAAGTTTATCGGCATTTTAAAAGGCAAAAGCGCCGAAGTTTTTGTTGAAGTTGAAAAGGAAACAAAGCATCACAGAAAAGGAGACATATTTAAATCAGAGGCGATTTTGCAGTTGCCGGGCAAAAAATTAGTGGCCCGAGCCCATGGCGAAGATGTGGCCAAGGCAATTGTGGAAGTCAAGGAGGAATTAGAAAGAGAAATTAGAAAATATAAAAGTAAAATGATAGAAATTCCAAGACGGCAAGCCCAGAAATTCAAACAGGAAGTTTAGTGATAAATTTAAAAAAAATCGGCTTCACGCCGATTTTTTGTTTTACAAAACGGTTATTTTTATATAGAGTAAGCATATGTCTATATTTACAAAAATGTTTGGGGATCCAAATGATAAATACATTAAAAATCTCCAATCCACAGTTGAAAAAGTAAATTCTTTTGAAGTCCAAATCCAGAAATTATCAGATGAACAGCTAAAAGAAAAAACCAAAGAATTTAAAGAAAGATTAAAAAACGGCCAAACTTTGGATGATATACTTCCCGAGGCTTTTGCAGTGGCGCGCGAGGCGGGAAAAAGGACTTTAAGCCAGCGCCATTTTGATGTGCAGTTAATCGGCGGGATGATTTTGCATCAAGGCAAAATTGCCGAAATGAGAACAGGCGAGGGTAAAACCTTGTCGGCTACGCTGCCGGCCTATTTAAACGCCCTGGAAGGCCGTGGGGTGCACATTGTGACTGTTAACGACTATTTGGCCAAAAGAGATATGGTTTGGATGGGCCAGATTTTTGATGCTCTGGGGCTTACTGTAGGATGCGTCACTAACGCATCGGGGTATGTGTACGATAAAGCGCACATAAATAAAGAGGAAGATCTTCAGAGGGATTTAGTAGGTTCTTACAAAGTCGCAGAGAATTATTTAAAACCGGCAACAAAAAAAGAATCCTACGCCGCCGACATTACTTACGGCACCAACCATGAATTTGGATTTGATTATTTGCGCGACAATATGGTACAGGATTTAGGCCAGCAGTCCCAACGCGGACACAACTTTGCCATTGTGGACGAAGTGGATTCCATTTTAATTGATGAGGCGCGCGTGCCGTTGATTATTTCCGGCCAGCAAGAAGAAGCAACCGATAAATATTACCAGTTTGCAAAAGTGATCGCACCGCTTGAAAGAGAAAAGGATTACATTATTGATGAAAAAAGAAAGGCAGTTAACTTTACAGAAGAAGGGCAAAATAAAGTAGTAAAGCATATTGGCCAGGATCCATGGGCCCAAAATGACATTGCCGCAACTCATCAATTAGAAAGCGCCCTAAAAGCCAAAACTTTATTTTTAAAAGACAGGGATTATGTTGTAAAATCCGGCGAAATTATGATTATTGACGAATTCACCGGCCGGATGCTTCCAGGACGCCGCTGGTCTTCAGGTTTGCATCAAGCAATTGAAGCCAAGGAAAATGTGGCAGTCCAGCCGGAATCTTTGACTCTGGCAACCATCACTTTCCAAAATTACTTCCGGCTTTATAAAAAAATTTCCGGCATGACGGGAACGGCTTTAACCTCCGCTGAAGAATTTGATAAAGTTTATAAATTAGAAGTCGCCGTGGTTCCAACCCACCGGCCAATGGCACGCCAGGACTTGCAGGATAAAATTTTTAAAACAGAAGAAGGAAAATTCAAGGCGGTGATAAAAGAAATCAGCCAATTACACCAAAAAGGCCAGCCGATTTTGGTGGGTACCCGATCCGTTGAACGCAATGAATATTTGGGCAAATTATTACAAATTCAAGGGATTCCACACCAGATTTTAAATGCTAAAAATCATGAGAGAGAAGCAGAAATTATCGCTCAAGCCGGAAAAAAAGGAGCCGTCACAATTGCCACAAATATGGCAGGGCGCGGAGTTGATATAATTTTGGGAGGAAATCCGCCAACAAAAGAAGAATCAAAAACGGTCAAAGAAGTGGGCGGTTTGCATGTTATTGGAACAGAAAGGCACGACGCTCGCAGAATTGACAACCAGTTGCGCGGGAGAGCGGGCAGGCAGGGCGATCCGGGATCAAGTCAGTTTTTTGTTTCTTTAGAAGACGACTTGATGCGCATTTTTGGTGGCGACAGAATTAAAAATTTAATGACCGCGTTAAAAGTGCCGGAAGACGAACCAATCCAAGCCGGCATGATTTCCGGTGCTCTTGAATCAGCCCAGTCAAAAATTGAAGGTTTTAATTTTGATGCCCGCCATCACTTGCTGGAATATGACGACATAATGAACAAGCACCGGGAAATTATTTATAAAAAGCGGCGCGAAGTTTTGGAAAACAAACCATTTGAAATTTCTGAATTTGAAAAGTTCGGTTTAACAAAGGAAGGTTTTGATAAAAGAGAAAAAGAAGTTGGCAAGGAAAACATGGCGCAAATTATAAAACTGGTCAGTTTAAAAGTTATAGATACTCTGTGGCAAGATCACTTGTCAAATATGGATCATATGCGAGACTCAGTGGGTTTAAGAGCTTATGGAGGCAAAGATCCTTTAGTTGAATACAAAAACGAAGGCAGAAGGATGTTTAACCAATTATTGCAGGAAGTAGACCAAACTATAGCAGACAACATTTTAAAAGCGGGGTTACAGGTCCATAGCCACCCCCAGCCGCAAGCTGTAAAAAATGAGCACGATATTGGTCGTAACGACCCATGTTGGTGCGGTTCGGGTAAAAAGTTCAAAAAATGCCACGGGAAATAAATGCTCCGTAGCTTGCTCCGTAGCACGCTACGGAGCATAGAGATGGTTGCAAGAGTCCACATTTGGCCTAAATTCATTTTTTCCGTCTGCAAATTCGCTATAATTTGTCAGCTTATGGCAAGCATAAACCTCCAAATTCTATCAAATTTCCAGATTCGGAAAAAATGAATTTATCCTCAAAAGCGATTCTTGTAACCATCTCTCATAATATTATGAAAAAATATATAAGAAAAGTTGCGCGTACGGGTAAGCGAAGTCTGTCTTTGGTTATTCCCGCGGATATTGCAAATGAACTTAACATTAAAGAAAAACAAAAATTGGTAATAACGTTGGCCCAAAAAACCATTATCATAAAAGACTGGAAAAAGAAACATAAAAAATAATATGGTAGTAATCAATAAAAAGATTTGGCCGGAATATTTTGAGGCAATTATTTCTGGGAAGAAAAAATTTGAACTACGTCTTAATGATTTTGAAATTACAGAAGGAGATGTTTTAATACTTGAGGAATGGGATCCAAAAAAAGAAAAATATACTGGCAGGAAAATTGAGAAAAAGGTTACTTATGTTTTGAAGTTTAAAACAGATAAATTATTTTGGCCGGAAGCAGAGGTGAAAGAAAAGGGTTTGCAAATTATTTCGCTTGAATAAATATTATGGAAAGTAAAAGGGACAAAGAAAAAGGCCCGATTTCTGGAAAGAAACCGGGCCGGGACGAAAAGAGGTTGGGCAGAATCAGATGATCGCCCTTACACTCTTGACCCCCTCTGCGCCGCACTGGCAGCGAAAGAGATCCTTGTAAGTCGCCATCGGAAAAGCGATTGGCACGCCACGATCGGGGTCAGGGTCGCAGAAGTCAGAGCCTAATCGCTCACGATCCCATGGTACCTGAGCAAAAGAGTGATTGTGTGCCGGGTCACCGGACGTAATGATCTCGAAACCGAGATTTGTGTCCAGCATCGCCTTCAACGGATGGGACTCTTCTCTGCCAATCAGTTTTTGAAAGAGCTTGCGGAACATGCTACCATCTCCTTTCTGAGAGTTTAGTGGTTCAGTAGTATTATATATCAAAGCCACTAATAAGTCAAGTTTTGGGTCCGCATGATATTTTCTATAATCTGGCAAATCAGGCGGAGACATTGGAGAAAAAATAGCTTAAAATAAGGAAAATCCGTACGGTTGGTTATTGAAAAAGCAAAAATGCCATGGAAAGTAAAATAAAGTTGGGAATATATAAACACTTTAAAGGCAAAGAGTACAAGGTGATTGGAGTTGCAAAACATTCGGAAACTTTAGAAGAATTTGTGGTGTATCAAAAATTGTATGATGACCTTGGACTTTGCGTCAGGCCCTTTAAAATGTTTTTTGAAGATGTTGAGCGCGACGGTTACAAAGGCCCACGATTTGTTTTTGTAAAAGAAAAATAATGAGTTTAAAAGAAACATACAATAAAATTGCAGAAAGCTGGCACCAAGACCATCAAAGTGATGATTGGTGGGTGGAGGGAACCAATACATTTATTTCTTTTTTGAAAAAGGGAGAGTTGGTTTTAGATGTTGGTTGTGGGGCCGGCACCAAGTCAAAATATCTTTTGAAAAATGGATTACAAGTTATTGGCATTGATTTTTCGGAAAAAATGATTGAAATTGCTAGAAAAGAAATACCGCAAGGAAAATTTTTCGTAATGGATATTAATGATGTAGACAAGCTCCGTGAAAATTTTGATGGAATTTTTATGCAAGCAGTGTTGTTGCATGTCCCTAAAAAAGAGGTTGAAAGCGTATTAAAAAAAGCAGTGGTAAAATTAAAAGTTGGCGGATATTTGTACATTGCTGTGAAGGAAAAAATTTCAGGAGGTGTTGATGAAGAAATAAAAAAAGATGATGACTACGGATATGAATATGAACGGTTTTTCAGTTATTTTAGTTTAGATGAGTTTAAGAACTATTTTAAAAATGTGGGGTTGGAAATGGTGTACGAAAATGTAATGTCTCCCAGTGAGACATTAAGGAAAAGCAACTGGATGCAGGTTATTGGTAAAAAGTAAGGCAGAGTTGCAGAGTTGTTATTGGATAGGCGCAATAAAAGTAGTAGAATAATAGTATATGAACAATAAGTTTAAAGTAGTTTTAACCATTGCATTGATAGCCCTGGCTTTTTGGGTTGGTTTTTATTTTAAAGATAGTATTTTAAAAACATATCAGAATGTCGGCGAAAGTTTGCAAAAGTTCCAAGAAACAGATTTGGGCAATGTTATAGAACAATTCAAAAAAGAAATTTTCAGCCCGCCGCCCTTGAATGTTGGGGGAAAATCAAATGATACTGTTTTAATAAACTCAAAGATAGTGGCAGAAACGAATGCGCAAAGGTACAACAATGGAATGCTGCCGCCGTTGCTTGAAAATAAAAAGCTTAATGCCGCCGCTAAAGCAAAAGCTGATGATATGTTTTTAAAACAATACTTTGAACATATATCTCCCAGTGGTGTTGACCCAGGCCAGCTTGTAAAAAATGCCGGATATGAGTATGTTGTTACGGGGGAAAACTTAATATTAGGAAACTTTTTAAGCGAGAAAGAAGCTGTTCAGCATTGGATGGATAGCCCTGGACATCGCGCTAACATTTTAAATAACAGGTTTACCGAAATTGGCGTCGCGTTTATAAAAGGGCAATACCAGGGAGATACGGTTTGGATCGGCGTGCAAGAATTTGGCTTGCCGCTGTCGGCCTGCAACCAGCCGGATGTTGGATTAAAAGGTCAAATTGATACCAATAAAAGCCAGTTGGACCAATTGTCGCTGCAAATTGACGCCAAAAGACAAGAAATTGAAAACACCAACTCAAAATCTTCCAGATATAATGTTTTGGTGGACGAATACAACGCACTTGTGGCTTCTTACAATCCGTTAAACCAAGAAACCAAAAATCTTATTTTCCAATACAACAGCCAGGTTAATAATTTTAACCAGTGCGTGGCGGGGAAGTAAGGCCGATCAGCCATTGCTCGCTCGGGGGTCATCCCGCCAAAAGAGCCCGGGTTCGCTAGGCGAGGCTTTTTTGGCGGGATGGCCCCGCTTTGCACGACAAATCTTATGAGGGTTACCGCAATTAAAACCAGGGCATTTTTACCTCCAAAAGACGATTTACTTTCCTTAATTAAGGAAAGTTTTTTAACTACGCAATTAAAAGAAGAGTCAATAATAATCATTACTTCTAAAATAGTAGCCATTTGGGAAGGCAGGTGCATAAAAATTGAAAAAGGAATTAGTAAAGATGACCTTATTAAAAAAGAAGCCGATTTTTATATTGATAGAGAAGAAGTTCCCAGCGGTTATGTTATATTAACCCTGAAAAATAATATTTTAATCCCAAGCGCCGGAATTGATGAAAGCAACGCTAATGGATATTATATTTTATGGCCCAAAAACCCAACCGAAGCAGCAAAAAAAATTTACCAATTCATAAAAAAAACTTATAAATTAAAAAAAATCGGGGTGATTATTTCTGACAGCCATTGCACGCCTTTAAAAAATGGAATTATGGGGCTTTGTATCGGGTATTACGGTTTTTATCCTTTGCGCGACTATCGAGGCAGAAAAGATATTTTTGGCAGGGAACTCAAAATGACGCAGACCAATATTGCAGATTCCGTGGCGGTGGCAGCGGTTTTGTGTATGGGAGAAGGAAGCGAGCAAACCCCTATTGCAATTGCAGAAGATATTGATGGCGTAAAATTTGGCCAATTCAACGCAGCCAGCGACCCTTTAATCATACAAAAAGATAAAGACATTTTTGCGCCATTGATTAATTCAACCAAGTGGAAAAAAGGCGGAAAACCTTCAAATCATTGAAAATGAAACGTTGCAGAAATTCTACGATCGTAGAATTTCTGCAACGTTTTAAAATGTTAGAATTTTAAAAATATGCGTTTTGCTATTGTTTCAGACACTCACGACAATATGGCTAACTTTAATAAAGTGATTGATTTTTTGAATAAAGAAACAATTGGCGTGATTTTACACTGCGGTGATATCTGCAATCAGGAAACTATTGACGAGGCCATAAAAAATTTTAAGGGGGAAATATATTTTGTGAGAGGAAATGGGGACTATGACTTAGAAAGTATTCCAGAAACAATGGAAATAGAGTTGGATAAGAAAAAGATTTTTTTTAACCATTACCCGGATATTGCAAAGCGCGCCGCCGAATCAGGAAAGTATGATTTAGTTTTTTATGGCCACACTCACCGACCATGGCTTGACCGCCATAGCTTTAGCGAAGGCGGTGAAGAAAAAACGTGTTTGCTGGTAAATCCCGGCGAAGTCGCCGGCCAGCGCTTCAAGCCCACCTTCGCCATTTACGACACCGAAACCGAAAAATTAGAACTTAAAATTTTAGAGAAAATATAAGGGCTTAATTGGAAAATATGCATAGAATACTTTCGGCGTTCGCTCGCTAGTGAATATATAATTTTTTATCTATTCACTGCGCTCGCTTCACTTGAAAATAAAAAGCCAGTTTTATGAGAACTGGCAAACCTTTTTTGGGTTCTAATTTTGGGTTCTAATAACCCACTGTAATGAGCGAGATGATGAATTTCACAAAGGCGACAACCGCTCCAATCAGGCACAATCCCATCATGATGAGCGTAAACCAGGGAAACTCATCGTCGTAGTTGGGAGTAGGGGGCTTTTCAGACTGAGTGTCCTTAAAGTCTCCGACGTTGGATTGGGACATGGATAGCTCCTTTTGGGTTAGTGGGTCGTGGTCAAAAAATCAAAAGCATTATCCACAGAACAAAAATCATTCCATAAATAAGCCTGACTCCCAAAGTATGAGTGAGAAGTTTTTTCCACCCTGTTGGATGAACCAACTCTGGTTGACTCAACCGACTGAACTGTCCGTTGTTCAAGCCTAAGTAAAACTCCAGTTCCTTGCCTCGTTGTAGCATTGCACGAAACAGACTAATGTTGCGCTGTTCGATGGCAAAAATTGCAAACATCATTATAAGGCCAATAAGAGGAATAACGATTATATGGCCTTGTAACGGAACTTGCTGTTGAGCCTGATTATAAAGGGTGAAAAGCGCAGATTGGATGGTGGTGGTAAAAGCAGCGACAATGAATCTCAAGCTGGCATAAAATCGATGATTTGTCGCAACTTCCTTGTATTCTGTGCGGTAGTTTTCTTGATTCTCTAATTTTTGTTCGTTCATTCCTAACCCCCACTCTTTTAAGATTTTTTTGTCAAAACAAGAAACATTTCCTTGTTAACTAATTATAGTTTATCATTTTTTTACTTTATGTCAAGTGGTGTGTAATGGAAAGACTTGCTTTATTTTTGAAGTGGATTATACTAAAATATTGTTTTTATGCAACAGAAATACTGGATATTTATCGGGGTGATTGTGCTAGCCGTTTTGGCGGGCAACTTTGTTTACCCAAACTATTTTGATAAAAGCGTTGATTTTTTGAATTCCAAATTTTCTTGGCATCTGCCGCATTTTTGGTCAAAGCCATATGTACTTGGCTTGGATTTACAGGGCGGAGTTAACTTAATTTATCAGGCGGATTTAAGCCAGGTGCAAGATAAATCCGGCGCCATGCAAGGACTTCGCGATGTAATTGAAAGAAGGGTAAATTTATTTGGCGTGTCGGAGCCGGTGGTGCAAATCCAAGGCCAGGATAAGTTGCTGGTTGAGCTGCCGGGTGTAAAAGATGTAAAGCAGGCCATAGAAATGATTGGCCAAACTCCGTACTTGGAATTTGACGAAGGAAGGTCGGAAGCAGAATCCCAGCCGATTTTAGATAAAAGAAAAGAAGTGCAAGCCGCCCAAGAAAAGGGTGAAGACGTAACAAAAATAAAAGATTGGGAATTGACTTTGCAAAATCCTTATATCAAGCCAACCGAATTGACCGGAAAATATTTGTCAAAAGCGAATGTTGTTTTTGACCAGACTACTTATAAACCCCAAATTGAGTTGGTTTTTAACAGCGAGGGGGCAAAATTGTTTGAAGACATTACCGCTCGCAACATCCAAAAACCATTGGCCATTTTGCTTGATGGCGCTTCCATTATTGACACCTCGGGCGACGATAAAATTGATGACAACGATTTATACGCTCCGATTGTGCAAGATAAAATAACCGGCGGAAAAGCTGTAATTAGCGGGAACATGTCAACTAAGGTTGCCAATGATCTTGCGCGCAGGTTAAATTCCGGCGCTTTACCGGTAAAAATCGGCAGCCCCATTTCACAAGAAACAGTCGGCCCGACTTTGGGGGCGGTATCTTTGCAAAAATCATTGTGGGCGGGGCTTTACGGTTTTTTGGCGGTGGTGATTTTTATGATTATTTTTTACCGTTTGCCTGGGCTTTTAGCTTCTGTCGCATTGGTGGCTTATGTTGCTATTGCCCTTTCTTTATTTAAGCTGATTTCCGTTACTATAACACTGGCTGGCATTGGCGGATTCATTTTGTCCATTGGCATGGCTGTTGACGCCAACATTTTAATTTTTGCCCGCATGAAAGAAGAAATAAAACAAGGCAAAGAATTAGGCGTGGCAATTAAAGAGGGCTTTTCGCGCGCCTGGCCGTCCATCCGCGACAGTAATTTAAATTCCTTAATTGTTTGCGCCATTTTGTTTTTATTTTCCACATCTTTTATTAAAGGGTTTGCGCTGACCTTGTCATTGGGCATTATCGTCAGCTTATTTTCAGCCATTTTCATCACCAGGATTTTATTGATGGTTTTCGTTACCAAATGGATTGAGAGGGTAAAGTGGTTATTATAGTATCGATGCGAATATACTAATTTACTAATAATACTAATGCCGTATTTGTATAATTAGTATTCATTCGTATATTAGCATCGATACCTTTTCAAATGTTTGCATTTACCAAATACTCAAAACTTTATTATATCTTTTCTGGAATTTTAATAGTGGCATCAATAGCCAGCTTGTTGGTTTTTGGATTGAAATTCGGCATTGAGTTTACCGGCGGCAGTAATATGGAAATTAATTTTACCGACCAAAGGCCAAGCAATGAAGAAATTTCTAAAAATCTTTCCGGATTAGATCTTGGCGATATTGTAATCCAGCCAACCGGAGACAAAGGGGCCGTTTTAAAATTCAAAGGAGTGGACGAGGCAAAGCACCAAGAAGTTCTTTCAAAATTAAATGAGCTGTCTTCTGTCCAAGAAAAAAGCTTTCAATATATTGGTCCATCGGTGGGGCAGGAATTAAAAAATAAAACACTCATAGCCATCGCTTTGGCTTTGCTGGCGATTACTTTATACATTGCTTTTGCTTTCAGGAAAGTTTCGCGTCCGGTTGCTTCTTGGAAATACGGAGTCACTTCTTTGATTGCGCTTTTCCATGATATTTTAATACCGCTTGGAGTTTTTTCTGTTTTGGGAAAATTTTACAATGTGGAAATTACTATTCCTATTGTGGCCGCCTTGCTCACCATTATTGGATTTTCAGTACATGACACCATTGTTATTTTTGACCGGCTCCGCGAAAATATTTTGCGCAAAGGCCTGGGCCAGTTTAACGAAACGGTTGATGCCAGTCTTAGTCAAACCATAGGCCGGTCTATTAGCACCGTAGCCACGGTTTTACTGGTGATGATTTCGCTTTTCTTTTTTGGCGGCCAGACTTTAAAATGGTTTTCACTGGCGTTGATTGTAGGAGTAGTTTCAGGAGCTTATTCTTCCATTTTTATCGCAGCTCCTTTGCTGGTAACATGGTCCCGATGGGACGAAAAAAGGGCTGCAAAACGCTAAACTTGATAAAATCGGTCAAGGGGCTTGACATGGAATTAATAATATGTTAACCTTAATTATTAACATATAACATATGGAAAAAACAAACTATTCACAAATATACGCAAAGCTTACAAAAGGTCTTTCTCCAAAGATCAAAGACATTTTTAATAGACGTTTTGGGATTAGCTCCGGCAATGCCGAAACCTTGGAATCCATTGGAAAAAGCTTGGGTATTACCCGCGAAAGAGTCCGCCAAATAGAGGAGGCTGGTTTTACCTATATTAGGAAAAACAATAAAGAAGCTTTGGAAAATGCGTTTAAAAATTTCCATGTTTATTTTGCCGACAAGGGCGGTTTCAAAAAAGAAGAAATTGCTTTGGAAGATTTGGGTGGAAAAAAACAACAGCCGTATGTTGCCTTTTTGCTTACCATGGGGGATCAGTTTTTCAGGGTATGCGGCAAAAAAGATTACCATTATTTTTGGGCAGCTATGCCAGAAACCGAAAAGAAAACAAAGGAAACTTTGGCCTCTTTGGTTGCTGACATTAAAAGCCACGGAAAGCTTGTAACAAAGCAAGAATTGCTTTCTGGCTTTGCGCCAAAATACAATTTAAATGAAGCGTCGTTGACTTCTTACCTTGAAGTTTCTAAAAAAATCCAGGAAAACAAAGAAGGCAAAATCGGATTAATTGACTGGCCGGAAATTAAACCAAGGGGAGTAAAAGACAAGGCATTTTTGGTATTTAAAAAGCATCAAAAACCATTGCACTTCAGGCAAATTACCGGATTAATTGATGAATTGGATTTTAACGCCCAAAACAAAAAAACCCATGCCCAAACCGTTCATAATGAATTAATTAAAGATGCAAGATTCGTATTGGTTGGCAGGGGAACTTATGCCTTATCAGAATGGGGATATGTACCCGGAACTATTAGGGAGGTGATTACCAATGTATTGAATGATAAAAAGCTAACAAATCAGGAGGAAATTGTTAAAGAAGTTTTGTCGCAAAGATTGGTTGCCAAAAATACAGTGCTTATTAACTTAAACAACAAAAAGTATTTTAACAAAGGCCCGGACGGAAAATACTTTATAAGGCAAGAAGCGTAACGAGTGAGTAGTTGGTAGTGAGTAGTTGGTAGAAAGCGGCGTTTTGCGCCGCTTTTTGCTTGATATTGGCATCAATGTGGTTAAACCTGGCGCGCAATAGAATCCCGTGGTAAAGTGAACCTGATGTTCGATACCTTAATAAGAAAGGAACCAGCTATGAAGCTCAACGCAGAGGTGGTCTACAGCCTGGCTCGTCAAATCGCCAAAGAACTAGAGCAGGAAAATGATTTTGAAGCAGATCCCGAAGCCTTTACCGTTGGCTTATTTGTTGCAGCAAAGAGAAGTTTCCCGTTGGGGGGAACTATTTATGGGACACTTACAAAAGCGTCCTTTGAAAATACCCAAGCCGAAGTCGCCAAACTTCTTGGCCGAAAAAAGGTCACTGTAAAGTGACAAAGCCAGTGCCTCAATCTCCAGATTGAGGCTTTTTTATTATTTGTTGCTTGAAAGTTGGTTTCTTGATACAATATAGTAATATTATATGAGCTACTTTTTTTGGGGAACGATTATTTTATTTGGCGCGACGCTGATTTATTATATTGTTTTTGCTTCCTTGGTTTATTATTGGCATGAGAAGAAAACCACGGTTTTGATTGTCCCGCTTATTTATACATTTGATTTTTTCCTAATTGCATTTTTAGTTGTTTCGGTAGTGTGCCTTATCTTACAGTATTATCCCGAAATTTTAAAAATAATTTAACATGTCAAACTTATCTAAAACTTTTTTTTGGACCAAGCAGGTAAGAAAAATTATTTGGGAGCCTTTTTGGTGGATTATTGTAATAGCCATTGTTGTGTGGATTCCATTTTTGCGGCCTTGGTGGTGGATCTTTGCTCCGCTATTTTTAGCTATAGAACTGAAAACTTTGTATAAATGGTGGATGCATTGGGATTATGGTTATTCAAAAACAAAATGGGTAATGCTGGAAATTATTCCGCCAAAAGAAGTTTTGGTGCCGTTAAAAGCGATGGAAGATGTTTTTGCGACCATGTGGGGTCCATTAATTGATCATCCCAGCTGGCGGGAAATATTTTGCACAGGTTCGCTGGATTATTATACAGATTGGATGAGCTGGGAAATAGTCAGCATTGAAGGTCAATTGCATTTTTATGTAAGGGTTACAGCCGGCCATAGGCCAAGTTTGGAAACAACATTATACGGCCACTACCCGGAACTGGAAATCCATGAAGTAGATGACTACACCAAAAATGTGCCCCATAATATGCCCAATGAAGAATGGGATGTGTACGGGGAAGATTTTATTTTGGGAACTGACCAGGTTTATCCCATCAAAACTTACGAAAAGTTTTTTGAACCGCAGGGCGAAAAAATTTCCGCCGAAGAAAAAAGGATAGACCCTTTGGCTTCTTTACTGGAATTAATGTCGCGCCTTGGAACCGGAGAGCAATTTTGGCTGCAATTTATTATTTCATCTACCGACGAAGAAAATGACCCGGAGTTTTATAAACAAGGAGAATCCGTTATTGCAAAGATTACAAAACGTCCAGAAAAGAAAAAAAGGACCGTGTGGGGGGATGTTATTGATGTTTTGCATAACCTTGTCTTGGGGCCTAAAAAAGAAGGATCCGGCGATAAAGTGACTTATAAATGGATGGAAAGCGCAAAATCTGAAGAAGGTGAAAGGGAAATGTTGCTTAGTCCGGGTGAAAGAGAAGTTCTTACAGAAGTGGAGAATAAATTAAAAAAGCCGGTTTTTAGGACATATATAAGAGGGGTTTATGTAGCTAAAAGAGAAAATTGGAATCCGTCCCATAGAATTCTGACCAGAACTTATTTCACCCATTTCCAGACTAATAATTTGAATTTTTTAAGGTTTACCACTGTTACAAGGCCTAAAACCCATTACATTTTCCGCAAAAGGATACCATTTTTAAGATCAAGGAGGATGTTTAGAAATTATATTGCAAGATTCGCGCCTCTTTTCCCGGACAGGAAAAAAGAAGCGCCGATTTTAAATACCGAAGA
>Ga0209542_10002764_pt1 | contig 38719 bp, 36 predicted proteins | sample RifCSPhighO2_01_FD_184028 | JGI IMG/M metagenome (GOLD analysis project Ga0209542, IMG submission 184028) | Soil microbial communities from Rifle, Colorado - Rifle CSP2_plank highO2_0.1 (SPAdes) (version 2) | ecosystem: Environmental > Terrestrial > Deep subsurface > Rock core/Sediment ... | reverse complement strand
ACGAAGCGCGCCAGCACAATCGCCGCCCCGCCGTGTTTGTCATAAAAAGCCTGAGCCTTGTGTAGATATTCCTTTTTCAACAACTTGTGGTTCCCCTCAAAGGCCGCCGGCCCGACCGTGTGTCCAATCCAATAATTCACGGTATCTCCGATAAAAGCAGCTGCTAACAGGATGATAAACAACCAGACTACCGAAAGAGCTCCGCTGGCCGAAAGAGCTCCCGCCGCAAAAATCAAAGAATCTCCGGGCAGGAAAGGCGTCACCACCAACCCCGTCTCACAAAAAATCACCAGAAAAAGAAGCCCATACGACCAAACGCCAAAGTTATTGACAACCAGAATCAGGTTCTTGTCGATGTGAAGAAAGATATCGATGATCTGCTTTAAAAAATCAACCATAGGACGATTTTACTACTTTCGCATCTGCTCAATTTCATTCATAGTCGTCACTCCGGTAAGGTCCTTATCATCCCGAAACTTTGCCAACCGCGGGAACCGCAACGCCACTCCGGCCGAGTGGACCGGGCTCTTCGTGATTTCATCTGCTGCGATCTCAACGACCAATTTTGGTCGGACCCAGACATCTGCCGTCAACGCCTCTGACACTTCATATTCCTTCGGCTTGGCAGAAACCGCCAGCTTATCTAACCTTTTTTTCAGTTCACGAAAGTCTTCATCGGAAAGACCCGTTCCCACCTTGGCAATCGTCAATACCTTCTCACCTTTTCGGACCCCCGCCAAAAAGGCGCCCAAACCAAAGCCATTTCTTTTTCCTCTTCCCTTATAGTACCCCATGATCATCAAGTCCAATGTGTCAGCCAGCTTACCGCTGCTGCCTTCGCTTTCTTTGATCTTGATCCAGTTCCATCCCTGCCGCCCGGGTAAGTAATTTCCGTCCCACTTTTTGACCACTGCTCCCTCAAAACCTTCCTTCAAAAATTGTTCATGATAACCATGCAATTTCACGGGGTCATCCATCTTATATTTTTCGTCTACCACCATAATCTTATTTTTGTGGACCGTCTCGTCAAGAATTTCTCTCCTCTCAAAATAGGGCTTCGACAACAAGGTCTCTCCATTTCTGGCCAAAATGTCAAAGACAAAAAAACGCAATGGCACCGCCGCTTGGGCCTGTGTAATCCCATGCTTCCTTTTCCTGGTGATCGTCATCTGGAAAGGCATTATTTTGTCGGTCTTTAGATCAACCCCTACCGCCTCGCAGTCCAAAACCACACTGCTTCCGTTGATCCAGAGAGGCATCTGTGTGAGTTCCGGAAACATCAGACTGTTCTCCTCCAGGTTCCTGGTGAAAGTCTTAATCGCGGTCCCATCAGCAAAACCGGCACGGAGAAAATGGATCTGCACTCTTGTCCCGTCGTATTTCCGCTCCGCCGCCACTTCACCCATTTTCTCGATGATTTCTGCCGCGTGGTTCAACCTCTGACATAACGCCGGAATTACCGGCACTCCCACTTCCACCTCAAGGTTTGAAAGTGCCCGGGCCAGGCCCTGTCCCATCACTTTTTTGGACAAAAGCCCGACGTCGGGCAAGACCTGGTACGCCTCATCCAATTTTCTTCTGGCAGATTTGTTTCCTTCACTCGCAACAGACAGGGCATCGAGGATAGTTTTATCCGAAAATCCGAGACGCAAATGACCGAGAACCATTCTGGCCACAAACTTCGCCGAAATTTGGTCCATAGAAAGAAGTAGTTCAGCCAGCCCTGTGATTTTTTTTTCCTGGCTCCCCTCGCCTGAATAGCGGGCGACCACCAACAACTTTTCATAAACCTCACCCACAGTTAACTTTTCTCCTTCAAAAAGATTTTCGGGCAACCCCGTTACTACGTCCCCAATATCTCCTTTTTTCTTGAAATCCGCCATCACTTTATCACCGTCAATATTGGCTAACTGACTTATCGCTCGAAGGATCATTTTCCAACCTAGGTTAAACTCTAGGCCGGTATATGCCGGAGCGAGTCGGCCCATCAAAAGATATACCCCACCCTCAATTTCCTTTTCCGCTAGCTTCTTTAGAATTACCACCACCTCATCGGTAATCAAAAGCCGCGAAGAAATCTTTTCCAGTCTTTCCAAGTGGGCTGCAAATTCATGAAACAGCATATTATTTACGAAGTATATACCTTGCCCCTTTGGTTTTCCCCCTCTTTCTGACAAGCTTCTTTTCTACCAAAGATATCAAATCGCGAAGAATCGTGTCATCGGAAACCATCGGTAGTACTGACCTGGCATCTGCCATCGTCAATTCATCTTTCATTTCCAAAGCTTCCATTAGCGCCACTTGTCTTTCAGAAAGGGCAATTTGTTTTCCTAGTTTCGTCTTGATCGCCATATCCACCGATAACCGCCTTACCCTCTCTTTGAGTTTGGAGAGCTCGATCGCCAGAGCCTGGGTAAAAAACTCGATCCACTCGGTCAAGTCGCCATTTTGTTTTTCCACACTCGCCAGAGCCGCATAATACTCAGTTAGATTTTTATCAAAATATTCTTCGACCGAAAAAAAATGTTTAAAGTTATAATCCTCGGACGCCAGAATCAACAAGGCAAACGCCCGGGCAACCCGACCATTGCCCTCGATAAATGGATGGATTCGAACCAGTTCGTAATGGGTCACGGCCGCCTTGATCACCGGATGAATCTCAATTGAATTAGCGTTTTTTAACCAGATCCAGAAATCTTCCATCTGGTAGGGTACTTCTACCGGCAGTGGCGGGCGCCCCACCACCTCGCCATCGATCACACCCCGGACTGTTACCGGCAGGACGCGGTAAGTTCCAAGAAGATGCGACGGCAATAATTTTTCTGTCGTCAAAGAATGGATCTGGAGCAATTCTTTTTCCCCGAAAGGATAACCGCCGGTCTTTTTACCCAAACGGCTTAGTTGATCAACGAACCTGATCACGTTCCTGTAATTGATTACCTCCTGGACATCCCGCTCGCGCGCCACGATACCGCTTCGCTTGGCTACCTCCTCCGCCGATTCGTCCCGGCCCGGATCCTCCTTGACGATCTTCTCTGCTTGGTTTAGGGTCAGATCATTTCCCTCGACGTGGGTCCCAAAGTGGACCGTCCGTATCAATGCATCCTGCCTGAATTTTGCTTCCCAATCCGGCACCAAAGGCGCATTCTCGATGACTTCGCGGGCCGCCTCGATCGCCCCGGTATTTTGCAATATCTTGTTCGTAATTGTATAAGTTGGCTTGTACACGGATTCAATTATCGCGTATTATGCGGTAAAAATCTATCTCAAACCAACTCTATCACCTTAGCATTGGCAAATAACGCCAGATCTTCTTTGGTGGCCGTGGTTACCACTACCTGCCGTCCTGACATCACCCGTAAAACTTCCCTTTTGTGAACTTCGTCCAACTCCGAAAAAATATCATCCAAAAGCAGCAATGGTTTATCGCCGCTTTTATCCTCGGAAAAATAGATTTCTCCCAATTTTAGGGCCAAGACCGCCATTCTTTGTTCTCCCCTCGACCCATAGATAGCCAGATCCCGGTCGCCGCCGTTTGTTACCCTAAAATCATCCTTATGCGGGCCGACGAGAGTGTAGCCCGCCGCCAGCTCCTCATCTTTATACTGCAACAATCTCGTTTCACTGATCAGACTCTTGTCATAGATCAACTTCAATTGGTTAAAGAGCTCACTCCGGCCCCAAAGATTATTGATAGACAGAAGCAGTGCCTCTCGCTCCTGGGTCAAGACGGTCCCGTGTTTAATCAGGAGATTGTCCCAGAAGGCCAAACTGTAACGTGTCACCAAACCCTCGCGGACCGCATCTAATAGTTTATTTCTTCTTCGTAGCGCCTGGGTGTAAGTGGATAAGCTTCGGCCATAAGCCTCGGAAACCTGAGACAGAACCTCGTCCATAAAAGTCCGTCTGATATCTGGCCCCCCAGGCAACATATCCATATCCTCCGGTCGAAATACTACCACCGGCAGCAGGCCCACATAATCTTTTTTTCTCTTTGCCGCCCCGTCCACCAGATATCTCCTTTTCAGGGTCTTTTGTCCGGAAACTACTCCTTTGGTTACCATTACTTCCAGGTCACGGCTTTCATTCTGGCCCGTTACCACCCCCTTGACCCTGCCCATCTCCTGGTCAAAACGAACCATTTCGTCAACGATCTTTGCCCGAAAACTATTCCCCGTCCCAAGCAGGTAGATCGCCTCCAGCAGGTTGGTTTTTCCGGATGCGTTTTTGCCAGTGACCACATTGACACCTTCCGAAAATTCAAACGTCCTATTCAAATAGTTCCTGAAATCAACTAGTTCCAAACTGCTTAAAATCATCGCTCGGTTTTCTTCCCGTTACTTTATCACCAAACCCAGGAAATTAAAAACAAGATAGATCCAAGTGATGCTGTATGGTATGACCAGATACTTCCGGAGAGACAACTCCTTCGAAAATAAAGGTTTCTTGCTAAGAAATCTTCCGTTTCTCCGGCGCAGGATAAAGGTCTTATAAGTCTCGATCAGCATCCTGTCAGCACCAAACGTAGCCAACATTCCTACCCCCAAATTTGTCTGGAAAAGAAAAAGGATCGAACCGGCGATCGTCCCCACGACCGGGCTTCGGAAAAACTTCAGCGGCTCAAAACCTTCGAAGGGCGCATCCTTCCACATCCCCCCCACCGCTTCACACAGACCGGCAATAAACCCCAGCATCATGCCGATGAAGAAACGTTTAGTCGGATCCGTCCCCAGGTTGACAGAAAATAGTGACGAGAAAATAACGATTAGCAATCCGGAAAGAATAACCCCGATAATATTTCTTTGCCATTCGGGGTTGACTTCCTTGTTCCAGAGATGGAACCGGGAAGGTATCTTGTATTTTTTCTGGTTCTCAATACGGAAAAAAAGTTTATAGATTTCTACCGTCAAGGTATCGAGAAGTATCACCATCAGGAAGATATAAAGTGGCTGCACCACAGAAACTTTTCCTGGTAACCAGAGAAACCAAAACATCGACCATAGCAAACTCAAAAGGATACTCCTCAAATACGCTTGGACCCTAAACCCTTCATAGGGAGAGTCCTTGAATGCCCCCCAGCTTGCCCGGTGCACTCCCGCTAATAATCCCGCGATCAAATATTGAAACATCACAAAATCACTCTATCCTGTTTATTCACTTCTGACAACCGGGACAATAGTAGGTTCCCCTGGCCCCGATCTTAATTTTTTTGATCGTCTCGCCATCCCTTTTACATTTTGCTCCGGCTCGGCCGTAGACCAAAAAATGTTCCTGGTACTTTCCGCCTACCCCCGCCGCATCGACGTATTTATCGACACTCGCCCCGCCGTATTTAATTCCTAGTCCAATTACGTCTTTAACCGCCTGAAATAACTCCTTGGTTTCTTTGCCCGACAGTTCCTTCGCCTTTCTTCTCGGGTCGAGTTTCGCCAGATACAATGCGTCATTGGCGTAAATGTTACCAACCCCGCCAAATTTATCCTGGTCCATCAGCACCAGTTTCACCGCCCGGCCGCTCTTCCCCAAGACCTTGGCAAAGTAGTCCAGGGTGAATTCCCGACTGGTCACATCCGGTGGTAATCGGCCGGTCAACTTTGCCCAAGCCTCTTTCGAAAACACTCTTACCCAACCGAACACCCGCAGGTCGTTAAAAAATAATTTTGCCCCGTTATCCAGATCAACGATTACCCGCGTATGTTTGCTTGGTAATTCGTTTACCCAGTCAGGGGTCGGGTGGCCACCAACTACCCGATGACTGCCGGATAAATAAATTAGCTGTCCCGTCATTTTTAGGTGGACCACCAGAAGTCTGTCCCAATTCCGAAAAGTCACCGCCAGCATTTTCGATCGTCTTGTGACCCCACCGATCGTTTTCCCAACCAAATCGGAACTATTTCCAGAAAAGCTTTTGGAGCGGAGTACCTCGACTTTGGTTATTTTCCTTCCAGAAAGTACGCCGTCCAATTGTTTTGAGATCGTCTCCACCTCCGGTAGTTCCGGCATACCTAGATTCTAGCACCTGATATAGTTGAATCGTGGCCAAATATCTACTTCTTCTCAAAAATCAGATCAGCCTAATTACCACCTATCGTTTTGAATTATCCTGGCGCTGGCTCTCCACTCTTTTCGAAATCGTCGTTTATTTCAGCCTCTGGAGTCTCACTGCCCAGGGTAACCAGGCGGACCTCAAAAAATTGCTTCTTTACTACATCCTCTTTTTTGGCATCCTCCACAATCTTCAAAGTAGTAAGGTTGCTTCCTGGATGGGCGATGACATCAGTTCCGGAGCTCTGAACCAGTACCTGACCAAACCAATAAACTTTCCCCTCGTCCAGATCATCAAAACCATCACCATCCTGATCGTTCGGGTGATCACCCCCATCATCATTCTAAGTGTCGGTACACTATTTTTTCCCGGCTATCTTGCTCCGGCAGGTGTGATTAACTTCATCTTTTTTCTTATCTTTGCCCTGCTCGGTTTAATTCTCTGGAATCTGCTCATGGTCATTATTGGCAGTCTCGCCTTTTGGTTGACCGAAATTAGGTCTCTGGTAACCGTCGTTGACCTGATTTTTACCTTTTTAAAGGGGGCTTTCATACCTGCTTATCTCTATCCGGACAGGGTGAAGACCCTGCTCTCCTATACTCCATTCAGTTATCTCACTTCATTTCCTACTGACATTTATCAAGGCTTTGTCTCGGGAGAAAAGCTTTTTTCCGGTTCGATGATTATTGTTTTTTGGATAATCGTTCTTGGTTTTCTCTGTCGTTTTATTTATGGCAGGGGAGTCCGCCGTTATGAGGCTTTTGGCTGATGATATGAAAAGGTATCTCAAAATCTATTTTATTTTTGTCAAAAACTCCTTCCAGCTTTTTCTGAGCCATAGGTTTAATTTCCTCATGGGTATTACCGCCAATATAATTTGGACCATCTCTCAATTGATCTCCCTTCGTTTTCTTTTCGACAAGATCAGCACTTTTCAGGGGTGGTCTTTTCAGGACCTCATCTTGCTCTTGGCGTTTGGTCAGATCTACGTTTACACCTCCGTACTAATCTACGACAGCAATATCAGTGACTTACCCAAAAAAATTATTTCCGGTGCCTTTGATCGCATGCTCACCAAACCGATCAACATAAAGTTTCTGTCCTCCTTTGAAACGGTCGCCATCGCCCAGTTCATTCCCATGATCACCACCGTCACTCCGTTGCTTCTCTATGGCCTGGCCGGACGTCATTCCCTGACTCTCGCCTCACTCCTTTTTGCTTTCTTGTTTATTATTCTTGGTAATATCGCCTTTTATCTTCTCACTCTCGCTCTTATCGGTCTGACCTTTTTTGTTGAAAATGCCCTATCTATCAAGGACTTTATTACCCAGAGAACTTCTGACCTTTCCCGTATCCCGACAGACTACTTTCCCAAAGCCATTCGCTATATCATCACCTATGCCATCCCCCTTGCCTTTGTTACTTATTATCCCGCCTTGGTGATCCGCGGACGGGTTGACCCCATCCTTCCCCTAACCTCACTTCTGCTTTTGACCATTCTTTTTTATTACCTCGGTCATGTCATTTGGCAGAAAGGGCTGAAAAATTATTCCGGCGTGGGTTAAACCGACTTGTCGTCCCGAGCCCCTCGAGGATACTCGGGGTAAACTCCGTCGAGGGATCTATATAAATCGCTTAAACTATACACATGAATCCAATTATTGAAGTAAAAAACCTTTCCCGTTCTTTCAAACAGTACCAAAAAGAACCAGGCCTTTTGGACTCGCTCAAAGGTTTTGTCAGCAGAAAGGAATTTGAGATCAAGGCTGTTAATGATCTTTCGTTCTCCCTAAACGAAGGCGAGATCGTCGGTTTCATCGGTCCGAATGGCGCCGGCAAGACTACCACCCTGAAAATGCTCTCTGGTTTACTCTATCCCACCTCGGGTAGTGTTTCCGTCCTCGGCCATGAACCATTCAAAAGGGAAAAGGAGTTCCTCAAAAGTTACGCCCTGGTCATGGGACAAAAATCACAACTCTGGTGGGACCTCCCCCCTCTTGAGGGTTTTCTCCTAAACAAAGAGATCTATGAGATCACTTCATCAGACTATGAAAATAATGTCAAAGAACTCGCCGGAGTGCTTGATATTGAAAAGGTACTGAAAATCCCCGTGAGAAAACTTTCTCTCGGCCAACGGATGAAGTGCGAACTTATCGCCGCCCTACTTCACAAACCCAGGATTCTTTTCCTAGACGAGCCAACCATTGGACTTGACGTCGTCGTCCAAAAAAATATCCGGGCCTTTCTTAAGTCATACAACCAGACACACAAAAACACCATCATTCTCACCAGTCATTATATGGATGATGTTTCTGAGTTATGCCATCGGATCATCATCATCAACCATGGTGGGCTTATCTACGACGGCAGTCTCAAAGACTTGACCCAAAAATATGCCCAAAAGAAAAACCTAAAACTGGTCTTTTACGAAAAGATCCCCAAAACAGAATTGAAAAAATACGGTCAAATCACCGACTACAAAGCGGGCGGACTTTCGGTAACGATCTCCGTCAAACGCTCCGACCATACTCAGATCGCTGCCGGCATTTTGAGTAAATTCCCCGTCGATGATCTTGATATTTCCGAGATCGGTCTTGAAGAGATCATCCGTGGGATTTTTATTTCCGCGAAAGCTTAGGCGCCTACCACCTCTTTTATTTTCTCCTCGAAATTCTCCCGGCTGAATTTTCTCGCCTGTTTTTGCAGTTTTTCTTTCTCCCACTTTATTTCATCAAAGCGTCTGAAAGCCTCCTCCATGGTTTTGACATCCGTATCGTTGATAAGAATCCCGGTCTCTCCGTCAACCACCGTCTCTCGGAAGCCACCGCCGTTAAAAGCGATCACCGGCGTCCCCGCCGCCATTGCTTCGACCACCGTCATCCCAAAGTCCTCTTCACGCGCCAAAGCAACAAACCCTTTGGCTCTGGCATACAGATAGGCGAGCTCCTCATCACTGGGACGACCGAGGATTTCTACTCCCTCTCCACCCACTTTCTCAATTTCTTCTTTGACGCTGGAATATCCCACCGATGCGCCGGCGATCTTTAATTTGATCTTCAGATGTCTAGCCGCTTTTACCGCTTCGATTAGCCCCTTGGCGCCAACCAATCGGGAAACAATTAGAAAATAATCGTCATTTCGGACTTCTTTCGCCGCTTCCTCGAACAGTTTAGTTTCCACCGGCGGATAAATCACCGTCGCCTCTTTTCGGTAAAACTTTGCTATCCGGTTGGCAACGTTTTTTGAATTCGCGATCCATTTATCTACTCTTTGGGCGCTCTCAAAATCAAACAGCCGCAAAAAGTGGTTCACGATGATGGCATAAACCCTGACAATCCAGTATTTTTGCAAATTAATACTCGTCTCAAAACCATAAAGGAAACGCGGCGGCGTGTGGCAATAGGCGATGACTTTGGTTTTGGGCGAGACACGAAACCCTCGGGCAATATACCCAGAGCACGAGGTGATGACGAGGTCATATTTCGAAAGATCCATGCTCTTCCAGATCCAGGGGAGAAGGAATCGTAATGGGCTATGCAGATTCCCCCATCGAAGCAATAATCCAAAGGGACTTTCGATTACTTTCCTGTCTGCGAATGCGGAAGCGGCGGTGGACCCGGGCGTCACAAAAGCGGTGTAGATCGGCGCCTCCGGATACATTTCCGAGAGGACCCGGAGCACCCGCTCGGCTCCTCCGAATTCCTTGATGTAGTCGTGAACCAAAGCGATCTTCATTCCCTATTAGTTTAGCTGAAAACCTCCTCCAAATCTTCTTCCCATTTATCTTTCGGCAATTTGTTCACCATACTACGAAATCTCAGTTCGTCAAAGATGGCCAATACCTTTTCCCGGTTATAGTCAGCCAGTTCACAATCCGAAAGGGATAGCTTGATCGGTGTTTCTTTATTTATCGTCGCTAGTCTCTTTGACAAAAAGGCCGACTCACGGCCGTCCTCCATAAGTTTCTTCACCCGGGGCGTGATTTTCAACGACTCCAGTTTTTCGTAGATCTTCTCGACCGAGCCTGTTTCAGAAAGAAGTTTTGTCGCCGTTACCTGACCAACTCCGGCCACTCCTTTAATGTTGTCAGACGCATCTCCCATCAAAGCTTTGAGATCAATGATCTGTTTCGGTGTCAGACCGTACTTTGCCTTCACTGCTGTCTCATCAAACAAACTCACTCCCCGATCTTTAGAGAACGCCCCCCCACCGGCGGGCATATAAACAACGATCCGGTCATCTTCGACCAGTTGGAGCGCGTCCCTGTCCCCGGTGACGATGACCACTTGTATCTCCTTATCCTTTTTTACCGCTTGCGCAGCCAGAGTTCCGATCACGTCGTCCGCTTCAAAGTCCTCGATACCGAACTGCGGGATATTGAAGGTCTCGACAATTTGCTTGGTCCTGCCAATCTGATCGATCAATTCTTGATCCGTCTCCGCTCGGTGCGCCTTGTACGCTGCATACTCCTTTGTTCGGAAGGTGACCTTTCCCACATCCCAGGCGATCGCCACATACCTCGGAGACAATTTTTCTAAAGCAGAAAGTAACATCGAGGTGAAACCGTAGACTGCCCCCACCACTTCTCCCGAAGGCGTCGTGAATCTGGGGTACCCATGATAGGCGCGGTGTAACAGGGAATTTCCATCTATCAGAACCAATCTTTTCTTTTCCATGAGACGAATCTTATCACTTGGCGGAAGCCGGATGTTTAATCATCGTTTCCAACGCCGGAACCGCCTTCTTTACCCCCATGATCTTTTCAAATTCTTCCTGTTCCACCGTTTCCGCCTCAAGAAGTGTCTCCACCAATTTGTCCATTTTATCCCGATTATCCTTGACGATTTTTTCTGCCAATTTGTAGCCATCATCCACCAGCCTTTTTATCTCGTCGTCGATCTTCCCCTGCATCTGGTCGGAAACTTTGTATGGTTCTCCATAAGCCCTACCCCAATCACTACTTTCATACATTGGCGACATTGAAATCGGACCCAACTTGCTCATGCCAAAATCGGTTACCATCGCCCGGGCGATCCTGGTCGCCCTTTCAATATCATTGCTTGCTCCACCGGTTTTTTCACGATAAACCACTTCCTCTGCCGCTCTCCCTCCCTGCATCACCGCGATCTGGTCTTTCAATTCTGATTCCGTCTGCTGGTACTTATCTGTGTCCGGCCGGCTCATGGTATATCCGAGTGCCATCCCACGAGAGACGATGGAAACCCGATGTACCGGATCTGCCCCCGGCAGTAGGTGTCCAACGACCGCGTGTCCCGCCTCGTGATAAGCAGTCATCTCCCGTTCTCTCGGGCTTTGAAGACGTTTCTTTTCCGGCCCCAGCTTTACTCTCGTGGCCGCTTCTTCCAGGTCGGCTTCAGAAATGGTTTTATTCTCCCCTCGCGCCGCCCCGATCGCCGCCTCGTTTAGCATATTCTCGATGTCAGCCCCCGAAAACCCGACCGTCCTCTTGGCCATCTTGTCCCAATTTAGGTCACGAGCAAACGGTTTGCCCACCGCATGGATTTTCATAGTCGCTTTCCTTCCCTCAATATCCGGCAAATCCAAAACCACTCTCCGATCAAATCTTCCCGGTCTGATGAGCGCCGGATCCAGCACATCCGGCCTGTTCGTCGCCGCCAGTACGATGACATTATCGTTTGTTGTGAAGCCGTCCATCTCGACCAGAATTTGATTGAGGGTCTGGTCGCGCTCGTCGTGCCCCCCCATGATTCCCACACCGCGCATTCGACCGATCGCATCAAGCTCATCTATGAAGATGATCGATGGCGCCGCCTTTTTTGCCGTCTCAAAAAGGTCTCGAACCCGGCTTGCCCCGACCCCGACGAGCATCTCCATAAACTCAGAGCCGGCCATCGAAAAGAAAGGTACGCCCGCTTCACCGGCGACCGCCTTGGCCAAAAGAGTTTTTCCTACTCCCGCCGGACCGACCAACAGCACTCCCTTGGGCGTTCTGGCACCAAGATCGCGGTATTTCTTCGGGTGTTTCAAAAAGTCGACCACTTCTTCCAGCTCTTTCTTCGCTTCGTCAACACCGGCCACATCGGTAAACTTGATTGCCTGTTTTCCCTTGGCAAAGAGTTTCGCCTTACTTTTGCCGATGCCAAACATCATATCCCCACCGCCCCGCCGACGCATCAAAAAAATCATCAGCAGACCAAAAGCTAGGATTGGCAAAACTAGCGAGACAAACCCCGCGAGAATGTTCGAAAAAGCCATCGAGGACACCTCTACTTTCGCCTTGCTTGGATCTACCTCCGCTCTTTGCAAGGTCTCTATGAAACTGCTCCCCTCCTCCTTGCGGGAAAGTTTTATTTTCGGCACATTATTCTCCTCGGGGTAGAACAAGGCGATTTCGTCTCCCCTGATCTCCACTTTTTCAACGTTTCCCGACTTGATCTCAGCAATCGCCGTCGTCAACGGTATTTCTTCGACAATTCCGGAGTTCTTCGTCAAGAGAAAAATGAGCTCAGGCAAAAACAAAAAAAGAATTAGAGACCAGATGATGATCCGGCGCAAACTAAAATTCATCCGAAACTCGTACTTCTTCACTTCGGGTGGTTTTGGTGGAATGGTTTTCTCAGCTTCTTTTGTCGCCATAAAATTACAAATTCAATCTTATCACGCTATACTGGTAGTATGGAAAATCCCCTTCCGCCAGACTCCACTCAAAAACCTTTTCCCCTCAATCGGATTTTAACTATTATTACCATTGTCTCACTTGCCCTCACCGTCTTTTTCATCTACCAGAATCAACAACTCCAAAAGAAACTCGACCAAATCATCCAAGCGCAAATTACTCCCATCCCTACGCTCCAAGTTCTAATTCCTCCGGCCGACCCTACCGCCAACTGGAAAACTTACAAAAACTCTTCTCTAGGCTTTGAATTAAAATACCCACCATCAGTCCAAATCGATAAAGAGATGGATGACCAATACAATAGGGCAGCCTTATTTAAGAGTGGAAACCTATCTTTCGAGGTCGAACTTCGTAAAATCCCTGAAGATTTTATCTTGGACAACTATTTCTTTATGGACTCGCCAATCAAACAAAAAACTATCTTGGCTGGAATTCCTGCAAATGTTTATGAAATGCCAAATGGATATTGTGATGGACCAAGTTGTAGCGATCCTTATATAGCCATCGTTGCAAAAAAAGATTCAGACTTATATGCCATCATCTTTTACGGAGACACGCAGTTATCAGACGACGAAAACCAAGTCCTCTCCACCTTCAAGTTCATGGAAACACCCACAATTCCATCAGACTGGAAAACCTATACCTCAGCCAAGTATGGTTATAAATTTAGATATCCGTCTGGTCTGAGAGTTTACGGCGAAACCGAAAGTTTCGTTAACCTTACCTACATCCCTGTTTGCGATCCGCTAGTCAAATCCTGTCTCTTCATTCCCTCCGATATGTTCAAGGGTACAAACTTCAAAGGCGCCGGTTTTGGTGTCAGCCTTCTTCCCTCCATTACTTCTGAAAAATCATGTTTCACACAACAGTTTAAAAACGATCTGGGTGAAAAATACATTAATGGTTATAAATTTCATTTATATGCTGATAGTGGTGCTGCCGCTGGTAATCAAAGGAGCGAGTTAGTTTACCTGACATTTGCAAATAGGCAATGTTATCAAATTATTCGCCGGATCACCACCAACAGCAGTGACATCAACGCACCATCCGGAACAGTCAATACCTTCATTGAAAAAGAGGTGGAGTCGCTTGAAAATCTTCTTAACCAAGTCCTCTCCACCTTCATATTGCCTCCCCTCTAAGGCCACTGTTAGCAGCCCAGAGGACTGCCAAACTATCTAATCACTGTTCCGGAAACAGTATCTTCGGGTAAATAAATCAACTGCGCCCCATCAGGGCCATCCAGCATGATCACCATTCCCTGTGATTCCTCTCTTACCTCGCCGGAGTCGGTAACGAAGGCGGGACCCATTTTCTTTGGCGCCAGATTGACCACTACCGGCACTTTTTTCCCAACGAGGTCCTCCGGTTTGTACCACTTCCGGATCCCGGAAAACAATATTCTCTTGCCAATCCCCTCCCCCAGATCAACCTCGTAGCGAATCAACTTCCTACTCCATTCCGGCACTCTGGCCGCGGTGATCAGTCCCGCCCGGATGTCCAGTTTGGCAAAGTCATCGTAGATAATATTCGGCTTTATCATTCCCTTACTGGTTCAATTTATTTTTTTCACCAATCAGCCTATACACCTCGTCCAAGGTTTGGTCGGCCACTTTTCCTGCCTTAACAGCTCCCTCCTTCAATATACCCCGCACCATATCCAGATTTGACTCCAATTCTTGCCTGCGCTGCCGCGCGCCCTTAAACAGGCGCATATGAGCCGCAAAAAGTTTCTCCTTAACCTCGACATCCCCGACCTTTCCCTCTCTATATCTTATTTCCAGATCCCCTATCTCTTCTTTGTTGTCATTGATGAGATTATGAAAGATGAAAACCGGGTTTCCCTCTACCTTTCCTGGATCGGTCGCCCTCTTGCGGTTCGGGTCCGTAAAACAACCCATGATTTGTTTCTTTATTACCTCCTCGTCCGCAAAAATTCCTATGATATTTCCCAAGCTCTTACTCATCTTCCTTTCGCCGTCAGTTCCAATCAGTTTTCCGGTTTCCTTCGATATCAACGGTTCCGGCAAGGGAAAAACTTCTTTGTTATATTTCTTGTTAAATGCTTCGGCGATATCACGTGTTATTTCCACATGTTGCCGCTGATCCTCACCCACAGGAACTCCATAAGGCTTGTAAAGCAAAATGTCCGCCGCCATTAATATTGGGTAGTTGAATAATCCCATATTAATCGATTCAACTGAGACGCCCTTCTGCAACTTATCCTTAAAAGCGTGCATTCTCTGCATATGGCCATAGGTTACGTAGTTAGCTAGAACAATGGCTAACTGTGAATGAGCCGGGACATCGGACTGTCGAAAGAAAACACACCTATTTGGATCAAGACCTAAAGCCAGGTAATCGAGGACCACGCTGGTGATATTTCTCTCTAGGTCCTCACGATTCTGAACCGTGGATAATGCATGCAGATCGGCCACAAAATAATATGTCTCACCTGAATCCTGCAACTCTATCTGAGGTTTTACCGCACCAAAATAATTACCGATATGGAGGGCGCTGCCGCTCGGAGTGATTCCAGACAATATTCTTTTCTTCATATTCTTCATTATTTTACACTTATTATAGATCTAGTGCCTATATATTTCACCAAGGTAAACACAACCTCCTCTTTTTCGTGGCTTTTGAAAAAAATCGGATAATAGTCATGCTCTGGAGAAAGACCCAGTTTCTCCAAAATATTCCTGGACAATTTTTGAAAATTAGTTAACCGCATCAAGTCTATATCCAATCTTACCAACGTATTTCTTGGAACTCTATTGATGAATCTATATATCTCTAATTGCTTTTTTTCGTCCACTTTACTGCCTAGAGTCTTTATTTTCTCCATTAAGTAGGCCGTCGAGAATTCCATTCTTCTGCCAGTCTCGATTTCCAAAGATACCGCCCGATCAGGGCAAACCGATATTAGCGAACCACTTGGCGGCATTATTACCAACTTGTCAAAGCCAAAGTGGTTCGCTAAGTAAAAATGAAGTTTAGAGGGTTTACATACTGTAATCGCACACGTAGTTCCCTCAGCTTTTGTATTATGGACGTCAATCACCACGTCGTGATCCAGTACTTTACTTTTTAATTTTGCTGCCACCTTTTCTTCAAGGGAAACTGGTACCTCAACAGCAAAACTTCTATTCATATCCGTTTCAACAAACCTAATATTTTTTTTGACCGCGTCGGGGTTAGCGATTACCACAGTGGTGTCTTTTGGGATATTTTTCCTAAGTCGCCGAACCAAATCAACACCGCTTGATTCGTCACCATGTAATCCACCAACGACTAATATTTTCTTCTTATTTTTCACATTGTTTCACTGAATTAACCCTAGCTGTTAGCCTTAGTGACGGCAAATCGATAAACCTCACTGCCCCCTCCTCTTCAGCTTTCTCATCTGACGGATCATAGTTTAGGTTCACCTCCGCCCTTACCAAGGACAAGCCCGGATTACTTTTAAACTCAAGAACTGCCAAACATAACGCCGGACACGTCCCCCCCAACCTTGCTGTAATATCTGTTATCCCAGCCACTCGTTCACCATACGTGTGATAGCCAACCAAATAATCAAAACTTATCCGGGAACAGACCGGGTCAAAATAGCTGTACCGCTCAAGGAATTTAGAAGCGACACTAAGAGCCGTCTGCTCTGTACTACTCAAACTAGCCCTCAATAACTCACCAATATTGTCCCTGACGATAAAAACCTCGGCGCCCAAATAGCGATTGCGGTTATCCTCTGGAGCCAAATCATTTTTTTGTCTCGCCAAAGTGTAAAAAATATCACTTCCAACCACTACTCTCCCAACCGATATCGTCCTATTTCTTTCCAGGTTATCTTCAACGATTAATCCGTCGCGTCTCACCTCTTCATCGGCAATCGTCTCTAACACCTGAATTAATTGCCCTCTTGATGAAACCAAATACTGTCCGTGACCATCAGACTTGTTTGACAATTTTAGACGCATTACCGGAAACTGTCTTACCAATTCCTCGTAATTATCTAACAATGCATGTTTTAAAAATGTTGTCACCCCAGGGACGACCAAATCCACTATTGATCGTGCAAACCAGTCAGAGTGGAATGGTGGTTTGTATAGAGAAATACAAGGGTGCAATATCGCCTTAGAAACATGTCCTAGACGGTCAACCGCACCGCCATAAAAATCCGCCTCAGCTCTTATACCTAGTTTTTCGGCGTCCTTCTTGGTAATTGCTACAGGTGGAACTACATACTCATTCACTCCCCGACCTGTCTCATCAAAATACGGTAGGTCAAGATATCTGGCAAGATACTTTGCCACTAGGCCATTCCTACTCCTGTAATAATCGCGATAGGGTAATTCGCTTGTAACCCCATCCAAATTTAATCGAACCGCTTCTTTTCTCATATGTATTAATAAATAAGGCCCCTGCAAAACCTTGGCCATATAAAAATCCAAGATTCTGCAAGGGCCTCTACAGAGAGAAGGCGGTACCACCTCGCATTTGCCGATCCGTCTTGATACAAAAAATCCTCCATCGGGGAGGAACTTGAATATCAAAAACGAGTAAGCCTCGTTTGACAAGCTCCGTTAGTTACGACACTTGTTGCTATCTTTATCCGGTTTTGCCTCCGTCTCTACAGATCTTGTTTAAGGATTTTGGTAGAGCCCCTCACCGGTTCCAATCTTCCGGATCAATGGGTTTACGAACTAGGTGGAATATTACCCCATCCATCGCCAAAAGTCAACAATTAGTCACAAAAAGGCTGATTTTTATATCTTATTGGAGGTAGACTATTATGATGAAACCCGGCCTTCCAACTCACTTTCAAAATGCCATCGGGAAGATAAAACAACTAAAAAATCTTCCTCATTATTCGGGAGCTTTTGTCTTTGGCTCTGCCGCCAGAGGCGAGGTCAGTAAAAACAGTGATTTAGATATTAAAGTCATTGTCTCAAACAAAAGGACCTGTGACGGAATCAATCATCCACATATTAATGATATCAAACTGGATGTCAGTTTTATTACTCTCGCAGAGTTCAAAAAACAAACCACAATTGATATGGAAAAAGGCGGGCGGATCCCAATGATCGCTGAATCGATCATTCTTTTTGACAAGACTGGCCAACTTAGACAATTAAAAGAGCTGGCAAAAAAAGCCAAACCAAAAAAACTGACCAATAATGATTGCAACTGGATTCAATTTATGGTTTATCATGCCACAGACAAAGCCAAGCGCCATCTGCTATCCGACCCCCTAAGTTCATTGCTTTCCTTAGATTCCAATCTGGAAGAAATACTCAAGTTTCACTACCAGATCAATCGGCGTTGGTGGCTCAGCAACAAGCGGCTTCTAATAGATATCAGACAGTGGGATCCAAAACTTAATTTAATGTTAGAGAAATTTCTCTTAACCCACGGCGTGCAACGAAAATATAATCTTTGGGAAGAGATAATTAATCACATCCTTGAACCACTTGGTGGCCCAAAACCGGCTGCACAAATTGTGATTGTCCGGTTTGTCGAAGCCACCTGAAAAATCTTTCCGACGTATCAAAGTAGCGGGGGTGGGGATCGAACCCACGAATCTCTGGTTTATGAAGCCAGCGCTTTAACCAACTAAGCTACCCCGCCGAACAAGCCCCTGAAAGGGCCCCTTCGGGGTATATTTTACCACACCCAGCCTCAAAAACCCTGTCCCGAAACATGAAAAAGGGCTCCGCAAGCGGAGCCCATGTTCGGCAGTTATCTGCAAACTGCCAGTCCTTGGCTGAGACCGATGAGGTAGCCTCCGGATAGTAGACTCATGCCAAGCAATATCGCGACCAACACGGCCCTAGATTTTAAATCCAGGTTTGAACGGAGGGAGCCCTTGAGATACGCGTAGCTGTAGCCCCCGGCTATGGCCCAGCTGATAAGGACTCCAAACAAAACGGTGGGGTCCACGTTGATATCCTCCTTTCTGCGGGATGATTCGAATTATATACTATCAAGGCCAGTTAGCCTCAAAACCACCTATGTTATATTATCTTGATGTCAAATCTGTTAGTCACCGGCGGCGCCGGCTTCATCGGAACCAACTTCATCCGCTTCTGGCGTTCCCGTCACCCCGACGACTACATCGTCAATCTCGATGCCCTCACCTACGCCGGTCACCGAGAGAATCTTAGCGATCTTGAGGGTGATCCCCGCTACGAATTTGTCCATGGCAACATCGGTAGCTATGATCTGGTTTATGGAATAATGAAGGTCTGCAAAATTGATACGGTCGTCAACTTTGCCGCCGAAACCCACGTTGACCGTTCTCTGGCCGGACCCGACGCCGAACGTCTCTTCTATGAAACAAATCTCATGGGTACCTTGACTCTTCTTCGTGCCGCCAGGGAAGCGGGCGTCCCCCGTTTTCACCAGATCAGCACCGACGAAGTCTTCGGCGACTTGCCTTTGGACCGACCCGACCTCAAGTTTCATGAAGGCTATCCCTACTCGCCGAATAGCCCTTATGCCATAAGCAAAGCTACGGCTGATTTTGCCGTCAGAGGTTTCTTTCGAACTCACGGCCTTCCTGGAATTACCACCAGTAACTGCACCAACAACTACGGTCGCTATCAAACCCCTGAAAAGCTCATTCCCCGCGCAATCGCCCTTCTAAATGCCGGCCAAAAAGTCAAACTTTATACGGACGAACACGGAGTCCCAGGCAAAAACGTCCGCGACTGGCTCCACGTCGAAGATCACTGCGGTGCCATCGAAGCTATTCTTCTTCGTGGAAAAATCGGTGAAACCTACTGTATCGGCGGTGAAAGTGAACTTTCTAACTATCAACTGGTCGAGAGAATGCTTGCCATCATGTCAGAAATCACCGGTAAATCCCTTTCTATGGAAGCTAACGTCGAGTTGGTCGCTGATCGCCCCGGCCACGACCTCCGCTACGCCATGGATATCAGTAATATTAGGCGCGAGCTCGGCTGGCAGCCAAAACACACTTTCGAATCAGGCTTCCGCTCTACTGTCGAATGGTATACCAGCCCCGAAGGTCGTCTTTGGCTGGAAGGGGTGAGCGGAAACACCGAGCAAGTCCGCGAAGGTCAGAACCGCACTCTCCCCCAACAAAGAAAATAGGCTCAGGTTGTGCTAGAATGTAGCCGTTCCCCTCATTTGCGGGGGGGAGGTAAGTATCTCGCGGGGCTCATAATCCCGCTTAACCGGGGGGCGTAACCCCGGCCCCGCAACTATTTAACCAAGTTCCACCACTTTTCCCAGTTTTTCAGCTCTTTTTCTTGCTTGATTCCGTCCGAACTGGTCGCCGCCGCGAACGTTTCCTTTGATAGAACGACCACCGTTTCTCCTTCCTTTTGCATATTGAGATCATTTCTGGCTACCTTCTCCAAATAATCGGCAGTTTGAACCTCCGTCCACTTCCTCTTCAGCTGTTCAGCCTTGGCCTGCTCTCGCGCCAAAATTTGTCGCGCCTCATCGATTCGCAAATTAGCGGTCCGGAGTTCCCAAATTCCCTTTGAAAGGGTCCAAACCAAGTAAAAGCCCGACACAAGAAGCAAATATTTAGGCCAAGCCCCCCCCCCTCTACCTTCCTTGACATACGCACGTTTAGCTTGTATCATACAACCTGTAATATATTTATTATAGCTAAATGGACCAAAATCATACCGATCTTAGTCAGAGTATTAAAAGTTTCAAAAGCCAACTTGAAAGCCAAGGCAGGGCTTCTGCTACCATTTTAGCCTACACCAAAGACATCGAACAGTTAGCCTCTTTTCTAAAAAAAGATGGTAAGCTGACCGCCGGTTCAATTACCTCCCAAGATATCGATAATTTCAAGGCCGATCTGGACGGCAAACACTATACCGCCAAGTCCATCAGCCGCAAATTGAATTCCATCAAAGCCTTCTTCCGCTACCTCAAGAGCCAGAATCTGGTCGACGTGAATCCCGCCGCTGCCATCAGTCACCCCAAATACGACCTGAAACCGCCACGGGTCCTAAGCAAACTCGAGTACCGCGCCCTTCGTGATGCCTGCCGCTCCGATTCCCGTATCTCCGCCATCGTCGAATTGTTGCTCCAAACCGGTATGCGTATCTCCGAACTGGCCAACTTGAATATGGCCGACCTTGACTTTGTCAGCAACAAGATCACTATCCGAGCCTACGAATCACACCCCGAGCGCGATATTCCTTTGAATACCGCCGCCAAAGTCGCCCTGGAGGCGTACCTTGAGCAACGCCCCAAGGGTGGTGCCAAAAACGTTTTCATCACCAAAACCGGCAACCCATTCCTCGTGCGTAACATCAGAAGCAGCATCGACCGTTTCTTCATGCTCGCCGGAATCAAGGATGCCAAAGTCAACGACCTGCGCCATACCTTCATCGCCCAGCAGCTTATGGCCGGAACTCCCCTGGTCTATGTGAGCAAACTGGCCGGCCACAAGAGGCTCTCGACCACCGAGAAATATCTCGAGTTCATCTCCGAAAAAGGCAACAAAGAAAAGCTTCGCCTCGAAGAGCTCTAATCCTTCGTCCGCTTCGTCAGCTTCTCCAGGCCATCAAGCGTCACTTTCGCCAGGAATTCCAACACGTTGCTAAGTTTTGACATACTTCCGATCGCGATCGATAACCACCCACTTGAAGATTTCCGGCTATCCTCGATCACGAGCAGAGCCGTGCCAACGTGGTTGACCTCTAAGGTCTCACCCGTCTCCTCGTCCTCAATGTAGATTGTGACCGGGTTGCCGTTCTTGCCAATATTTAGCTGTCCCGAAACCGCCAGCCCCGAAGGCGAGGAAAGCATCCCCTCCTCCACCTGGTCCAAAATGGGCGAGTCCATCAGCAATCTGTCTGTCTGGGTCTTCGGCTTCTTCATCTCCAGACGAATTATACCAGCTTCAACTTTACTTTACCGATCCAAAACGGTACCATGAAATTACAATTATATAATTATTAAACATAAGTTCAAATTGGCAAATAGACTAATCAAAACGAAAGCGGAGGCAACCAAACTCAGGCTTCAGGGAGCTAGTTATTCTCAAATAAAAAGCCAGTTGGGTGTGAGCAAAAGCACCTTGAGTGGCTGGCTGAAAAAGTATCCTCTTCCACCCGAAAGAATTCGAGAACTAAGAGATTTTAGTGAGCAACGCATCGAAAATTTTCGAAATACCATGAGAATAAAAAGAGAAACTCGACAAAACCTAGTTTACCAAAAAGAAAAAGAATATCTCTTACCCCTCTCAAAAAAGGAGCTCTATTTGACTGGTCTGTTTCTTTACTGGGGAGAAGGAAACAAAACGACGCCATATTCAACAATCCTGAGTAATTCAAATCCGCTAATGATTAAATTTTTTGTGTATTGGCTCACAAATATATTTGAAGTTCCAACAAATAAAATGCGGATGAAGATACATCTATACCAAGATATGGACGAACAGAAGGAGATTAAGTTCTGGAGCAACCTCACAAAAATATCAATTAAACAATTTAACAAGTCATACATCAAAAAAACTACCCTTGCCGGATTAACATATAAGGGATTTAATCACGGTACATGCAACATCATGGTTCACAATCGAGACATTGCAGAAAAAGTATTCTTGGGTATAAGAGCCATTTCGGACAATATCAACAAATTGGTAGGCTAAATCTGATAAAATACGTCGGCCCCATAGGGGCGACTAGCTCAATGGTAGAGCGAACGCCTTATACACGTTTGGTTCCAGGTTCGAGCCCTGGGTCGCCCACCTATACCCAAAATCACCCAAAAACGCTTTCACGCCAAAGGCTTAATAGCCCATTCTCCTTTTGTTGAATACGGACCATGAAAATCGTAGATCATAGCTTGGCTCGTCGCTCGATTTCTGCTTCTACCTCCTCGCGGTCCCGTCCGTATTTCAGCCGCGATAGCTCCCGAACCATCTCCGCCACTTTCTTGCTTCCCATCTCCTTTTGCGCCTTCATATCCTTTTCCACATTCATCGAGAACGGCGGCACCGGTGAGCTGTTCACGATTGTCTTAACATAGATATTCTGCGCCCCAACGTTGGTCAGGTCTGTTTCATTAAATATCGGTGAAAACTCATGTTGCAGGATTTGTGCATCAGGGACACCGACTCGATAGCTCATCAGAGTACCTACGTTTCCGAAGATCGCATCCTTGACCGACTCTTCCAGCTGGCTCACAAACTGATTCGCCAAGGTCAACCCCAAAGCATATTTTCTGGCTTCAGACAGCATCTGGGCAAAATCCGGTGTGGCGAAGTTTTGGAACTCGTCAACGTAAAGATAGAATGGTCGCCGGGTCTCCTTGGGCAAATCCTGCCGCGATAGTGCCGCCTGTAATACCTTCGGGATCAATAGCAGACCAAGGAAGTTTGCATCCTCCTCTCCCAAAAGACCCTTAGCCAGCTTGATGAAGACGATTTTTCCGGTATCCATCGCTTGCCGAAAATCCAGGGAGTTTGTTGACTGACCAATGATATTTCTGATCATCTTGTTGGTTACGAACTTGCCGAATTTGCTGACAATATAGTCAAGCGTCTCACTCTTGTGGAACTGATCCGTCTTGGCTATCTGGTCAGTCCAAAATCGCCTGACGATCGGATCTTTCACCTTCGGCAGTAGCTCCGCCACGTACTTGTCATCGGTCAGACAGCGTACCACCTCGACGAACGACGCTCCCGGCTCCACTCCGACGGTCAACATGGCATTTCTGATTGAGTGCTCGAACCGGGGACCGATAATACCTGTCTTGTGCGGGTCATAGAGCTTGTACATTAGATTGATGATTGCACTACTTACCTGCATCATCTCTTCGTCGGATTTCACCGATAGTAGGTTGAAGCCGATCGGTCTTTCCGTATCCGACGGATCGACCAAAATTACATCCTCGGCCCGTTCGGGCGGCACCAACTCGAGTAGTTCCTCGATTCCGTCACCGTGTGGCTCCAGAAAACACAGCCCCCGCCCCGCCTTCATATCTTGAATAATCATCGTTTTTAGTAGCTCGGTTTTTCCGGTACCGGTTCGTCCGATGATATACATGTGTCTCATCCGGTCTTCTTCGGAAATAAAGATCGGCCTTTCCTGTCCCCGATAGATCGATTTTCCCAAATACATTCCGGTAGTTGGGAAGCCCCCCGTCGCCGGAGCGCTCTTGGCGTTCAACCAGTAGATATGTGGCGTCTCGATCGTCTTGTTGGGCATGTGCCAGATCGTCGCCAGCTCTTCGGAATTCAGTACCGAGTTATTACCAAACATCGATTGATACCGGTAAATGAAATCCACCATGAATCCGTTTTTGAAACGGATCTTCTTCCCCTTAAACCCATTCAAACTGCCATTAAACTGGGCAAACGCCCCTTTCAGATTGCTTAGGTTTTGCTTCGCCGTTCCCTCTGTTGGCGCCACCGTCACGATCCTCAACGCCGTCAGATACCCGGGTTTACTCACTTTATTGTCAATTGCCTCAAAATCAGCCGGGGTCGTCTTGAACTTGGCTTTTTCCGGATCGGCCTCAGACTTCTTGGTCTTGCTGATATAACCTTCGCCCGCCTTTTGCCAGTCTGACTCCGCCGGCACAACAATTATTTGTATCGCCGCCGCCTCTCCCTCACCAAACTTGGCCAGCGATGCGGTGATCGAGGAAAGTGGGTCGGTCGTCAGCTCCTTATAAACCTTGATCGGTTTGAAGCTTTCTGAGCGGAGAATCATCTCGGTAAAAGCCACCTTTCCGGTTTCGTCAAAGATGTTATATTCCTCGACCTCGCGAACCTGCAGTCCCGGATAAGCCCCGGCCAATGTTTTTTCAACCAGTTCCATATTATTCCGATGGCAGGAAACATAAAACTTAATGCTTTCCTTCTTGGCAACGATCTCAAAAGACAGGTGTTGCTGTGCCTTGAATCTTTGCCAAAAACCACCTTGTTTAATCGAATGGAGCGAAGAGTAGATCTGCTCTGCCGCATCGATTTTTATTTCATTGTCGCGAGGTACGGCGATTTCCAATAGGACAAAGTTCAGACTCACTTCTTCCCTGTTTCGGAAACGCAGGTACTGCAACAAAATCAGCATCGCGCCGATCAGAAGCAAAACCAGAATTCCCAAGATGAATACCGTCACCAGGACAAATTCGGCCAGTTGAGCCAAGACCAGGTTAAGGTCAACGTTGTTTATCATTAAGTTGTCTTTGGTCTATAAAAAACTCTTCCGGGATATTTTTTAATCATATAAAGACTCCACTCGGCCAACCAGCGTATCCCATCAACTATCTTGTGATGCAGACCCCGCCTCACCCCATCTTCGTCCAGGGGCAAAATTATCGTCTGTTTCTGTAGCTGTGGCGCCATCGACATCGCCTTTTTGGCAGCATCATCAGCCGGCGTCGCTCCAGCTGTTGGTTGTGGGCTTGGTGTCCCCGCCACCGACGGTTTGGTTTCGGCTTGTCGCTCGATTCTTTCGATATATCCCTCCACCTCGATGGCCGCCAAACGCTCCGCTTCCGTTTTAGGTTCCGCTTCTTTCCCCATGACAGGCATATCTTAAATATACCAAGGAAATCAGACTCCCGCACTCACAACCACCGTTTTGGTTTGTATACATTTGATACATTTCGGACTGAACCTGCCCGCCAGCAGGCAGGCTTAGTCCGAAATTATAATGGTTGCCCACTTCCCCGGCTAATAGCGCCATGCAAGCAATGCGCAAATCGGCTAGATATGGCATTTAGACGGATTTATCAATCAAAAGCCCAACGACCCCCAGCCCTAGCAATGGCACCAACCAAGTGATAGTAAGACTACCTATAATTTAGTTAAACCATTTTCCGATTATCTTTTCAAGAGGCAATTTTCCCCTCGGTGTAATCCACGTCACATGCCCCGGCAACACAGGCGAGCTCCTGGGCCGCCTTGGTATAGTCCTCTTCTTCATAGCGGTAGAGTTTTGAAAAATCTATCTTTGGAAAAACATTCGCTAATTTTTCATACTCCTCTTTTTCGATCTCCTGATACGGCATCTGGGAATAAGAGGCGTCAAAAGCCGGCAAAAAGGCCATTCCCCCGATCAGATCACGATGCTCCCAAACCCACTTGATCAAGTCCAGTACCTCATCGGGGGAATAGGTTATCGTCACACTGGGATTGTGTTCCGTCCAATGAATTTTATTTTGCAGCCAGTACATACACTGTGCCACCGCGCTTCTTTCCTTTCTCGTCACCGCGCCGTCGGGTGACTTCACCGGAAAATGGATCACCCAGGTAATGGCTGTCTCCGCCACCTGACCATTTTCCGGATCCATCGGTACGCCCGAGTCCCTCAGTACTTTATAGACGGGTGAGTGGGTACTGACCCGGATATTTCTGACGTAATAAGGAGACCATCTGGTGTGTAGTCCGGATGAACAGTTGAACAATTGCGCCGAGTTTCCCGACGGCTTGACACAGGTTACTGCCGCGCTTTGGTTGATTGCGAGCTTCTCGGCCACCGTCCGATTGGTTTCTACAGCTACTTGCCGCAATCTACCTTGCACCGACGGATCTTGGGCCGCTTTGCTATCAAGCTGTCCGGTAATATCCACCCCCAACAATCGCTCCTCTTCACAATTCGCCTTCCAGGCCGGCCGCAGTCCCGGAAAGTTCGTTGCCAAAGACTGGATCGTCCCGATTATTGTCGCCACTTCGACCTTTTCCCGAAGCGATTCATATGTATCTTCCGCCCGGGCGATCGCGATCGACAAATTACAAAATTGATAAGGTCGCAGATTGATCTCTCCGCAGGGATTACAGCCAAATTCAGCCGGTTTTCTTCTGGCCGGAGAAAGATTTATTGCCGCCTGACGGTTAAAAATTCCCGGCTCGCCTCTGCCCGACTCCACCATAGAAAGCATCTGTTTGGTTATTTCCAGCTGGGTCAGCCCCGAGTCCGGCCAGACGGCGCTGTTGTTTGCATTCCACCTCTGGCTATTGTCGCGCTCAAAGTCCCCCGACTTGGAAAGCCTCATCTCCATGTCATCAAAATCAAAAAGGGAGATCATCGCCGTCCTCCTCATCCCGCCCGAGACGGCGGCGCTTCCTACCTGGCACATAATGTCGTGGGCATCTATCGTTCGGAGGAAACTTCCCTGCCGCAAGAGGATTCGGCTCCGGGCAAATTCCAGGGTCTGCCGCAGCGGATCCGGTCCACTGCTCCTGCCCCCCTTCACCCGCAGGATCGCCCCCGCGGGGCGAAGTTGTGAGTAGTCGAACTTTACATCTCCGCCGGCAAGCCAGGTAGACAATCCCCGTCGGATCGCCTCACCCCAACCCTCGGTCGTATCCTCGATCAAATATGTATCGGGTTTCACCCCAAGCTGACGCTTCACCCGGGGCAGATTTTCGACATACTTCCCCTCCACCGAAAACCCCACTCCGCAGCCATTCATCGAAATTATAAGCGCCTCCACAAACGAATCAACACTGTCGACCGGCAGATAAGAACAGTTATAGATCCCAACATTGCTTCTTCGAGCGGCCGCGCCGGCCATCGCCAGCAGTCTCATCGACGGTGCCGCCTTCATTTCCAAAACAGTTTTCCTGATTCGAGAAAAAGTGTCCGCGTCTAGTCTTCCATCAGCCAGTTCGGCCAGGTAATCAACCGCCCGGTCTACCGTCTCCACCCAGGTTTCCCGTCGGCCTAGATCCCAGTTAAATCGGGAGTAATGGTTGAAGAACTGGAACTTTTGGACCGGGTTTCCAAAATACTGATCGCTACTTCCAAAGGCTTCGGATACCTCGGCGGGGATCGGCCGGCTTCCCCGCATCTTGGCATGTTCTGCCCGGTAAAGAATATAGTTTTTTGCCGATGCGAATTCTCCGGCCGCCTGTAGTACCAACTCAACTGTGTCCTGTACCTGCTCCACCGTGGGCGCGGCGTACTTGGCTCCGATAATATTTACTACCCTCTTAGAAAGCTCGGAAATTGAGGTCGCCGACTCTCTCCCCAGATCCTCAAAACAAAGTCTGATCGCGTTTTCGATCTTCTCAATCTCAAACGCGACCGTCCTGCCGTCACGCTTGATGATAGTTTTGGGAATCTCGACTCTGATCTCTCCGTCCGTCAGGGCAGCGTTCTTCCCTCTCTTCTTGCTATTACTAGCAAACACCGTCTTCTGTTTGGGCATGGTTAATTAGCTAGACTAGTAATTAATTTGGCAAAATCAGCCGCACTGGCAAACTCCAAATAGACTGAGGCAAACCGTAGGTAAGCCACGTCATCTAATTTTTTCAAACGGGAAAGAATCATTTTGCCAATGTCACAGCTGGGGACATTGGTTGTCATGCGATTCAAAAGTTTCAGCTCCAAATCATCCACCAGATCAGTCATCTGTTCCTCAGTCACCGGTCTCTTCCAACAAGCCTTTTTTATTCCCTTGACTATTTTCTCCCGGTCAAAGTCCTCAATCCCACCGCTCTTCTTGACAACTTTCAAGTCTAGGTTGACCACCTTCTCGTAAGTGGTAAAACGTTTAGTGCATTTCTTACACTCCCGTCGCCGCCTCATCCCTTCTCCAAGCGGCAACACCCGGCTCTCGAGAACGGCTGTATCTTTATTCTCACAATATGGGCAATTCATTTCTTGACGCTGTATCTAGTATTAATACATCAATATAGACACTACCCGCAGTACATCAACTATCAATCTCTATATCACATCAAAACACCGAAGCTAATCACCGCAAAAACTGCTCCGATAGCCTATGAGAGCACAATGACCAGGTAAATGAAGTGAGCAAGGATAGCAGAAAGAACATTATTTGATCTCAACCGTAAAAAGCCATTGATCAGAGCCACAAAAAAGGCCAGCAAAAAGGCGCCGGCCAAGGCCACAACCGGCAGGTGGAAAACAAACAAATTAATCGGCAGGTGAATCAGGGCAAAACCAAGAGCAGTAAGACCCAAAGAGACATTTTCTTTTTTGGTCTCGGCGACCAATAAGCCCAAGATAAAACCCGAGAAAACCAGCTCTTCAACCACCGCCGTCGCCAGAGCCACACCGGTAGTATTGATCGAAAAAACAAAACCCGCCCCCGTAAATGATCTCAGGATCACGAAATAGACAAGACCCCCGGCAAGTCCCCACAAAATTGCGGGTAATAAGCCGCCGTCGAAAAAATCGAGCTTCTTTGGGAAAGAAAACCGCCACCAAATCAAAGGGGTCAACCAAATCACCGGCTTGAACCAAAGCTCGTCCACCACTTCGGGCAAGCGGGCAAAGAATCGGAAACTCCCCCACACCAACAAGATATAAACAAAGTAAAACAGCAACCGTTTGAGGTTTTTCGTCATTGGTAAAGCCATCGTACCATAACAAGTATAATTAGCACTTATGCCAAACAAAAAAAGAAAGACCGATCTGACTGCGATCCATAAGGCCTTTCTCAAATCAACCCAGTCAAAAAAGACCCGGACCAAAATTGCCCTTAGTGCTCTCGCTGCCCTAATGCTCTTCTCGGTCCTCTACTTGGGCCTGCTCTTCAAAGATATCCCCAACCCCAGCAAGCTCACCAAGAACCCTGCCCCCATCAGCACCCAGCTTCTCGATCGAAACGGAAAACTCCTATACGAAGTCTATAGCACCCAAAACCGGAACCCGATCAAAATCGCCGACGTTCCTCTTTCGGTGAAACAAGCTACCATTAGCATCGAAGACAAAAACTTTTACAAACACCGCGGCCTCGATTTTGTTGGCATCCTCCGCGCCGCCTTTAATACCCTCTCCGGCAAGCGCCTTGAGGGAGGCTCGACCATCACCCAACAGCTCGTCAAAAATGCCCTACTGGCTGATACCAAACGGACCATCACCAGGAAGATTCGCGAGGCGGTCCTCTCCCTGATGACCGAAGTAGTCTACACCAAAGACCAAATTCTCGAAATGTATTTGAACCAAGCCCCCTACGGCGGCACCACTTACGGCATCGAAACTGCCGCTCAAATATATTTCGGAAAAAATGCCAAAGCTCTGACCGTCGCCGAAGCGGCGCTTCTGGCCGGTTTACCTCAAGCCCCCACCAAGTACAGCCCCTTCGGCGCCAACCCCGATCTTGCCATCAACCGCCAGCATCAGGTCATCCGTCGTATGGTCGAAGATGGCTACCTTTCCCAAAAAGAAGCCGATGGGGCGGGCAATCAAAAGCTCATCTTCTCCACCAAAAAGTCAACCATCAAAGCCCCCCATTTTTCCCTGATGGTCCGGGACCAGCTGGTCGATAAATATGGCGAAGATCTCGTCAATCTAGGAGGGCTCCGCGTCACCACCACTCTGGACCTTTCTCTACAGGAATATACCCAGGCCACCCTGGCCGCCGAAGTCAGGAAAGTCAACCGTCTCAAAATCAGTAACGGCGCCGCCCTGATCACAAAACCGGCCACCGGCGAAATCCTGGCCATGGTCGGCTCCGTCGATTACTTCTCGACAGACGTTGACGGCAATGTCAATGTCACCACCAGACCTCGCCAACCCGGTTCCTCCATCAAACCGATCAATTACGCCGTTGGTCTGCTGAATGGTTGGACCGCCGGCACCATGTTCTTAGACTTGCCGACCTGCTTCAACGTCATTAACCAAAAATTGTATTGTCCCAAAAACTATGACAACACTTTCCGTGGTGGGGTCCAAATGCGCTTCGCCCTGGGTAACTCTCTCAATATTCCCGCCGTAAAAATGCTGGCATTAAACGATCTTGACTCCTTTATCGCCACCGCTTCAACGATGGGCATCACCACCTTTACCGACCAGAGTCGTTACGGTCTCTCCCTCACTCTCGGGGGCGGGGAGGTGTTCATGACAGATATGGCCGTTGCCTTCGGCACCTTCGCCAACTCCGGAGTCACCGTCCCCCTCAATCCCATTCTCAAAGTCGAAACCTTCGACGGCAAAATACTCGAGGAAAACCACCCCACCGATACTGCCGATTACGTTGGCAGCCTCCACGAAAACTGGGCCACCTTCTGGAACCGAACCCATCCCTTCGTTGCCGAAACCGGCTCTCAAAAAGTCCGGGTCACTCTTCCGGAAGAAGTCGCCTTCATCATCAGTCACATCCTCCTCGACAACAACGCCCGCATCGGTGCTTTCGGACCAAGTAGTCAGCTGGTGATTCCCGGGAAAACAGTCAGCGTCAAAACCGGAACCACCAATGACCTGCGGGACAACTGGACCATCGGCTACAACCCCGATTATCTGGTTGCCACTTGGGTCGGCAACAACGACAACTCAGCCATGAGTTATGTTGCCTCCGGGGTGACCGGCGCCTCAACCATCTGGAACAAAGTCATGAAGCATGTCCTTTCCGACCAAAAGGATCACTTCCCCCAAAAGCCCGACGGGGTGGTCAATCGCGACGTCTGCACCATTACCGGGCTTATCCCAACCCAGGAAAATCCCTGCGAAACCAGAAGCGAACTTTTTATCAAAGATCAGTTTCCTCCCCTTAACGTTCCGACTCAAAAGCAGATCTGGGTTCGCCGCTCTGATAAATATCCCCTTCTTCCGGGCGATACCACCATTGATCTGGATCTGGAACAACACCTGGTTCTCTCCGATCCTTTTTCCAAAGATTTTTGTATCGACTGCGTCTATCCCATCGACGACAAGGGCCAGATTGGCTGGCCGACGACCAATATCAACTACAATACCTGGCAGCAAAATCACATCAATCCAAAAACATACCTCAACTGATCAATGAGTAAAAAAATTATTTTTCTATTTTTTATTTTGGGGCTTATTTATCTTTCATTGTCACTTTACCGAATCTGGCAGATCAATCTACCCCTCGTCTCTCCAATCGACTTGGTAGAGTCACTCCCTCAGTTGGCTCCGATTTTCAAAAAACCTGGGGCAAAAGTTGTCTTCGGTTTTCTGCCCTACTGGAACATGAAAGACTCCGACAAACTTTATGTCAAATCCCTAACCCATCTGGCCTACTTCGGCATCGATCTAAATGAAGACGGCAGTATCAAAAAATATGATAAGCCCGGCGAAAAGGAACCCGGCTGGAACAAACTGAATAGTACCGCCTTTGCCGTTCTCTCCCGCCAAATAAAGCTCCTCGGCAAAAAACTTATTCTGGTCGTTCGGGTCATGGAAAATGACCAGATCGAAAACCTTCTTGGTCACCCAGACTCCCGCCAAAAGGCAATCGAGTCAATCCTACAGACAGTCGCTGATAAACAATTTGACGGTGTCAACGTTGACTTCGAGTACATGGGCTATCCCGACGAATCAACCCGCGCTCTCTTTTCCCAATTTGTCTCCGATCTTTCTGTCAAATGTAAAATGGAGGCTGCCAGACCTGCCCGCAATGCTACGCATAGCGTTGCAGGCGGGTGCGAAATGTCCCTTGACGTCTTTGCCGACTCTGCCAGCAAGAACCGTCTCTACGACCTAAAAGCTCTCGCCAAATCGGCCGACGTCATCATCGTTATGGCCTATGATTTTTTCCGCCCCAGTAGCAGCCAGTCGGGTCCGGTGGCCCCATTAAGAGGCAAGTGCATCAATTCTAACTCCTGTCTTGACTATGACATCGTCACCAGCATTAGCGACGTTAGCAAACTTGTCCCTGCTTACAAACTACTTCTAGGTGTTCCTTTTTATGGTTACGAGTGGCAGACGGTGGACCGGGAATTCCTGGCCCGAACTTATCCCAAGACCGGGGGTCTGGCTACTTACAAGCGAGTCCGCGATCTTCTCTCTGACGCAACCATTAGCTCTCTATCCGCCACCTGGTCGGCCGCCACCTTCACTCCTTACCTCTCTTACTTCGAAGACGGCAACATCTACCAGATTCACTATGACGACGAAAATTCATTGAGGTTGAAAATCGAGTTTGTCCACCAAGCCAAGCTAGCCGGTATCGCCATTTGGGCCTTGGGCTATGAACTTCCTTATGACAACCTCTGGCAAACTATAGCGAAAGACCTCTAGTCTTGCTAAAATTAGCCTCATCGGCAGAACCAAGTCAAAAAAAACCGGTCTCAACTTTCTTTCTTTCATCGGCAAACCTTTTTTTCGACTGTTTCTGATTTTATTTACTCTTTTCGCTTTTCTCATTCTTTTGTTTCTTCGCTTAGCTAAAGGCATTTCCTCACAATCAAAAACAGTTCTCTTGTTAATTCTTATCTTCGGCTGGTCGTATTACTTCTACGTCCAAATCTTCGTCGGCCTGCCTTCCCCCCGCAATCTCACCACCCGGTCCCAGAAACTCACCACCCAAATCCTGGACCGGAACGGCCAGCTGCTTTTCAAAATCTACCAGGATGAAAACCGTACTCCCGTCAGTCTTTCTTCCCTCTCTCCCTACGTCAAAGAGGCTTTTCTTGCCATCGAAGACAATGGTTTCTATCAACATTCCGGTTTTTCCGCCACCTCCGTCGTTCGTGCCGTCTACCATAACCTGAGCAGACAAAAGTCAGAGGGCGGCTCCACCATTACTCAACAACTGGTCAAAAACGCTCTCCTCACTAACGAAAAAACCTGGCAACGGAAGGTCAAGGAACTCCTTCTCGCCATCGCCGTCGAAAGCATCTACGACAAAGATCAAATTCTGCAAATGTATCTCAACGAAGTTGGTTTCGGCGGCCCGGCCTATGGAATTCAGGAGGCCGCCCGTCAATACTTTGGTATCGACGCCAGTGATCTATCCCTCCCCCAAGCCGCCTTCTTGGCCGGCCTACCCAAAGCACCCAGCAAGTACTCGCCCTATCTTTCCCCAGCCCTCGCTCTCTCCCGGCAGAACCTCGTCTTGAATCTAATGCTCAAGGCAGGTTATCTCAACCGGGAACAATTCGAGCAGGCGATCGGCACCAAGCTCAAGTTCGCCTCTCCCAAGATCGAGATCAACGCCCCCCACTTCGTCATGTACGTCCGAGATCTATTAGTTGACCAGTTCGGCGAAGAGTTGGTCAGCCACGGCGGGCTAAAGGTCACCACTTCCCTCGACCTGGACCTTCAAAAAAATGCAGAGGCGGTACTCGATCTTGAGCTGGACAAACTTTCGGAGTTGAATGTCAGCAACGGTGCGGCCCTTATCACCGCGCCAGGAAGCGGGGAGATTCTTGCTATGGTTGGCTCCAGAAACTACTTTGATATCAAAAACGACGGTCAGGTCAATCTAACCACTTCACTCCGCCAACCGGGATCTTCGATCAAAGTCGTCAATTACGCCTTGGCCTTTGAAAACGGGGCGACACCGAACTCTCTGATAAAGGATGAGCCCATTAGTTTCAACCTAGCAGGTTCCGGCACCTGGACACCCAAAAACTACGACGGCCGCTTTCATGGCACCCTCACTCTCCGCCAAGCCCTCGCCAACTCTTACAACATTCCCGCTGTATTGCTACTTGCTAGAAACGGCGTCGCCAATATGATCGCTCTCGGTCAACAGATGGGTATTGGCAGTTGGAACGAACCCAGCCGTTATGGTCTATCCCTTACTCTCGGTGGCGCCGAAGTCAAAATGACGGATATGGCCGTCGTCTACGGCACCCTCGCCAACAACGGCATTAGCGTCCCCCTAAACCCAATCATGAGGATCGAAGACCAAAACGGGAACCGGCTCTCTTTTGATCCCTGTCTTAATCATCTACCGTGCCAGAAGCAAGCCGTTTTAAAGCCGGAAACCGCCTTCTACCTTTCTGATATTCTTTCGGACAACCAAGCCAGATCGTCTGCTTTCGGCTACCGTTCTGTTCTGAATCTGGAACCACTCAAGACCGCTGTCAAAACCGGCACCAGCAATGATCTCCGCGACAACTGGACTTTCGGATACACTCCGGATTATGTAGTCGCTACCTGGGTCGGAAATAATGACAACTCGCCCATGGGCCGTATTGCCTCCGGTATTACCGGAGCCTCTCCCATCTGGTCAAAGATCATGATCGATCTTCTCGGTCGGACCAAGGAAAATACCCCTTTCGCCGTCCCGAATAATCTGGTCAAAGTCCCCGTTTGCGTCTACACGGGAACCCTAACCTGCTCCGGCTGTCCCACCCGTTATGAGTACTTCATCAGGGGTCGGGAACCGAAGATGGCCTGCAATAGCGAGGAAGTCAAGAAAATAATCGAAGAGAGAGCTAAAATTACCCCGACGAGCACAAGCACCAATCAGATTCTCGACGGCGCTTCATCATTCAGAAGGAACTAATATCATGAGATCACAAAAAGATACTTGGGATGATCACCCCAACAACCCATTGATCAAACCCCCCTTTCCGGAATGGCTGATCGCCGACCCCACCGTCCTTCCTGCCGTCGACTCTCCTGATGGCAAGTGGCACCTCTTCGCCCACGGACTCTTGGGGATCTATCATTACTGTTCTTACGACGGTATCCATTGGCAGAAAGCTGGAGGCATTATTTCTTTTCTGGCTCTGCGCCCTTTTATTTTTCGCGAAAAGGACAGATACTACCTCTTCTATGAAAAAGTTAACGCTCCTTTTGGCCTCCCCTACTACAATTCCCACCTGGAACTAATCCATTCTCGCGACCTCGTACACTGGAGCCAACCGAAAACCATCCTCAAACCAAGGTATTCTTGGCATAAAACCAAGAACAAGATCGGCAATCTCGGCAATCCGTCCTTGGTAAAAACCAACGGCTTCTACCGACTCTACTACAGCTCTGGTCTGATTTCGTTTTCCGATACCTTCTTTTGCGAGCCCGGATACCAAGGCGTCGCCACCACCAAAAAAATTACCGGTCCGTACCGCCCGGCCAAGAAGCCGATCATCAAAAAATATTCACCCAAAACATTGAAAAGCACCACCAGAGTCACGAACACCAGCGGGGGTTTTCTCGGCCTCCAAACCCTCTTCCGCACGAATTTACTCTCACGCGAAAGTTCATCGGCCCTCCACCTCACTTTTTCAAATGATGGCCTAACATGGGTCACCGCGAAGGAGCCGGTCATCACGCCAAACGTGTCTTGGAAAAAAACCCACGTTTACGTCGGCAGTTTTGTCAAAAATGAAAGCGGCCAAAAACGCATCTACTATAATGCAAGGGGGAGTCGCGGCTTTTTTGGCCGGGAAATGATCGGCTTGGCGACCTCAAAATAAATGAAATTCTCAATTCTTATCCCCACTCTCAATGAAGAAAAATATATTGGCGGGCTTCTTGATTCTCTGCGGGAACAGGCGTTTCGGGACTTCGAAATCATTGTCATCGATGCTCATTCTGACGATCAAACCGTAAAGGTTGCCAATGAATACAAAAAATACTTAAACATCAGGATCATTAATTCGAAAATAAGGAATATTGGCTACCAAAGAAATCTTGCTGCCAAATTAGCCGCCACCGACCACCTGATCTTCTTTGACGCCGACGTCGTTCCCGAAAAAAATTTCCTGGCCAAAATTCATCAGGCTCTTTTCGATGATAATTTTGACCTGGCCTCCTCTTGGCTCGAACCAATCAGCCGTTACCTCCTGGACAAACTTGCCTTCTCTCTCTACAACCGCATCTATCTCGAATCCACCAAGCATTTTTCTCCCGGAGGAAGCGGCGCCTTTATGTATGTAGGCAAAAAAGTCTTTCGCTCTCTTCATGGGTTCGACCAAAAAATCAAACTGGGCGAAGATTTTGATCTTATCAAACGCGCCACCCTGAAAAAATTCAGATACCGTCTTTTTCGCAACCCCCGCATACGTTTTTCAGTCAGGAGACTAGACAAAGAGGGTCGATTCCATTTCTTCAAAAAGATTATCCAATCGGGCATCAACTACCATCTTCGCGGACCAGAAAAAAATAATCAGATCAAGTATGAATTCGGCAAGTTTTAAAACTGGTACACCCTGGGAGCGCCCAAGGGATTTTCTTGATTACCTTCCCTGTTTTCCTCAGCTGATTTCTGTCTCGCGGGCCCACCAATAGAGAAGATCAGACTCGCAATTATTGTGGCCAAAAGTAGTAGGACAATCACCCACCTATTCCCCTTCGAGTCCTTCTCTTTTTTTTCTTTCTTTTCTTTCTGAGACTCCCCCCCAGAACGGTTCGTCAGTTTCAATTGTTTTGGTTCGTCTTTATCCATTTATTCGCAAAAAGGCATTAATGCTGCCACACTCTTTTCAAAAACTGCCTTTTCCGAAGGCGAAAGGTCCACTTCCAATACCTTTTCGACGCCATTCTCACCCAAAATACACGGCACCGACAAAGCTACTCCAGAAAATCCCAAGTAGTTGGTCAGGGGTACAGACAAGGGAAACACGGTTTTACTATCCGAAAAAATTGCCTGCATAATTTTCATAACGACCACACCGATTGCGTAGTATGTTGCCCCTTTTGCCTCAATTATTTTGTAGGCTGCATCCCTGGTTTTTTGATAAGCGGCTTCAACTGTCTCCCGACTCATCCCTGGCAATTCCAACAGTTTTTGCGCCCCCACCGTCGTATTCTCATAAACCGGAAGCGAGCTGTCCCCGTGTTCCCCGAGTATGTAGGCATGAATACTGTGGGGGTTAATTTTTAATACCTCTCCCAGATGAAAACGGAAACGGGCCGTATCAAGCAATGTCCCCGAACCGAAGATTCTCCCCTTGGCGTTAGGGATAAGTTGATTTGCCCGGAAAGTCAGGATATCCACCGGATTAGCGACGATCAAAATTACGCTCTCGGGAGCCGCCTGATTAATTTTTGGCAATGCTTCTTCCAGTATCTTCTTATTGGTATTGACCAAATCGAGTCTTGTCTGCCCCGGCTCCTGAGCTACTCCTGCCGTATAGATCACCAGGTGGGACCCCACCAAGTCCTCATACCTATCGGTCGCCGCGATATTCACATACGAAGATAGCAGCGACAAAGCATGTTCCAGGTCCAGCTTTTCTCCTATGGCTTTATCCAAATGCCGGTCAAAAAGGATGATCTCCGTCGGCGTTCCGGATAGCATCATCGCATACGCCGCCGTCATTCCAACTTTGCCGCAGCCTACCACCGCCACCCTAAAAGATCCCGTATTCGCCATGCCTCCAATATACAGTGTCCCGTGTCGCTGTGTCACTGTTTTGTTTAAACTCAGACGCTCCCTAGTCTGGGCAAGGGGTTCAAACGCAAGAATGTTTTTTTCTTTTGTTCGTACTCCTTCGACTCCGGACTCACCACTACATATCTTTCCTGTTCATTTCTCGCTCTATTAAATGTTCCTTCCTTGATTTCTTTCACAATCTGCTTTAGTTTTCTAAGAACAAATTCTCTTTTTATCTCCCCGTGTTCAGCCTGGCTATACGCGGGGGAGCCAACCTCACCCGGACCTTTTGGCAACGGCTTCTCCTGATGTGTCTCCAACATAATTGTCTTATCCCCATAAATCAAACGCAGATCATCCCCCAAATGCTGCCGATCGCTTGCCACTACGCTTCCTGAAGTATCCGCCAGCGAGATCAACCTTGCCCCACCCAGCAGATCACGCATTATCGTCTGGATAGGAAGCAGTGCCTCTTCCACATTGACATCATCAGATCGCTTACCTCTGCCCATTTCCTGGATCCTGGTTACTAGCAATCTCTTTGATTCCGGAATATATTTCGCTGATAGAGACGACGTCTTTCTGATCAGCCAGTTCGCCAATTTCATCCCTCTCTCGCTTGCCCCTCTCATAAGCAGGTTGTCGCTCGTCAGCTTAAACGGTACCGCCAACTCTTCTGCGTCGGCTGGACCTCCGCCTAGATAAACGTCGATACCCAACTTCCCATAAAGCGAGCCGAACTCTACCGCTTCTCTTTCATTTCTGAACACACCCGAATCGTCACCAGTATCCTCTCCGAGTATTTTTTTCGCCACCGCTTCAAAAATAGCCTTATGCAGCATTCCCTCCTTAAAAGCGCCGTTGCTCCAACCAACGCTCGTAAGCAATCCCCTACCCTTTTCACCCAGCTCTTTTTCGACCGTCTGCATCAGCGTCCTTCTCGAAACCATATCTGCCCTCAACGACGACACAAAACCCGCCTCACTTGCTGGGTCGACCGTCAAACAGATGTCGTAGTCCGCCTC
>Ga0209542_10002763_pt1 | contig 38736 bp, 55 predicted proteins | sample RifCSPhighO2_01_FD_184028 | JGI IMG/M metagenome (GOLD analysis project Ga0209542, IMG submission 184028) | Soil microbial communities from Rifle, Colorado - Rifle CSP2_plank highO2_0.1 (SPAdes) (version 2) | ecosystem: Environmental > Terrestrial > Deep subsurface > Rock core/Sediment ... | reverse complement strand
CGCTATAGATCATAAGTAAGTGTTACCAGCGGCGCGGAAACGATTTTCAGATTTTCGTCGCTCGATTAATATTTGATAATACTGCCCTGAGAGTAGCAATTTCTTTGAGGAGCGTCACGGGATTGAGCGTGGCATGCTCGGCGCGAAGTTTCTCTTTTTGCGATCTCGATATTTTCTTGTGAGCAAGCGCACGCGCATACGGCGTCTGTGGCGCGTCGTATACGCGCACGTACCTTGCACCGACACGCTCTCTTTTTACACACCGTCGCACGGCCTGGAAGTGATTGAGATAGAGGTCGAGCTTTTCATATACGGCATTGAGTGCCGCGACGTGTGCCACCGTATCGAACCGTTCATACCCGATCCATTTGCGCACGATATGACCGTTCCTTTCTTCAATGAATGCATTGTCATTTTTCTTGCCGCTTCTGCTGCGCGTCTGCCCGATACGGGCCTTCTCGGTCTCATCAAGGAAGTAGTAGTTGAGAAACTCACTCCCCGAGTCCGAGTGTCGCGAGAGTGTAGTTGAGGGCATCTGCCGCTCTATATACTTGACGCTCTCAAGCGTCACTCGCTCACCCTTGTTCCACTGCGCCCTCCGGTTGCTCCACACAATGGCAGGATCTACGCCATTTACTGTGTATACCATGTCTCCTTTGAGGAGGTCGCCGCAGTGCACCACGGTATCGAATTGTCGGTGTCCGGGCTCTCTGTTTCGCCACGGACCTGCGTACACTTTGACGCGTTTTTTGATGGAGGAAGATGTCGTTGTCGCTTTTCCTTTCGTCCCGTGTTTTTTGACGAGCCCTTTGATGCGGCGCTTCGTCTCACCGAGGCTTATGCGTGCGAGGAGCTTCGTGGCGGTATCATCATGCTTCCATTTTCCAAGCTCTTTGAGTGCGGTGATGTATACCGGTATTTGCGTGTGCAAGTTTTCCGCACAGCACCGAGCTCCCACTTCCCAGACATCGAAAAGCGCCGCAGTCACATCCGCTCCGTACTTCACCGGCCTCCCTCGACGGTCATTCTCGAACTTTTTTGCCCTGAATATTCTCCCGAACTTCCGCACCGCCGACTTGCGATGGAGGTCGGTCGTCTCGCACACCGTGTCCAGCACCTTCGACCTCTCACATTTCGACCCCTTCCAATATTCCTGTCTGTATCTCAAAAACACCTCATATATTGCTTTCATGGTCATGAAAGCGACGGTAACCTACTTATGATCTATCCAGTGTCGTTTGGGTAACCTTATTTATGATCTATATCGCGGACTTGACGCTTGAGAGCCTATTCTGCTAGTATGTGCGAACGCACGCTCCGTGCGTATTCTTTTGCCCGAATTTCTCCGTGCGGCCTAGCAAACCGCGCCCACCACGCCGGCGGGAACGTAGGAAAGGAGGCAGGGAAGTACCGGAGCACCGTCTGCGTATGCAGACATCCAAGCGTTGGCAAAGATTATAAATTATTAGTTAGCTAATTTTAGTACTTAGTATTTTCTACTTCGTACTTACTCATCCATATGGCAGGAGAATTTAATCGAAGCAAGCCGCACATCAACGTCGGCACAATTGGTCACGTCGACCACGGCAAGACGACACTGACCGCGGCCATCCTCAACGTCCTTTCGAAGGCGGGCAACGGCTACACCGCGACCGTGAAGGGAGTCGACGACATCGACAAGGCGCCGGAAGAGAAGGCGCGTGGTATCACAATCTCGCTCTCGCACTCCGAGTACGAGACGCCTGCTCGTCACTACGCACACGTCGACGCGCCGGGTCACGCCGACTACATCAAGAACATGATAACGGGTGCCGCGCAGATGGACGGCGCCATCCTCGTTGTCGCTGCGAGCGACGGCGTCATGCCCCAGACACGCGAGCACATTCTTCTCGCTCGCCAGGTCGGCGTGCCGAAGATAGTCGTATTCCTCAACAAAGTCGACCAGGTGGACGACAAAGACCTCGTAGACCTCGTCGAAGAGGAAGTGCGCGATCTTCTCAACAAGTACGAATTCGACGGAAAGGCAACGCCTATCATCCGGGGGAGCGGTCTCAAGGCTCTTGAGAATCCGGCTCCGGGCAATGAATGGAGCGACAAAGTGATAGAGCTCGTCAAAGCACTCGACGAGTACATCCCCCAGCCTGTACGCGAACTCGACAAGCCTTTCCTCATGCCTATCGAAGACGTCTTCTCTATCGAAGGCCGCGGCACCGTCGTTACGGGCCGTATCGAACGCGGTATCGTGAAGGTGGGCGAGGAGATCGAGATCGTCGGCATCAAAGACACGGCCAAGACGACCGTGACCGGTGTCGAGATGTTCAACAAATCACTCAAGGAAGGACAGGCCGGCGACAACGCAGGCGTGCTTCTTCGCGGAACGAAGAAAGAAGACGTGCATCGCGGACAAGTGCTTTGCGCACCAGGCTCTGTGAAGCCGCACACGGAATTCGAGTCGGAGGTCTACATTCTGACCAAGGAGGAAGGAGGCCGTCACACGCCGTTCTTCTCCGGCTACAAGCCGCAATTCTACATCCGTACTACCGACGTTACCGGCGAGGTGACGCTGAAGGAGGGAGTGGAGATGGTCATGCCGGGCGACACCGTGACTTTCAAGGTGAAGCTCGTCGGCCCTATCGCGCTCGAAGACAAGATGCGTTTCGCCATCCGTGAAGGTGGTAAAACCGTCGGCGCTGGAGTGGTAACGAAAATCGTCGCGTAATTTCACCTCTTGTGAGATTGCAAAAGCCCCGCTTTCGCGGGGCTTTTGCTTTGAGTTTTCCCGTGAGACACTGGAAATATTATGGAAGAAGGTGGAGACGGTTTCCTGGATAGAATGAAAGACGAGCGGAGCGCCGGACTTTTCCTTAAGACCATCGGATTCTCAGGCATTATCATCGCGGGGAAGGGGAAGCCCGTAACTTGTGGTGTCTTAAACGCGGACGATGCGCTTTCTCGCGGTCTTGCCGATGCGCCACAGAACACACTCACGCTTTTTGCCGATACCGAAGGCCGCACGGTATATATGGGGCGGAAGGATGCAGTGGAGAGAATCGTCGCAGATTCAACGCCCATCGAACTTCGATCCGTTGAAGTGATTTTGGACGACAACGAGCGCCAAATTCCCAACAGGAGATACACTCTCCTTTCACTCACCGAACACGGAGGACGGTTCGCCTTCAATATGTGCCCTACGGACTTGTCCGAAAAACCGGCGCCGGCGATGGTCGAATTTCTCCGCAAGCGTCGCCCTCGTTCCACGTTCTGACCAAAATCGTGGCTTAAAATCTAGATTTTCTAGCACCAGAAAACCCGCCGAAAGGCGGGTTTTCTAGTTGTTTTGCAAAGTATGAATATGGCCGTAAAGTTAACTGATGATAAATCGTCTGGCGGCGCTCGTTGGAGTCGGGCTGTTGATAGTAGGATATTTACTGTGGCAGAGTCCGACTGAGAGGGATCGCCAAGAGAAAACTCGTGGACAAGAAATTGTACTGCCTGCCAAGGCGGACTGTAATATCAGAGGCGTTGAATACTTTAACGACTATATTGAAAATCAGGCGACCGTTGAGGGGTGGAGTGGCGAATACCACTTTAGTTCCCAGCTCAACACTTGCCTCGCAAGTATTAGCAACCAGCCCTTCATGTCAGACTTTAGTGATACCCGTGTATTTGACGTGTACGAAAATAAGATAATTTTATACAGCTCTCTTTACAAGAATGAGCCTGTTTCGCAGACCGGACCGAACGGCTTAGAGAACTTATCAAAAGAAAAATTCGACATGCAGAAGAACGCTCTGTTTACCGACTAACCAAAGCGAATTGTCCCGGTACTTATGGAGTTTCTGACAACACAGTTTGGAACCACGGGCCTCGTTGTCGTATTATTGTCTGGTGTTGCATGGGGTGCATCACATTTGGCGGCGGTAAAGCAGTCAGCCAATATGGACTTTTCCTGAAGGTATTTGGGTTCATCTCGTTCATCGCGATCTTTTTTCTATCGGGATGGAAGGCCGGACTCATAGCGATTCCCATAATCGTCGTTGCTTCATTTGTGGGAGCGCTGATTGCCAGACAGCTTCGAGAGTAGTTACTTATAAGGCGATAGAAGCGGAATTATGCTCGGAGAGCTTGACGGATTTGATATAATCCATCTCATGGACGTAACAAAAACTTGCCGAGGCTGTGGAACGGTGTTCACTGTGAGTACGCTGCTGTTTACGGTTTCGACACCTGCCATCCTCTGCGAAAAGTGCAGACATGAGGACACGCCACATATCTCTGAATCTACGAAGACAACGTTTCCAGTCCATTCGACAGTCCAGGCAATTTCAAGTACCGCAACGATTACGACCCAGCCACCTTGGGTTCAGTAGCAAGAATAAAGACGTAAGCAGTCTTTGCTTAGGCCTGCGTGCCAGCAGGGAATTCGGCGGGGAGTTTGTGTTAGGCTTTTACTATGGGCAGAGGCCGGACTCCGGAATCGCGACAAAAGTTTGAACTTCCGAACGTTGCCGGTCTGGAAGTACTCATCGATGAGATCGAAGACGTTGACCTCCCGCTTACGTCCGGAAGGGGTGATACCAAGGTCCACAAGTTGAGACGGCAAATAGAACGGGTGACCGGGAACGAAAAGGACAAGGGGCGGCTCAAGGAGCTTTTTGATGTACGGCTATGCGATGTACTTTTACACATGATAGGCGCCTTGCCCTCGGAGAAAGAACTTTATAAGAGCGGTACGCCGGGAATGTTAATCATGGACCTTAAAAAAGCGGCCCAAGGTGTCCTCCTCGGCGTACCGAACCTTCCTCTTTTTGACGAAGACAATCGCGAGCTTCTCGCGATGTATGTGCGTAAATCGCTGGTGGAGAAACAACTCATCGGTCCTTCGAGAAATCCTGAAAGATGATCGTGAACTCATGCGCGGGGAATTCCCTGGCCGGGCGTCGCTGGAATTCACCCGAAGAGAAATGAGAAGACCGCGAGTGGTACGGCCAAATGGCGAGTAAACCCGACGCATAGATACACGAACCCGTTTTGCAGGCAGGGAATCCGGCGGACCGTAGCTTTCCAGTAATTTTTGTCGTGCATACACAACTCACTTTACTAAGTAAAGTGAGTTTGGTGTGGAGTCGAATGCGTAGCGGGTGGTATTGTGTGACACATGGAACTTGTCTTGCCGTCAGCGGAATACAAGGACTCGTTCATCGAGGCGGTTAAGGAATACAAGAGCGAAGCGGAGACCGAGCCGATCCGTAGCTACCGCAGTTTATCGATTGACGACCTTAAGGCGAATTTCGAGGCGTTCGTCGAGCGAGAGCGGAGTCATGCGGAGGGGAAGAATCAGCAGGAAGGATACGTTCCACAGACAGAATTCTGGCTTGTCGACGGGGGAGAATATATCGGACACGTGAGAATCCGCCAGCGGCTTACAGAGCATCTGCTCCAGATCGGCGGACACATCGGCTACGATATTCGGCCGAGTAAGCGGGGTAAGGGATACGGCAATAAAATCCTTGAACTCGGGCTTCAGAAAGCGAAAGAAATGGGAATTGAGAAGGTGCGAATTACCTGCGACGTCGACAATATCGCCTCACGTAAAATAATTGAAAAGAATGGTGGTGTGCTGGATAGCGAAATCCCGAACTCGGAGACCGGAGTGAACAAGGCGAGATTTTGGATTGAAAATAAATAGACGCGAAACCCGTTTTGCTCGGGCCTGTCGGCAGAGAATTCGGCGGGCGTGAGCAGCTTCTTTAAGCAACCGCAGGGAGGGCAAGTGAGTGCTTGCCGACGATTACTCTGCCAAAGTTCTTTTTGCCGATTTTCTCGCTCGCGCCGATAATCTCGATATTGAGCGTATTTCCTTTCTTGTCCACATCCACAAGGATTTCGGGAGCGATTTCAAGTGTTTTTGCAACCACACCCGCGCGCAATGAAACGTTCAATGCATCAACCTCTCTATCGTATATTATTTCCATACGGTGATTCTAGTCCCGAATGCCGGTTCAGGCAACCCAATGTGTCGTTATCACAATAATCTTGCCGTGGCTCCTCATAATAACAACTTTCAATGAACGCTTGCGGAATTTCTTGTAGAGTTCTTCCCGTCCGCTATAGGTATTCTCAACTCGATCAGGGTTTGCAATTACGGCGACCACGGTTCGTCTCGAGAGTCCGCGCTGCCGTATTTTCAGGAGCGCGTGATCACTGAAAACAATATTCATGTGATGAGAATATCACAGAGAAGGGTTACAATATATGCGTATGCACTGGTGTTTTGCCATGATAAACGGTCGCCTTGCGCACGTCTTTTTCGATGTAGGGAAAGACGGTAAGAAACACATCTTTGCGCATTCGTACATCAAAGCGAGCGAATTACGAACCAGGAGAGAAAAGGAGATGATGAAAAACGACGTCAAAAAGACCCGCTTGTCATATCGCAACAAAAAGTATCGTCGCTTGGACGCGTAGCACGGATAGTATGTCTTGTTTAGAGAATTCGGCGGGAAGTTTCTGGTATGATTTCTGAATGACCATGGAAGAACTTCAGCCGATCCCTCACACGCCGGATATCCGGAAAGTGTCTCCGCGACCGGAGATGCCGGGGATAGTACCCCCAAGGCCAGGCAAACTTCCGGGGGAGGAGCGTCCAGAGATCAATGATGAAGATGACGACGACATCATTATCGTTCCGCCGCCGGCACCATCACCTGAAATTCGGAGAGACCGACTTCCCGGCGCAGACCACGACGACGACGATAAGGATGAAGGGCCGCCGAAACCGACGCGTCATTGAGCTGATATACATTTGAGCCCTGCTCTGTCTGGGGCTTCCCAAACCGTTGACCACTATCCCTCACGGTCGTGAGATTAGTGGTTAGTTGTTCCCAGGCTCGTATTTGTCCAATGACTTCCGCAGGGGTCCGCGTATGGCATACTGAACGACGTGGATGGTGGAGAACATACTGATTCTTTCGACAGGCAAGAAGACGAGGGCAGCGCGAGCTTGTTACTTTCCAAAATAGGCTACTCGGTAGTGGTCGTCGTCACCACGGATTCCCGAGTTATGCCGCGTACGCCTGGTCCCCGTGCGGACGACGCGCTCCTCAAGAGCCTCGCCATCGCTCCGGAAAAGATCCTTTCACTTTGCGCCGATGTAGACAGCCGGACGGTGTATGCGGGGAACGCCGAGGCGGCGCAGCTTCTCCGCGTGGGCGCGGCGCTCGGTCCGGTCGAACTCTTTGCAGAGGATGAGCAAGGAAAGGAAGTCCGATACACGTTGTCGGCGATACGCAATATCGAAGAATTATTTGTCTTCCGCATGCATCCTTCGGGTAAGTCCGAAGATACACGGGAGGTTACCCCAGCAGCGCTGCGTAAAAGGCACGCTCGCACCGCGATCCAACCCCGCTCCGGGCGTTAAGGCGGTAGTATACTTACTGTATGAAAACTCCGCAGTTCACGAATCTCGCAGTGTTCGTCATCTTTTTCGGGATAGCTTTGATCGAAGCGATACAGAAGAGCAATTGGCTCGAGGCTGGTCTCTTCTTAGCGCTGGGAGTGCTTTCCCTCTGGGCCGATTTTTCAAAGAAATAAACGTTGCAATTTTGAGGGGGATGGTGCATACTCTGCGGGTTCTATGACAGCGGAGAAGACGGTAAAGAAGGTGCGGGCTGCACGGACAGTGAAGCCACGCACGCGGACTGTTAAACTTGCTGCTAAACCTGCAGTCGATTCTTCTGTTGCCCCCGCCCCCACTCCTGCCCGTGCGCCAAAAAAGGCTGAAACATCGCACCGTCTCCGCATCAAGGTGCGCGCATACGAACACGGCATCCTCGACAAATCGGTGAAGCAAATAATCGACACCGCGGCCCGCTACAACGCAGAAATCATCGGCCCCGTGCCTCTTCCCATAGACATCAGGAAATATACGGTCAATCGTGCCGCCTTCATCGACAAAGACTCGCGCGAACAATTTGAGATGCGCATCCACAAGCGCATGATAGACATTCTGAACCCCGCACCGAAGGTCATTGAGGCGTTGACCAACATCGACCTTCCTTCGGGCGTTTCGATAGACGTTAAGATGATGTAAACGTCCGCTTGGACTGTCCCACGCAGCCAGAACCCGCCAAAGAGCGGGTTCTGTGGTGCTGGGGCGATGTGATGATTATTGGGAGTTGTAACGCCCAATTAAGGAAACGGATGTGGCCACGGATTCAAAGATGAGGCTGGGGTATATCCGAGACGCCCCGGCGCTTCTCTCAATCGCCGTGCGTCGAGTGTAGCCATGTTCTCCTTCAAGTAGAGTGGGACTAGCTGGGGGACAATAACCCGTACGACATGATATCCAAGGGTGGAAAGAACGTCATTCCTCACCTCGTACGCATAGGGCTCATATCCGGGACCCATCTCTCGCAGCGTTCCAAGAATATGCTCGAGCTGAGCGTTGGCTGATGTGTATGTCTCGGCATCTCCGATAAAATCTTTGGGGGATTGCGAACTGCCGGCTAGGAAGAAAGCAAATCGTTCATACATCATTTTTCCCCTCCAGATATGGAGTCGCTCCGAGCGCTGGATATCGCGCCTTGTGAACGGCTCATAGTTTTTCGGCACGGGAATCGTCTCGCCACGCACGCTGGAGTTGTGTACTGAAAGTGCCTCCAGTGCGCTGCGCAGGACTATTTCTTTGAAATCGAAACCGGTTCCACCACCGATCGAGATTACAGGCCCATCTCCAGCCCGGTCGACAACAACAGACGTTAGCGACGGTACACCCATTTCGGTCGACGTGTTGAGGAAAAAAAGTTCAAGGCGATACCGTTTGGCGTACTCTAATAGAGCGATGATATCCGGATCTCTCGACGAGGCGACATCAACGACTCTCGGTGAAAGCGAATTGAGCCAGTAGACGAGAAAACCATCGCGCTCTATGAGTTCGAGGAGCGCAGAGAGGAGCGCCTCATTACGCGTGAAGTGTCCGGCAGCCCCGCTAGTCGTTTGGTCTGCCAGAATATTTTCCGGTGGATCCAGTCTCCGTGCGTAGTTCCAAAAGACAAGTTGCGCCGGAATATACGCACCCTTTCCTTCAAAAAGTTCGGTGCCCGACACCCACGAAAAAGTCGACTCGCGTGAGCGCTCGAAAAGCGGATTTTGTTTTATCTGCCACGGAAGGAATCTATTAAGGTTGGCCGGGTCGAGAAATATTGCTCCACGCTCATGCAGACGCGCGGGAGTGTCTATCAATAATGAATTTTGCCGGTACTGGGTAAGAAAATGACGCTCAAGCATTTCGCCGACCGCTTTTGACATTGCCTCTTCTATAGATCGCGCGGTCGAGTAACCACTATAAGAAACTTTGTTCCCGTCCGCGTTCTCGGCACGAACGGGAGGATATAGGGCCGCAGAGGCCAATTTTGGAAGGTCATTCCCGAACGTTCGAGGGGCGAAATATGGCGCCCCGATAATGCCACGCTCATGCAGGTAGTCGAGCAGTCGTAGCCAGTTGATAGGGGTCCCCGACTGAGCCACGAGCGTGTTGCTTTGTATGGCATCGATTCGGCTTAGGATATCGAGGAGTTTCCTCGCGACACGTTCTTCTGTCGTCTGGATTTGTCGGAAACGTCCGCACGGTGAGAGCATTTCAGCGCGTGCTCCCAGGCTCATTTCGATTCTGGGCGCGTAATATTCAAAGAGCCCATTTTTTTCTAGGCTTTCGCGGCGCATGACGATAGTATTACACATATGAATCTCGATTTCTCGAAGCTGTTTCATTCCGCTTCAAAAGATTTGAATGGAAAGGATGGCGCACAAATACCTTCGGATCCGGGAAAATGGCCTGATGCATTGAAGGTTGTCTCCTACAAAACTTATCCGCGGTTTCGCACTATACCCCTGCCTGATTCGACCGCGCATGCAGACATGTTTAACGTTATGCGTGCGCGCAGGTCGTATAGGGATTTTGCGGGGGACGCCTCTATAAGTGCGAGTGATCTTTCGGTGCTTTTACGTCACTCGTGCGGGATAACTCAATCAACCGCGGACCACAATCCGCGCCGCGCGCAGCCTTCGGGCGGAGCACGCTATCCAATTGAGGCATATCTGATATTCTTTCGCGATACCGATGCAATAGCTGCAGGCGTATACCACTACAACGCGCGTGAACACGGGCTCGACGTCTTGTGGGAACGCCCATTCAGTTCTGTCGATATCGCAGATCTCTTTGCGTACGCATGGGTATCGAAAGCGGTGGGAGCCATCGTACTTACGGCGGTATTTGAGCGTTCACGAATGAAATATGGAGAACGCGCTTACAGGCTTGCGCTTATAGAAGCGGGACACATAGGGCAAAATGTTTACTTGAGCGCTGAAGCTCTAGGCCTTGGGTGTTGTGGATTGAGCGGAACGTTCGATGCTCAGGTGGAGAAGCTATTGGATGTCGACGGCGTCACGGAATCGGTCGTGTATGCGCTTGCCATCGGACGAAATGGATCCCCGAGCACACTTATCCCCACGAATACATGAGGCAGGTGGTTCTGTTGCTACACTGAACATACTAGTTTGAAAGTATATGCGAGTTATACGTACATTTTCGCGAGTCGGTATCGTCATGTTCCTCGCTGTTTGCGCTCTCGTTCTGTCGTTTCTTGTGGGGAATGCAGGAATAGGAGGGAAGAGCACACTCGGTTTGGGAGTACCCTTTGCTTCGGCGGATGCGCCTCCACCGCCCCCGCCCCCGCCTGATCCAGGGTGCTGTAGCTGCGGCTGCAACTGACACAGCGGCTCGCCTCAAAGACTGGTGAATTACAATTGGGCGCCTGCCTGGAGGACAAACTTTTTGAATTCAGGCGAAAGTGCTGCGAGTCGAACGATCTCACTCGTGAGGGGATTTATGCGCGGATCGTCAAGAGAGACATATTTGATGAAATTAGCGGAAGAGAGACCTCCTTTACCCGTTTGCGATGGATTACCGAAGAAAGAAAGGAGGGACACGATCCGGGCTTTTGCTGTTTCTCCCTCACGCGCAATCAAAGAAGCTGCATAGAAAAAACGGGCGTTCGCGGCCATCGTCTGGTTTTGCACATTGCCGAGATCGCCATCTACGAACGGAAGTGCCAGCTCGTACGCTTCGTTAACGTGGGCGTCCGACAGGGTTTTAAGAACGCGGTTGCTATGATCAAGTGCGAACGCGCGGAAAACATAGAGCTGTGACCACATGGCCGGTGCATTCGACAGCACGGATGCCAACACAGGTTCAGTAGCGATCAGCTTGTCTCCGGCCAACACATTAGCCTGTATGTCAGTGGCCAGATCCTGCATGTTCACCGAGCCTGGGTTGGACGTGTCGTTCAAAGCTGCATACAGAAGACGTGCTTCCTTGTATGCGATCTCATATTTTGACCAAGCGGTCGGATACAACGCATCGGCTTGTTTAAAAATCTCTATATCAGCCATAAAGTAGTTCCCGTTCGCTTTTTTCAGGTAATCGCTGTACGGGGGGGTGTTGTATATATATTTTTCCAAGATCTCCGGATTATCCTCAACGAGGTCTGTAATGAATCCGAGTTCGTTGAGAGCGAGCGCAACCCCGGCAGGCGTATTTCCTTTTTCGTTGCGTATCTGGATCTTGTATGCCTCAGCAGCTCCACCGATATCGCCATTGCCATAGAGGCTGTACGCAAGCATCGTCATAGAGGCAGCGTATGCTGCGGGAGTTGGCGCGGTCTCAGCTAATTTCTGAAAAGACGTAACGGCCTGCTCGTAATTGCCGGCTGTCAGTTGATCATTAGCGGCTTTATATTCAGCAGACGACCGGTAATTTACTGTTGAAGGAGTATATGAGGATGGTTCTTGTGGGGGAGGGGTGACGGGAAAATAATAGTAGGCAAAACCTCCAACAACGAGTAAGAGTATTACAGAGTAAGCGAGCAGCGTTCTCGGAGCCATGCTACTCAGTCTAAGACACATATGGAATAGAACCAAGGTCACTGTCCACATCTAGTCGCGCATGCCCTGCCGTGGCGGAGCAGAATCATAACGTTAAGTCAATCACATGAATGGAGATGGTGATGAAGTATAATTTCAATATGCAGAAACGGCGAAAGATCATTTCTTGGGCGATTGTCCTGATGGGTCCGATCATTTTGTTGGCTGTGAAAGGGGATATGCCGCGGCTTCTGGAGATGGTACATGTTAGATATGAGGATATTTCATTTGCCCTTCTTCCAAGCGCGGACAAAGCTTTTGCCTTTGGTGAAGCACATTTTGATGCTGAAACTCCGGCTACCTACGACATTGATCGCGCGGAGCACTTTTTTGTCGAAGCGGTATCCCTGGACCCGAAATTGCCATATCTTTACCACGAGCTCGCACGCATATCATTCTTGCGTGGCAATAATGCGCGGGCTCTTGCCCTTATCAATCTGCAGATAGCCGCTCAAGGCGACAATACACCGAATTCATACTATGTTCGCGGACTTATTGAAGGGTACATGGGGAATTATGCCGATTCGTCACGGGATTATGAGCGCTTTCTGCAATTCGATCCAAACAATTGGGCGGCGATCAATGATTACAGTTGGGTACTCCTGAAATCGAACCGTCCGCAAGACGCTGCGGATGCTCTTGCTCGCGGCCTCTCGCTTTTTCCCGACAATCCATGGCTGTTGAATTCTTACGCTACAGCTCTCTATGAGTTGGGACAGTTTCGCGGGGCTTTGGAGGCGGCGGCACACGCAAGGAATGCGGCATTGCATATCAGTCGAGCCGATTGGCTCCACGCATATCCGGGGAATGATCCACATATCGCAGAGGAAGGGATTTCCACACTCCAGAAATCTACCGAGGACAATATACACACGATAGAGCTCGCGCTCGTATCCGGCAAGGTACAATGAAAGCAATGAACGCCGGTAGTCAGTTCTCGATGAAGTTGCGCGGATTGCTCCGTAAAGAATTTATTTTGCAGGCATCGGTTCTTCTCCTTCTGCTATTGCTGACGGCAGGAGTTTCGTCAGTGTCTCGCTCTCCATTCACTTCCGCCGAAGTGAAATTTACAGATCCATCAGTTCACGGTCTGGCCATTGTGCCAGCCTCATGCCCCTCGGACCCGCACTATCAGGGTGAATGCAATACCACAAATCCGGTTCCTCTTTCATGCAGTCTTTCCAGCTCTTCATGGATAGTGACGCAGGGCCAAAGCGCGCAACTCAGTTGGATAGGACCAGAGGGACAGGGTAGCCTCGGACTTCCGGTCACTTACGTATCCGGTAACATCACAGGCATCGGTTCGGTTCCGCAGCGAGGTACTGCCACGATTACGCCGCAACGGACGACGACCTATGTATTCCACGGGATCGAGTCGTGGGCGGGCGTTTTCAGAAGCTCTTTCGAATGCGATGCGACTGTAACCGTATTAGCGAACTGCCCGGCAGGGCAGATCCGCGGAATAGACGGCAGGTGTCGGGCCGCGTGTTTAGCCGGAACGTCGCTTGGGGCGGACGGAGTGTGTCATCCGGGGACTTGTCCTGCCGGACAGATCTTCGGGAATGATGGCCTGTGTCATTCTTCAACATGTCCAGAAGGCCAATCACTTGGAGCGGACGCGAGGTGTCACGCGGTTGCATGCCCAGGCCCATTCTTCTATTGCGGTACCGGGGCTGCGGCATCTAATCTTTACCAACAAACATACGTCGCTCCTCCTGCATGCGCTGCGATGAACACTTTATTTGCAACGTGTCTGTATGGATGCTCGAGAAATGCATGTAACCCGGCTCCAACAAATCCGGACGGGACAATTACGGTTCAACCACAACTTGTACGGTCAGGAGACACCGTGCAAGTTACATGGACCTCGGTCGACACTTTGTCTTGTACGGTGCGCGGTTCCAACGGAGACGGTACTGGCAGGAATGCGACTGGCACTTGGGACGCGCTTCGCGATGTAAAGATGTCGAGTCCGATAACGAGTCAGACAACCTACACACTTGATTGTGTCCCACGTGGCGCTCGTCCTGCGCACATTATACGAACAGCTATCGTCACGGTCATTCCAACGTTTAAGGAGCTCTAGCGTTGTTCGTGCACTTTACTTCCTGTCACCCAGGATAGGGTTGCAGTATCAACAGCTGATAATAGGCGCTCGTTGACGGTGCTATATACTATTCGTATGAAGCTATCAGTGCGTTCTACCTGGGCGGTTGCGCTTCTTGTGCTTGCGCTCGCTCTCCCGGTCGTCATGCATGCGCAAACGCAAGACGACCTTCGTGCGACGGTCCGCGCAGCGATACTGACTGACCCGCGCACGGCGGCATTGTCCGAAACGGATATTGAAGTAATGGTCGCCGCCCTCACCGAGGAAGCCGCGGCGCAGGGCATTACCTCCGAAGACATCACATGGCGTCCGCAGGAAGAGGGGGAGACGGACGCGGCCTGCGGTAATTTGCCGTCCTTTTTCTGCACACTGAACCAGGCATTCGGATTCGACGGTTCCGACACAGCGATCCCTATCGGCCTCGCTGTTTCTTCAGCACTCCTCCTTTTCCTCATCGGCTCCATACTTCTGCATCAACACGGCCGTCATCCAATTGCAGGACAGATCTCAACTCCAGCCTTGCATTAAGTGCGGGCATAGGTATACTCCTTTTCACGCCACGTCCAGCCCCAATTTTGGGGTTTACTCCAAAAAAGCAAAATTGGAGCTGGACCAATAGCATCTCGCGCCTGCGAATGCTTCGGCGCGATTTTTCGTAGAAAACAAGGGAGCGCAGTGTAGCGAAGCGACCATTGTTTTCACGACCCTGTTAAATCGCCGCTTTGCGGCGCCTCGCGAAGCGAGGATTTAACAGGGTGTAAGTTTTCCTAGCTCGCTACGCTCACAATGAAAACTAACAAATTTATGCTCGGGACCAAGGGTCGAATGACCCAGATTTTTGATGAAGACGGCAGTGCGCATGCTGCGACTGTCGTTATGGCCGGGCCTCTCACCGTGACGCAAGTCAAAGAAAGTGAAAAAGACGGCTACTCGGCGGCGCAGGTAGGCTTTGACGCGATGAAAGAATCGCGCGTCAAAAAACCGCAAGCCGGCAAGCCCTTCAGGCACCTTCGAGAGTTCGATCCCGGAGAGGGAAAGGCCGAGCTCGGTGGGACTATCGATATTTCCATATTTGTACCAGGCGACGTGGTCGCAGTTTCCGCAGTCTCAAAAGGAAAAGGATTTCAGGGAGTTGTGAAGCGACACGGATTCCACGGAGGTCCGCGCAGCCACGGCCAGAAGAACAAAGAGCGCGCGCCGGGTTCTATCGGAGGCGGTGGTCGCGCGGGCGGCCGCGTCGTCAAGGGTATGCGCATGGCAGGTCGCATGGGAGGCGACCGTATTACGGTCAGGAATCTCAAGATTCTGCAGGTCGACCCTTCGACCAATACACTCGTCATTTCAGGCGCGATACCGGGTCGCCCCGGCACGCTCGTCGAGATACGTGGCTAATAGTATGGAAGCTACTGTCTACAATGCACAAGGAAAGAAAAGCGGCTCGGTCGCATTGCCCGAGAGCGTATTCGGCGTGAAGTGGAACGATGCGCTGATACACCAGGTCGTCGTCTCGATGCAATCGAATGCAAGGCCCTACGTTGCACACACAAAAACACGCGGCGAAGTGCGTGGCGGAGGCCGAAAACCATGGCAGCAAAAGGGCACAGGCCGCGCTCGTCACGGCTCCATCCGCTCACCGATCTGGAGAGGCGGTGGCGTGACGCACGGGCCTAGGAACGAGAAGAACTACATGCGCACGATCCCCAGAAACATGCGCGCGAAGGCGCTTTTCATGGCGCTTTCCCGCAAATTCAAGGATGGCGAGGTGGTCTTTGTCGATTCGTTCGGCATAACGGCGCCGAAGACAGTGCTCGCGAAGAAGAGCCTGGACGCACTTGCCGCAATTTCCGGCCTGGAGAAGATCACGAGTAAACGACGGAACGCGGCGCTTATCGCGCTTTCCGACGGTACCGAGGCGACCAAAAAGAGTTTCCGCAATATAGGTAACGTCGCGTGTGTTCCGGTGCGCGACCTGAATCCGGTCTCCGTGCTCGGGAGCTCGTTCATCATCATTGAAAATCCCGACGCAGGGATCGCAATATTGGAGAACCGTGCCTCAAAGAAAAAGGCGGAGGCTGTCACCAAACAAAAATAATATGGCACTATTCGGACGAAATAAAAAGACAGAACCTGCAGGAACGACCGACGCCGTTCAGCCGGGCGGGAAGAAAAAAGAAGTCAAAGCAAAGGAGCCGAAACTCTCGAAGGTCGCGACAGGAGGATCTGTGAGCGGGCATCTTTCCGAGATCCTTCGCGCTCCGCGCATAACGGAGAAGGCCTCGTCCAGTATGAGCGTCGGCGTGTATACGTTCGATGTTGCCGACCGCGCGACCAAGCGTGATATCACGAAGGCGATCTTTGAGATATACCATGTGCGACCGCGCATGGTCCATGTCGTGAACATCCACAGAAAAGTACGCCGCAACGCGCGGACCGGGCAGTACGGCATGTCGCGCGGTGGAAAGAAGGCGTACGTCTACCTTAAAAAGGGCGAAACGATAACACTCACATAGTTCGATTTACTCACTACAAGTAACAATATGAGCATTAAATCCTACAAACCAGTGACCTCGGGACAGCGCGGCATGAGCCGTGTCCACTATCGCAAATTGCTCTCCGGGCACAGGCCGCACAAGGCCCTCATGCATGGGAAAGCAAAGACCGGAGGCAGGAATGCGTTCGGCCGTATCACGACGCGCCATAAGGGAGGTGGGCATAAAAAGAGTTACCGGGTCATCGATTTCGTCTTCAACAAAAAGAACGTTCCGGCGCGCATAGCCACCATTGAATACGATCCTTTCCGCAGTGCGTTCATCGGGCTCGCGGTCTATGCCGACGGCGAGAAGCGCTACGTCGTCCTCCCGCAGCGCGTGCAAGTCGGCGACACGTTCTTAGTCTCGGAGAACGCGCCGGTAAAGCTTGGGAACCGACTTGTGCTCTCGAACATGCCAGTCGGCACTTTTGTCTACAACATCGAATTGAAACCCGGTAGAGGCGGGGCACTCGCACGTTCGGCTGGCAACTTCGCGGAAGTCGTTGCGCAGGACGCAGGGTACACGCACCTACGCCTGCCATCCACAGAAGTGCGCAAGATAATAGGTACAGCATGGGCGTCGGTAGGTGAGGTTTCCAACGAAATGTATCGTCTGCAGGTATTTGGCAAAGCCGGACGAAGTAGGTGGAAGGGAATTCGCCCTACAGTTCGTGGTAGCGCGATGAATCCAGTCGATCACCCGCACGGTGGTGGCGAGGGTCGCGCAGGGCGAGGTCATCGCATTCAACGCACGATGTGGGGCAAGCCGGCGGGCAAAGGCCAGAAGACGCGCCGCCCGAAAAAGTATTCGAATGTCTTTATCGTTTCGCGCCGAAAGGTTGGAAAACGCGCTTAAATCCTGTATAGTTCCGTACCTATGACTCGTTCGCTAAAAAAAGGCCCATACGTGGACGCGAAACTTTTGAAGAAAGTTGGCGCCAGAAAACCCTCCGCGGGGGGCATAAAGACGTGGGCGCGTGCGAGTCAGATCTCACCCGAATTCGTCGGCTACACCTTCCTCGTGCACACAGGAAAGAACTTCGACGAGGTTTTTGTGACAGAAGATATGGTCGGGCATCGCCTCGGCGAATTCGCGCCGACGACCAAGTTCATCAAGCACGGCGGCCGCATGCAGAAAGAGGCCGAAATGGCGGCGAAGGCGGCGGAGATCGCCTCGGCGCAGGCTGCGAAGGGGGCGGCAGAAGCGGCGAAGCCGGGCGCAGGCGCGCAAAAATAATTATGCCCGGTAGGACAATTTCGAATCACTACGTTATGAACACATCAACAGCAAACATCGAAATAGTAGCCAACAAAAGCGCTTTTCACTGTGGTCAGGTGAAGCTCCGCAAGAATAATTCGAAATTGTACTAACCGGGTATGAAAGCACTTTTGACAAATTATCACCAGTCTCCGCGCAAGGTCAGGCTCGTCGCCGATCTTATTCGCGGAAAATCGGTGGGTGCGGCGCGAATGGCACTCCAGTTCCTTCCGAAAAAGTCTTCGCCCGCTATAGGGAAGCTGTTGGATTCGGCCGTTGCAAACGCACGCGGTCGTGGAATTTCAGCAGAAAATCTATACGTGAGCAAAATAACAGTGGACAAGGGTGCGGTGTTACGCAGGTCCCGACCGTTCGCGAGAGGACGCGCTGGCGCTATCAGGAAAACAATGAGCATCGTCGTGCTTGAACTCGCGAGCGGCCCCGGCAAATCTTCGAAGAAAATAAAAAGATCATCGAAGCTAGAGGCTACAAGCTAGTTGCTACAAGCTACTTATGACACACACTGTACATCCATACGCACATCGGCTCGGCATCATCCGCGACTGGAAAAGTCGTTGGTTCGCGAAGACACCGGCGCAATACCGGCAGTTCGTCTGTATAGATTCCGCTATACGTCGCTTTCTGAAAAAGCGCTTGCGCGGCCACTATGTCACCTCGGTCGAGATCGAGCGCAACGAGAAACACATCCGCGTACTCATCAAAACCTCGCGTCCCGGTCTCGTCATCGGCCGCGGCGGCGAGGGTTCCACGAAACTAACGAAAGAGATCGAGGCGATCGCGCGCAAGGTGCCGGGTGCTTCCAAACTCGCCGTTCGGCTCGATATCGAAGAGGTCCGTTCCCCGGAATCACAATCCCCGGTCGTTGCCTATATGGTAGCCGAGGGGTTGGAAAAGCGCCAAACGTTCCGACGCGTCTTAAAGCAGACCGTAGAGAAAGTAATGGCGAACCGCGACGTGCAGGGCGTGAGGATCGCGATCGCTGGCAGGCTCGGAGGCGCGGAAATGAGCCGCCAGGAAGAGATAAAGAGAGGCCGCGTGCCGCTCCAGACCCTGCGCGCAGACATCGATTTCGCGCGAGAGGAAGCGTATCTTCCCTACGGCGTCATCGGCATAAAGGTCTGGATATACCGCGGTGAGGTCTTTTCGGATAAGAAATCGGATAAGCAATCATAAATCAGCCTATGCTCGCACCAAAAAAAGCAAAATTCCGGAAGTGGCAGAGTGGCCGCAAAAATGTTGCGTCCCTCCAAAAGCCCGAGACGCGCGGCGTCACGGTCGCGTTCGGCAGTTTCGGATTGAAGGCTATGACACAGTCGCGTGTTACCTCGAACCAGCTTGAGGCAGCGCGCCGCGCCCTTTCGCGTGCAGGTGGAAAGAGCGCCAAGGTGTGGACACGCGTTTTTCCTGACCGCCCCTTCACGCAAAAGGCTGCCGAGGTCGGCATGGGAAGCGGCAAAGGAGATGTCGCCGGCTACGTCGTCGAGGTGCGCCCGGGCAGGGTCATCTTTGAGATCGATGGCGCACCCGAGACAACGGCCCGTGAAGCGCTGCGAAAGGCCGGTACCAAGCTTCCTCTCAAAGTGCGCGTTGTGGCACGTGAATAAATATGACTGACATGACAAAACAAAGCACGGAAGACCTGAAGAAGAACATCGCCGAGAAGCGTGCCGCGCTCCGGACGTTCCGTTTTGGCGGGGCAGGCAGTCGCACAAGGAACGTGCGCGAGGGTCGGAATCTGCGAAAAGAAGTCGCCCGGGCCCTCACCGAGATACGGAAGAGGGAAACTGCAACGAATAAAAAAGTATGAATGACCAAACAATAAAATCCGGAAAGACCCTGAAGGGGATCGTCGTCAAGCGGGCGATGAAAGACACGGCGACGGTATCCGTCGAGACGTTCGTCATGCATCCGAAGTACAAGAAATATCTTCGCAAGACGAAGAAATACTTGGTACACGACCCGGAGAACACCGCGGCGGTGGGCGACAAGGTCGTCATCAGAGAGACCCGCCCCATCTCCAAGCGCAAGCACTTCGTCATTGCCGAGCGATTTCCCGCTAACCTAGAGGCGCAAGCCTAGAACCTATTCTCGTATGTTACAAGATCGAACCCTCGTGAAAATAGCTGACAACTCTGGCGGTATCATCGGCCGTGTCTTTAAGATATTGGGAGGTTCGAAGAGGCACTATGCGGGTATTGGCGACGAGGTCGTCATCTCGATACAGACGGCGCAGCCGCGCAAAATGGTCAAGAAAAAGGAAGTGCACCGCGCCGTTGTGGTGCGACAGGCGAAAGCGTTTCGCCGAAAAGACGGCTCATACGTGCGCTTTGATGAGAATGCCGTCGTGCTTGTCGTCGGAAGCGGCAAGGAGCCGAAAGAGCCGAAGGCGAACCGAGTATTCGGACCGATCCCGCGCGAAGTGGTTGAACGCGGATATCAGAAGATCGGTTCGTTGGCACCAGAAATTGTATGAAGCTCAAGAAAGGAGACCCCAGTACCACAAACCCTTCGGGTTTGGCTACGGGGCAAGGCAAAACGTACTAATCAATATGAAATTACGCAAAGGAGACAAAGTGATAGTAATAGCGGGAAAGAGTCGCGGACAAAGCGGCGTCATCGTTCGCGTGCTTCCCGAGGAAAACCTCGTTGTTCTTGATGGAATGAACCTCTCGAAGCGCCACCGCCGCCCTTCCCAGCGCAACCGCAAGGGACAGATAATCGAGCGCGCGATGCCGCTCCATGCATCAAACGTCATGCTCGTCGATCCCAAATCAGGGAAGCCTACGCGAATTCGCATCGTCCGCGGTAAGGACGGGGCGCGCGAGCGCGTTGCCGTCAAAAGCGGGCAGACACTCAAGTAAATATATATGGCCACCGCATCAAAACACTCGAAAACATTCGACGCCCTCAAGGGAGAGTTCGGCTACAAGAGCGTGATGCAGACGCCGAGAGTCGTTAAGATCATCGTATCGACCGGTATTGGCAAGGTGAACAAAGACAAAAAGCGGACCGACCTTATCCTGGACAGGCTTGCGCGCATCACGGGCCAAGCTCCCGCGCCGCGCGCGGCGAAGAAAGCCATCGCCAACTTCAAAAGTCGCGTGGGCGACGTGGTCGGATACCAGGTGACGCTCCGAGGGAACAGAGCCACGGCTTTCTTGGACAAACTCATTCATATCGTGCTTCCGCGTACGAAAGACTTCCGCGGGATATCGCCGAAGGCAATCGATGAGATGGGGAACATCACTATCGGCATCAAGGAGCACATCGTATTTCCAGAGACATCCGATGAAGACTCGAAGGACATTTTCGGTCTCGCGTTGACCATCGTCACGACCGCCAAGGGCAAGAAAGAAGCGGAAGCGTACCTGCGCCACCTCGGCGTCCCGCTCCAAGAAGTCAAATAACCCCAAACGACCGCCGCAAGGCGGTCGTTTGACTTCTCGCTCCGCATCGCGTATATTTTGCGAGCCTCGTAGGGGGCTTTGTTTTTAGGCCTGATCTCAAACAAAAGTTCGAGATATCGCAAGAACAAAGTCACAGAGTAAGTTTCCGTAACCCAACATCCGAAAGGTGGGGTGCAAGAACTTCAAACTCTCCTTTTCAAGGCGTAACCTCATGGCAAAAAAATCAATGATAATAAAGGCGAATCGGAAGCCGAAGTTCTCTTCGCGTACGGTTCGGCGCTGTTTCAAATGCGGCCGCCCGCGCGGTTTTATGCGCGATTTCAATCTCTGCCGTATTTGTTTCCGTGAAGAGGCCCTGCAAGGGAATATTCCAGGAATAAAGAAAAGCTCATGGTAAACGATCCTGTCGCAGATCTCGTAACGCGTCTCAAGAACGCCGGAGCCGTGAAGAAGGCGCTGGTTTCTGTGCCGTTCTCGAATTTCAAATTGGCTATCGCCGAGAAATTGAAAGAGGCTGGCTACGTGCAGACGATAGAAAAGAAGGGGCGAAAGGTCAGGAAGACGCTCGATGTCGTACTCAAGTACGATGAGTCCGGCGAGCCGGCCATCAGTGGAGTGAAGCGTGTTTCGAAGCCGGGTAGGCGCGTGTACCGAGGTTTTAATGAAATAGTACCCGTTCACTACGGCCACGGCTCCCTTATTCTTTCGACACCGAAGGGAGTGATGACCGATAAAGAAGCTCGCAAGCAAAAGCTGGGCGGTGAAGCACTGTTCGAGATCTGGTAATGCAGACCAGTCAAAAAATACGCATATGTCACGCATAGGAAAAAGAGCCATACCCATTCCCCTAGGAACCGAAGTCTCGGTTGCCGACGCAAGCGTCACGGTGAAGGCGAAGGGCGGAACACTCAAGCGCTCGATACATCCCGAGATCGTCATTTCTGTTTCAAATGGAGAAGTTGCCGTGAGTCCTGCCCGCGAGACCCGTCTTGCGCGTGCTCTCTGGGGCACCTATGCCGCTCATGTTCGAAATATGATAGACGGCGTTAATAAGCCGTTCGTGAAGAAACTGCTTGTCGAAGGCATCGGCTACAAAGCCGACCTTGCCGGCAAACAGCTCAAACTCATGGTCGGGTTCTCACACCCAATTCTCATTGCGATACCGGAGGGACTCACCGTCGCTGTCGACAAAAATACGGTCACCGTCTCCGGTGCGGACAAGGAACAAGTCGGGCAATTCTCTGCTACTGTGCGTGCCGTCAAGAAGCCGGAGCCATATAAAGGAAAGGGTATACGCTATGAAGACGAGGTCATACGCAGGAAGCAGGGCAAGAAAGCCGCTACCGCCGCAGCCGCATAGCAAAGCGTCGTCCATTAAAATATTTTATGACAATGACAAAAACAGAGCAGAGAACGAGGAGGCACCGTCGTGTGCGAGCGAAGGTTTTTGGGACGAAAGAGCGTCCGCGCCTTTCGGTCTTCAGATCGAACACACGACTTGTCGCGCAGATCATCGACGACAACGCAGGCGTGACGCTTGCGAGCGCGTCATCGATCGACGAGAAGGCGAAAACTCCCCGCGAACGTGCCGAGAAAGCCGCCTTGACGCTTGCGAAGCGCGCGAAAGAGAAGGGCGTTACCTCTGTTGTGTTCGACCGCGGCGGGTTCCAATATCTCGGCACCGTGAAAGCGTTCGCCGATGCGGCCAGAGCTGCCGGATTACTATTCTAATCACCTATTTATGAGCACCGATGGAACTGCACAAGAAGCACAGGGAGCGACACCGCCGGAAGCGACAGGCGGAGCCGCGCCCGAACGAGCGCCACAGCGCTCATTCCAGGGAGCACACAACCGTGGCGGACGTCGCCCCGGTGACCGCTCTCCTCGTCGAGGTCGCGGAGGAGATCGAGACGAGCGGAGAAGCGAATTCGCGCAGAAGCTCATCGGTATCAGGCGTGTCGCGCGTGTGATGGCCGGAGGCCGTCGCTTCAATTTCTCGGCCGCGCTTGTCCTCGGCGACAAGAAGCTTCTGCTCTTTGTCGGGCTTGGGAAGGCGGCGGATACGGCGCTTGCGATAGAAAAAGCGACGCGCAGCGCGAAGCGCGCCATGCTGACCCTCAACCTGACAAAGAGCAGAAGCTTGCCGCACAACGTCAAAGCAAAGTACTGCGCCTCGCGCGTCGAGATACGACCGTCCCCGGGAAGAGGACTCGTTGCCGGGTCTTCCGTACGAACGGTCCTTGAGCTTGCGGGTGTGAGCGACGTCACGGCAAAGATCCTCTCGAGAAGTCATAACTCAATAAACAATGCGCGCGCCGCTATCGAAGCGCTCCGAAACGTGGCTAAATAACGGTATGGCAACACTCAATCAGCTGAAAAGGATAACGAGCCGCTCGAAACAGCGGGTCGGCCGAGGCCAGTCAAGCGGCCGCGGCAAGCAATCCGGCCGCGGAGGCAAAGGACAAACGGCTCGCGCGGGCGCGAAGATGCGTCCCGAATGGCGCGATATCATCAAGAAACTCCCGAAACGACGTGGGTATGGCAAAAACCGCGGCCGCACCGTCGTCGGCACGCGTCTTGATGCGCTTGCCCTCTCACTCGGACGTCTCAACGAACTATTCGAATCGGGCGCAACGGTGTCTCTGAAGACGCTCGCAGAAAAGGGAGTGCTCGGACGAAAGTTCCGCCTCACAAAGATCGTCAGCGGCGGAGACGTCACGAAGAAGCTCTCCATTCAGGGTATTCCGGTCTCATCTTCGGCACGCACCTTGATAGAGAAAGCAGGAGGTACGATTGCATAATCCTATGTGGGAATTATTTGTCAGAAAAACACGCCTTATCATAGAGGACGAAACGCTGCGAAGCCGCGTACTCTTCGTTCTCGCCGCGCTCATCGTATTTCGTCTTCTTGCGGCTATTCCGATACCCGGTATTGACGCCGCAGCACTCTCGACGTATCTCGCCAACAACCAATTCCTCGGCCTCCTGAACATTTTCTCCGGCGGCGGTTTTTCTACTCTCTCTATCATGATGATAGGAGTTTCTCCGTACATCACCGCGTCCATCATCATGCAGCTCATGACGGTCCTTTCTCCGAAGCTTAAGACGCTATACCAGGAAGAGGGCGACGCGGGCCGCCAGCGCTTCATGCAATACTCTCGTTACCTCACCGTTCCGCTCGCGCTCATCCAAGGGTTCGGGTTCTTGGTCCTCTTACAACAGAACGGTATCGTGCCGCAGCTCGGCTTTTTCCACTTGCTCACGAACGTATTCGTGGTCGCCGCGGGCGCCATGCTCATCATGTGGATCGGTGAACTCATGACGGAGTACGGGGTCGGGAACGGCGTCTCGCTCATCATCTTCGCCGGTATCGTGGCGGGGATCCCGTCGTCGCTCGCCCAGTTCGCGTTCGCCTTCGACGTCGCGCAACTGCCGGCATACGTCGGTTTCGCCGCGGCCGCGGTCGTCATAACGGCGGGCGTTGTATTTATCACCGAAGCCGAGCGTCCGATACCGGTCACCTACGCGCGCCGCGTCCGCGGCATGAAGGTGTTGGGCGGCGTCTCGACGTACCTCCCTCTTCGCGTGAACCAATCAGGGGTCATGCCGATCATCTTCGCCCTCTCCATCCTGCTCTTCCCGCAGATGGTCGCCTCATTCCTGGCCCAAAGCTCTATCCCGCTCGTCGCGTCAGTCGCCTCCGCCGTCGCTTCGGGGCTCTCGAACAACTGGGTCTACGGCGCCCTCTATTTCATACTGGTATTCGTGTTCACGTACTTCTACACGGCGATCACATTCGAGCCGAACCAGATCGCAAAAAACCTCCAGAAGAACGGCGCGTTCATCCCGGGCGTTCGTCCTGGCCAGACCACAGCTGAATACCTCGGTAACATCATCACGCGCATCACGCTCGTCGGCGCGCTCTTTTTGGGCATTCTCGCGATACTTCCTATCATCTTGCAGGGTCTTACGGGAATTACGGCACTCACCATAGGAGGCACGGCGCTCCTCATCGTCGTTTCGGTGGTCCTCGACGTGGTCAAGAAGATTGACGCGCAGACCTCGATACGCGAGTATTAGCAAAATGGAACGCCAAGTCGTCGTCATCGCCGGTCCTTCAGGGAGCGGGAAGAATGCCGTTATCGACGCCTTGCTCGAGCGCTCTGAAAAGTGTTCTCTACTCGTGAACGTAACGACCCGGCCTCCGCGCGAGGGAGAAAAAGAAGGAGTCGACTACTATTTCTTTTCGGTCGATGATTTCAAGCGCGGTATTGAAACAGGAAGTATCCTCGAGTATCGATACGTGCCGAGCCTCGGAACGTACTACGGCACATACAAGCCCGACTTGGAGGGCCGCATTGCCAAAGGCGAAGTCGTCCTCGCGCATAAAGACATCGTCGGCGCACGTTATTTGAAGGAGCATTACAACGCCGTCACCATTTTTCTCCTTCCGGAGTCGATAGAGTCTCTCGAGAGGCGCATTCGCGCGCGCAATCCCGGCATGTCATCCGCCGAGCTCGCGGAGCGCATGAGAATGGTGACCCGTGAGGTCGAAGAAGAGGCTCCGCACTATGACTATCGTGTCGTGAACGCGGACGGGAAACTCGAGGAAACGATCAATAACGTCATGGCAATCCTTAAAAAAGAGGGCTATACTCTTGAATAATTATGAACCCGATTACCGTCGCATTTTTTGGTATCTCCGGCTCCGGCAAGGGAACGCAATGCGTTCTCCTTGAGGATTATTTGAAAGAAAAAGATCCGTCGCGCGCGGTCGTGCGTCCGGAAATGGGTGACCTTTTGCGAAAGTTCATGCAAAGCGGTACTTCGCTCGCAGAAGCTACCGCGAAAATAGTAAATTCCGGCGGCCTCGTGCCCTCGTTCATCCCGATCTATATGCTCACTGGTGTGTTGAACGACACATTCGACGGCACGCAGCATCTTATTCTCGACGGCACATGCAGGAGGCCTGACCAATCGCGTGCCGTCGACGAGACGATGAAGCTTTGGAAGCGGAAAAATCTGCAGGCGGTGGTATTGAAGCTCTCAAAGGAGTCGGCGAAAAAGCGCCTCATTGCGCGCGGCAGAGTTGATGATGCAAAAGACGAAGCGCTGAACAGCCGCTTTGCATGGTACGAAGAGCACGTCGTCCCATCCATCGAAGAGTTGCGTGCATGCGGCTGGGAAATAATCGAGATCGATGGCGAACCCGACGTCGAACATGTTCACAAAAACATTCTTACGGCACTAAAACTTCAGTAATGATAGTTCGAACGAAAGAGGAACTGGAGATATTGCGTGAAGGCGGCAAGAGGCTCGCACGTCACGTACGGATCCTTGGGGAGATGGTCGCGCCTGGCGTTTCAACCGCCGAGCTTGAGGCAAAGGCGCGCGAGATGGTCGAGAAAGAGGGGGACGAACTGGCTTTTTATGGCTACAGGGGAGGAAAAAATGACAAAGAAGGTTTTCCATCCGGCCTCTGTGTTTCCGTGAACGACGTGATAGTACATTCCCCCGCCGGACAGAATGGGGCAATAGTAGAGGAAGGCGACGTTGTCTGCCTGGATTTCGGCATCAAGCACCGCGGGCTTTTTACGGACCATGCGATCACCGTCATCGCCGGAAGTTCGAAAAGTCCCGCGGACGAGGAACTTGTGCGCGGCACCAGAGAGGCGCTTGCGGCCGGTATCGCAGCGGCGAAGATGGGGAATACGACCGGAGATATCGGATACGCAGTCGAACAGGTCGCTGATAAATACCACTTCGGCTTTCCACGAAATCTTTCAGGACACGGTGTCGGGACGCAAGTACATGAAGAGCCGCATGTGCCGAATTTTGGCGAGCGCGGGAAAGGAGAAAAACTTGTCGAGGGGCTGGTTATCGCTATCGAGCCAATGATGACGCTCGGTTCGGGCGACCTCTATGTAGACGCCGATGGCCATTCATACCGTACGAAAGATGGCTCGCGCACGGCGCATTTCGAACACACCGTTCTCGTCACAAAAAATGGTCCGAAGATTTTGACCAAAGAATAGAGTACACTGTCTCGCATGGCAGTCGACGTACTTGTAGTTGGAAGCGGTGGGCGCGAGCACGCGCTCGCATGGAAACTCGCGCAGTCCCCGCGGCTCGGGAAGCTCTATATCGCGCCAGGGAACGGCGGAACGAGGCTAGTGGGTGAAAACGTTCCTATCGGCGTCATGGAGTTCGAAAAACTCGCACAATTCGCGGTGGAGAAAAATATCAGTCTCACGGTCGTCGGTCCGGATGATGCATTCGTCGGAGGGGTAGTCGATGTGTTCCAAGCCCGCGGCCTGCGAATTTGGGGTCCGACGAGAGCTGCAGCACAGATTGAAGGCTCGAAAGCATTCTCGAAACAGCTCATGCGCGAAAGTAGCATTCCCACCGCGGATTTTGCAGTGTTTACCAATCACGATGAGGCCGTTCGATATGTGCGCGAGCACGGCGTCCCCATCGTCGTCAAAGCAAGCGGGCTTGCACTCGGAAAAGGTGTTGCCATATGTCGAACATTTGAAGAAGCCGAGGTCGCGCTGAAAGAGATCATGCTCGATAGGGTTTTTAAGGATTCCGGTACACAGGTCGTCATCGAAAAATATCTCGAAGGTCAGGAAGTTTCCATTCATGCTCTTTCCGATGGAAAGACTTACAAAATGTTCCCCGCATCACAAGACCACAAGACGATCGGAGAAGGGGATACCGGCAAAAATACCGGTGGCATGGGTACGATAGCTCCGGTGCCGTGGCTCCACGAGAACATGTTACAAGATATCGAACAGCGTATCGTGCAACCTACACTGGAGGCGCTTCGGAACCGCGGTGCCACCTTCTCGGGCGTTTTGTTCCCCGGTCTCAAAATGGCCCCGGAGGGACCGATGGTACTTGAATATAACGCACGGTTCGGCGATCCGGAGTGTCAGGTCTATATGAGACTCTTGAAGACAGACATTCTAGACGTATTGGAAGCATGTGTCGACGGACGTCTATCGGACCAGCCCATCGAATGGAATTCTGGTTTTGCAGTCAATATCGTGATTGCATCCGGCGGGTACCCCGATGCATACAAAAAAGGATCTCCTATTGCAGGCATCAAAGAAGCAGAAAAAATCGCGGATGTTGTCGTTTTTCATGCAGGCACAATGATTGAGAACGTATCTCAATCATTGGTTACGGCGGGTGGTCGGGTACTCGGTGTCTCTGCCGTCGGCGCGACGCTCAAAGAAGCGCTCGACCGCGCATACGAGGCGATAGAGAAAATCCATTTTGAGGGCATGTATTTCCGCCACGACATCGGAGCGAAGGCTTTGATATGAAAGAAAAATCAGGAGAGATAACGCGTCGCGATGTATTCAAACCTGAAAAAGTCATTTCCGCACTTCCTGCCACTTCGGTACATGATATTCGACAAAAACAAGAACTTGACGAACGCAAAGTAGAATGGTTGGAAAACGGAGGCATCGCTAAGTTCCGCAACCTCGTTCAATCTCCGGAAGGTCAGCAAATATTAGATAGTGGTACAGACAAAGAAATAGCCAATCTTGTTTTCAAAATACCCCTTGCGGTCACTCCTGAAATGCTAGAAAATACTCCATTTGATCTGGAACAAGGTTTTCCAGTTTATCCTGGACTTCAGCTCGTTGGTCGCGACGGAAGTTTCTCAGGTCTCAGAAGAGCGGAAAACAGTTCCGTCGCTTGGAATGAGTTTGGGAACGGTTGTGCTGTTTCGACAAACACCCTCTTAACCGCGAGCCATATTGCTCGAGGTTTGGACGCATCTGTTATCGGAAAGGAAAAAATGTCCCAGGACCTAGACATTGCTTTTATTGATGCCTCATCTAGTCTTTCCCACAGGCCAAGGGCAAACGAAGTAGTTCATATTTCGGATGATATTAAGAATTCGGACCTCTCGGGAAGGACCATGGTTGTAACAGGAATACACTTCCAAGGCGAAAATTTGATTGGGAATCGAAAACTATGGGTATACCCATCTTTCCCAGTAACTCCCAGACTTTTGAACTTCTTTTTCCAACACGAAGTACAAAAAAAGACTTTTTCTCAACGTATTCCAAAAGGGTTGTTCTCGAAGTCTTTTGCGATGGTAATTCCGCCCGGGGAAGCCAGAGAAAATTTCTTGTTTAGCGCCAAGGCGGCCGGAATGTCTGGAGCACCCGTTTTCGGTACTTTCGAGGAAAAAGAAAACACAATAAGTTATAAACTTGCCGGCATCATATTTGGAGGTCTCGCTGCTCGAGTGGGTATCCAAGAGTTCGACGTGGCCTTTTTTCACGGTATTGATGAGATTCGTGAGGCTATGCCCGACGAGGTAAAGAAAACACTGGCAAGTGAGTGATATACTTTTCCCATGCCTCCGACATTGGAGAAGCCGCGCGTTGCCGCACCGGCGAAATTCACGTCTCCTGAAGAGGAGCTCGCATACTTGCGCGAGAGAGTGAAGGAAAAAGAGGCGCAGCTCGATGCGCCCAAAAATCGGTTTGAGAGCGATCGCATCGCGAAGCGAGAGATAGTGCAATACGCACAGGCCCCGCAGGCGACCGTTCTTCACGAGGCCTATGTAATGCCCGAACATGAAAGCATTCGGCACATGCTGAAACTTGAACCGGAGACGCACGACGTGCAAATGGACGAGCTTCTGAAGATAGTTACGACGCGCGGCATCCGGAACGCACTAGCTGTGTGCGCAAAGCTAAAAAACCAGCACCTTGAGGACGATTTTCATCGCACACTCGTCGCATACATCGCAGAAGGCTTGCCCGAGGCGGGTACGCCGCCCTCGAAAAAAGTCCGGCGCGCATTGGACCTAGCGCTTTTTAAGGTCGATCCTCAAGCGTATGGCGAAGATTCTACGCGAAGTCGCGACATGTACAAACTCGATCAAGTACTCTCGGCTAGCGAGCAACTCTATCAGGGGCTTGCGTCTCTCATCTCAAAAGACGAGGGGTTTTCTCTCGAGATCGCAGTTCCCGAGGGGACGGAGGCGGCGATCCTCTACTTGGCGGTACCTCGGAAGAAAAAAGATCTGGCGGAGCGCTTGGTAGCCTCGGTTTTTCCCAATTCACAGATCCGGGAAGAGCGCGGCGACTACAACATATTCAATTATGAAGGCGAGCATGCCGCCGCGTACGCGACTCAAAGAGAGCATCCCGCGTATCCCATAAAGACGCCGGAGATGTACGAGCAAGATCCTATGAACGTGCTTCTCGCCGCGTTCGCGAAAATAGCAAAGCACGGAGAAGGTGCCTCGCTACAGATACTAGTCTCGACAGAAGGCGATCGGTACAACTTCCACTACAAAAAAATGATCCGCCGCCTTGAGAGGGGAAAGACTCTTCATCGTTCACTTGCCGTGCCAGAAAGCACCATCGGCGAGATGCTGTACGACATGTCGCATATGATGGTTAAGTCCGCGAAGCAGGTAGAGAATGAGCAACAGAAAATGTTCCGTCGGAATGCCGATAAGGTGGCGAGCGAAGAGATCGAGCGCAAAATAAAGAGCCGCATCGGACCTGTGATAATTCGCATTGCGGCCTCTGGTCCTACCAAAGAGAGGGCAAACACTCTGATAGAGAACCTCATATCAACTTTCAATCAGTACGATGATCCGAAAGGCAACCAACTGGTATTCAAAAAAGTATCGAATTGGAGTCTACGCTCATTCCTCCGCGATTTTACCTACAGGATCTTCGATCATTCGTACGCTATGCCGCTCTCGCTCGCGGAAGTGACCTCCATCTTCCACTTTACCGCCGAGCGCATACACACCTCTCGCGAGCTCAAGCGAAGCTTCGCAAAGCAGGCACCTGCGCCCGTCGAGATGCCGGGCGATGGGATAATAATGGGTCTCAACCGCTATGGCGCCGAGGAGCGGCCCGTTCATTTTGGTCCAAGTGATCGCATGCGCCACGCGTATGTCATCGGACAAACAGGCACAGGAAAAACAAGCATGCTCAAACAGATGATTTTGCAGGATATGCAAAATGGTGAGGGGGTCGCCTACGTTGACCCGCATGGAACGGACATCGAAGACATATTGGCCTCGGTTCCACCTGAACGCGCGAAGGACGTCGTTTACTTCGATCCGGCCTATACGGCCCGGCCGATGGGACTCAACATGCTCGAGTATGATCGTAGCAGGCCCGAAATGAAAACTTTTGTTATCGATGAGGTGTACGGTATCTTCCGTAAACTGTACGCCGACGTGCCGGAGGCCTTCGGCCCGATGTTCGAACAGTACTATCGCAACGCCGTTCAGCTCGTTGTCGAGGATCCCGATTCAGGTTCGACGTTCGTCGAGGTCCCGCGTGTTTTTGCCGACACTGCGTTCCGCAATCTGAAACTTTCGAAGTGCAAGAATCCCATCATCGTGCAGTTTTGGAAGAAGATCGCCGAACAAGCGCAAGGCGACCCCTCGCTCGAGAACGTCGCACCCTACATTACTTCGAAATTCGACGTCTTTCTCACCAACGACATCATGCGTCCCATAGTTTCGCAGGAGAAATCGGCTTTCGACTTTCGAAAAATCATGGACGAGAAAAAAATCTTTCTTGCCAATCTCTCGAAGGGACGCTTGGGAGAGCGGAACACGTCTCTCCTCGGGCTCATCATCGTATCAAAATTCCTGCAGGCTGCATTTTCGCGTGTCGACACGAGGGGAGACCTTCCGGTTTTTTATCTCTACATAGATGAATTCCAAAACTTTGCGACGCCCTCTATCGGCACTATCCTCTCCGAAGCGCGCAAGTACAAGCTCTCGCTTGTCATCGCGCACCAATTCATCGCTCAGCTCGATGAGAAGATCAGGGACGCAGTAGTGGGCAATGTTGGCACAAAAACTGCGTTTCGCGTGGGTGCTACCGATGCCGAATTTCTTGAGAAGCAATTCCAGCCGAATTTCAGCAAGCAAGATCTGGAAAATCTGCCCAATCGTCACGCGGTCTGCTCGCTTCTCGTGAACGGCGTCCCGGCGCGTCCATTTTCCCTCCAGACGGTGAATCTTCCCACGTTCGACTACAGCACCCTGGGACAGATCAAAGAGCTCTCCTATCGCACGTACGGGCGCGACAGGGAAGAGGTGGAAGCCGAGATGCGCGCGAAATTCGAAGCGAGCTATGGTCGCCCGGCCGCGCCCGCGCCCGACCTGGGGAGCGCGCTCGCGGGTCTCCCCGACCCGGCATCGTTGTACCAATAGTTTTTGGCCCTGAAACGTGATACATTGTCGCGCATGAAGCATCCCAGCAAAGAACGTACGCTCGTCATTCTCAAACCCGATGCTATCCAGCGCGCGCTCATGGGCGAAATAGTTGCGCGCTACGAAAGGCTCGGTCTCAAATTGGTGGGGCTCAAGATGGTCGTTCCGACCGCAGAGCAGATAGAGGGACACTACACGCTCGATCCGAATTGGCGCCGTGTCACTGGCGAGAAAACAATTAAAAGTTACAAGGATAGGAACCTTACGCCGCCCTCGGAAGACCCGCTTGAAATTACGGCCAAAATTCTCAAGAATCTCAAGAAATACATGACCGCGGGCCCCGTCATCGCGATGGTCTGGGAGGGGGCGCATGCAGTCGAACTAGTCCGCAAAATAACCGGCGGCACGGAGCCGCGCTCCTCTCCGGTCGGCACGATCCGCGGCGATTTTGTCGTCGATTCGTACACCATGTCTGATGCGGATGATAGGGCGGTACGCAACCTCATTCATGCTTCTGGCTCGGTGGGGGAAGCCGACATGGAAATACCGTATTGGTTCAAACAAGACGAACTCGTCGACTACAAGGTTTCTCGCGAGGATATTCTCTACGAGAAAGAGTTGCGCGGCATTCTTCCGTGAGTTTGCTTATATACGCCGAGTGGTATACTCCTAGGTAGCGGCCGGTACTTTCAACCTGCTTGGCTCAATTAGGGACTGCTTACATCGCTTCATGCTCTTGTAGTGTGAACGCTGCGGCAACCCACCTGGCGTCAAACCCAGGCTTGCCGTACCAGCCGCACCAAAGGATCCGCCCAGGGCGGATTTTTTGGTGTTAGAATGCCGCGATGTCAGAATTCCGTCTCCTGTTGGCGCAGCTCTTGCTCCTTATTCCGCTTTCTGTGACCACGTGGCTCGCGGTCGAGTACTTCCTTTATTGGCGTATCTGGTGGCTCGATATACCGATGCATTTTTTTGGCGGTATGTGGGCGGGGCTCTGCGGTCTGTGGCTCATCGCGCGCAGAGGGAATCCCGCCTCGCTCCTTTCGTGTCTCGCGTTCGCACTTTTTATCGGTATCGCATGGGAGGTATTCGAGTATTCGGAAGGTATCGCAGCGTCCTACCATTTCAGTTATCCATTTGATACGGCAAAGGACCTCGTGATGGACCTCTTAGGCGCCACTTTTGGCTGGATGCTTGTAAAAAGGTTGGGCGGCGAGCAGAAGACAGAAAAATGAATGTTATACTTTCCCAATGTCTTCAAAACGCATCATCCATCCGAACCACGTCGCTGTCCCGCGGAATTTCTGCCGCCTTCCGGGAAGCTACGGCGTCTTGAAGATCTGCGTTTCCGGTGCCGCCGAGACGGGCCACTGCGGGCTGGACGCTTTTGAAAAGGCAAAGGAATTGGGGCGCGAGATCGCGAAGCAGGGGGCTATCATAACGACCGGTGCCACGACCGGATTTCCCCTCTACTCCACGATGGGCGCAAAAGACGAATGCGGCTTCTCCATCGGATTTTCCCCGGCCGCTACGGAGCGTGAGCATATCGAAACATATAAACTTCCCATCGATTACATGGACGTGATCGTATACACGGGCTTCGGTTATTCGGGGCGCGACCTCCTTTTAGTTCGCTCGTCGGACGCCGTCGTTATCGGCTGCGGGCGGATCGGGACTCTCAATGAGTTTTCTGTTGCCTTCGAGGACCATCGGCCGATAGGCATTCTCGAAGGCTCGTGGGAGACGGATGAGATAATACGGCGTGTCGTCGAAGCCGCGCATCGACCCAACAACCACATCGTCTACGACTCCGACCCTAAGGCGCTCGTGGAGCGTCTGATCGAGATGGCGACAAAGAATAAGGAACAAACAAATCTAGTTTTCAACACTCCCGACAAATGGGACCCTGCCGGAAAGAACGCGGAGTATATACTCTGAATAGTATGAATTCTCCGACGGTCGTGTATGCAGGTCTCGGATTTTTCGCAGGGGCATTATCCGGCTTCACATATACGAACTCACCAAACCTTCCCGACCTTCTTGTCGGGGCTTCCTTCGGTGTTTTTGCCGGGGTACTGCTTGCGTTTAGCAAGTACAGTATCTGGAACCGAAAGTGAGCCTTCGCTACGCGAACTTTTTGATCACCCGCTCGAATGTCTGGGGGTAGTCTTTTGCAAGAGCTGCAAGGGATTTGCGGTCGAGCCCGATGTTGTTCTTTTTTAGAGAGCCGATAAGTTTGGAATACGAAAGGCCGAGGCGTCGTGCCTCTGCGTTGATGCGCAGCGTCCAGAGATTCCTGAAGTCTCGTTTCTTTGTCTTACGATGGCGGAACGCATAGCTTCCGGCGTGAAATATCGCCTCCTTTGCCGTGCGCTCTTTCTTCGAGCGCGCGAAACGGTAGCCCTTTGTCTGCGCAAGGATGTTCTTGCGGCGCTTATTTTTCGATACTCCTCGCTTAACTCTGGCCATATGTTAATTAGGAAGGAACCGGCTCCTGTCCTGTTGCGTCATTTGAATGTCGTTGCCCCGTTTGCGGCGCATACGCCCGACGCCGCTCTCTTTGGCGTTGAAGTGGTTGTGCCCGGGGACGCGCGCCACGATCTTTCCTTTGCGCGTCACCCGCATGCGCTTCGAGAACGACTTGTTTGTTTTCATATAATAACCGCCCTAGGGCGGTACGATGGCATTATGCCCGAAAGAGGGGAAAACGCAAATACTTAGGCGTTTTCTTGAGGTGTCGTCTCCTCCGGCTTTGGCGCTTTCTTCTGCTGAACAGATTTTTTCGAGGTATCACGTTCGAGCGCCACAGCGAGACCTTTAGGGCTTTTTTGTATCGGCTCGGCGATCTTATAGGCCTCGGGGATGATAGCTAAAAAGCGCTCCAGGCGTTCTTTCAGGAAATTAAACTCCATGTACTTGTAACGGCCCCATAGAAAAAGGTCTACCTTGACGCGGTGACCCTCCCGCAGCCATGCGGCTATCTTCGAGGCCTTGATATGCATGTCGTGTTCGGAAGTGCCTATTTTCACCTGCGACTCTTTCGTTTCGGTGACATGCGCTTTCGATTTGATCTCCTTATCTTTCTTCTTTTGTTCGTATTTGAATTTTCCGTAGTCAGTTATTTTTGCAACTGGGGGCTGTGCATTAGGCGATATTTCTATCAGGTCGAGATTCAGTTCCTTTGCTTTTGCCAGCGCGTCGCGTGTAGCCATGATGCCGAAGTTCTCTCCTTCGGACCCTATCACGCGCAGTTGAGGCGCGCGTATACCCTCATTCATCCGTATCCGCTCCTTTTCCGCCTGCGAGGTGTACTTAGTGAATCCCATTTGTCGCGAAACTATAGCACAAAACCCCGTGCGGTTCACTCCATATGATACGTCTCGCCTTCTCCCGCCGAGGCCGGCCTGCCGAAGGGCTTCAAATATGAAAGTACGTTCAGCAACGTTTCCTTCATCGTGGAGAGGGTTCTTTGGAATGTGGAGAACTGTCCGGAAGGGTATTGCCGCACGGGGCTTTGACTTAAGTCACCCGAGGTGAACGTTTGCTGTGAGCCGGGGGCCTGTGCATTGTATTGAGGTTCGTTCAAGGGTTCTAACCGTGGATCACCCGTCTGCTGGAGCCGCACCGCGTCTTCACCATCTATAGTGAGGACAAGCGGTTCAGTACTTGGGGTGCTGGCTGGCTGCGGAGTATACCCCGCAACGTCGAGTATGCGGTCGTATACGGAGGTGGTCGCCGCTCTTTCGTCGCCCGGTCCGGAAGTCCCGCCTCGTGGGCTTGTGGTCGAGAATGATAGTGACAATAGATTGGTGCTAAGGCTTGGCGAGACATTGCAGGCGACCCCGGAACAACCTGCTGGGCACTTTTGGTAGAGCTGGTCCACGCATGTGCTCGTGCGGTAGTAGAGGTCGTTGTTCGTGCAGTAGAACTGCGGCGCGCACGTGCCCGGAACTTGTGGCGTCGTGTTTTGGCCGGTAAGTGGAGGCTGTTGTTGTGGAGCCACTTGTTGTGGTTGTTGTGGCGCGGGCTGCCCCACTGGCGCTGGCTGAGGAGTGAACATATTCCGGAATTGATTCGCGATGCCGGATGAGGGTGAGTTGCTCGGCTGAAAGTCATCTGGACCGGCGGTAATCGCTAGACCACCTTTACAGGGTCCAGTGCAGGAGGACACCCCGGCAGAGCGCCCATGCTCGATGCATTGATAGTGATTTGGATTAGGATATCCAGGAATACGGCTTATGAGATTATATCGACGCGCCTCTCTGGACATTTTTTCCGAACACGAGCTTGTAATGTCGACAGCCAGCCCTCTCTGGTGACAGGACGTACCTGGGCGAGCACATCCACTTGAACAACCGTTTGGATTGCCGCAAACGCCTATGCATGCGCGAGCCTGATCACTATTGCTACGGTACGCGGATCCGATCTTCGGATTACATGCCTTTGCAGCACGAAAGAATTGTAGAAGCCTGCATGCGAGAGCCGGGTCTATTCCGTCGACGAGAGTATTTCCAACCTGCCTTGGAACGACGTTTCTGCCAGAGATAAAACCCTCGCGTTGCAGAGCGGAATATGGATTCTCATCACAACCGCCGTACCGCTTTGTTGCTTCTGCGAGGCCCTTGCATAATGCGGCGTCGGGCGTCTCATCGCAGTCAACAACCTCTGCGTACGTAGGCGTTACGAATAGTCCTATGACGAGAACTACGAACCCAAGAAAAAGCCACGACAGAACGCTCATTCGCATGATGTAATACACCCGTGAATTATAGCGCGGACTTGTTCTTCGCGGCCGGCCAGCTGTGGATGCGACCCTCACGGAAGGCTTTCGCACACTCTACGGTCGCCATCACTGTCGAGTTTGTGAATGTCATTGGAACTACCGCCACACGATTCAAATGCCGATTGCGCTTCTGTCTGTGTCTTGAAATCAGAACAGTTGTAGGCGTTGCGCGAGCATTCGTAGCCGCCGCCCGCTACGACGGGCGGCGGCACTGCGGTCTTCGCGTCCGTCGATACATTTACGCCGCCGGCACACGCACCGTCTGCCCACAAACCCCTCTTTTCTTCTCGCGCTTTTCTTTCCGCCGCTTTAAATTCCGCTTGGTATTTGTATGGAAGGTTGTATGTGTACTCGTGCCCGTAGCCTTCCGCTATCATGTACTCGTTCACGAGTATTCCTTCGGGGCGCACGTCCGCCGGCACGTAGACGTACGCAAGAAGGCGGCCATATTTGTCCAGCTCTCCTTGTGAAGGGTCCATCTCGATGCGTACCGAGGTGCCGGCCAGGATTTGCTTCGCTTTTTCAGACGCTTCTTTACCAAAACACTGCACGGGTTTTCGAGGGTCGACCGTCTCTGGAGTATCGAGCCCGATAAGACGGAGCGTGACATTTTTTCCATCCATCTCGATGACGAGCGTGTCGCCATCAACCACTTTTATCACCGGATACCATTCATAGTTAGCGGTGCTCGTTGATGTCGCGATTTGGTTCTCCGAAATTGCCGGAACGTCGGAAATCGGCGCGCCGGAAGTTTTTCCCAGATAAAATCCAAGCACAAATGCGGCACTGATTCCCACAACCGCAAAAATCGGCCATCTCATCCCATCATTGTAGCCCGCACATTTCGGCGGTACTATGCCGAAATGGCGGAACTTGTGAGACTCGAAAAAGTTGAGGAGGGGCCCCTCGCCCAGATCAATGCACTCTTGCGGCAGTTATCGGAACGCGTGCCACCATGCACGCCTGAACTTCTTAGAAGCATCGTTGAAAGCCCGACGCTTGAGCTGTGGGTTGCCAAAGAGAACGGCGTGATCGTGGGCATGGGGGAACTTGTCATTGCCCTTAAGCCGGAGGGAGTGATCGCGCAGATAGAAGATATCGTCGTAGACGAAGCCCATCGGGGAAAAGGGTTTGGAAAAATGCTCAGCGAAAAACTTATCGAACGCGCTCGTATACGTGGCGCACGCGTAGTTCAGCTTTCGAGCCGTCCCTCGCGCACCGCGGCAAATGTTCTGTATAAAAAGCTCGGATTTAAACAGCACGAAACGAATTCATACTATCTTGAGCTTTGAAAAAAACGCGGGCGCGGCGGGATCAGTTCAAGTACTGATGTCTCCCCGCCGCGCCCATTGTCGTCAAAGTCTGCCCAGCGTGCTTCTGGCACCCCCTCTGCCTGGAAGCGCGAACTCGAACTCGGCGTAGTG
>Ga0209542_10002762_pt1 | contig 38739 bp, 42 predicted proteins | sample RifCSPhighO2_01_FD_184028 | JGI IMG/M metagenome (GOLD analysis project Ga0209542, IMG submission 184028) | Soil microbial communities from Rifle, Colorado - Rifle CSP2_plank highO2_0.1 (SPAdes) (version 2) | ecosystem: Environmental > Terrestrial > Deep subsurface > Rock core/Sediment ... | reverse complement strand
GTAAATTTTATGCTACACTTAAAGGAATGCGAATGGAGATACGGAAAGAAGAAAGAACAGTTGTGCAAAGAGCTTATAGTTTTACTGAAAAAGTATCGTTTTGTTAGAATTTCCTAGTCTAGAGCCAAACATATTTATGAACTTAAGATCGTTTACCACGATATAATGAATAAAAGAACATATTTTATATCTCTATTTTTATTGACCTTGCTGTACACTTGTTTATTTTTTGTTATGCGGTCAAAAATGCTTTTTACTCCGGACTTTGCTTTAAGTGATACGTATCATAGTGGCTCATCACTTAAATACTTATTGGCTCAAGCTCTCAAACAAGGGAGAATTCCTTTTTGGACAGATGCTCTTCAAGGTGGACATCCTTTTCTTGCGGAATGGCAGACGGGAGGATTATACGGAATCAACTTGATAGTGTTCAAAATATTTTCTTTTACTGACGCCTATACTCTTCTTTTGATTATCAATTTTTTTTTGCTCTCGCTCGGTTTTTTTTTGCTGTTGAAAGAATTTAAAATTTCCTCTTTTATATCCTTGTTAGTAAGTTTGAATTTTGCTTTTAACGGCGCTATTGGTTTAAGATTAGTTCATTTCACTCTGATACAAACTTTTTCTCTTTGTCCGTTGTTATTTTATACAGCGCTCAAAGCTATAAAAACAGGAAAAAAAATATTTTTCTTGCTTTTTCCGATTATTCTTTCTCAAATGATTTTTGCTGGTTTTGTCCAAATCGTATTTATGGTCATTATAGGATTATTATTATTTATGCTTTTTTATTTGAGAATGGAGCATAAAAACAGCGTATATAAATGGCACCATGCTTATGGATTATTGTTCATCATGATCATGATTGGGATTGTATTGGCGTTGCCGCAGATACTGCCGTCTTTGGAACTTGGCCGGCTCATTGCAAGAAATTTGCAATTAGACTATGCATTTATTACAGGACTTCCTTTTCAATGGAGAAATATAGTCAATTTTGTTTTGCCTTACGCGTTTGGCAACCCCAAATACGGTACCTATCCTCCATTTTCTTCAAACTGGGGGGTATTTTGGGAAAATACTCCTTATATAGGAATACTTTTTGTAACGATATCTATAGCATGTTTTTTACTGTTTATGCTAAAAAAACAATTAAAACAAAAAAAATTTGTTATCGCAAATGTCTTGACCGCTTTACTATTTCTTTTGCTTGTTTTAGGCAAAAATTCTCCATTATACGTCATTTTCAATTTCCCCCCCTTTAATTTTTTTAGAGTTCCGTCACGGTTTTTGCTTGTGGTTAATTTTTTTATTTTTTTCTCCTGTTCTTTCAGCTTAGACTTTGTATATAAAAAATATGGACGAATAGTAAAATGTATTGTGTTATTTTTTCTTGTCGCAAATTTCATAGATCTGCTAATTTTTACGCGAGATTATCATTTATTCATTCCTGCCCGCACATTTTTGAAAGCTCCGCGCCTGGCAGAAAAGATAGACGCACGTAGTACTTATATGACTCTCGGACAGCCGCAATTATGGAATGGTGTTTTTTTAAAAAAAGGATGGGCGGAAGAAAAAGATATTTTGAAATATCTTTTTTTCAAAAATTTTTTGCACCCAAACAGCAATCTTTTCTATGATAGAAAAACGTTTGATATTTACGTGGATGGTAAATTTGTGTTAAGAAGAGCTAATTATTTAAATTCTTTAATCGTTAACGGGATAACGGTTGATCAACGCAATACAATGACCGTTTCTAAAAAAGCAGAACAATTGCTACGGTTTTTGGACATACGATATTTGATCGTTCCATGGAAGACAAATCAAAATAATTTAAAAGAAATAGATAAAATTTCTTATAGCGGCACTACAATATTTTTATACGAGATTGACGGTTTTCGCGAAAAGTCGTCAATTTTTTATATACCCACTAAAATTAAAAAAATAAATTACGTTACTGATTTTGAAAATCTGCTACAGACAGATAATAATTTTATAAACAATGCAGTGGTTGAAAACTCTCGTATAGCACAAAAATATAGTTCAAACGAAGTCAATTTTCAGGTTTTGGACTCAAAAACTGAAGAAGACTATATAGAAATAAAGGGAATCGCAGAAAAAGAAGCTTTGATCGTTTTGAAAAAGAACTGGTATCCCGAATGGCGTCTTTATATTGACGGTTATAAAAATCCCATATATAAAACTAACTTAATTCATATGGGATTTATCTTCCCGAAAGGAGAACATGTCGTTAAGTTGAAATATAAAAATTCTTTATTAAAGATAGGGCTTTTGATTTCCAGCAGTGTTTTTTTAATATACTGTTTTATCATAATGGACTTATCTTATATCGTTCCTTTTATAAGCCATAAGAAAAGATTGCATAGTTAAATAATAAAACAACTAATTCTTTCTCCGTGCGTAAGCACGAGGGAAGGAATAATTTTTTTAAATAAATTTAATAAAAGGACAGAAATAAATCTAAAGAAAATTGCTCCATATACTAAATAACTTACGACAAAAAAGCGTTTTTTTGAGAGGTGTTTTTTATAATATAAAAACATTGCTAGATGGAAAAGCCAAATGGGGCGTATTTTTGCCTTTTTAGTGGTAGCTCCATGATGATGTTGTACTTTTAGATGAGGATAGTAGATTATCTTCCAGTTGTTTTGTTTTGCTCTATAGCAGTAATCAATATCTTCTCCATAAATGAAAAAATTTTCATCAAGGAAACCAATAGTATGAATAACTTTTCTTCTTATTAGCATAAAAGCCCCCATAACACAATCTATTTCATGAATTTTATCTTCATCAAGGAAAGTCAAATAATAATTCCCAAATATTTTATTTTTTGAAAACAGAAAAGCAAGTCCAATTGTCTGAAAAAAAATATTGAGTAAACCAGGAAATGCTCTTTTACACGGCAAATCTAATTTGCCATCCATCTTTATAATTTTGCATCCAAGTATTCCTATTTTTCGATGGACATCCATATAGCCAAGAAGGGAATCCAATTGTGCATCGTGAGGGAATATAATATCTGAATTTAAATGGAGAATATATCTTCCTTTTGCTTTTCTTGTTCCAATATTATAACTTTTGCTATATCCGAGATTTGCACGGTTTCTTATCGTAATTACTTGTGGAAAGCCTGCACGAACCATCTTGATAGAGTTGTCTTGAGAACAATCATCTACTACAATTATCTCGAAAGTAATTTTTGTTCGTAGGCGGAAAATCGACGCAAGGTTTTTTTTTAGGAGTTCTTTTGTGTTATAATTACTAATTACTATTGTAAGGTCTATATCATGAGTTGACATATTTGTATATCTTACTGTTATGTTGCTTGTTAAAGGGAAATGTAGATATTATAATACCATATTATCTTGATATTATTATGTTTATAAATATCGTTAAATAAATAAATTTCATCAATGTCTATATGTGTAATATGGATTGTTTTAGATGGGTTGCAAAAAACTTATCAGAAAAAGAAATAAAAGGCAAAAAAATAATTGAAGTTGGTTCCTATGATGTAAATGGAAGTCTCCGATATATTATTGAATTGCTAAAGCCAAAAGAATATATTGGCGTTGATATTGAGAGAGGATCGGGTGTCGACATTATTTGCTCTGCTGAAAAATTGATTGAAAGATTTGGGAAGAATAGTTTTGATGTGGTTATATCAACATGCGTGCTTGAACACGTGCGAGACTGGAAAACATCTGTTTCTAATATTAAAAATGTTTGCAGAGAAAACGGAGTTATCATCATTATCGTTCCTTCTCAATGGGGTTTCCACCCATATCCGCAGGACTACTGGAGGTTTTCTAGGAAAGATATGCAGAAAATTTTTCAGGATTGCGATATTCAAGAATTAGACGAAGATATTAATGTACCATCTTTAGTGTATGCAAAGTTTGTTAAACCAAGAAAATTTGTTGAAAAAGATTTATCTCTTTTTGCTTTATACTCTATAATTACAAATAGAAAAATTAAGACATTAACTGACAAGGATTTCTATAATTTTCATTATAGATTTTTAACATTAAGGCATAAAATAATGAAATTAATTCTAAAGCTAGGAATATTTTTGTTTAGAATTGATCGATTGAGTAATAATATCAATGCAGTTGAATGATATGCTATTTCCTTACAATGATAATTATTACCAGAAAATGTATATTAATCCGATTCTGATGAAGTTGCGCATAGCAAAAATATATTATTTGTGGACAGCTTTTTTCTGTCTCATAAGATCATCAGGTGTTAAAAAGGATGAGAAAGTCTTAGACTTCGGCTGTGGTATCGGGAATCTGGTATGGGCATTAAGAAAGTTGGGTTTTGATGCAATGGGAGTTGATTCTTCAAAAAGCGCCAAAAAATATTGCAGGGTCCCGGAACACTGTTGCTATATTCAAACCGATAAGCTTCCATACAAAGATTCTACTTTCGGTTTGGTTTACTCCAATGAAGTGTTAGAACATATTCCTAGATCTCGACTAGATTCATATATTAAAGAATTATATCGAGTAAGCAAGGGAGCTATGATTCACATGATATGCGTCAAAGAAAGAGGTGAAATTGTCAAGCAAGACAAGACTCATGAAATTATAGAGAGTGAAAAATGGTGGGAAAACAAATTTAAATCGCTCAGCTTTAAAGTAAAAAAGGGCAATTTATTTTACTTTTTCCCAAACATTTTCTCAGGTAAACTGAAGCTTTCGGGCATAAAGAGCGGCTATTTCTATATATACAAAAGAAAGAAAAAATGAAGATTGTTTTCAAACTTCTAAAATTTTATCCGTATATAATACTATTTCTAGTTGTTTTGCTTTATTTTTCTCGTCTTTTTTATCCTCAATTGAAAATTTTTATAATTCCTGATATTGGTCAAAGTGATTTACTGCATGGTTATTATCCTATAAGATATTTGCTTTCTGCATCGTTGGAAAAAAATGAATTTCCTCTATGGACACCGCTTATGGCAAATGGATATCCTATATTTGCAGATGGACAGTTAGGTTTGTTTGCTTTACCTAATCTTATTTTGTTTAAATTCCTGCCCTTTTTCTGGGCGATTAACATTTCATATGTTTTGATTTTTTTCACAATAGGAATAGGAACCCTTTTATACGCAAGGAAAATTGGTATGAGGCGCTCACTTGCACTTTTTTCAGCTCTCGCATTTACGTTTGCAGGGTTTAACATTAATCAAATATCACATATAAGTCTTCTACAAACAATCTCTTTCTTCCCACTGGAATTTTATCTCTTAGAAAAATTGTTAAAAAAGACAACAGCAAATACTGTTTTTTTACTTGCAATTGTTGGGTCGCAACAGATATTAAGTGGCAATCAACAGATGACTATATATAGTATCTTCAGCCTTTTTTTGTATATGGCACTTACATCCTTGTTAAAACAAAAACTGGAAATTAAAAAGGTGTTTTTCATTTTAGTCGCGCTATTTTTCTCTCTCATGCTTTCCGCTATATTACTGTTTCCTTCTTATGAATTATTTAGAGTTTCTGAACAGTCTTCAGGTTCTTCGCTCGGTCTTTTTAAGCTCTATCCTTATCCTTTTAAGCATCTACTCAATTTTGTTTCCCCCTTTTATTTTGGTAGTCCAAAACTAGGCACGTATCCTTTACCTAAGGATGATTGGGGTATCTTTTGGGAAAATAACGGATATATGGGATTGATTCCTCTATTTTCACTTTTGCTGGTTTTCTTTTATAGAAATAAAAAAATTATCACTTTTTTGACATTGCTTTTTTTTGGTATTCTATTGATACTTGGGAAATATAGTCCTCTTCGTTTTACCTTTGAGTTCGTCCCACTTGTTTACTTCAGGGTTCCTTCACGATTTCTGTTTTTAGTAAATTTCTCTGTTGCAATTTTATCTGGGTTACTTCTTCAGGAGTTTATGATCAAGAAAAAAATAAAAAACACGCAAGCAAATATTATAGTTTTTTTTCTCATTGTTTTTCATATAGTGAATATTTTTTACTATTTCTATGACTACTATCCTGTCGACCGGCCTGATAGATGGTTTAAGAATACGGAGATTACTCGTTTTTTAAAAAAAGATACCTCCCATTTTCGGATATACACATTGGAAAATTTTGACGATTGGAATACAATTGAGTTAAAAAATGGGTGGATGCAGTATCATAAATATCTACCTTTTCAAGAGGGTTTATTTCTTGAATCAAATTTTTATCACGGATTGCCTAAAGCAAATAACGTCGCGAATCTTTTAACTCGAAGAGCCAGCTTCTTTAATACTTTCATTGATTTTTTTTTAAATACGGAAGAGCACGGTAAAGAAATGGAGATAATGGTTAAAAACCATTCAGCAAAATTATTGGGTTCAAATGCAGTTAAATATTTTCTTGTCCCCAAAAAAAATAGTATTGCTGATATGAGGATGGCAAAGGAATTCGATAATTATTCTCTATATTATAATCCCTATTTTATCGAAAGGGCATATGTCGCATACGATTTCGAAAAAACAGAAAATATTTACGATATCTCTTCATATATTCGATCAGATAGCTTTAATCCAAAAACTAAAGTAATAATAGAAAATGAGATAAATTATCAACCAAAAGAAAAATGTGAAAAAAAATCTTGCTCGTATTCAGTTAATTGGATAAAAAACACACCTCATGACATAAGAATGGATGTTTACTCAAATGAAGAAGGTATACTTGTGCTCTCTGACACTTATTATCCTGGTTGGAAAGTGTTTCTTGACGGGAAAAGAACAGAATATTTTCCGGTAAACATTGATCAGAGAGGAATATTGTTATCTAAAGGGAAACATACGATAAAATATATCTACAAACCTTTGAGTTTTACCGTTGGATTTTCAATTTCAGTGTTTGCGTACGGGTCATTATTCATTTTTGCAATGAGGAGGATTTTTATTCGAAAAAAATAAGTGAAAAGTGGTTATCTATAATTTCTGAATGGGCTGGAGAAGTGATTTTTCAAGTTTTTCGATTTTTTCTTTTATCCTTCGTGTTTCTTTTTCAGTTTTATAACATTTTTCTGCAATTGTTTGAAGTTCCTGCATATATAACAAAGTCGGCGATCTAGCTAGAGAAATAGCTTTATCCATTGCTTTTTCCGCATCTATGCATTTATTTATTTTGCGATTGTATACGGAAAGAAGGAAATAATTATAATCTTTATTGGAATTTAAAAATATCGCTTCGTTGATATGAGATAAAGTCTTTTCCAGCGATGTATCAATCAATAGATAATAATACGCGGTTTGCTGATGCGAGCTAAGATAAAAATTAATAATATCCGCGGTAAAAAAGTTTTGGAATTTGGGATTGTTGTTTTCCAGATCTTTTTTCATCTTGTTATAATAGGATTTTTTCCAGAATTCATCTATATTTTTCTGGTATTTGTCGTTTTTTACATCGCTCTTTTTTACAAGCTTGAAAAGAAGTCCTTGCGGAATCCATACATATTCTTCAAAGCCTTGTAAAGGATATTGCAGATCGCTATATATTGAAAATTGATTGATATTTGGTTTAATTACGTGTATTTCTAAATCAAACTCCTCCTTTTTGGAAAAATTAGCTACTTTTACTTGTGGATAATGAACTCCCATGATAGATCGATAATTGTCGACAAAGGTAAATTTTGGGGGGTGTATTAGAATTTTATTTTTTCCACGATTGCGATTTGTATGATAGATATATTGCGTGTTGAAAATGATAGTATCTGCGCCAAGCAAAATGATTGATTTATCGTCTGCGCTCTGTAGGGCATCCTGCGCAAAATTCTCCGCAGTACGGTCATTTTTCAAGCTATATATGATAGGAAAATTTACCATAAAAAGTCTCACTGGATAGATGAAAAAGAACATGATAACTAAACTATGTGTTAGTTTCTTCAGGAAGTCTTTCTGTATGCCGCGACTAATGATATGGCGTACAAATAGCGTATAAAGTCCCAGTATGCCAAAATAGATAAGGAAGGCGAAGAAGATATAGTAAATCAGCAAAAAAGTTTCAATCGTTGCGAAAATGATGTCTGACTTTAGTGGAAAATTTGCGTAAAAAAAGAAAAAAGGCCCATAGAGAACAATATTTATAAAAATAGCATTGCGGATGAATTTTTCTCGTTTTTCTTTCATCAACAGGCTAAAAATCAAGCCTATTGTTGCTAAAATTAGGCCGACGATCATAAAATCATTGGAGGTAAAAATCAAGAGGTTTTTCAGTTGCAGAAAACGGTGAGAGGCAATATTATCAATAAAAGGGCCAGGAACAAACGTGCCATATCCTTTTTTCAAAAATAGCTCAAGAAACCCAGAAATAGTTGTAGCATTTCCCCACATTACTTCTGACTTGAAATAATATGCCGCAGCGTCATATATAAGTGGGAGAAGACCTAAGAAACAGAATAAAGTTGCATATACATAATTTTTTCTTTTGAGATGTACATCTTTTCTTCGTTTAAAAATGAGATATGCGATTGATGGAATAACTAAAACAAAGGTATAGTGATGTGTGAGGCCAATTCCGATGAGAAACACTATAAAATAGAGATATTTTTTTTTGAGGGTTTTATAAAAACGTATGCCAAGATAAAAAAGAAGCAAAATGATAAGGCCGTTAAGAGGAAGTACTTCAATAACACTGCTGTAAAGCCATATAATGTAATTAAAACTCATGATAAGAAGAGCAGTGATGACTATAAAGGGGTTAAAGTATTTTTTTGGCGTACATTCTTTCACGATGAAAAAAAACACGATGATTGCGCCGATAGTTGAAAAAGTGGATATGAGAATTATTTTTCCGACAGGCGTCAGAGGAATAGGCAAGGCATTGAATAGAATTCCAAGCATAGTATAGAATGGGTAACCGGGAGGATGTGGGATGCCTTTGGTGATAATAGCAGATACCAGATCTCCTGCATCTCCGCCAAATATAGTATTAGAGAACGTATAGATATATATGAGCAAGATTGAAAAGACAGAGATAGCAACAATCATAGTGAAATATGAAAGTAAAGTATACCACAAAAAAAGAAACCCCTTTTTTGTAAAGGGGTTTCTTTATTAAAAATCCATCTCTTATTATGGACAGGCAAGAGTGAGGTTGGATCCTACTTCATACCAGTTGGTTGCACTGCCTCCATCAGCTGTATTAGTAATTTTTGACGCATTAGATTGACTTTCTTGACGCGCACAAATCTTATAGGTGCCATTTTGTGTAGCTACCCCATAATACATTATTCCAGCGGATGTAATTCCAGCATCGGTTGTATATTGCCGCGTGGTATTCACATTTGGGTCCTGCGGTAATCGTTGTGCATAGCCGCAGACGTTAACTCCAAGCCAACCAGTTGCGCAATCTCTACTGTTACTTCTCATATTACTTGAAACTGTCCCTCCTGCTATTAATGATGTCGTGGAAGCATTATCGTTTAAATATTGATCTACTATAGCTTGAAGGGTTGCTACGTCTTTCAAACGCCCCGTGTCTCTGGCTTTTCTCTGGGCTTCAGCTGGATTTAAGGCTAAAAGCACGGTGATTGCCAATACTGCTAATATACCGATAACAATTAACAACTCAATTAATGTAAAACCTTCATTTTTTTGTCTTTTCATATTTTATTTTTTACTCACCCCCTTTTATATTTCTAGTAAAAAATAAATGCTATTTTTTTACCGTATAACGTGTAACGTGCCACATATTTTTATCATCATATACATTTTTTGGATGGCTTGTCAAGGACTTTTTCAACTTCTACTGTATTGAACTCGTCAAATCATAAATCGGAGTGATGACTGCAAACACGATAAATCCTACCGCAAAGCCTAGAATAACGAGTATGACCGGTTCGATGAGCGTCGTCATTGCTTTTATTGCCATTTCAGATTCTGCTTCAAAATAGGTGGAAATGCGCATCAAGGTTTCATCAAGGTGTCCAGATTCTTCTCCTACTGCGACCATCTGCACCAAAATGGGAGGAAAAATTCCCTCTTCGTCAAACGAGCGACCCAGAGATTCGCCTTTCTCAATTTTTTTATAAATATTGGCGAATGCACCGCGGTAAATACTGTTGCTTGATGTTTCTTTCACGATGTTGATCGTATCAAGAATAGAGACACCGGAACCTACAAGAATAGAAAAGGTCCGAGTCGTATCAACAAGGAAAGAAATTTTGAGTACGTTGTTGATGATTGGTATCTTGAATACAAGATTATCAAACAGTCTTTTTCCCTGTGGAGTTTTGACAAAATTTAATCCTAATACAATAAGGATAGCAATCGCTATCAAGACGAGCGGCCAAAATTTTTGGAAGAAACTAGAAATACTGATAAGAATCATAGTAAGAGGCGGTAACTCTGCATCAAAATTCTCATAAATCTCAAGCATTTTGGGCACGACAAAGGTGATCATGATGAAAATGACAGTAAACATTCCCACAATGAGCACCGCAGGGTAAACGAGAGCTCCTTTGATTTTACCAATGAGCAACCTCTTTTTTTCAAGATTTTCAGAAAGCCGAAGTAACACCTCATCAAGTTTTCCTGATGCCTCTCCTGCCTTGATGAGAGAGATGTAGAGCGGACTAAACAAATGGCCAAATTTTTTGAGCGAATTTGAAAAGCTCGTGCCAGACCGTATATCATCATCAATTCTTGTAATGACTTTTCGAAGCGATGGCTTAGTAATTTGTTTTTTCAAAATATCCAGACAATTGATGAGCGTCAAACCTGCATTAAGCATGATAGCAAGTTGTCGAGTGAGGTTGACGACATCAGAAAAAGAAACTCTCTCAATGAGGGGAAGCAGAAATCGCAAAAAAGTTGATCCTTTTGGTCGAATTGCCACGACAAGCAGGTTTTCTTGCTTGAGGTATTGATTTACCCTCGTTTCATCAGTAGCTTCAATGATCCCGCTTACTGTTCTGCCGTTTTTGACTGCTTTATAGGAGAACTTCATTATTTAATGAGTTTTGTAATTTCTTTTGGTCGTATTGCATACGACAACGCTGTTTCTTTACCGATTTTTCCCTGCATATACATATTGTATAAGTATGTTTCAAGGAGTATCATTCCTTCGTCAGACGATGTTTGAATGACGTTATCAATAAGGTGTGTTTTACCTTCACGGATGATCGAAGAAATTGCGGAATTATTAATGAGTATTTCGCACGCTGGCAAGCGTCCGGTACCGGTAATATTGGGCACGAGGCGTTGGGATACAATTGCTTTCAGTACGAGTGATAATTGTATTCTGATCTGATTTTGCTGATGAGCAGGAAAAACATCAATGATACGATCTATCGTTTGTGAAGCAGAATTGGTATGAATGGTGGAAAAAACTAAATGTCCTGTTTCTGCGATGGTGAGTGCGATTGCAATCGTTTCGTAATCGCGCATTTCTCCAATAAGAAGGACGTCTGGGTCTTCGCGAAGCGCAGAGCGTAAAGACACACTCCATGCATGCGTGTCGTATCCGATTTCACGTTGCGATACCAATGATTTTGCCTCGGAATAGACGTACTCGATCGGATCCTCAATGGTGAGAATATGTCGAGAGTGTTTTGTATTTACTTCATTGATGACTGAAGCAAGTGTTGTTGATTTTCCCTCTCCTGTGGGACCAGTTACCAGGATAAAAGCTTGATGCAAGTCAGTGAATCCGTGAAGAAGCGCTGGGAGTTCAAGCTCTTCTATTGTTTTTATCTTTTTAGGAATGACGCGAAACGATGCGGCCATGGTGCCTTTTGAAAAATAGACATTGACCCGAAAGCGATAGCTTTCAAAACTGTAGCTTAAGTCAAGCTCTTTATTCACCATGAGGTTTTCTCTCTGCTCTTCATGTAAAATAGCCAAAATCATAACTTCTGCTGATTTTGGAGTAAGGAGTTCAAGCGTTCGCAATTGTATAAGTTGACCATTTATTCGTATCGCAGGATAATGATTCGGTACAAGATGCAAATCAGAGGCATTTCTTTCAATAGTGAGTTTTAAAAGTTTTTGAATGTCCATACTCTATCTTTACTCTAAAACTATTTATAATAAAAGTCAAATAGCAATTAATTCTCTATATCTCGGCTACTCGCAAGACTTCCTCGATGGTTGTGATGCCGTCAAGAGCTTTTAAATACCCGTCTTGTTTCATCATGATGAGACCTTCTTTGCGTCCTGCAACTTCGATGTCTTTGGCAGTTGTATGCTGTATGATCATCTTATTGACTGTATCGCTGATGGTCAGCACTTCGAAAATGCCGATTCTGCCATAATACCCAGTATGATTGCATTCAATACAACCTGTTCCTTTGTAGAGTGGTATTTCTTTTCTCTCACTCGTCTTTTTTGGTAAAAGATCTCCCAACACCTCTTTGATGTTGGCTACAAGTTCTGGTGAGGCAGTATAGGACGTTTTACAATGAGCACATATTCTTCGACATATCCGTTGTGCAACAGACACATTGAGGACCGAGGCGATCAAAAATGGTTCACCTCCCAAATCGATGAGACGAGGAATTGCCGTTGCTGCATCATTGGTGTGAAGGGTTGAAAAAACCAGATGTCCCGTAAGGGCGGCTTGTATAGCAAGTTGCGTCGTTTCCTTATCGCGAATTTCTCCCACCAGAATGATGTTTGGGTCCTGGCGAAGAAATGAGCGGAGTGCTGTGGCAAAAGTGAGACCAGCTGCGGGGTTGATCTGAACTTGGTTGACGCCTGGAAGCATGTATTCGACCGGATCTTCAATAGTGGAGATATTGACTGACGGTTTGTTCAACTTCGACAATACTGAATACAATGTGGTTGATTTTCCAGATCCGGTGGGGCCGGTGACGAGAATGATACCATATGGTTTGTTTATACCTTCGTCAAGTCTTTTTAGTTGTGGACCTCGAAGTCCAAGCTCCATAAGCGATGGAATCCCGCCAGTTTTTTTCAGAAGCCGCATCACGATTTTCTCTCCGTTGGCTGTAGGGAGTGAAGAGACGCGAAGATCAACCTCTTCAATGCCTGTTTTGAAGTTGAACCGTCCGTCCTGCGGTATGCGTTTTTCGTCAATTTTCATGCCTGACAAAATTTTAATACGAGAAATAAGCGCATCATGAAGTTCTTTTGGTAAACTCAATTTTTCATGCAAAATTCCATCAATTCTATAGCGAACTCGTGTGGCATTTTCCTGTGGTTCTATATGGACATCTGACGCTCTTCCTCGCACTGCGTACTCGAGTGTCGTGAAGACAATTTTCGCAATTGGCGCTTCTTTTATAATGTTCCCGATAGTTTTGTCGCTGACGGTTTTGATCTCTGGTTCTACTTCTTTTAAGGCTGCTGATACATCAGGGGATATACCCTGGCTATAAAATGTGTCAACCACTTTTCTAATATCCTCTCCCAGCCCCATAAACGGCACTATTTTTTTACCGGTTTTTTTCTCTAAGAAATCTATCACTTGCAGATCAAGAGGATTTTCCATGATAACGTTGACAGCATCACCTTTTTTATCCAACTCAAAGGGAATGACAGTATATTTTCGCGCGATTGACTCGGGGACAAGAGCAAGCACCTGGGGAGCAATAGGAATGGTTTCTACATTTTTCCATGCTGTGTTGAATATTTTTGCTTTTGCCTTAAGCACTTCCTCTCGTGGCGCTTTTGAGTTTGTCAAGGTATAGCTATCTATGGGGATATTTTTTTGAAGAGATTCGATCTCAAGGCGGTCTGCTTCTTGTTGCGATATAGCTTTTGCCACCACAAGGAGATTGAGAAAAACTTTCGTTGGAACATTCATATTTTTTCACTATAATGAAAAAAGGCAAAAATTGCAAGACATAGCATATGTCATTTCCTATAGTACTTGTTATACAAAAAGATACAGACTCTGAAGAATATATAGAGAGATTTATCAGTCTTAATAAGATTCAACCCTCGTATGTGTTTCGATATCGCAAAAGTGGGATGGGGATTACGATTGATCAAATACGAGAAATTGCTGTTTTTACTCGGGGAATAGCCACGATGGATAGGCTTTTTATCCTGTATGATTTTGACACTGCTCGCAAAGAAGCTCAAAATGCTTTCTTAAAAACCCTTGAAGAGAAATCAACTCATACATTTTTTATCATGATTATCCGCGAGATAGGAAAACTTACTCCCACGCTTCTTTCGCGGGCAAAAATAGTGAGAGTTAAAGGGGAAAAAACAAAGCATGATGCGTTTTCCTTTGCCGATATATTTTCCTTTCGCGATACAGTAATGACGAAAGAAAAAGCGCTTTCTTTGTGTGATATGATTCTTCATGCCTGTTCCCAGCATATAAAAGAAAAGAAACTACAGACAAAAACAGCGCAAGTCATTATTAATATGATAAAAGAGACCCTCCGTTGTCGAAGTCTGATACGTGATAATAATGTGCATGCGCAGATGACCATGGATCATCTTGCATATAGTGCTCGACAGCATTCTCTTGTTGACAAAACAATGACATAATCATGTAGTATGAGAAATATGAAGCATAAAAAAAGAAGTTTTACCCGCCGATTCGGCGGATTTACACTCGTTGAGCTTCTTATTACTATCGGCATTATTAGTTTTCTGATCATTACACTTTCGATAGCGATCGATATCTCCGCCATACGGAGACGTTCTCGTGATGCCAAACGCATCAATGATCTCAAAAAAATCGCGACAGCGCTTGAAGCTTACTTTAATGTAAATGGAAAATATCCAGAAGATCTCGATCATTGTGATACTTCAAAGGGACGAGTAGATTCATCCGGTAATGGTTGTAAAGATGCCCTTAAAGCATCTATAGGGACAACATGGAGCAGCAATCCAAAAGGCATCACCTTACTTGAGCCAAAATTTATGCAAGAAGTTCCTGTTGATCCGCTCAATACGTGGCCGCATGTATACTATTACGAACCTGTCAGCAAATCAAATCTCACGCAATTAGGCACTTCTTGTCTTGGAGCAAATGCAATATGTTCATATATACTTTCAGCCAAGCTTGAAGATGAGACAAATCAAGCGAGGATTCCTGCATGCAATGGATGTATGACTACGCATGATTATTGTGTGTCCGGAGGAAAAGTGTTATTTAAGGTAGATTGTACTCCGGGATATAGGCCCGAGTAATTTTATGTACAGAAGTTATTATGAAGAAAAAAACATAAGCGGGTTTACACTGGTTGAATTGCTGATCGTTATTGGAATTATCAGCTTTCTTATTATAGCGCTTTTTATAAACATAAATGTATCGACGATTAGAATGCGAGCACGTGATGCCAAACGCATCAATGACCTAAGAAAAATATCTACAGCACTCGAGGAATATTTTCATACCTATGGACAATATCCTCCCGACTATTTTTGTGATACGTCAAGAGGAGATAGTACAGGTCCATCATGTAATCCTACCGGCGTAACATGGGCTCCTTCTGGTTTGGCTAAAATCAAACCCTCGTTCATTCTTACACTTCCGCTTGATCCGCTCAACAATAGCGAGTATTACTATACATATGAACCAGTGGTAAACGAGATTAATTACAATGTTACTTCAACCAATAGTATCGTAAATGCATATATGCTTTCTGCTCGTCTTGAAGACGTAACAAATCCAAATGCGCGTCCCGGTTGTGACCAGTGTTTTCCTGATCATAACTATTGCGTAGCAGGCGGTGGAGCCGAATTTTTCAAACCATGCACATTGTGATTGTATTTGAAGAGAATTTTCTTTCCTTTTCTTATTGACAGTATGCATAAATAATAGTATGGTAATATATATGAGATATAAGAAAGGATTCACGCTCATTGAACTTTTGATTGTTATTAGTGTCATTGCGTTTGTTATCGCGTTTTCCGGTTTTGATATTGCGGGAGTGCGGGAAAATGCACGGGATGCACGGCGCAAATCTGACTTACGGCAAATACAAAAAGCGCTTGAATTGTACCGGCAGGATAAATATCCTCCTGAATTTCCCGAGAATGGTACATTTCTCGGCACACCAAATACCAGTTGTTGGTCATCGGGCACTCCGGGTATAAATGGCGAGCCAATAGGAACCTGTACGGGAAATATATATTTGCAAAAAGTCCCGGGAGATCCATTGAAAATTCCACAAGTCTATTATTATTATCGAAATGACGATCTAGGACTAGGAGGTAAAAAGCTGAAATATACATTATGTACATGTATTGAAAACACCGCAGATGCTGATAGTATTGTGGGAGATTGTGATGCTGCATATGTTTGTTCAAGCGGTAGAAAATATGAATTACATGAGCCATAAATTTTTATGAAAAAAATAGGCGGATTTACCAGCCGCGTTAGATGCGGTGGATTCACTCTTTTGGAACTATTAGTTTCTGTTGGTATTATCGCGCTTATTTCGACAATCGGAGTGGTATCTTTCACCACAGCGCAAAAAAAGTCCCGCGACGCAAAAAGAGTCACGCACTTGAGCGATATACAAAATGCGTTTGAGCAGTATTTCTCAATATGTGGATATCAGTATCCGGTGACTGCTGGTGGGACAAGCTTTCTTACGTCAGGCAATACCCTTACGTCATGTTCTTCTTCAGACGTGCTTATCACCTATCCCAATGATCCGCTCGTGACAGGCGGCTATCAATGTATCAATTGTACAGTTAGTTCCTATACAGTTTGCCCCCCTGATGTGGGGGGAGGCGCATATCTTGAGACTGCCACATCAAGCTGCAATACTACCAATACAAGTTGTTGTGTGAAGAACCAACAATAAACATGAGAAAACAAAAAACACGCGGGTTTACGCTTCTTGAGATACTGATTGTTGCTTCTATCATCATGCTTCTTGCTGTGGCAGGTGTTGTATCGTACTCATCACTCAACAGAAGCTCTCGGGACGCGCGGCGCAAATCCGATATAGAACAGATGCGTGCTGCGTTTGAACAATGGAGAAGTGACTATGGTTCATATCCTTCGGTGACAGTTGATTGTAGCGTGACGAGCGGATTAGTATCAGGATCAATTACCTATCTTGCCACTATTCCCAAAGATCCTCAATGCACAACGCGGAGTTATTATTATGTGACAGCCGCAAAGGCTGATTATGTTATTGCCGCAGCTCTTGAAATTCCTCCCTCTCCTGCCTCATGCGTATCCCTTCCTGGGGGAATTTCAGTTGTCGGACAGTGTGATGATCCAGGGAGTACAACTCCAATCAATTGTAATTACTGCGTTGGTCCCTATGGAGTGCGATGAAGTCATATATGTGTCAGGTAAAGAAAGGCTTCACCCGAACAAATTTTACTAAAAATTTGAGCGGGTTTACTCTTATTGAAGTCTTGATTGCTGCGGTCATTATCCTTGTTTTCTCGGGTATTTCCTTGGCGGGGTATTGGCAATTTAATGAGTCAAAGAAACTTGATGAAGAGACTAAAAAATTTGTTGAGACACTCATGATTGCAAAACAAAAGGCAATATCAGGAGAGGCACGCACGTGTGGCGATAACGGCTCGTTTGGGCTATATTGGAAGTCTAATTTTTATATCATACAGGAAGGAGTAGGTTTGCCTCCGATAGATGGTTGCACCGGTAACTATTATAGAATTTATTTGCCTAATAATATCAGATTTGACAGTGAGAAAGAACTTTACTTCAATCCGTTTGGCTACGGCGTCACATCGGCATATTTAACTGATCCATTTGGAAGATACACGGCCGTTTTAGTTAATACCGAAACCGGAAAGAAACGTAGGGTTTACATAAATAAGTCCGGATTAATTACTATAAAGTGAACTCCTTTATGAAAGAAAAGAAAAATGCTTTTACTATCATTGAAGTGCTTATTTTCGTCACATTGATTTCCTTTATTTTTATTACATCCGCGTATCTCGCACAACTTTCACTCATCAATACTTCAATTGCCAAACACAAAGTGTATGCGACGCAATACGCGGAAGAACTTTTGGAGTGGTTGCGTGTCGAGAAAGAAAAAGGATGGCAAAACATTCCAGATACGACTGTTATGTATTGTTTTAATAAAGTAGATCTTAGTCAATGTGTCACAACCGGTGTGAATTTTGCCTCATGTGCTACTAGCCAAAATAATTGCAATAATGCTTATACACTATCACCAACATCAAATATGCAATTCTTGCGCTATGTGGAGTTCTCATATGACGCTACAACCGATAGAAAAACAGTTTCTATTTTTGTTAAATGGGAGGAGAGAGGGAGGGTTTTTTCGGTTCCCGTAAATTCAGTTTTTACACAGTATGAATAAAATACATAAGAAAGGTTTGAGTATTATTGAAACGATTATTGTGATCGCAATTATTGCCATATCAATCCTGACGCTTTTTAGCATTTTCTTTTCTGTCCTTCAGGCGCGCGCAAAAGTGCATGCCCTGCAGAGCTTAAAAGAGCAAGTGGACGTATCTCTCAATGTCATGAAAAATTTGATGCGCCAACGAGGTTCTGCAATATATAGCGATGTTGGAATGACAGCTGTAAACGAAGTATGTGGGACCAATATGAGTCCACCTGATCATTCTGCGACCAATCCACAAGATCCATCAACGAGTATAAATTTATACTTCAAAGATACTACTAATCCACAAGAAGTAATTTATTTTAGGTTATATAATCATCCGTCGGGGGTAGCAGGTACATATCGGTTGTCATACCTTGCTGATGGGATATACGATCTCACAAACGAAGATGTACAAGTGACTGAATTTAAAATATCTTGTCGGCGCTTATCTGCCTTAAGTCCTCCTTTTATCGCCTTTAGTATGAAAGCAAAAATAGGTTCAAGTTATGGTCCATCAGCTCAAGAAGATAAAGATGTTTTATCTTTTTACACAGGTGTCAAGTTGAGGAATTAACATCCCCTTGATTTCTCACAAAAAGTAATTCATACTAAAAAGTAGACTATGACACATGATGCGTTTACCATTGATATCGGCGAGCGATATATCAAAATTGCTGATATTGCAAAAAAAGGCTCTCATTATGAGGCCCATACGCTTGCCTTCAATGAAAACCCTATCAATATCTATAATACCGATAGCAGTAAAGATAGTGATATGACTGCGGGAGTGATACAAAAGATAGTGCGGGATGCGGGCATCAAAAAAAAAGCAGTCAATATCGTCGTTCCCGACGTCCATAGTTATTCACAGATTATTGAAATGCCCCTCCTCACCGAGAAAGAACTAGTGTCTGCGATTAAGTACCAAGCTGATCAATTCATTCCGGTTCCCATAGAGGATGTGAGTCTTGATATAGAGGTGCTTTTTGAAGATCGGCGCAATAAGAAATTAATCATACTTCTTATTGCCACGACTCACGCGGTGGTTGAGAAAGTGACATCTTTGGTGGAGAGAGCAGGACTCTATCCCGACTCGATCGAAAACGAAACAAGCGCGACGGTAAGACTTATCGCAGACATGCTTGAGGCGCATCGAGAAAATGCAGTGGCACAACAATTGTCACTATTTATGAATGTCGGGTATTCTGCGACATCACTCTACCTTTTCAACGAAGTGAAAAAACTTCCTGTGGAGATACGCAATTTTTCACTCGGCGTCAACATCTTTATCAAAGATATACAGGCAAATCTAGAGCTCCCGGAGGGAGAGATTAAAAAGATGCTTGAAACGACCGGTTTTTCAGATGTTCCTTCGTCATACAATATAAAAAATATTATCTCCTCTCCCTATAATGTGTTTGTTTCGGAGATTGAGCGATTTATCATTGTCGCAAAAACAAAATTTGGTCTTCCGGTCAATTCGATTTTTCTTTTTGGCGAAGGGGGTAAAATTGCGTCTTTTGGCGACAAGCTTTCGACGTCACTTGGCATAAAAATAAGCTTGTTTGATATTTTCCCGTATTTTGTGAGAAATAACGTCATAGATTATTTCAAGGCAGACTTGCTGTTTATTATTCCAGCTCTTGGAGGGTGCGTACGGTTCATGAAATGAGTCCCGTTCACCAGCGGGGGAAAATTATCTGACTACATACTTACAATGTCAAAATACATTAATCTACTGCTTAAAGGACAGACATACAGACAACAAGAAAAGATATTTGAAAAAATCCGCACAGCGAGCTTTGTTATTGGCTTTATATGTATTACATCGCTTGCTGTTGTTTTTTTACTCAAAACAGTAAAAGAAGTTGAACGGGCAAGACTACTCTCCCAGAAAGAACGTTTATTAAGTGAGCTCCTTAATAAAAGAGACATAGAAAAAAAAGTTATTTATTTCAACGATAAAAGTGTTGAGTTTGAAAACATTCTTGCAAAAGATGTGAATTTTCTCCCTTACTATAGATTGCTTGTCAATTATCTTCCTATTTCAACAGGTTCAGCCGAAATTGAATCAATGACGTATGACAATGAAAAAAACGTTTCCTTTACACTGAATTTTTCAGACTATGATGTATTCTACGACTCGCTGAACAACCTTGAGGATCTTGCATTTTTAAAAATATTTGAGAGGTTATCGCTTGAGGAATTTTCAATAACCGGCGAAAGCACGAACAATTACAAAGTATCGTTTTCAGGAAAATTTAAACCAGTTGACCAAATACCATGAGAATATTCATCGGCAGATACACTAGGGAACTCCTTCGGCGAAATAGCATATATATACTATCAGGTGTGATCTTTTTATTGCTTATCCTGTTCGTGTTGCCTCTTCAAATAAAAGCCTATATAGATATCAAAAATGGTAACGCGGGACTAGTAGAAGAGATAGCAAACTTGGAACGTAAAAAAGCAACAATTTTATCTTTTAATGCAGAGGAAGTTGATCTTCTGGTTTCAACACTGGATACTCTTTTGCCAAGTAAAGAGGATTATTTCACTATTTTTACAGTGCTTGATAATATCTCAACTCAAACAGAGTTTCGTGTGGTGAGTTTTACCCTAGTCTTGAGTGAAGCTCCAGATGAAGTTTTGACGCTCCAAATCACCACAGAAGGAACGCCAGAGGCATTCGTGAAATTCCTCGAAAATTATCAATATAAAGGAGGCAGGCTTATCACGATGGATGAGCTGACGTATTCTCCCGCAACTGCTCAAACAAGTCTCACGCTCGTTTTTCATACAAAGGATATAAAGCCCGCCATCTCACAAGAAGCGCCCAAGATTGACCCCGTACGACTCGAGCACATTCGAACTGTCGCGCGTGAGCTTCAAGAATCGTTAACGACTTCTCCAGGAGAATTTGTTGATACCACGAGTGATTATACAACAAAGGACAATCCATTCGTAGCATTTTAAGGGGTAATTTTGTAGTTTTACTCTTCGCCTACTTTCAGTATGATTTTTTTGCCGTAACTACTTTCAACTTCCGGCGTTCTTGTTTTATATGAGAATACTGAAAGAAGCGTGCGGATAGCATTGATGGTTTTTCCTCTTTTTCCAATAACTTTGCCAAAATCATCCTGATGCGGAATGATCGTGATGACAGCTGTATATTCCTCATCAGACTCATGAAAAGTAATATTTTCGGGGTAATTAACTATTTTCGTGATTATATTTTTGACAAAGAGTAGAGCGGGTGATGTAATAGTGTTCGTGTCCATTATATGTTGAGTTTATGCAGGCGTTTTGCAAGTAATTTACGGGCGCCCTCGCTCAATTGAGCTCCTCTCTCAATCCACTGGGTGAATTTCTTTTCATCTACCGTGAGTGTTGATGGGGAGGTAAGGGGATTATAAAAGCCTATTTTCTCAATGTACTTCCCGTCTCTTTTTTTTCCCTCCTCTGCCGCTACTATTCGATATTGCGGAGCATTTTTTTTCCCTATTCTGGTAAGTTTTATTTTTACTGCCATACATATAGTATATCACATCGTTGATTTTTGTAAAGCGTGAAGAGCCGCGTTTTCCTCGGCCTCTTTTTTTGAGTTTCCTTTCCCTTCTCCCTGTTTTTTACCATGGAGAAAGACAGCTATGACGTATTGCTTTTTGTGTTCTGGGCCTGTTTGATGTATGACTCGGTACTGGGGCAATATCTTATATTTATTTTGCCAATACTCCTGCAGTCTATTTTTGGGGGAAAGGTACAATTTGTGTTTGACGATGTGATCAAGCTTGTCGCAGAAGAGAAATGAAAGAACAAATGAATTGGCCGCCTCAAAGTTTTGATCGAGGAAAATTGCAGCGATGATAGCCTCAAAGCAGTCTGCAAGAATTGATGAACTCGACTTTGACATGTTTTTTTGCTCTCCTTTGGAAAGAAAAATATACTGTGAGAGTTTTAGCTTTTCTGCTGCCTCCGATAAACTTTCAGTTTTGACGATTGATGCTTTGATATCAGTATATTCCCCCTCATGAAGATGAGGATATTTTTTGTAAAGATACAGCGAGGTGATGAGTGATAGGACACTATCTCCCAAAAACTCAAGTTTTTCATTCGAAGAAAGATTGCGTGTTTTATTTTCGTTAAGGTATGAACGGTGGATAAGGGCATTCTTCAAAATTTCCTTATTATGAAAAGTCACATCAATGCATTTTTCAAGTTCATGCACATCATGTATCATATATGGTTTTCCTTCTTTTTCGACTCATTGTACCATCTCTTGGTATATCTTCCCAAGAGCTGCGTTGATAAACGCCGGGGATTTTTCTCCTGCCATATCTTTTGCCAGTTCGATCGCCTCGTTGATAATAACTTTGGGGGGCTCTTTTTTCTCAATAATCAATTCATAGACGGCAAGGCGAAGGATTGAAAGGTCGACTTTTGCTATTTTAGACAATTCATATTTTGGTGCTCCTTTTTTTATCTTTTCATCGATTTCAGGAAGATGTAAAAAAATGCTTTGTGTCTTTTTTGAGAGAGCAGGATCTGATGAGTTGAAAAGGCGTGCGAACATTTCTTGCACTATTTTTATTCGTTTCGCGTGACGTGTATCCATGCGGTTTTTTATGTGCCACACTTTTTACACACAAGATGAGGTTTTTTCATTTTGCCACACGCCGCACATTTCACGAGTGATGAAAACTGAAAGGAGCGTGTTTTAATACGTTTTCCTTTCCTCATTGTTGAATGTTTTCGTTTTGGTAAAGGAGCCATACACAATAAATTTAAAATTTTAAAATATATTCAGTCGCGGCTAATGAGTGATATTGTATATTGTTTGAGACGTTTTTGCAACTCCGGATAGTTTGAGATATCGTGTGTGGCGATGAAAGACACACATTCATGTGCGAGGTTCAACAGTGCTTTATCCGAAAATGAGGCGATTTTGAGCATTGGTACGCCATGTTGTCTTGTTCCAAATAACTCTCCTCCCCCGCGTATTTTGAGGTCATATTCGGCAAGTTCAAATCCATTATATACTGATGAGAAGGTGCGAAGTCTACCCTCCACTTTTTCATCGGAAACACCGGTAAAAAGCAGACAATATGATTGTTTTCCCCCTCTTCCTACTCTGCCCCGCAGTTGATGCAGTTGAGATAAACCAAATCGTTCTGCCCCCTCGATAATGATAATGGTAGCGTTTGGTATATCTATGCCAACTTCCACAACTGGTGTTGAAACAAGTACATCGATATGCCCTGAAGTAAAGCGCTTCATCACGGTTTCTTTCTCATTACTTTTCATTCTTCCATGCAGAAGCTCGACGGAAGATGCAGGAAAAACAGTATTTTTGAGGTAGATAAATTCCTTTTTAGCAGCTTTTACTGATGTCAGTGTTTCTTTTTCAGAGAGATCTATGAAAGGACAAACGACGAAAACTTGCGAGCGCTTTTTTTGTATTTCCTTTTTTATCCACGCGTAAGCTGCGCTTCGTTTTTCAGGCGGCACCAAAAATGTTTTGACTGCACCTCTGCCGCGAGGCATTTCATCAATCACTGAAAGATCGAGCTCTGCGAAGATGGTCAAAAGCACGGTACGAGGGATAGGAGTCGCCGTCATAGTAAGAAGATGCGGATATGCTCCTTTTTTTTTGATGAGAGCTCTTTGGGATACGCCGAATTTTTGCTGTTCATCTATGATGACGAGTCCAACGGTTTCAGGGTGTATGGTTTTATTGAGAATTGCGTGGGTACCGAGGATAATATTTGCTTTTTCAAGCATGTCCTTTTTTGGCTTGATGGATGCTGTGCACAGAACCACCGATGGATAGTCAATGTGCGATTGTGAACTGTCGATAAACAGTTGAGAGAGCGTTTTATAGTGCTGCATTGCCAAAATTTCAGTCGGCGCCAGAAAAAGAGTTCGTGATTCATGAAGATATGCCGCATATGCCGCAATTGCCGCAACAACTGTTTTTCCGCTTCCCACTTCTCCTTGTAAAAGTCTGTTCATGGGTGTTGGTTTTGAAAAATCTGTCATAATCTCCTCTATGCATCGCTTTTGCGCTTTGGTGAGAACGAAAGGGAGATTATGAGTGAAAGTGTTGACTTTGTTTTTCACTATATTTGACTGCGAAAATTTATTTGAAACTTTTTCATTTCTCCACGCCTTTTTCACCATATAACTTGACAGTTTTATAATCGTCAATTCATCAAATGACAGCCTTTTTCGTGCCGCCTCCGCTGCGGCAAGATTTGAAGGGAAATGCACTTCCCGATACGCTGCTCGCTCATCAAGCAATTCTTTTGCCCTGATAAAATCCATGGGGAATGGTTCAACAACTCCAGGATTTTTTCTCTCTTCCATCAAAATGTGGGCTATTTTTTCTCGAATAGTTCGCGATGAAAGTCCTCTCTTTTCAGGGTAGATAGGAATAATGCGGCCGGTATGGAGGGTTTCTTTTTTATCATAGAATTCATATTCTTCAGGAAACAGAGCGAGGCCGGAATGCGCCGATGATCTGAAATAATCAATTCGTCCTACGACCGATATCATACTGCCAACTTTCAACATACGCAGCAAATATGGTTGGTTATACCAGATAAGGTAAGCGATTGCCCCCGCTTCTTCAATTGCTATTTTTTGCTGTGAAAATCCTCGCTTAGTATAATGCTGTGTGCCGTGGAGTACCTTTCCTCGGATAGTCGCAAAAGGCGCAGGATGGAGCCTGTTGATGGGTATAATACGAGAATAATCTTCATAGCGAAATGGAAAGTAATTAAGAAGATCCCAAAAGGATGCAATTCCCAGTAGTTTGAGTCGCCGTATGGTGACGCCGCTGGTTCGCGGCAAAAGGGCAATAGGATTCTCTAAAAAATCCGCTTTTTTCATATAAGAAAAAGTGGCGCTAAAGAAGATATGATCAAAAGAAGAGATGAAACAATGACAATAATTTTCCAAAGCCGTTCTTTTTTAAGCAATTTTCTCATCGGTTTCATGAAAAAAGTATGTAGTATATAATATACCATATGCAGAAAATGACAAGGAGAGAACGAATTTTCCGCAAATATAAGCGTCAGAAAGTGATGGTATATGTGCTTTTTGCCTCAATTATTGTTGTAGTAGCCCTTTTTGCGATTATCTTTTTCCTTTTCGCGTGGTTTTCAAAGGATTTGCCTGCTCCGGGGAAGATCCAGCGTGAGAGCGGCTTCTCCACTGTTTTTTATGACCGGGAAGGAAAAGTGCTTTATGAAATGTTTAAGGATCAAAATAGGGTGCCGGTTGCGATACAAAACGTGCCTAACCATCTCAAAAAAGCAACGATTGCCATAGAGGACAAAGACTTTTACAAACACCAAGGGTTTTCTTTTCGGGGTATCGTGCGCGCTCTCGCCGCCATACTTTTTCGCGGGAGACTTGAGGGCGGTTCAACGCTTACCCAACAGCTTGTCAAAAACGCGCTTTTGACTCCCGAGCGAAGCATTACACGCAAAATAAAGGAGTTTATTTTAAGTATAGAGATTGAACGGCGATATACAAAAGACCAGATACTGGAGATGTATTTGAATGAAGCTCCATATGGGGGTACGCTGTGGGGAGTGGAGACAGCAGCAAAAGGCTATTTTGGGAAATCTACGAAAGACTTGACGCTTATTGAGTCGGCAGTCCTCGCCGGGCTTCCACAGCGACCAAGTTATTACTCGCCCTTTATCGGTAAAAAAGATGCTTATAAAAGTCGCACACAGGCAGTGCTTCGTCGCATGAGAGAAGATAGATATATCAGTAAAAATGACGAAAAAGAAGCTCTGGATGCCCTTCAGAATATCAGTTTTTCCTCATCAAATGCAGGAATTTCAGCTCCCCATTTTATCTTTTTTATTCGAGACGAGGTGGCAAAACTTTTTGGCGAAGATGTTTTGGATAAAGGTCTTAAAATCCAGACTACCATTTCCCTTGAGGTGCAAAAGGAAGCAGAAAAGATCGTCAAGGAAGAAATTGGAAAGCTCAAAAATCTCAATGCGACAAATGGTTCAGTCGTCGTCATTGATTCACAAACAGGAGAAATTTTGGCAATGGTTGGATCGTATGACTATACCAATGAAGAGTTTGGAAAATATAACACCGCAACGGCACTTCGTCAGCCCGGATCATCCATAAAGCCCGTTACCTACGCGCTTGCTTTTGAGAAAGGATATACGCCTGCAACAGTTGTCATGGATACCAAAACCATTTTCCCAAACCAAGGAGGAAAAGATTATATACCTGAAAATTATGACGGGAAATTTCGTGGTGCCATGCAGCTTCGCTTTGCTCTGGGAAACTCTATCAATATTTCGGCTGTCAAACTTCTGTCGATGGTGGGTATCCGCGATTTTTTGGGCAAAGCATATGATATGGGTTTGACTACTCTGGAGCCGACAGCGCGCAATCTACAGCGTTTTGGGCTCGCCATAACGCTGGGAGGCGGTGAGGTGCGGCTTGTTGATTTGACATCAGCTTATTCTGTATTTGCGCGGGGAGGTATGAGGCGAGAATATACCGGGGTGCGTGAAATAAAAACGTTTGACGGAAAAACTCTCACGCTTCCTGCTTCCCCTTCGGAGAAACGAGTGTTGACGCCCGAGGTTTCATTCCTTATTTCCCATATCCTTTCTGACAACAACGCGCGAAGCGAGGTCTTTGGGACGCGAAGTTATCTCAATATCCCGGGAAAAACAGTCGCGGTCAAAACAGGTACGACCGATGATAAACGGGATAATTGGACCGTCGGGTATACGAAAGATGTGACCGTTGGCGTATGGGTGGGAAATAATGATAATTCTCCCATGAACCCAAAAATCGCATCAGGGACTACAGGCGCTTCTCCCATATGGTATACAATGATGACGTTTCTCCTTAAAAAATACAGGGATGGCATTCCCGACAAACCCGAGACGGTTGATGCCTTTGAAATTGATGCATATTTGGGAGGAACGCCACGAGATCCCTATCCGAAACGGGTGGAATATTTTATCAAGGGAACCGAGCCAAAAACCCCATCTGCTTTTTACAAAAGGCTTAAAATTTCAAAAAACAACGGAAAACTTGCCAATGAGCTTGAGGTACGACTGGGAGAATATGAAGAGAAGGATTTCATCGTCATCACGGAAAAAGACCCGATCTCCACAGATGGTATCAATCGATTCCAACAAGGTATTGATGAGTGGGTTGCAACTCAATCTGATGAAAAATTCCGCTACCCCAAAGAAGCATCAGATGTCAAAACAGACGATATCATCGTGCAGATTAAAGAGCCGGGAGATCATGCGACGGTGGGTAATGATATCGTGCTTAAAGCCTCAATCACCAGTATTCAAGAAGTGCGGAAAATTGAAGTAAAGGTAGGTTCTGATCTGGTGGCAAGTTTTGCGGATAATCGAAGCATTATCGAGGAGCCACTCAAACTTTCAGATGGAGTATATACGGTGAGTGTGTGGGCAGAAAATGCATCGGGTAAAACAAGTGATGCGCGCATCACAATCGGCGTCAACAAACCCTGGGACGCCGTCTCGCCTACCCCTACTCCAGCACCCTAAACTAACCCGAGGGTTTGGTTTGATACAAACAGTTCACGTACAAAAATAAAACGAATGTATATTTTAGACTTATATAAAGCTCTCCGTAACCCCGCGGTTACGGTATGATAGTATATTTGCTTGTGTTATGATTTGGTTTTATTCCTTCGAAACGGCCGCCGACGCCCCGATAAGGATTGTCTGAAGGTTCAGCATTTACTTTCACAAAAGGAAGGGATTTATCAGAAGTTTCACACCATGCGCAAATTGTATCGCTGCTAATCCTTGAGCCAAGAAGGTATGATTTTGTTTTTCCGTTCTGGTCGAAATATTCACCCCTTCGATCAAAATGATCCTGCGAGGCAATGACATATGTTTCAATGGTCATTCCATATTTTCCCATTGTTTGTGCGATGCGTGCTAGATTTTCCCTTGTATGACTAAGGTGTGGAGCCGTAGTCATATTTTCTACATCGAGCCAGCCAATACGTATCTCACTTTCAATGCCATTTTCACCTACAAAAATCAAGCTTTTCAAACGTTGTTGGATTTTTCTCAGATGGCTAATCATCAGTTTCTCAGGACGGAAAATGACCGTGCGATCTTGCGATTGAAGTTCTTGAATTTCTCCTCGGCTTCGGTCACACGGCGGGACTGTGATATCAAGACCCATGCCGGTGTGGTGGCCAAGGGTTTCCCACCTTTCACGCCAATAATCAGTAAAATCTTGAGGAGTAGGATTAGAAAGCCTATTAAAAGCTTCTGCTGCCTGTTTCAGTCTTAGTTCGTTAGTGGGGCGTTTTCTGATTTCCTTTAAATTTCTACCAAACTGAGATTTAGTGAAGCGTTCAAACATATAAAGTCATAGTATAGCAAAGTTTTTTTTCACTGGGTCAACAAAACCATCCACCTCTTTTTCAGTGATATTTTTTTGTGTGGACCAAAAGGAAAGTCTGAAAGTAATGCGATCTCTATATGTAGTAAGCAATGCTATATCGTAGATGACAGATTGTTTTTTTGCAGGAAGAAGAAGGGAGTGTAGTTTTTGTAGTATTTCTTCATATGTTTGATCTTTTTTCATCGTGATATCGCGTTTGATGAGCGCAAAAGGTGTGATGGGAGAAAAGTGGCCGAAACGTCGCGCAAGAGTCAAAAGAAGGGGAAGTTCTATTTCTGCCAGTATGACCGGCTTTTCAATGTTTTTCTGAAGTGCAGTGACATATGATAATTTGCCACAAAAACCCAAAGGAGTATTGACATGAGTCACTGTTGCTTGAATTCCTGTGTGTAGATACGAAACCTCCTGCGTTGGTTTATAGTGTATATTTTCGATATGCAGTTCATCACACAGAGATTCAATAATTCCCTTGAGATCGAAAAAATCAGTAGTTGTAGCAATGCCAAGCCGTACTATTTCCTGCGGCAAATCTCCGGATTTTTTGTGATATGTATGCGCTATCTCAAAAAAATACAGGCGGTTTTTCTTTTCGTAATTCTCCTGTATATTCCTAATAAGCGAAGGTATCAAACTGGTGCGCAAAAAGGTGTGTTCTTGAGAGATGGGATTTTGGATTTTGAGATGTTTGTTCACGTCAAATGCAAGATCAATGAGGTCTTTTTCAGACACCATTGAGTAATTGTACTGCTCAACAAGCCCTTGGTTTTTGAGAAATTGTTTTATTTTCTCGATCCCCAAATACGTTTTTTCAAAAGAGGGGGCACGGGCAAAGGATGGGATATGTGCAGGAATATGGTCATATCCCCATACGCGAGCAATTTCCTCCACGATATCCTCCTTCGCATATACGTCATTCCCTCGGTAAAAGGGAACGATAATAGTGTAGGCAGTGTCACTATCTGTTTTTTCTTCCACCTCAAATCCGAGACTGTGTAAAATCGAGGTGATTATTGTATGTTTTATTTTTACTCCAATGGCATTCGTGATGTAGGAGTATGTAGTATGTATTTTTGAAGGCGATGCAGGATGAGGGTAAAAATGTTGAAGCGGCGAGACGATAGAAGCGCCTGCATATTTTTCAAGTAATGTGATGCCCTGATCAAAAGCCCGATCAACTCTTTCTTCATCTAGCCCCTTTTCAAAATAGGATGATGCCATAGTACGCTGTCCAGTGAGCAGTGAAGTCTTCCTGATAATATGTCGGTCGTAGGTCATCGCAAAAAACACTATTTTTTTTGTTGTTTCCGATACTGCCGAGTTTAACCCTCCCATGATGCCGCATAAGTCAATAAGATCACCATTTCCGTCTTCAATCACAATATCTCCACCCGGAAGAATGATTTCTTTTTCATCAAGCGTTATTATTTTTTCTCCCCTGCGAGATGTTCTCATTTTCATGATTCCCTTGCCTATTTTTTCATAGTCAAATATGTGGGTTGGTTGTCCAAGGCCAATCATGAGATAGTTTGAGATGTCTACAATATTGTTGATCGATTTAATACCAACCATCTCAAGCCTTTTTTTGATAGTCGGATCAGACGCTTTTATTTCAGCCGTAAGTGCCACGGCAATAGCACGAGGAGCAAGCTGATGGTCAGCGATTTTAAGCGTTAGAGAGAGCTTTGCAGAAATATTTTTTAAAATTTGCTCAACGCTTCTATACTGTGTCAGGGGACTATGAAGAAGCTTTGCCTTTTTTCCAAAACGCGGGAGAATGGCACTGCATTCCTGTGCAATACCAATGACAGATGCTGCATCTATTCTATTTGACGTGATTTCTATATCAAACACATAGTCATCCTGTATCTTATCTACTCGCTCGACTGTGGGTCCGCGAAGAGATAAATATTTCTGGATTTCATATGGGTCTGCGTCAGTTTCCAGATACTCCAACAGCCATTTGTATGTTATTTTAATATTCATAATTAAAACTGCTCCAAAAATCGCACGTCTCCACTATACAAAATTTTCATATCGGGGAGTTTCAATCCTTCCTTCATCATAAAATTTCGCTCAATTCCAAATCCAAATGCCCACCCACTTACTTCATCAGGATCATATCCTCCTGATTTGAGAACAAAAGGATGCACCATGCCAGCTCCCCCAAGTTCAAGCCAACCTGATTTGCACACGCGACAGGCGACACCATGGAGTATTCCCCTTCCCTCGCATAGGTTGCATGATATATCAAGCTCAAACGATGGCTCGGTAAACTGGAAATGAAAGGGGCGAAAGCGCACCATCCGATTTTTCCCAAAAAATTCATGGACAAAATATTCAATCGTTCCTTTAAGGTGTGTAATATTGATACTGCGATCAACGCATAATCCCTCAAACTGATGAAACATCGGCGTGTGTGTGATGTCCCAGTTGCGCCGGTAACACTTCCCGATATTGATCATACGGATTGGTGGATTTTTCTCATGGGGATTCATTTTTTTTATCCTCATCATTTCACGCACTTGTCCCGATGACGTATGCGGCGTCAAAACCATTTTGCCGTACGTTGGATGTTCATCTCCTTCGATGAAAAAAGTCTCAAAATCGTCCCGAGCAGGGTGGTTTTCTGGCATATTCAGGTGAGAAAAGGCGAACTGTTCCCATTCTACTTCAGGATATGATACGCGTATGAAGCCAAGACTCTCAAAAATACGCGTGATTTCCTCAATTGCAGAGTTTACCAGATGAAGACTGCCCTTTGGTCTTTTTTTACCTGGTAGAGTAACGTCAATAGATTCATCCAATTCTCGCGTCTTCGCATATTTCTTTTTGGCTAGCTCTATCTCTTTTTGTATGTATGTTTTGAGAGCGTTAAGTTCTTGTCCTCTTTCTTTTTTTTCTCCTCGAGGGAGAGATACGATCTTTGACAATTCTTTATTGATAATTCCATCTCTTCCCAGATAAGCTATTTCAATGTCTTCAAGTAAGGTATTATTTCCTCGGTTTTCTGCCAGTTTCTTGAAGAATGTTTCTTTTAATCGAGCAGTCTCTGTCATAGATTAGGAGGCAGTTGCTTGTGAGACAATTTTCTCAAATGCTTTCGGATAGTTTGCTGCAAGATACGCCATGATTTTGCGATCAAGGTGTATGTTTTTCTGGTGAAGTGCTGTGATGAATTGACTGTAGCGAATATGATGAGAAGAAACAGCCGCATTGATGCGTGTAATCCATAGAGTACGCATATCTCGTTTTTTTCTTTTTCTGCCCGCATACGCATATTCTCCAGCATGAAGGATTGCTTCTTTTGCTTTCTTGATCTGTTTGTGCCGCGTCATGCGGTACCCCTTTGCAAGTTTCAATATCTTTTTATGTTTTGCGCGTGTTCTCACGCCGCCTTTAATTCGTGCCATAGAGATTATATAGTATACTTTAAACCCCGAGCATTTTTTTCACCTTTTTTTTAAACGTTCCAGTGAGCTCCTTGGGTGCAAGTAAATGTCTGACATGTTTCTTTGACTTATTGCTGCGCAAGTGTCGTGCGCCATGCGAGCGAAACATGAGTTTTCCCGTTTTGGTTACTTTAAAGCGCTTCAGCGCTGATTTTCGAGTTTTTTGTTTTGACATATCATTTTTTCCTTCCGATAACTGCGATAAGAACTCTCCCCTGCATTTTCGGTTCGTGGTGTACGCTGACCTCCCCAACCACTTGTATGAACGATTTCATGAGGTCAAACGCCATTGGTTTTTTACCCATTTCTCTTCCGCGAAGGAGCAGTCCAATGCGCACCTGATGACCTTCCTGCAAAAATTCCTGTGCTTTTGCAACGAGCCGATCAAAATCTCCTTTGGCGATAAACAAAGAAAGTTTCACATCTTTGATCATGCTTTTTTTATTTCCTTTTTTGGCCTCTTTGAGCCGTTTATTTTCCTGATATAAAAATTTATTGAAATTAATGAGTTTCACCACGGGAGGCGACACATGGTTAGTGATGAGTACGAGATCTTTTTCCTCGTCTCGTGCAACCACAATAGCATCCTGCCGCGACAAAATACCTCGTTGCTTCCCCTCCTCGTCAATGACACGAAGAGTTGGATATGTAATGTGCTCGTTAAGCGTATATCGAAGACGCGGATTTTCGCGCCGTCTAAAGTATTTTGTTCTCAATGTGTTGTTTCACGTGTGTCAAAAACTCATAAAGAGAACATTCTTCTTTGCCAAAAGGTTTTTTCATTGCTTTTTGACCTCCGATTCGGAGGTTTTGACCAGTTCTGACTGCTACCCATGTCGTCTGCACGTCTTTTGTCGTACTTCTTGACTTTTCGTATTCTCTTTTCCCTATTATAACCATATAAGGGATTTTTTGCAAGCTACAGTCTCTGATCTTTGCTCCCAAGGTTTTGCTCTCGCAGTTCACCGCTACTCGCACATTTTCTCCTTCCAATTGTTTCCCCACCTCACGAGCAAAGCTTAAAAACTCATCGGAGACGGGAAGTACAGCCACCTGGATCGGCGCCAGCCACAGAGGAAGATTGCCCTGAAAATGCTCAATAAGAATACCAATGAAACGTTCAATACTTCCTGTGAAAGCGCGATGAACTATAACGGCGTATTCCTTCTTTCCCTTTTCATTGGTATACATGACGTCAAGTGGACGCGGCATCTGAAAATCAAGCTGCACAGTAGCAAGTTGCCAATCTCTTTCTTGAGAGTCGGTGATGTGAAAATCTATTTTTGGCCCATAAAATGCTCCATCTTTTTCCTTAATGCCATATTTTATATGCGCAGACTCCAGCGCTTTTTTCAAATCATTTTCTGCCTCCTCCCATAGTGACGGGTGGTCGGGTAGGGCAAGTGCCTTATCAGGTTTTGTGGAAAGGTAAAACCGAAGTGGTAGTCCAAATATATCATAGAAAATTTTTATCTGGTTCAAAAGCTCACTGACAATATCCATGATTTGATCTTTTCTGCAATATATGTGCGCATCGTCAATGGTGAATTCTCGAAGTCGAAAAAGACCGCCGATTACGCCCGAAAGTTCTCTGCGGTGAAGGACGCCGAAATCTGAAAATTTAAGCGGCAAATCTCTGTAGCTTCTCGCGTGAGTATTATAAATGAGCGTTGATTCAGGACAATTCATTGGTTTTAAACTGTAATTGACTTCGACAGTGCCAGTTTCTTCATCAAACTTAATCTTTTTTGCCTTTATTTCTTCGTCTTCATAAATTGCGAGATTAAACATGTTATGTTTGCCAAAATGTTTGAAGTGTCCTGATTTGATAAATAGTTGATTTTTGACCATGACCGGCGTTTTTATCTCCTGATATCCTGATTTATTCAGTATCGAGCGTATCAATTTCATTATCTGGTGATAAATGATAAGCCCTTTGGGATGCCAGAATACCGCTCCCGGGGCATATTCATGAAACGAGAAAAGGTCAAGTTTCCTCCCGATTTCTCGGTGATCTTTCAGTGTATTCATAGATAAATTGAGTGACCGCTGATGGATTTGAACCATCGGCCTCTTCGATGTCAACGAAGCGCTCTGCCGTTGAGCTAAGCGGTCTTTTTATTTATTATAGCATGTTTTTGCAAAACCGCTTGCATTATGCGTATTTATATGATACTATCATATCTTAATACCTATGAAGGAATCTTTTAATCCATATAGAGAAGACAAATCACAAAATGAAGGTCCTACTTTAACTATCTCCATAGAGAATGGAGTTGTTGTTATTCGCCCTGCTGTGAAAAAAGAAATCGCTAAAAAAGAACAGCCTCCTAAACCAAATCAAGAATTGCACAAAAAAAATTTGAGCATATTTTGCGGTTTCCATCATGGTGTATATTATGTAAACGGCGTTCCCAAAACTTCTCCAAATCCAAAGAAGAAATAACCCGTACAACTTACTGTACTGATCGGGCTGTTGTGAGTTCTTGTGAAAGTGAATACTGTGTGCCTTTTTGTTTGGAGCGCGCGGCAAAAAGCGACCCTCTTTTTTTCTTCTTGGACTGCATCGCAGAAAGCCATGTTTTCGCCTCTCCCACTTTTGCCTGTAGTACCTTTAAGAATGACAAAAACGTCTCAAGAAGACGTATGTGATAAATACCCGCCTTTTGGGGAAGCGCTTCGATGGTGTGCTTCTCAATGTCTTTGATTTGACTGACCAGCGCTTTATTTTGCTTCTTGATCAGAGTTATCTCGCGACGCACTTCTTCAGTCAAGTCTTTGATCTGTTTGGGGATGATATATTGTTCTTGATAGGTAGTTTTGCTAAAAATCGTGAATTCTGACCGAAGTGGTGCTTTTTCTTCCTGTTTCTTCTGAAGGGTTTCCCGTCGCCCTCGCAGCAATTCATCTAAAAAAGATGAACTCGTGGCAGGAGTATCCTCGAGTGTTTTCTCAAGAGGATTTCTCACTTTTGGCCTTTTGGTGTTTGTTGATTGAGGAAATTGCATATATAAGTATTATACTACAGGTGCAAAAATAGTCAAGGTAGTTTTTTTAAAGAGTTAAGAGGTAATCGAGAGTTTTTTGACGGCGAAGAAGTGTGGCATAAAAATAAGAGTTTTTTCGCGCCTCCTCGCGCATTTTTTCGTCCTTTATTCCTTCAAGTACCGCAGACAGTTCTTTATCATCTACCACGATGTGCGCATCCTCTGCTATTGCCTCAAGCGTAAATTCAAGCGCATACATCTCTTCGATTTCCTTTCTCATGCGGCCTCGTATAGATTCAATTGTTTCATTTTTTGAGGCGAGATATGCGTCCATGGTGAGGCCGATTTTTCGCACATCATCCACAAGTTGGGCAAGTCGTTTGTCAAGTTCTTGCAGAATCAACATGTCAGAAACTGGAACCTCAACAACCGAAAGTAGTGTGTTGAAGATAGCTCCGACTTTTTTTCGTCCACTTTCTTCTGTTTTTTCTTCCGGTTTTTTCTCATCTTTTTTATCCGGCGTCCAGATATCTACCTTCTTGTGCTCTGCATTTTTATTTTTTACCGCGTCTTTGTAGTTGCCAAGTTTGACGAGTGGTTTTTCACACACCATCACGCGTATTTCCCATTTCTCATTTTCTTGCGCTTTCACCAATTCTACTTTGGGCGTTATGATGGGTTTGAGATTTATTTTTCTCACGAGTTCATCATATATTTCAGGTACAAAACGTCTTGCTGCTTCCTGTAAAATTGTTTCTTTTCTGATCTCTTTTTTTGCTATCTCCAGTGGTACTTTGCCTTTGCGAAATCCAGCAGTCTCGAGCTCTTTTGCAAGATCTATAAACACAAGGTCTTGTGTTTTTTTAATTTCTTCCCATGGTACCTCCACAGTGAATTGAAAGGTGTTTTTGCCAAGATCTGCTTTTGTATAAGTAAATTGCATAGGTTTAAATGGTGCCGCGAGAGGGACTTGAACCCCCATGCCTTATGGGCATACGGTTCTAAACCGTACGCGTCTACCAATTCCGCCATCGCGGCGCGTTTTTCGTAATGTCTATCTTTTTTACAATAGATCTTTTACATTCTGTACTTTTTGTTCTTCATTATAAAATCTTTTCACAAAAAATTCCACTCGACTTGCCCATGTGGTAGAAGGAGGCGCATATATTCTTCCGATCTGTGAAATGGTTGTTGCGCCTTTGTCTATATAGTTCGTACGCAGTCCTTTGCCCACTGTATCAATCGCCTCGCTCCAGTTTCTGAACATCATATATCCTCCACCCCATCCAAACGGGTTGTATGAATTGGGGTATATTTTGGCACCAAAAGATGATTCAAGACCGGCGATTGCGGGAAGCAAATAACAGTCAAGAGAATATTTTTTACACGTGGTGATAAAAGCATCGATATCACCAATAAGCGGCGAATTGTATTCCTTGAGCATTTTTCTGATGACTGTTGTTTTGGTGAGATATTCTGCATTTTTGTTTTGCGTATTCTGCGCGCTGATATCTACAGTAGTTGTAGCTGATTGTCCAGCAATTTTTTCCACTGCCCACGTATTTGCTGTGGTGGCAAATAAAAATCCCACGGCAAAAATGGTAAGAATAAGTACTTTTTTCATATATCTTTTCAGGTCATTTATGCCAACATAACTATTAAAAAATCCTGTCATAAAGCCTTTTCAGGCATATTTTCTGACCCATAAAAAAAGATCCTAAAGCATATCGACGTTAGTCTTTACACCTTAGGATCTAGTGGTAGTGTAACACAATATTATAGGTTTGTCAAGTCGCCAAAAACAGCCCTTTTTTGAGGCTAAAATACAGAAAAAATGAATCTTTTTTTCAAGATTCAGAACATTTTATAGTGAAGAAAGTAAAGGGTATTTACTCAAGAAGTTGTATAAAAAAGTTAATGCTATGAGCCCAACTTCCGTTTGAAGATGGCGTATATTTCTGCATGACAAGCTCGGGCGTGGTATATCCTTTTTCAAGATAGTTTTCACGAAGGTCTTTTGCGACTGTTTCTATTGCTTCTTGAAATGAAGAAAATCGCATGACGCGTCCTCCATACATACCATATCCCCAACAATTATACGAGTTATCAGGCATGTGTTTACATAGCTGCGATTCCTGCATAGCGATAGCTGGCAGCAATCGGTAGTCCATGCCATACTTATCAGATATCTCGACGATAAAGTCCGCATAGTCATAAAGGGGTGAGTTATATTTGCCAAAAAATTTTCGCACGTTTTCTCCTCGGGCGTCACCAAGATTGATTTCTCCGGTTACTGCGCCCAAGACAAATCGATCCTGCGCAGCGGGCAGGACTTTCTGGGTGTTTTTCTTGAGTTTTTCAATTTCAGAAAGAATTTTTTCACCCGATAACTGACACATCAACATACGGTAGTACTGCGTGATAAAAATTCCTTGTAGAACCGCGAAGAAACAAAATATGCACAGGACAAAGAATTTTTTCATAATTGTTTCTTATAGCCCCTTTTCCCGTTTCAGGAGGTAGAAATAGGTCGGAAACGGACGATGGTCAAGGGTAAATATGTGATATTTTTCCCACCCAATGATTTTGAACCCATGTGAAATTATCTGTACGTTGTTTTTACACTCTCGCTTCATTTTCTCACCCAAGCGAGCAAGGGTTTTGGGGAGCAAAAATAAAAATATCGTGTCTGCAGTCGTGAGATCAGTTTTGAAAAAGTTGCCTTTTATGAATGTTACTGCGTGTACCTTTTGCCACCAAGTAAGTAATCGTGAATACCACACGAGAAGTGGGTGAATTTCCACTCCGATAGCCCGTACGCCGTACTTTTTTGCAGCTTCCCGCACGATTCTCCCGTCTCCGCTCCCCAGCTCGAGGAATATCTTGCCTTTTTTAAGATCCGCCTTTTGGAGAATCTGTACGACTTCTTTGTGTGATGTGGGGACGTAGGGAGAACCAGCGAAATGCGAGACGATGCTGAAAAACATGTATACGCACAGAAGTACAGCGAAGATAAATATTGCGGCGACAAGGAGAGAATAAAGTACTAAGATGATCATTTTTTGATTGTACTATATATCAAGTATCTTGGCATATCCTTTTCCTAAATTCTGATATAATTAAACCGATCTAAGAGCCCTTATAGCTCAACGGATAGAGTGCTGGTCTTCGGAACCAGTGATGGGGGTTCGATTCCCTCTAAGGGCACACAAGGTGACTGTAGCTCAACGGTAGAGCACTAGCCTGTGGAGCTAGTCGTTGCGGGTTCAAATCCCGTCAGTCACCCACTTTGTCCGTCGGAGCCCGCAGGGCGAACGCGGAAACCAGTTTCAAAGCTTAAGGACAATCTACTCTATTACAAAAAGCTTATTGTTCCATAATAACCCTACGTATATTGCGAACTATTTCTGTATAATTAAGAGGCTCTAGACTAGAATAGCATAAGCTATACTAGTAGTAATGATTGTCAGAGCAAGTAAAATCGGCGATTTCAAACTAAAAAAACTTATTTGGCATTTTGTTGTTGATATTGATGCTACAAAAACAAG
>Ga0209542_10002761_pt1 | contig 38739 bp, 45 predicted proteins | sample RifCSPhighO2_01_FD_184028 | JGI IMG/M metagenome (GOLD analysis project Ga0209542, IMG submission 184028) | Soil microbial communities from Rifle, Colorado - Rifle CSP2_plank highO2_0.1 (SPAdes) (version 2) | ecosystem: Environmental > Terrestrial > Deep subsurface > Rock core/Sediment ... | reverse complement strand
TGCATTGCCGAAAGAGAAGAAAGTGTTTGAGTTTTGAATTCTGTTCGTTAGTAAATCCAAAAGTTTATTTATCTGTGTTTTTAAATAATAAATAAAGCATGGCCAAAAAAGAGAACTAATGCTGAGAATAAGTACCTTACATGCGATGCCGGCTATACCTGTTTTAATGGAGCTTGTGTTGATTGCTCCAGTGGAATTTGCTCTGGAAGTGGAAATTCGTGCTTTGATACTGATGAGGAAACACCTTCAAATATAAACAATTATACATCGTGGGGAAATGTGCCAAGTGTTAATGGATACACTTACAGTTATTCATATGGCTCGTTTTACAATTACTCTGATTACTGCGCTGATTCAACTCGTTTGATTGAACACTATTGTTATAATGGTGCAGCAATAACACTTGCTGCTATTGATTGCCTTTACGGATGCAATAACGGAGCGTGCAATCCTGGACAGAATTCATGTTACGATTCTGATTCAGGCTATAACTATCTGTTTAAAGGATATGCTTATGGAATACAAAATAGTGCTTTTGTAAATAGGTCAGACTATTGCATTAATCAAAGCCATATAATTGAACAAACGTGCTATGATGGATCCATAATCTACCCATACCAATTTGATTGCACCATTATTGGAAAGAAATGCTCTGACGGTGCTTGTGTTTGAGAAAGTTTATTCTAGTTTTTAATTTCACAGTTTCTTAAAAAAATCAGATTTATTCAGCTGCAAAACTATCAATTTAAACACGGAAGATAAACCGAAACCTTTATATATCAATTGCTATCATATGCTATACAGGTGATTGATATGGAAACTGAGCAATTCAACATAAGAATGCCAAAGGATTTGGTGCAGGATTTGGATATAATATCAAAACTATTGAAAGTGAATAAATCTGAATGGGTTAAAACCAAGCTAGCTGAAGAAGTGCATGAGGAAAAGAATAAGCTTTTAATGGAATTAAGCACTTTGTACGCCAATGGAATGATTAGCAAAGAGAAGATAGAAAAGATGGTAGGAAAGGATATTGCTGATGAGATGGAATTTATAAAGAAAAAAGCCATAGAATCCGCTAAAAAGGGAATTGAAATTGGAAGAAAATTCAGAAAAAAGTGAGTATATATTTGACACTTCTGCTTTAATAAGTCTGGGAACTGTTAAAGTAATTGATAATGTATTGAAGCTGACCAAAATAGTAATAACTCTTTCCATAATTAAAGAACTTGAAGAATTCGCAAAACATGATGATAATTATGGAAAAGCAAGCAAAGAAGTGCTAAAATACAAAGATAAGCTTATTGTGAAGAAGGCAGAAATTAAAGAGTCAATTGAATATATTCAGACAACTGATAATGAGCTTTACAATCTTTCTAAGACACTATCCTGTACATTAATAACTGACGACATAAAATTTTCTCGTCATGTTGATGGAAAAATTGAAACTCAATTTAGCACTTTTTTCTTGACTTTATTGGTTTCATCTAAGCATTTATCAAAGGAAAAGGCATTAGAGCTATTGGAAAAATTAAGGGACATTAGAAACTGGAGGGACAACATAATCTACTTAACAACAAAAGACGAGCTTGAAAAGCTTTAATCTAATTTTTTCAAAATATCCTCTGGACTATTTATTCCCAATCCAAATCTTTTTTGAAGTTCTTCTTTCCTTTTTAACATTCTTTCATTTTCTGTAAGAAAAACATCAATTTTTGCATTCATTACTGCATTAATATATTGTATAAAACTATCACTCCCAAATTCATCATAAAACATGTCTTTATATTTTTCATTATATTCTTCTTCTGTAAGAAAATTTTCTTCAAGAGCCTGTTTTAGTATGTTATCTTTTTGTAAATGCATCTTATAGTTGATTCTTTTCAAAATATTCATTGCAATAGGTTTAGGCATATTTAACAATTTTTTTATTAGTTTTGGCTCTATTTCCACAAAATTTTTGTGTTCGTTCTTTTTATCCATATTTCACAGTTTCTTAAAAAAATCAGATTTATTCAGCTGCAAAACTATCAGTACCAAAACAACTGCAATTACTGTCATTAGATAATATCCCAAGCCGATTGCAATTCCAACCCCGGAAACTGCCCAGATTGATGCTGCTGTTGTCAGGCCATGCACCTCGCTTTTTGACCTGAAGATTGTTCCAGCGCCAAGAAAGCCTATGCCTGTTGCAATTCCAGCGATTATTCTTGCAGCTTCATTTGGAAGCGTTTCAATTGTTACAAGCACAAACAAGGCGGAGCCAAGGCAAACAAGCATATGTGTCCTTATGCCGGCCGGCTTGTGCACAACTTCCCTTTCCAAGCCAATCAATCCGCCAGCTACAACTGCAAGAATCAGCCTAAGCAAGAGCTCTGTATATTCCATCTTTTATTTTCTTTTAATGTCCATCTTTAACGGCCAGTCGCTTGGCGCATAAGTCATTGATATGAGAGAAGCGACAAACATCAATGTAAAAAACAGGACAAAGGTAAATCCCCATGTTCTTGAGTTTGGAAGAATGTAAAAAGCGGAAATCAAAAATCCCACAATGCTTGTAAGCATATAGCCTCCTGACAAAGGGGCTACGTTGAATTCCCTGTGATGCATGATTGACGCCTCTTTTTTAATTTTTAATGTATTTTTATTGAATTTTTGTTAATGTTGATAGTTATCGAGTTTTATTTTATTGAATCTGTATCTTTATTTTCCTCTTATTTAAACTTAACGAAATTAAGCTTGTCAATGTGCTTTCTTGCATGCTCAATGCCCTTGACCAAATTGCCCATAAATTCTTCCATCTTATTGCAGGCAATCTCCTTCAGTTCGCCGCTTGTCATTCTGCCTGACTTGTATTCATGATAAATTTTATCGAGCTCTTCATCATCTTCAACCAAATGCTGCTTCATAAGCTCAAAAATCATGTCTTTTTCCATTATTGCGCCGTGCTTCCTGTGCTCGTCAAGCGTGTCCCTGCCTCCGCTTAAAGCATTCCTGATTTTTCTCTTGACAGAATTCATGTCTTCCGGCAGCTCTATGCAGCTTTCCGGCTTTGACTTGCTCATCTTGATGTCTCCGTCAAGAGAAGGCGTGTATTTGTGATAAAGTCCAGAAGGCAGAAAGAATTTTCTTTCCTTGAACCTTCTAACAACATCCCTTGTAAGCCTTATATGCGGGTCCTGGTCAACTCCAACAGGAATTATGCCGGGCATTCTTTCTTTGAATTGCGGGTATAAAATGTCAGCAACTTGAGTCATTGCAGCCATTATCTTGCCAGGGTCGGCATTTCCGTAAATTGCCTCAAACTCATTAAGGGTTATTTTTTTTGCAAATTCATAAGCATAATTCATGACTTCCCTGTTTTCCGACTGGAAATAGAATGTGGTTTTCTTTGGGTCCAGCCCAAGGGCAACATAAGCCGGGATGTGAAAATCCAATGCTCTTTTTCTTGCCTCTTCCAAAGTGACCCCTCTTGTTGAGGCTGCCTCCAAGTCCGCAACTAAAATGTATGTCTGGGCCCCGTGCTCTTGGAAATACTTTATGTTCTCAACAACCATTTTTGTGCCGAAATGTATTTTCTCATTTGAAGGCATTATTCCGCTCAGAACATAGTATTTTTTCCTGTGATTTATTGCATCAGAGATTATTTTCAGGTCCCTGCCCGCAAACACAACCCCTCTTCTCATAATCCTGTTTGGATTAGGAAAAATGCTAGAATGAAATATCTCAAGACCAAAATCCTTTATGATTTTTTCATAATCCTCCAATAATCCAGAACCCCACGGGTCAATGATTTTATGTTTCATAGCGTTAAATTTGGGTGTAGTTTATATAAATCTTATCAAAAATCTGTGGCATGCGAGTGAGCGAAGCGAACTCGCTCACATTCGGGTAATTTTTGGGAATGCTCAGAAATCGCAATTATATTAATATATTTTGCGATTTCTGACATTTTTATAATTAGAATAAAGTTATCAAAATCCCTCCAATAAGCATTATAGCAGTTCCTATTAAAGAGTTCCTGATGTTTCTTTCTTTAAAAACGAAATAGCCGATAAAAATGCTGAATATCAGGCTGCTTCTCTTCAACGAGATGACATAAGGGACAATTGCGCTTGCCATTGCATAAGAGGCCAAGGCTATCATAAAAGCTGAAGAAACGCCGAGAAATGCAAGCAGCTTGAAATTTATTTTTAGTTGATTCAATTTTTCATTGAATTTAATAAAAAACAATGGCAACATAACCAAAGAAATGAAAAAATAAACCAAGACTGTGAAAAATAGGGCATTTGAGGCTATTATCCCCATCTTGAAAAGGTTTGATGTTATGCTCCATACAAAAGCAACAATAATTACGTAAAAAGAGCCCTTGATTTTGAACAATGAATTGAATGGCTCAAAAAACCCTTCCCCGTTTTTGATGTTAACTATGTAAGCGCCGGCTACAATCAAAATTATTCCGATAAAACCAGCTTCGGAGGGAATTTCCCTTAGCATAAAATAGGAAAGCATAACCAAAAATAAAGGAGTCAGGCTTAGCATTGGCAATGAAACAGAAAGCTTGCTTGTCTGCAGCGCTTTTACCAGCATGTATGTTGTTATTATCAATAATATACCATTTAATGCAGCAATCCAGTAAACATCAAGGCTTATTTTCTGAGGGTAGTTAAAATATAATAAAATCAGCAAAAAAGGCAGCGCAAACGCATATTGGACCCAGACAATAATTGAGCTGTTAACGGGCTTGAGCTTTTTCATCAGTGCGAATATAACAGCATCACCTAACCCCGAAACAACAGAAAGAAATGCCCATAACATTTTATTTTAAAGTGCTTAATATTTCTTTTATTGCAGCAACCCTGTCTTTTTTGCCGAATAGTGAAGTGCCTGCGACAAATACATTGGCGCCTGCCTCAAAGGCAATTCCTGCGGTTATTGGATTTATGCCCCCATCAACTTCAATGTCAAGCCTTGGCTTAAGCTTTCTCAGCTCCCTGACTTTTGGCATCGTTGCCTCTATAAACTTCTGCCCTGCCCATCCGGGCTCGACAGTCATCACCAAAACCATATCAACAATCCCAAGGTATTTTTTTATTTTATCCAATGAAGTGTTTGGCTTGATGGAGATGCCAGCCTTTACCCTGTTTTTCTTTATGAAATTAATCTGCTTTGAAGGGTATTTGCAGGCTTCCTCATGGATTGTTACCGAATAAGCGCCTGCATCAATAAACCTTTTTATATAAGAATCGCTTGGCTCATGAACCATAAGATGCACGTCAAGAGGCACCTTTGTTTTGATTGTCTTAACAAACTCCGCATTGACAGTCGTAGGAGGAACAAAAATTCCGTCCATAATGTCGACATGTATCAAATCAGCATATTTTTCAACTTCTTTTATCTCCTGGCTGACTTTTGACAGGTCAGCTGAAAGTATTGAAGGCGCAATTTTTACTTTTGGCATTTTTAATTTCAAATATTTGTCAGTTTTTAAGGTTTTTTATTTTTCAGAAAACAAATTGTTTATTACATTTAAAGCTATTTCCCTTTTCTTCGGAAAAGCTGCTATGCTTATCTTCAGGTGGAAGCATTTGCCGGAATCTGTCAAAACCAGCTTTTTTTCATTAATCCATAAGTCTTTGTCAAACCTGAGGAAAAAATCCAGGTTTTTGTCAAGCCTTGATTCAAGCTGTGCAAGTATCGTGTTTTTCTGGTTTTCATCGAGATTGTTTAATAAATTCTTTAAAAATTGGCTTACCAAATTTGCTTTCGTCAATGCAGCTTCGAATATATTTATTTTGCTTTCATTGAATCCAGCGGCATTTGTCTTCCTGAAATCAACTTTGTTATCCTGAAGATTAAAGGGAAAAAACATCAAGAAAGCGTCTAAAACGGGCTGGCTGCCTTCATTTTCATAAGAAAAAACTGTCAGTTTTATCAGATGAGCATATTTCATTTAATTCATAATTTTTCAAGCATGCTCATGACATTCCATATCTGCGTCCTTGTATATGACTGCAGGTTGACGTCATTTGCAATCTGGTCGAGCTCATTCAGCGCTTTGTTGACTTTTATTGGCAATTCCGTGCCTTCTTTTAAAGTGCTGACAACAGACTCTATTTTTGTCCTTACGTTCCTTGGAACAGTGGAGTCTTCCTTGACTTCGCTAAGGCTGCTTACAACAGCGTCCAGCTGGGTTATTTGCTCTGCCATTTTCATTTTAATCTTCCTTTTTTATTTTAGTCAGAATTTCAGACTGCAGCTTTGAGGCCTTTTCCCTTACTTGCGCCTCTTGCTTTTCCATTGTCTTTATCCTCAACTCAAGCATCTCCTTCTTTGAATGGAGCTCTGCCTTGAGTTCATCCTTATCAGTTTCAACCATTATGTTGCCTATGATTTTATACGCTTTCTCTGTATTGGCAAGCTCGTTCAATGCTGACTCTGTCTCGACAAGCTGGACCTGGAATTGCTGCTTTTGCCCAAGAAAGCTCTGAAGGCTCTGCTCAAACATCTGCAATTGCCCTATTTTTTGCTCTGTTTCTTTTGAAACTTCCATTTTTTATTTTGCTTTCACTTCTGTGTTTACGCTTCTTGGCTTGAAAAGTATCTTGCTGCCGCAATAGGGACATCTTATTCTTTTTCTCAAATAGTCCGTTGCAACTTTCTTGTTGCAGTCAAAGCATTTGTATTCTGCCATTATGCCTCCTCTGAAGCCTCTTCAATCTCTTCCTTTATAATCTCGGGCTCTTCCTGCATCACCTGGGCTTCTTTTGTTATTATCTTTTTTGTAATAGAGTAAGCTTTGCCTGTGAATTTGGCATTGCATTTTCTGCAGCTCCATATGCCGACAGCAACCCTCTTTACAGCTGTCTTGCTGCAGTAAGGGCACTTGTGCAGCTTTCTCTGCTCAGTTTCTATTTTAGAAAATTTTACCTTAAGCTTTCTTCCGTACCTTGCGCCAAATCTCTTGACAGAGCCTAGATTTTCTTCTGTTTTCATTTTTATTGAGCAACTCAAATGGGGCTGCCCGGACTTTCATAACCTGATGGTTTTTTGAACCGGGGTCTTAAGGTCCCAAACCTCAAATGATAGCCAAGCTACACCACAGCCCCGTTAGGGTAGCTGTTTAGCCACTCCTATTAGGTTTAACAGCCTCTTTTTAAATTTATCGTTGGGGCTATTTTTCCGTATTATCAATAACTTATATAAACTAATTATATTTTTAATGCATATATGGCATTAACAGAAGCTCAAAGGTTTCATTTAAAGAAATTCATCAAGGAACTGGAAAATTTCAGGGGCAGGCACACAGAATTAGTTAGTGTGTACATCCCACAGGATTATGATTTAAACAAAATAATCAACCATCTGGCTCAGGAGCAGGGCACAGCATCCAACATCAAGTCCGCTTCCACAAGAAAAAATGTAACTGATGCTTTGGAAAGGATGATCCAGCACCTTAAATTATTCAAAAAAAACCCTCCAAATGGGCTTGTGGTGTTTTCCGGCAATGTGGCTGAAAGGGAAGGCCAGCAGGATTTCAAGGTCTGGAGCATAGAGCCTCCTATTCCGTTAAAGACAAGAATTTACAGATGCGACAAGGAGTTTGTCCTTGACATTTTAAGAGACATGCTCGAAACAAAGGAGGTCTTTGGGCTTGTTGTGATGGACAGAAGGGACGCGAATATTGCATTATTGAAAGGAAAAACAATCGTTCCGCTTGTCAAAACCCATTCAGAAGTCCCGGGCAAATTTAAGGCCGGGGGACAGAGCGCAGCCCGATTCAGTCGAATTGTTGAAGGCGCTGCAAAAGACCATTACAAGAAAGTTGCAGAATACATGAAGGAAACATTCCTCAATATGGAAGGACTTAGGGGCATTATTGTAGGAGGCCCAGGGCCTACAAAATATGATCTTGTTGAAGGAGACTTCATAACAAATGAAGTAAAGAAGAAGATAATAGCAATAAAAGACTTGAGTTATACTGGAGAATTTGGACTGGAAGAGCTGCTCGAGAAAAGCCAGGATGTCCTGGCGCAGGAAGATGTAACAGAAGAGAAGAAGATTGTCGGAAAGTTCCTTGAGATGCTTGCCACAAAGCAGAGCATGGTTTCTTACGGTGAAAACGAAGTTATGAAGAAAGTGAAAATGGGCGTTGTTGACACATTGCTCTTGTCTGAAGACTTAAGCGATGAAAAAATAGAGGAGTTTGAGAAAGCAGCGCAGCCAGTGGGCACAAATATCAGAATTATTTCAACACAAACACGAGAGGGTGTTCAATTAAGGGATTTGGGAAAAGCAGCGGCAATTTTAAGGTATGAGGTGCATGGATAGAGGTGCTTAGTAAAAAGTCAATTGAGATATTTGTTATAAGGTTATAATTAGGAACTTAAAATTCTTGCTATTTGCTCTAAAAACTCGATTTGCCATTCTTCCACCTTTCCTCTTTTTTCATTAATAAACTTATGTAGCCTATTTACAAATGGACCATAATTCCTAATGCTATTTGAAGTCCTTTTTTTGAGTGTTTGAATTTGCTGCAAATATTCTTGAGTTTTGTTTTCCCAAAATCTTGATGAAATAAATCCAACTTCGATTAGTACAGCCAAGGCAGCAAAAAATTCCCCTAACAGCTTATAGTTTTCTATAGGTTTTCTAGATGCAACATATCTATCAAATAGTATAAAAACCAAACTAATACTCTTCCTTATGCCATCTTGAAACAAATGTTCTGCCTTTTCTGCTTCTAATAATAAGTTTTTTTCTTTTTTATAAATTTCATCAAATCCATCTACAAATGATTTTAGAAATTCAGAATTGATTGCTATTATTGGAGTATCAAGAATAATAGCAAGTTCTTCAATTGCAGCATTAACATCCTTCGTTTCATCGAACATAAATTGAATAAAATTAAATAGTATAAAAAACTTTCGTAGTAAAATGTCATCCCTAATTCAAGAAGCATTCCATCAGCTTTATCCTGAAAAAGAACTAAAATACAATTTCTCCTTGAAATACTCAAGAAGATTCAACTCTTACAATGCGAATGTAAGATTATACGGAAATAATTTGATTTTTAATTTGAGCAAAGAGTGGAAAAAAATAAGCAAAGAGATCCAGATTGGATTGATACAGGAGCTGATGGTTAAAATTTTAAAAGTAAAAAATAAAACAATGAACATGGAATTATACAACCTATTCATGAAAAATGTTCATCTTGCAGTCCCAAAGACAAAAACAGACGAAATTCTTGAGGAATCCTTTAACCGGGTCAATGACATTTATTTTAACGGAATGCTTGACAAATGCAATCTGCAGTGGGGCAATGAGTCAACGTCAAAGCTTGGCTGCTATGAGTATGGCTCTGATACGATTACTATAAGCACCATATTCAAGAATGCGCCGCAGGAATTTCTGGATTACGTCATGTACCACGAAATGCTCCACAAAAAATTCAAGTTTCAGAATAAGAATGGAAGAAATTTGCACCACAGCGGCGAGTTCAAAAGAATGGAAGCAAAATTTGAAAACAGGAATTTGATTGAAAAGGAAATATCAAAGCTTGCAAGAAAGCACAGGCTTGGACTAAGGGCAATTTTGTCATTTTAATTAAAAAAGTTTAAATACACATCAAATAAACCTAAAACAAGGTGGTTAAATGAATGACAAATTTCTTCCATTGGCAGCCATGGAAAAATTACTCAAGCAGGGAGGCGCTGAAAGGGTTTCTGACAAGGCAAAAGTAGCTCTGAAGAACGCAATTGAGGACATAGCTAATGAGATTGCCTCAAAGTCGATAAAGCTTGCTGTCCATGCCGGAAGAAAAACAGTAAAAGCAGAGGATATAAAATTGGCTGTGAAAGAATAATTCTTTAAGCACAATATTTATAAATTAATCACTTATCCAAATCTTAATCTGTTAAAAACCACAATCTACAATAATCCATAAGTGGTTTTTGACCGACATAAGCGAGCGAAAGCGAGCTTTCGCATTCGACTGATCAAAAATTCCACGAATTTTTGACATAAAAAGGTGCTTTAATGTCAACAAAGAGCATAACAGCCAATAATGTGCAGAAAGGAACTTCCATAATTCTGGAAGGGGCTGCCTGCAGGGTTGTTGATGTTGAAATCTCAAAGCCTGGCAAGCACGGCCATTCAAAAGTAAGAATTTCGGCTGTTGGATTGATGGATGAAAAAAAAAGGATTGTTGTGATGCCGGGCCATGACAATATTGAAGTTCCTATTATAGAGAAAAGAAACGCGCAGGTTTTGAGCCTGCATGGCGATAGTGCCAATGTCATGGACTCTGAGACTTATGAAACATTTGACCTGAAAATCCCGGAGGAATTCAAAAGCCAGGTTGTTGAAGGCTCTTCTGTGCTTTACTGGACAATCTTGGACAATAAGATTATAAAGCAGGTCAAGGGAAGCAATTAAATGGTTAAGTTTCATGAAGCTGAGGTAAGGAAGTTCAGGAATGTGTTTGTGTGCAGGAAATGCAAGACCAAGATAAAGAGCCCCAACATGAAGATAATACAGGGAAAGGTAAGCTGCAGAAGGTGCGGAGGCAAGGCATTCAAAGCTGTTAGGAAGAAGTAAAATGACTAATTTTGAGCTGGCAGCTTCCATTATTTTCTTTATTCTGCTGACGATTTTTATCTCTTCAAAGAAAAAAAATCTGAAAACAAAGAGAATTTTCTCGAATTTTTATTTTTCCATGTACAGGGCAAAATGGGGAATCAGTTTAATGGATTCCCTATCAGATAAATTTAGAAAATTCTGGATGGTTCTTGGATATATTGGAATAATAATAGGATTTCTAGGTATGATTTTGATTTGCTTTACACTTATTGACGGCATTGTCAAGACATTCACAAAGCCAGAAGCTGCTCCCGTTGTAGGCTTGGTGCTTCCTATACCTGTAGAAGTGCCAGGAATATTTGGAATACCGTTCTCGTACTGGATTATCTCAATATTCATTATTGCTTTAGTCCATGAATTTTCGCATGGCCTTATAGCAAGAACCCACAAAATGAAAATCAAGTCAAGTGGGTTTGCGTTTGTTGGAGTAAATTTAAGATTGATAAGCTTTGTTATTATTGTGTTTTCAGCTATTGTAAAGTTTAAAAAATATTTCAATGATGCCACTCCCTTCTACAGTTTTGATTTTTCTAGTTTTTCTGCAGATTTTTGGCTTGTATCAGGAATTGTGCTTTTAGTCCTATCCTATATCAAAAAATATTGGGTCCCCATTATACCTGTTGCTTTTGTCGAGCCTGATGAAAAAGAAACAGCCAAGAGACCTGCAAAAGAACAACTTAGCCTATTTGCCGCAGGACCCCTAGCCAATATTGCTTTCGGATTCCTGTTCTTGGGAATTTTAATTTTTGCCATAGCCCCATTGGCTAACAGCGTCTTTGAGCCAGCTGGTGTTAAAATAGTGAAGTATGTGGAATCTAATGAGACTTTTCCTGCTGAAAGAGCTGGAATAAACATAGGTGAAGTCATAATTGAGGCAGATGGCCAAGCAACTCCTTTCAGAGAAAATCTTTCTTCTGCCTTAAAAGCAAAAAAGCCCGGGGATGTAATCACGATTAGGACGAATAATTCTACCTATAAGGTAAAACTTGCAAATAATCCAGAAAATGAAAGTTCACCTTACTTGGGAGCCTACCTTGACCAGGAGATTAAAGTTCGGGAGAATATAAAAACAAAATATGGAAAAAATTTTCCCAATCTGTTTATTTGGTTTATAGGCCTTATAGAAATGCTCATTACACTAAATTTTGGGATAGGTCTATTTAACCTTGTTCCTCTGGGACCTCTTGACGGCGGCAGGATGTTCAGTTTAGCCATGATAAATAGATTCGGTAAAGATAAAGGCCAAAAAATCATTCAGAAAACAAATATGTTTCTAGGTTTTGTACTGTTAATTTATCTTTTTATAATCCTCAAGAATATTTTAGTTTCTTTTATCTAGATTAAATCGATATTTTTCTTGTTCAATTTGTCAATGTCTCTATAGGGTTTGGAGTTTTTAATTGAGAAAAAAAATTTATTTTTCAGATTCTACAACTTCTTGCAGTTTTAGTCCAGCTGCTTTGGCATCCTTATAGACACTATTTGGAACTTTTTCAGCCCTGAAAGCTGTTATTTTTGGATTTTTTAAGCCCTTATTGCCATATGCACCAACAAAACCTGATAATTCGCTCAATGAAATTTTGCTTTGAGGACTTACATAAGAAACTCTCGCATTATTTGGAGCTTCTTTACTTGCAGGTCGCCCACCAATAAGTGAAATTAAGGCATTTATAATGGGGTCAACATTTTCTCCGGATTGGTGAATTAATTCAATTTCCCATCCATAGAATCCATTTTTATGATGCAGTGTGTAATCCCGGGGCTTGTCAGCGCCGAATGTTACAGCAACGTCAAAGTTTTTCAAATGAGTTTCCAAACCCTCAATTCTTGCAGCTGACTTTAAGTCTTCAACTGTCCAATATTGCCCATGGGGCATCTCATACGTTTTTGGTCTACTACCCAACCCAAATACCATAAATCCTGAGAATATGCATTTCTATTTAAACTTTTCTTCTTTCACCACTCAAAAATTAATACATTAAAATAAAATCAAAATATCAACTTTGCTTTTTGCTCTCGACATATTCCTTGACTCTGTCATTTCCTGTTGGCTTTGCATTCGGGCCAAGCGCATAATAAATCTTTTCAGCTTCTCCGCCCCATGAATAATCGCCTTTTTCTTTCTCAATTTTGTTGACAACAAATTCCCCAAGGTCAACCCCTTTTTTCAGATGATAGTAAATGCTCCTTAACGTGACTTTTGGGAATATTGCTGTGTACACTTTGTAGATCTCATACCCATAAGCTTTTTTTATGAAATGAAGTATTTCAACTACGTTCTGCCTTATTTCTGACTTTATTGGACGACCTTTCTTCATAATTAGGATAATGTTTAACTTGTTTATATACTTTTTGTTTCTATATAGAAAATAAATAGATATTTATAGTACGCTTAATTTAATTGACAAATGCCATTTAAAATAAAAGAAACAATACTTGGGTTCAGCATTGCGATAATTTTTGTATTCTTTGTTGTTTTTGGTATCAAGGCATTCTACAAAGAGCCAAAGTATGAGGATTTTTGCAGCAGGGGCGCTTCGATAGATGTAGTTTATTCTGAGGGCAATTATGGGGTGGCTTACCCATATCCAATAAGATTCAAAGAATCTGGCGAGAATGTTTGCGCAAAATCTATAACACAATATGACAATTTCAGGAAATCTTGCGCAGACAAAAAGGCTGATGTTCTGTTTGAGTATGATGAAAATGGCTGCCAAATTGCAAAGGAATGCACTTTTTGCCAGCAGAATTACAACAAAGCAAGAAACATTTACTTCAGGAACGTTTTCATCATAAGCGGAATTGTTGGGATTATTGTGATAATTATCGGAGCTATTTTGAATTTAACAAGCGTAAGCGCAGGCTTATTTGGAGGAGGAGTCTTGACAATAATTTACGGTACAACAAATTATTGGAGCGAATTGGCAGACTGGGCAAGGTTTATAATCCTTGGAATTGCATTGGCAGTACTGATTTATCTCGGCTATAAGGGTTTTTCTGTACTTGGATTTGGCGGTAAAAAGAACAAAGAGAAGAAAAAGAGATAAATTAATTCTTTAATTAATAATGTTAAATGATGCTGTTTTTTAAAATTTTCAATATAGAAAAGAATTAAATTTGAACTTGTTTTATTAATTTGCATTATAGAAAATAATTAACAATACTGATTTACCCTCAAAATCTTGGAAACTCCTTGCTCCAGAATCTGCTGCCTTTCTTGATGAACCCCAAAACCTATTTCTCTAGCAAATTTTTCTAATTGTTTAGCTCCAATATACAAACTCCACATATTGTATCTGTTGCTTCTTAAAACAGGCTTGCAGTCAAAATTTAACAGCGTTAAGAGCTTATGTAGATACTTTATCTCTTTTTCATTCCTCATCTCAATTCTTACATATCTGCTTCTGTTGAAGTAAGCTGTTCCTTCACCAATCATCATACCTCTAACATAAGCTGCTGCAAGTTTTGGATCTTTAAAACAAAGTTCTTTGATTGTAGATTCTATTGAAAGGATTAAGTCAATTAAAACAACTCTATCAAGTATGATTCTATACTTTATGATTTTATTATAAGAATCCTCTTTTAAAATTATTTTGTTACAATTAATCAATGTTTTAATTCTATCAAAATCGACTAAAGTACCTTGAGGGTTAATTGCTACAACATAAAATTCATTCCCAGGAAAATAAGTTTTAAGCCATTTTATGATGTGATTAATAACATTTGCATCTGCATTTGTAAATCTAAAACCATCTGGCTTTTTAGTGCCACTAAAACCTGTATCTCCTTCGGCTAAGTATAAAGCATACCCTTCTACAAAAAATTCGTCTATGTTTAATTCTTGAGAGATTTTTACTTCGCAATTACTATGAGAACCCCAATTATAAAAGCCAATAATATTAGAATATAATTCTTCTTTAGAAATATTTAAAGTTTCAATAATCTTTAGAATTCTATAAAATGGATGGTAAATATTCTTTTTAAATTCTGATTGTAAAGTAATATAATTTGCTATTAAGAATTTTTTATTATATTTAGTTAAATTATTGTGCTCTTCAAGAATTTTATTCTTAATCTTGTAAAAGAACTCATTTGTAATCTTAACATGAATTCTCTTAAAATCTTTCAAATAATCAAATGTGCTTATTTTATACATTTTTATCAACCTCCAAAGTTTTTTTTCTCAAAGACTTTGGAGTCGTAAGAAAAAGAGAACGTTAAGCGAAACTCCGTAAAAGGATTTTGTGTCAAAGACCAAAATACTTAATTTGGGAGTTTTGCGTGTTCTCTTTTTCAAATTTAGAAGTAGATTTGCTTTATAAACTTTAGGCAGAGATGTCCAGTGGTCAGTGCTTCTTTCTGTGTAACTGTTTCTCTGTCTCTAAAATTTTTATTGTAGTTCTAATTACTGTATCAGGATTTAGTGATATGCTATCTATACCACACCTTACCAAAAACTGAGCAAATTCTGGAAAATCTGATGCAGATTGCCCGCATATCCCTATTTTTGTCTTATTTTTTTTGCATTTGTTTATAACTTCTGCAATTAATTTTTTAACAGCGGGATTTCTTTCATCATAAAGCCTTGATACGAGCTCTGAGTCTCTATCTAATCCAAGAGTCAACTGTGTTAAGTCATTGCTTCCGATGCTGAAACCGTCAAAAATCTTTGCGAAATCATCAGCCAAAATAACATTGCTTGGAATCTCGCACATTACATAAATCTCCAGGCCGTTTTTGCCCTGCTCTAACCCATACTTTTTCATCTCGGCAACCACAAGCTTTGCTTCATCAACAGTCCTGCAGAAAGGAATCATCAGCTTTATGTTATGCAGGCCCATTTCATCTCTTGCCTTTTTCATCGCCAGGCACTCCAATCCAAAAGCTTCCCTGTAGTTTCCAGCGTAGTACCTTGAAGCGCCTCTCCAGCCAAGCATCGGGTTTTCCTCTTTTGGCTCAAAATCATTGCCTCCGATTAAATTAGCGTATTCATTGCTCTTGAAGTCAGACATTCTCACAATAACATCTTTGGGATAGAAAGCAGCCCCTATCATTGCAACTCCCTGCGCAAGCTTCTCAACAAAAAAATCAACCTTGTTTTTGTAAGCGCGGGTTAATTCGTCAATAATTTCTTTAGTTTTTTTGTCTTTAAGCTTGCTGTAATGCAATAATGCCAGCGGATGGGCTTTAATGTAAGAGCTTATAATGAATTCTTCCCTTGCCAACCCAACGCCGTCATTTGGTATGAAGGAGAATTCAAATGCTTGGTCGGGGTTGCCGACATTCATCATAATGCTTGTTTTTGGCCTTTTTAATTTTTTCAGGTCAATTTTGCGTATTTCAAACTTTAGCTTGTTTTTGTAAACCTTGCCGACCTCGCCTTCTGCGCAGCTCACGGTAACATCAATCCCTGTTTTTACTATTTCTGTTCCGCGCTCTGTGCCGACAATGGCAGGGATTCCAAGCTCGCGGGCGACAATTGCCGCATGAGCAGTTCTGCCTCCCCTGTTTGTTACAATTGCAGAGGCAATCTTCATTATTGGTTCCCAGTCAGGATCTGTTTTTTCTGTTATAAGAATTTCTCCCTGCCTGAAGCTTTTTATGTCTTTTACATTTTTTATTACATGGGCTTTTCCTGCTCCGATTTTCATGCCGACGCTAAGCCCTGTTAAGATAACGGCGCTTTTTTCTTTCAAAATATATTCTTCAAGAACGTTCAGGTTTCTCTGGCTCTGCACAGTTTCAGGCCTTGCCTGCACAATATACAGCTCATTTGTAATGCCGTCTTTTGCCCATTCCATGTCCATTGGCTTGAACTTCTTTGCTTTTTTTGAATAGTAACCCTCAATAATGCATGACCATTTTGCAAGCTTCAGGATTTCATTGTCATTCAAAACAAACTGAAAGCGCTCTTTATCAGGAACTTGGACATTAATTGTGGGGTTTGCCTTATTTTTGCTGTAAATCATTTTTATCTTCTTGCTTCCCAGCTTCTTGCTTATAATTGGCTTGAAGCCTTTATTCAATGTAGGCTTGAAAACATAGAATTGGTCAGGATTGACAGAACCCTGGACAACATTTTCGCCAAGCCCGTAGGCAGCATTAATCAAAACAGCGTCTTTAAATCCGGTTTCTGTGTCAATTGAAAACATGACTCCGGAGCATGCCATGTCGCTTCTCACCATTTTCTGCACTCCAATTGACAAAGCAACTTTGAAATGATTAAAATGCTTGTCCACCCTGTAAGAAATTGCCCTGTTTGTGAACAAGGAGGCAAAGCATTTTTTGCACGCTTCTGTCAATGCATGCTCTCCCCTTATGTTAAGATAAGTTTCCTGCTGGCCTGCAAAGCTTGCATCAGGCAGATCCTCTGCTGTTGCAGAGCTCCTGACTGCAACATCTGTGTTAGCGCCATACTGCTTGCACAAATTTTTGTAGGCATGATTTATTCCTTCTTTCAAATTGCCAGGCAATTCTGACGTCAGGATTGTTTCGCGCGCTTTTTTTCCTATATCTGCAAGGTTTTTTTTGTCTTTGCGCAGGCTTTTTATTATTTTTTTAAGCTCGCTTTTAATTCCGGCTTTTTCAAGAAAGTGATTGTAGGCATGAGATGTGACAGCAAATCCGTTTGGAATCTTGACTCCATTTTTTGTCAAGTTTATATACATTTCACCCAAAGAGGCATTTTTTCCTCCTACAAGAGGGATATCTTTGATGGAAAGCTCATTAAACCACAGAATAAACTTGTTTTTCCTGCCCAAATCAATACTACCTCTTGTTTTAAGTTTGTTATTTCGATTTGTACATATAAAGGTTTTTATTTTTTATTATTTCTTTGAGTTATTTTAAAATGATTGGTATCATAAAAATGATTGTAACAAAAAATTTAAATAAGCATACAAAATCTTATTTTATTGGGGGTGTATGTTAAATGCCAAATTTCGTAAAGGTTGCCAGCACTTCAGACTTAAAGCCAGGTGAAAACAAGGTCGTAAATGTTAATGGCATAGAAGTTGCTTTATTTAATGTAGATGGTGAATTTTTTGCCATAAGCAACACATGCCTTCACAGAGGCGGCCCTTTAGGAGAGGGGATGCTTGAAGGAGATACTGTAGCATGTCCTTGGCACGGCTGGCGCTTCAATGTCAAGACCGGTGTTTCCCCTGTTGTGCCGACTGCAAAAGTGCAGACTTATCAGGTTAAAGTTGAAGGAAATGATGTGATGATTGCTTTGGAATAAAAGTTTGTTTAATTATTTTTTATTTAATTTTCTTCTTATGTATCCTGACTTTTAATTTTTTCATCGCTTTCAGCGCTTCCTTGTAACTCAACAAAATATTCTTTGCGCCGTAATGCATTATAACAGACTGCGAATTTGCAATTCCGAGCCTGATTGCAAACTCAATGTCATTTTTTCTTATAAGCCAGCTTAGAAAAGATGAAGCAAAAGCATCTCCTGCTCCTGTAGTATCAACAATTTTTACAAAAGGAGGGTTGGCAGTGTAAATGTATTTTTCATCAATTACAAGCAATTTATTCTTGCCATCAGTTATCGCAACAATTTTCGGTCCCAGGCTTTTGAGCTTGAACAAAAGCCCTTCCATTGAATCTTTTCCGACCAGCATGCCTGCTTCTTCCCTGTTTAAAATCAGCAACTCTGTCCTGCTGAGTATGTGCTTCAGATGGCGCGTCCCTTTCTCGGCAATGTAAGTGCTTGGGTTGAAAGCAATTTTTATATTATGCTGCTGCGCAAATTCTGCTAGTCTCTCCAGGGTGTGAAAGGACTCCCCAAGCATGGCACCAAAATAAAACCATTTTGTCTTGAGCTTTTTGTATGGAATGTCTTTGCTTTTTAACTCGTCATTAATGCCCTTGTAAGCCAAAATTGTCCTGTCGTGCTCTAAAGTGTCAAGAATGACAGAATAGCCTGCATGCCCCTTTCCATGCGCGCATAGCAAATCTATTTTTTCTTTTTTAATGTTTTTGTATATAAAATCAGAATTTGTGCCGGTGCCGAGCTTGCCAATAAAGCCAACCTTGTGGCCAAGCCTTGACAACGCAACAGCTGTGTTTGTTCCCCCGCCTCCAACTGTAAATTCAAGCTCGTCAACAAGTATTTTCGAGCCGCTTGGGAAAGCAAGCAAATCTGTCTCTCCTTTTGGATCTATTATCTTGATAAGCTCGGAAAATCTTGTTTTCGCAAAAACATCCAGTGTGGCGCTGCCGACAGTTATTACATCATACATGAAAAAATCATTTATTTTTCTATTTAAAAACTTATCCTATCCAAAATGTCATGGGCATTTTTGGAATTAAGGTATTTCTCAATATTTTTGTTACTAAGCTTAACTAAAAACATCATTTTTAAGGATTCTTTTTCATTGTTGCCTATTCTTGCAGTCTTGTCCGCTTCAATCAGCCCATAAGGATAACCGATAAAGATTGGATCAGCGCAGTTGCCTGCCAAAATGCTGATTGTTTCCTCTGCTTTTCCCTTTTGAGCATTAAAAATTTCAAGCCTGAAAACGTGCCTTGAATTTTCGTGGAATTTGGCAAAAAACATCTCTGCCTTATGGTTTGTGTTTTTTATTTCAACAATCGGGTGATAAAACCATGACTGAATCTTGCTTATGCTGCTCAAAACTGCGCTCAGCAAGTCTCCATTGTCTGTAAACAAAGAGTTTGTCTTGCTCAAAGCAGCCAAAATTATGTTATTTTTGCCGCAGGACTCATAAAGCTGGCTTAGATATTCGCTTTCATTCGTCAAAGTGCTTTGAAGATTGCCATCAAGAACAATGATATCTGATAATCTGTTGTCGGCAACCATTTTTGCCAGTTTTAATTCTGCAAATCTTCTTATTGCACTTGCAACATTGCTTATTTCCACTCTGTTAACGCCTAGCATTAGGGTGTGGTCGAAAGAATTGAAAGATATTCCCCCTAAATCAATAAAATCAATAAAATTTTTTGTTTGAAAAAAAGACGTTTCGTAGTATATTTCATCATTTTTATTTATTGCCTGGACAAAGGCAAAAATCTCAAATTTTTTAGATATAATTTTTCTGTTATTTTTATAAATTGCGTAACAAACTCTTATCAAACTTAATGAAAAATTTGCAGAGCCGATTATTTCCGCATTTCCACCGTCGACAAAAGCAATCCTTTTGTCGTCATTTAATCTGATTATTTCATGAAAATTGTTAATATCAATTTTGCATGTCCTGTAGCCTTCTCCAGAAAATTTTGGGAACGTACTTGTTATTGCTTCTTTTTCGTTGATGGCTTCAATTATTTTTTTGACGATTTCATCGTGCATAAAAATAAAGAATTGTTTGTTGTTTTTTAATTTATGGTTTTTTTGATTGATAAATTTATCTAACTGGTTTTTTATTAAAATGTTTTTTTATTTTATCGTCGCTGATTTACTGCGAAATTAAACAGGATTTGTTCCAAAAATTCCTATTTTCATAACTTTTTTAAATAATCAGCCAAATTCTACACTTATGTATGAGTTGATCATAACAGAAAAGCCAAATGCAGCCAAAAGGATAGCAGAGGCTTTGGCAGATGGAAAACCGATAAAGGAAAGCTACCAGGGCGTTCCATACTACAAAGTGACCCACGGAAAAAATGATGTTGTTGTTGCATGCGCTGTCGGGCATTTGTACGGGCTTGCAGAAAAAGAGAAGAAAGGATGGAAATTTCCAGTGTTTGACATAGAATGGAAGCCAGTTTCCGAGACCTCAAAAGAATCAAAATTCACAAAAAAATACCTTGACACTATAAAAAAATTATGCAAAAATGCCAATCATTTCACAATAGCAACTGACTACGATCAGGAAGGGGAGGTCATAGGACTGAATGTCATGCGCTATGCATGCAAGCAAAAGGATGCAAACAGGATGAAGTTTTCAACTTTAACAAAGCCTGACTTGGTAAAGGCATATGAAAACAAAATGCCGCATTTGGACTGGGGACAGGCAGAGGCAGGAGAAACAAGGCACAGTTTAGATTGGATCAATGGAATAAATTACTCTCGCGCATTGACATCAGCAATAAAAAACACAGGCTCGTTCAAAATAATGTCAACAGGAAGGGTGCAGGGGCCTGCATTAAAAATCATTGTTGACAGGGAAAAGAAAATCAAGGCATTCAAGCCCGTTCCATTCTGGCAGATAGAATTAATTGGGGAGTATGGCAAGCGGGCAATAACTGCATGGCACAAAACTGATAAATTCTGGAAAAAAGCCGAAGCTGACAAGGTAATTGAGAAAACAAGAAATGCAAACGAAGCAAAGGTTGGCAGGATTGAAAAAAAGCAATTCAACCAAATGCCTCCTTTTCCGTTTGACCTGACTTCTCTTCAGGTAGAGGCTTACAGGTGCTTTAATATTTCTCCAAAAGAAACATTGAGTATTGCGCAGGAGCTTTACACTTCAGGGCTTATCTCATATCCAAGGACATCAAGCCAGCAATTGCCTGCAGCGATTGGCTACGAAAAAATCCTTAATGACCTGTCAGAGCAAAAACAATATCATGAATTGGCAAAAGCGCTGCTGAAAAAGTCAAAATTAACTCCAAACAACGGCAAAAAAACAGACCCGGCGCACCCTGCCATTTTCCCGACTGGAATCATTGCAAAGGGCCTAAAGGAAAGGGAATCAAAGATTTATGACTTGGTTGCAAAGAGATTTCTTGCAACATTTGCAGAGCATGCGGTAAGGGAAACAATAATTGTTGAAATCAATTGCAATGAGGAGATTTTCATCGCAAAAGGAACAAGAACTATAGAAAAAGGCTGGCACATTTATTATGCGCCTTATGTAAAACTGGAGGAAATTGAGCTGCCAAATATGAATGAAAATGATAAAATAAAAGTCAATAAAATTGAGCTTCTTGGCAAAGAAACGCAAGCGCCTAAAAGATACACTCCAGCATCCATAATAAAAGAGCTTGAAAAAAGGAATCTTGGCACAAAAGCAACAAGGTCTGAAATTGTTGATACTTTGTTCAACAGGGGCTATGTGCAGGGAAAGACCATAGAGGCAACTAATCTGGGAATTTCAACGATTGAAACTCTGGAGAAATACTGCCCAAAAATACTTGACGAGGAACTAACAAGGCATTTTGAAATTGAGATGGAGAAAATAAGGGAGATGAGGCAGAAAAAGGAGAATATTCTGGAGGATGCAAAAGACGCCATAACAAGAATAATTGCTGATTTCAAAAAGCATGAGAAGGAAATCGGCAAGGAGCTTTCAAAGGCAAACAGGGAAACGCAGGATGAGATGGCTTTTCTCGGCATCTGCCCAGTTTGCAAGGAAGGAAATATAACAATAAGGAGGGGAAAATTTGGAAGTTTTGCGGCATGCAACAAATATCCGGACTGCAAGACGGTTTTTTCATTGCCGAAAAACGCATTCATAAAGCCGGCAAAGAAAAACTGCGAGGTTTGCGGCTTTCCAAAAGTTCTTGCCATCAAAAAGGCGAAGCAGCCAATGGAATTCTGCCTTAACCCAAAGTGCCCGAGCAAGAATGTTGAAGGAGAAGCCGGCATTCAGGCAAAGGCAATTGCAAAAGGCGATGTCAAAAGGAAATGCCCAAAGTGCAATGAAGGAGACATTGTGCTGAGAGGAAGTATTTATGGCAAATTTTACGGCTGCAGCAGGTACCCAAAATGCAGGTTCATAGAAAAGCTGGAAAATAATGGTTAGTTCTAATATATTATATAGAGAACTTTGAATAACCTGCCATTTCATCACTTTACATTCAAAGTTCTCTTAGAGAATTTTGACAATTATATAGATATTCAAAATTCTCTATATGTTAATACTTATATAATATTTATTATTACTTATAAAATATATATTTTACTTATATAATATTTATTATTACTTATAAAATATATATTTTACTTATATAATATTTCATAGAAATAATATTTTAATACATATTTTTTAGGTTATTTCTCATTTAAAATAGTAAAATTTAAATAGATATTACATAAATTATAAGTAAAACAACCTAAAAATGAGGAAAGATATCTATAAAAGATTGTATGCTTATGCCAAAGAAGCTAAAGATAGCGATCTTAATTTTGTCAAGGGCGACAAATCCTTCCAAATTCTAAAATTGATCATTGATGATATAAAAGAAAAGTACAATCTTTCTCCTTCTGAAATTTTAAGCCTGATAGAGGAAAAGCCGATATCAAAAGAAATTTTGATTCCCGTTTCAATATTCGAGGCTGAAAATTTAAGCGCTTTAGAGGCTGTCTGCAAGTACCTGAAAGAAGATCTTGATATCAATTATTCCAAGATTGCATCATTGTTAAACAGGAACAGCAGGACAATATGGACTACTTACAATAATGCTGTAAAGAAAAGAGAAGATAAACTGCCTGCAAAGGAGTCAAAATTCTTTATTCCTGTTTCCGCTTTCACCGACAGAAAATTCAGCGTTCTGGAGTCAATTGTTTGCTATCTGAAGGACAAATTCAATCTTAGATACAGCGAAATTGCCGTGCTGCTGAAGCGTGATGAAAGGAACATCTGGACAGTCTACAATAATTACAAGAAGAAAAATGAATGATGAATTAACAAAGCAATGGAAGAGAAAACTGATTGAACTAGAGGATAAAATAAGAAAATTAAATGACGACAAAATTATCCTAGTTAATCTGCTTAATGATGCAAATACAAAGCAGAATTTAAAATTAAACGGCCCATTGCAGGATATAGGCCTGCAGGAGGAAATTTCTTACCTAAATGACTGGATTAAATTCCACTTGCAGGATATTGAAAAATACAAGGCAAAGTTAAAGAATGCTGAACAGGCTGGCAATGCAATAAAAGAAAGTATCTTGGACGCGCAGGAAAAAAGCGTAGAAGAATCATTTAAATTTATTTTTAAGGAAAAGGAGCTAAAGCCGACAATAAAAGAAAGGCTTGTTAAATTTAAGGCTCAGAGGCCGTTTGCAGCATACGCAACTCCGTTTATTGTTTTAGCGCTGATAATAACGAGCTTGTTTTTGTTTAAGCCGTCTGTTGTTGGTTATGCTGTTTTAAGCAAGGAAACAGCTTATAATGAAAGCTTAAGCCTTAGAATAAACGAAAGCGGCGCTTATGAATGGAATGTGAAAAATCCGGGCAGCATCAAGTCGCTTAAGGCAAGCGGCAGCGTTGTTGGCAACGGCACTGTGAAGGTTTATATAGAAAAAGATGGACAAAGGTATTTGATATACAAAAATAAGTAGCAAAATCCAAATCTTATTAAATACCAAGTGGAGGAAATAGACTAAATGCATAAGAAAAAGCCGTATAAAAAGAAAAAGATTGGTGTAAACTTGGCTATTTGGATTACTGCCATTGCTGTTTTGGCGATTGTTCTGTTTAAAGAGCCGTCAATCACAGGCAAGGTTATCCAAGGCAAAGAGACTGTTTTCAGCGAAAACCTTAATCTGCAGATAGATGAAAGCGGCACTTATGAATGGAATGTGAAAAATCCGGGCACTATAAAGTCACTTAAGGCGACCGGCTCTGTCACATCCAACGGGACTGCAAAGGTTTACATTGAAAAAAACGGCACCAGATACACTTTATTTGACAGCACAACACAATTGTTTGATATAAATATATATGTGCTTCCTGAATACAAAAAAATATTCCTGGGTGGCGAGATATTAATACAGATTGAACTGACTAATCTAAGAGGCTTTGGAGCCGGCAATGTTGATGTAAGGTATTCAATCAAGGACTCCAAGGAAAATACATTGGCAAGCGAGCAGGAATCTACATTTGTTGAAACAAAAGCTGCATTTGTAAGAAAACTGCTGATACCCGCTGAAATGAAAGCAGGAACCTATGTTGCATTTGTTGAAGTGTCAACCAACAGCACAGTGCTCGGCTCCGGCTCTGACACATTTGAGGTGAAGGCAAAGTTCGAGGAATTGGGCTTCAGGCAATTGAAAAATTACATCATAAGTTTTGCTGCTGCGATTGCATTAGTTATAGCTTTTGTAATTGGCAGTTATCTGCATAATGCCTCAAAAAAGAAAAAAGAAATTTCTGAATTGGAGAAAAAGGCTCCTTTGGAAAGAATTGCCAAACTTGAAGGGGAGCTGAATGCTTTGGAGGCAGCCTACAAATCAGGATTCATCTCTAAAGAATCCTATGAAAAAGACAAAAAAAGGATTGAAGAAAGACTGGAAGTTTTAAGAAAGGGAGACATTAAGATTTAGTTACTTTTAAATTAAAAGAGATATTTATATAAAAACAAGTTTCAAAAGCTAAAATGGCGCATGCAATAGCCACTATAGAGTTTGGATTTGATGTAATTATACTAATTCTTTCATTAGTGGTTTTCTTGGTGTTTTTATTCAACATAAACAAGTTTGTTGCAGGCGAGTCAAAGAAAATCTTTGCATTGCTGCTTGCATTCCTGCTTGTGCATTTCCTGAGCCTTGCTGCTGTTGAACTGCTGGAAATAGCGCATGCAACCGGCTTTTATAAAGAGCCGCTGACAGAGGAGCTTGAAGATACAGCAGAGCTGGTGGAACATATTCTTCAATTAATCGGCTTGGGCATTTTGTTTTACATGGCAGTATCATTTGCCAATTTTGCGAAAAAGCTTGAGAAAGCAAAGTCGTAAATTCAAATAAAAGAGGCTGAAATGATAAATTTGGGCTTGTTTGAATGGCTTTATTTAGCGATTTTCCTGAAAAGCGCATTCATTTTGTAGAAGCCCATTACAAATAAGATGAAAGCCATTACATTCAACACCCAAAACAAGTCCATGTAAACAAATGTCATCATAACCATATTGTTTGTGAGCATGGCATATAAGTCCAGCAAATAATGCAGAGCTATCAGCATCATGCCAACAAATATGTACATAAAGACTGATTTAAGCTCGCGGCTTAGCATCTGCTGCCCTACATAGACAGCAAAAATTGCCGCAATTATTATAATAATGTCAAGAGCATACATCAAAGGAAAATTGCTCCAGATAATATGTTTGCCCATGCAGTCTTCTGTCATTTGGGCTGTGACTAATGGAATTACAAATATTGCAATAAACAAGACAAAGCATAGTTTATGCAGCTTTTTCATCTTTCTTCTTTCGACTCCTTTTTGTTATTCATATTTTGCCTTTAGATTTTAGAGAAGCGCAAACCTTTCTTACCCTGTAAAATCCGTAGAATATAAATGCAAAGCCAGCAAGATGTATTACCCTGTGGATTATTTCACTAGCGTCAAGCCCTGCGCCCAGCGCAATCATAATGGTTTCTATAAGATGATTAACTGCGAATACAGCAAGCCCAATGAAAATATAATTAAATGCTGCTTTAAGCTCGCCGGCAAACACACTGCCAAAGTACATTACAGCAATGCCTCCAATAAGCACTAAGTCCAGCGCTAAAGAGGGAATGTTAATGCCATTTTCTTCATGGTTTGCAAATACAGGCAAAGCAAATAATACCAGCATTAATGCCAACAGGATTATTTTCAATTTCATTTTTTATCGCTTTTTCTTTCTGCTACCTGCTTGATTGTATGATATAAAATATAAACTCCTGCTAAAAGTAAAATTGAGCCGGTTATGATAGTGACTGACTCTAGTATGCTATATTGTTGCATGCTTAAATAGCCCATTTCTCGAATGAAGTTAGCGGATGAATGAATTGCCAAGGCTATTAATACCCCAAGCCCTGTTAACATAAATCCCCTCCTAAGGCCGTTAAGTGATTTTCTTGCCAGAGCTAACAAATAAAAGCTGGTTGCAAAAGCTAAAATCGCTGCTATTAAATTTATTGTTGTATCTATGTCCATTTTCTCTCTTTTTTAACCAATCCTGCCTTTAGAAGCTCTTCTGCAGTTATGTTTTCTGACTCTTTTGTCTTACCAAACATAGAAATAAAGTCGTACAATATGCCAAATTTCATTTATCCCACCTCTTTTGCTATCTTTTGTATATTATCTATAAAAACATTTCTTTTAGCTTTTTAGCTATTTCCCCTTTTTAATCAGCCCTGCTTCAAAAAGCTCTTCGGATTTAGCTCCTTCTTTTTTAAGCATTCCTTCTTCTAAAAGCGTCTCAGCGGTTACGCCTTTGCCTTTACCTCTAACTTTGCTAAGAGTTTTAATTAAATCATCTACTAGCTCAATTGGTATGCCTATGCCACTGACAATAGTTTGATTGCCTAGATTATTTTCCCTTTTTTCATGCACACTGACAAATTTTCCTTCTCTCTCTTCAATTGTGCTTATTGTGTAGAGCACTCTGCCTTTATTGTAGTCATTCAAATGAACGCTCTTTCCTGTAGGATGGTAAACATCTAAATTGCCCCTGGGTATCTTATGGCATTGCGCAGTGCAGCTTAATATCTCAAGATGATGCCAAAGTGTAGAATAAGTCAAGCCAGTAGCCTCTTTTATTTGAGATATTATAATGCCTTCTGGGTTAAGCTCAAGAACCTTTATTAGTAGGTTGCGTAAATACTCTTCTTTCTCCTTTGCAGGCAATGATTTGAAAGCCTCTTTTTGCAATGCACCCTTTGGCAGATTTATGTTAGCCATTTTTATTCGAATGACATTTGAATGAAACTAATTTTACCTCATCTTCAAATATAGCTTATTGAATATGCATTTGAATATTCATTTGAATGAGTTATATATAAATTTTTTGTTGGTATGAGTAGAATTTCAAATTTAACAAACCCTATTCTTGAAACCGCCTTAAAGCCTATACTTATGGTATTAAGTTGTCAGCATTTGGATGGCTGAAGCCAAGACAGTATAGATTGAATAGTGAATGGTTGTGTAGCCCTTTAAAATAATCAAGATTAAGTCAAAACTCCACAAAACAGAAAAATAGATATAGTAATTATAAAAGTTATAAGCTTATGAGTGACATAACAACAATTCCCGTAAGCAAGAAGTTTCACGACTGGCTCAAAAGCAAGGGCAGTAAAGGAGAGAGCTATGAAGACATTCTCAAAAGGCTCCTGAAGCCAGAGCTTACAGAAGAGCAAAATGAAGAGCACGGCAGCAGCGCATCAGCAGCTGATGAGCTCTTAGATGATAATTCTGAAAGCTAAATTCTGTTAAGGCTTGTATGATATAGTGTTTTCCGCAAGGCAAATAATACTTACAAAGTATTTATTTTTACTTGTATAATATAGAACTATTTGAATAATTATTTGAATATTCATTTGAATGGATGTTAAAACATAGGTATAATCTTGTTCATTGGCGAAAAGCGCGAATATAGGTTAGTGGCTGAGGAAGTGTAGAGTACTAAATAATATATGCCGTTGCTGTTTGCACATTCATAAACAGCAATAACATTCTTGAGCCACGATAACAAGCATGAAATAGTGATAAGTCCGATAAGTAATATATTTTGGTGCTTCTACCTGATTTTCGGGCTATTCGGAAACAGACAGTTGTGAGCGAGTTTGCAGTGAGTTGCGAGAGCTCGCCTCTCGCTCGCTCATTTCCCAGCTCACTCGCATCTCACAGTTTCCGAAAGCTTTAAATACTGGTTACTTACAAGATATATCTTAATGACACGCAATAGAATTATTTCCAGATATACATACTTACATGATATTGATATTTTTGCGCTAAATTGGGATTTGCAGTTGTTATTGTAGCTAGTTCTTAGCTGTGAATCCGGGGAATTTAGTGCAGGAATTTGGTGTAGAACAAAGAGCCATTGAAAGTTTTAACAGGTTGGAAAGATGAAAGTTTGTTTTAAATACTTACATAATTTCTATTTAAACTTATATAATATTTATTATACTTTAATAATATTTAATAAAACTTACATAATATAAAGATGCCTGAAAAAGAGCGTGAGATAGAAAAGAAGCTTTTAGATATGTTGAGCTCTCTAAAAGAGCAGGGAATCAGCCCTGAACAGATTCTTGGCATAGTAACCAAGGCATTGAAGGTTGATGCCAAAGAAGAAACCAAGGTTCCTATTTCTGTTTTTAATAACGAATTCTTAGGCTCTTTGGAAAATATTGTAAAATACCTAAGAGAGAACCTTCTTCTCAGCTTCAAGCAGATTGGCGCTTTAACAAACAGGAACGAAATTGCCCTTGCAGTCACTTACAGGAATGCGAAGAAAAAGATGCCAGCAAAGTTTGTTGTTTCTGAAATCTCGCCATATTCCATTCCTGTTTCAGTATTGAAGGACAGAAAGCTGAGCGTTCTGGAAAATATTGCTGCATATTTGAAAGACACTTTCAACCTTACTTACCACAGCATAGCTGTGCTGCTGAACAGGGATGACAGGACAATCTGGACTGTTTACCAAAGGGCAAAGAAAAAGAGAAAATGATTGATTGAAAATGGGCAATAAAAAAAATAAAAAAATTATTGATTTATGGAATACTAATAAATATCAGAATAGTTTTTTTGTTTTCAATAATTCAACCAATTCCTTTGTTGTAAATACTTGTACTTTTGATTGCTCCTTAAAATGCGGATCATTTGACCATATTGGGCATTTATCTAAAGCCAAAGACAACGCTAGATACTCTGTGTCATCGGGGTCTGAAATCAGCTTATTGGCTTCATTCAGGAATTTTTCATATTTAGGTAATGGAAACGGCTTGATTGTATTTTTTAATTTGATTAATAGCTCCTCTAATTCAGCTGAAGAAAGCCCTGAAAGAATTTTAATTCTTGATTTATGCTCCTCAACTTCGTTGAATAAGGATTCAGGGCAATGTAGTTTGACTGATTTCAAAAAAATTATTTCTTTTGTGACTCCCGTGCCGATTATGCCTGTAAACACTACAGTAGCATCAACCACCAACTCCATTTATCTCAACTCGGGATGTAATTTCTTAAGCTTCCTGTACATTCCTGCATTGACTTCTTTAGCCAGCCGCATAGCATCTTCCTCCGTCAATTTAGATTTAGAAACAATCCTATTAAATTCCTCAAAGTCTTCATTTAATTTCTCTCGTTCAATAGCTTCCTCTCTAGAAACCTCAGACCAGTTTATCCAGGGGAATTTTTCCATTTTTGCCTTTAATTCTTCTGGCACAGTTAATGATACATTTGCCATTTATAATTCACCTCTTTGTTTCATGAATTTTTCAAACTCTTCTAAGTACTTAACCTTCTTTTCAAATGCTCTTCTAAATATCTCAGACCAATTTACATCCTTGCGTTTGTCTAATCTTTCCTTAAGCTCTTTTGGCAATGATATAGTTATTGTTGGCATTTTTGATGACCTCCTTGTGTTAATATGTCGGAAATCGCAATTACACACACTTTGTGGCTTCAGCACAGAGGAAAATCAGCGATTTCCGAGCACACTCGAAAATCTCGGATTTTCGATGAATTCACGTGATTATGTGAGAATATTAGAAAACGTGCAAATATATAAACCTTTCGATTCAGTAAAAAATGGATTATAAACTAAAAATCAAGGAATCTGGACTGATTTACTTAATTTCAATAATTGCACTGCTTATCATAGCCACATCATGCAGCTTAAATAATGCGATAACCGGGTTTGCAGTTTTGGATGAAAATGCAACAAATGAAACATCGAATGAAAGCTCGACAACAACTGAAAATGCAACTACTGATGCAACAACAGAAACAGCTATAGCAGACGATACCAAAGAGAAGAAAGAAAAAGAAGAGAAAGAAGCAAAACAAGAAAAAGGTCCAAATATAGGGCCTGTGTGGAACTCCAATTTAAATGAGTTTACCGTAATTGGAACAACAGCAATAGACTTAAGTAATTATTTCTTTGATGAAGATAATGACACGCTTGTTTATACCTCAACAGTGCCTGAAAAAATATCTGTAACAATTGAAAACGGCATAGCCACATTAGTTCCTGACGGAACCAGCTTCTCAGCAGCAATAGAGTTCACAGCATCAGACGGCAAAAAATCAGCAAGCAAGGAAGTTTCATTAATCGTGCCTGACAGGTCGATAGCAATCAGCCTTGAGCATAAGCAGGGGACTGCTTATGATATAAATGACGACGGGTACGAGGCAACAACAGGAGTTATAGACCTAACAGTTGAAAATTCACAATTCAGCTGGGATGTAAATAAATCAAACCTATGCGCAAGATGGGAGGTGTATTCTGTTGAGAGCGAGGAAACCACAACTGTATGCTACGGAAGCGAGAAATGCTGCGCATTTGTCGGATTAGGACCTACTAAAGACAGCTGGGATGAGCCGCTTTACCTGACATACGGCCAATATGACTCAACTCTAAACAATGTTGTAAGTTCCCAGGTTATTTATGTCGACTATGGCAAGAGGGACGACAAGCCATATGTTGATATTTATTATTCGCCTTGGAAGAATTTAAGCGCAAATTACTTTTTTGCTTCAATAGACTTTGAAAATGTCTGTGTGGATACGTGCATACTGGAAGGCTTTAGTGAAACAGGCTACAAGCTTATATTTGAAATTGACAACGCAATTCTAAATCTTGACGTGCTCACCTATTCAATTGTTGAGGAAATAAGCAATGTAATGGTTGAGCTGTCTGTCGAGGACAGCACCGGGTTGAGTTCCGGCACGTACCAGCTTTATAAAAACAATGAGCCTGTAACAATTGTAGAGGGGTTCGTAGCTCCTGATTATTATGACATTGAGGTAAATCCTGCAGACAATGTGGTTGACAGCCTGTTAATAGAAAATGCTGACATAACAAAATCAGTGGCTGCAGGCATAGGCATCGACAATGTAAGCAGGGAAATCCTGCTGGAGAGTGTGGATGTCAAAAAGAGGTATGCTGTTGACATCAGCGGTTTGGAGTTTGGCAATGCGAAATTGACTGCGACTGCAGCTGCAAATTCGCTGTTTAAATGCAAACTGTGGGATTATGACAGCGAGGTCTGCTTCGGCGCATGGGAGAAAATAAAAGACTTGGTTGCAGGTGAGAAATATGAATTAACATTGACAGCAAATGATCCTGGATTTATTGAAGGTAATTCAAACATAACGATAACGCCGGCAAATATAACTAATGTAACAGAGCTGGCATTGATTAAGGATATTCTAAATATAACAATTGTAACCAATAAAAATGCAACTATAATTTTAAATGAATATTTCTCAAGTATTGATGAAAGCACAGTTTTCACTTATTTTGAGCAGGACAACATCAGCATTGTTTTCGAGAATGGCGTAGCCACTATTGTTCCGCCTGCAGATTTCATTGGCACTTCATACACATACATAACCGCAACTAAAGGAACTGATTTTGTTGTTTCAAATGTATTTTCAATTAATGTGGTAAATGCCACAGAAATAACAAACATAACAGCCAACATAACCGCAAACATTACTCCTAATTTAATTTTCAAGAAAAGGGATTTCAAGCTCGATGAAGACATTGATGTGGACTTTGAGTATTTGACAAAACAGGGATTGATTAATGAGAACAAATGGAAAGAAGAGTATGAAGTTTATGAGGAAGAAACAGAAAAAACAAAGCAGGAATTAGAATTACTAAAACAAAAAGTAATCAAAAAGGAAAAACAATTCAAAAAATGGCAAACAGTTAATGAAAGTATTGAGGTAATTGTGATTGATTCTGGAGGCACATTAAAAGATATTAATGTCGAGATAGGGGAATTAAGGGAAGGCAAATTCGGCATTAAGATTCCAAAGCAAAGGGCATTCAAAGCTGGAAAATACACATTAAAAATAGACTTGACAAGAGATGGTGTTGCTTATTCCCAGGAGCAGGATTTCACCTGGGGCGTTCTCGCAATTAATGTCAACAAGTCAATCTATTTGCCAAAAGAGGATTCATTTATTGGAATCGGGGTTTTGGATGACCAAGGCAGGATAGTTTGCAATGCAGATGTTACACTGGAAATTACAAATCCATTAAATCAAAAAACGGCATTGACAACTGCAAATGGCGATATAAAAATAAGCCCGGAATGCCAAGTTTTAGGCGTTACAGAGCTGCCTGATTACTACACAGCTTATTCTGTTGATGGCATTGGAACTTATTTGATGAATTTGACAGCTGTGACTGCAAATGGCGAAAGAAGCATATTGGATAATTTCACTGTGCAAAGCTCTGTTGCATTTGATGTTGCTAGGAAATCAGCAACAAGAGTTTATCCAAAAGCTGTTTATGCAATGAAAATACCAATAATCGCAAATCAAAATTATAATGGAATTATTAATGAATATGTGCCTGCTGGATTTGAGATTAGTGAAGTTGAGTTTATTGAAGTTAAAGAGCAGAGTAAATCCTCTGAAATAACATTGTCAGCAGTTGAGGATATAAAAATAGATAAAAATTTAATAGAAAAAATAGAAACAAAAGAAAATAAAAACGGGTCCCACAGCCTGGCTATAGCACCCAGACAAACTCTACTTTCTACCAGAACTAATAGCATAAAACAAAATCTATTTAAATATCTTTCGGTTAATGAAAGCGTTTTGACAGAGCTGGGGTCGCATAGCCTGGCCATTGCGGCAGATTCAGGCTCTGCTGTTCTACCAGAACACGCGGGTTCAAATTTCTTCCCAAAAGGAATGAAATTCCCGCCCCCAGCGTCAAATAAAGTTAATGCATTAAATGAAAAACTCGGTCAAATGCGAGTGAGCGGTGGAATGCGAAAGCTCGCTTTCGCTCGCTTAGCTACCCGAACTCGCTCACAACTCACGGAAAAATCCAATCAAAATATAATCAATAATATAGCCGATTTCTTCACCTTGCTCCCATCAGCAATTGCACAATCCAGCCCAACAACAATAAGCACTGTTGGAGACACAAAAATAATAAGCATAAATTCAAATTTGAAAAAAGGCAGCAAGTATGTTCTTTCCTACAAGTTTGACGCTCCTGACACCTCTCCAGAATTCTATTTGCTAGGCCCATTGCAGATTGGCAGCTTTAAAGAAGCAAGACAATGGCAGATTGCGAATGATGCTGATACTCCATATAAAATATTTTCTGAAGGGTTTGAGAGCGGATTGGAAGTGGTTACAGCCCAGACTTGTGACGGCACTCCAGACTGCGCTCAAATTGGGAGTTTTAATAATTGTAATAGCGGTACAAGCAGTGATTATATATTCTGCTCCTCAAGCGATACAAGCCCTGATATGAGTGTTACAGGAAGCAGAGGCTTTATAGCAGAAGATTGGGATGGCGGCTCAGTAACAGCAACAAATGGGATTTGGTATAATTTTAACCCTTCAATAGCGTGTGGGGGCAGCCAGTGCGATTATATAACAGTTAGCGGTTTTTTCTGGGATGGGGGGCTTGATTCAGGTGAAAATTGCTGGATAACAGAGCAAATCGGGGCGGGAACTCCTGCAGCAATAATTACTGTAAGCCTAAATTACCCAGCCAGCTATGTTTTAAACGCTTCCAATCTAACTGATACTGCATCGACAAACTCAAGTGTCAGAATAATGTGCAAGATGAATGCCGCAACTGACGATGTTTATATTGATGATATAAATATAACGGGCTACAAGCTGCCAGCAGACAACACAAAGCCAAGGATAAATGCCTCTTTGGATGATAGTAGGCCTGTCAGAGGGCAGATTGTGAATATGACGGCAAATGTTTCAGACAACCAGCTTTTGAGCACCTGCAACTTCTTCATGAATGGGACTGCTGACGGCAGCTTTATAATTTTGAATAAGACAGTTACTGGAACGGATGACCAATGCTCTCAAAACTTCACTATTGACTTGCCAAGAAACAGCATAATAAACTTTACAGTCAGGGTTAATGACGCGCAAGCAAACTTTAACATAAGCGTAAACAGCAGCACAGGCGCTTATGTAATCGGCCAGATAGTAAGGGTAAGGCAGAAAGCAGATGTTTCCGGAGGCTCCTGGAATAATTTAACAGCGCAGGCTTGCAATCAGGAAAATGACCAAGCTGTTAAAGGCACTTTTGATCTTGCATGCGATACAACTTATCCAGGCACCTGTGCTAGTGGGATAAATGGAGTAAGCTGCAATGACGGCACAGAACTTGAAACATTCCAATCAAGCTCTACTGGCAGTGACTGGGGCGGCATTAATATTTCTGCTTACAATGACTTAATTACTAATTGCGAGGATATTGCTATTGTCAATTTATGTTATGAATGGTGGTCGCCTAGCGGCAGCGTACAAAGCTGCGACATTAGCATAGATGCGGATGGCGGAGCTTCTTATACTGCTGTAACATCAACTTGCCCAGGAACAACAGCAGACCCGGGAGTTACTTGCACAGACATCACATCTTTAGAGGCATGGACATGCGGGAATTTCCTTGGCGAAACAGGAACAAGGGCAATGGCTAAGGCAAATGGGCAAAAATCAGGCGGCGGAGGCGCAAAAACATTAACAGTGGATGCTTTATGGTTTAATGTTACTTACAGGTCAACTGCGCTTCCGCCGGACACTACACCTCCAGTAATCAACGGTACTTTAAACAACACTGCTCCGCAGCAAGGATTTGTAGTAAATGCAACATATAATGCAACTGATGTAGGCGGCGGCTTGGATACTTGTATATTTTTAATGAATGGAACTGCTGATGGGAGATTTATTGTTTTGAATTATACTTTCCCTACAAAGGTTGCAAAAAACAAGTGCTCGCAAAACTGGACTATTGATTTAGCAGCGGGAAGTGTAATCAATTTTACTGCCATAGTAAATGACACATCAACTGAGACTGCAGGCGGCAATAAAAAACAGAATGAAACAATAATAACAGTTGCTGCAACTCCGGACACAACAGCCCCGGTTGCTAACGCATCTTTAAACAAATCCTTAACAGCCATAAGAATAAATGATGTTATAAACATAACAGCAAACGCAACTGATGTTGGCGGCGGCTTGGATACCTGCCAATTCTTCTATAACGGAACTTCTGGCGGGAGCAAGATAATTTTGAATAAAACTCTTGGAGGCGCAACAACTGGGCAATGCTCTCAGAACTGGACTGTTAGCTTAGGAAGAGGTAACGTAATTAACTTTAGTGTTGTTGTTAATGACACTTCAACAGCTACTGCAGGAGGAAATGTGAAATTAAATGATAAAATAATTACTGTTGCTAATACACCGCCTCCTGCTCCAAGCTCAATAGCTTATACAGCGCCAGCAACTGCTTATACTGGCAGCGTATTAACATGCTCTGCAACTGGAGGAAGTGATGATGATGGGGATTCATTGACTGCTTATTACACATTTAAAGATTCTGATGACTCAACTGTTTTGCAGGCAGAAAGCACTACTGCAACATTTGACTGCGCTACAGCAGGCTGCAATAGAGACGACACCATATACTGCCATGCAAGATACAATGATGGAACTGATTATGGAAATGAGGGAGCATCAGCCACAAAATCAATAAGTGATACAATAGCCTCTGTCAGTATTGGGATTAACAATACTGCTCCAAAAATAAATCAAGTAGTTAACGTCAGCTCTAACGCAACAGATGCTGATGCTCTTGACTGGTGCCTGATAAAAACCAACCAGACTGGAGCTTTTGTAAATAATACATTTGATTTAAGCGGAACTACAGGATTCTGCTCTGATCCTATAACAATAACTGTCAGCGCTGGCAATGTCGTTAACTTCACCATAGAGATTAATGACACTGTTGGCACTCCAATTTACCAGAATTCAACTAAAGTAACTGTTGCAAATTCACCACCATCATTTACATTAACATCAATAACACCAGACCCTGCGAGGACTGACCAGGAGCTGACTGGCAGCACATCAGGCTATTCTGATGCTGATGGCGATGGGGAAAGCGGAAGCACGTACAAATGGTACAAGAATGATGCTGTTATAGGGGGAGAGACCACAACATCATTGGCAAGCAGCAACTTCGTGAAGAATGATGCAATCAAGTTCGAGGCTACTCCAAGCGATGGGACTGACTTTGGAAGCCCTGTGAACAGCACTGCCTTAACCATAAGCGATACTGTTGCAAATGTTACAATTGGGATAAACAACACTGCACCTAAAATAAATGAAGTGGTAAATGTAAGCTCCAATATGTCTGATAGCGATACTGTTGATTGGTGCCTGATAAAAACAAACCAGACTGGAGCTTTTGTGAATAATACATTTGAGATACAGGCAACAAAGGGGTTCTGCTCTGATTCCATAACAATAACTGTCAGCGCCGGCAATGTCGTTAACTTCACCATAGAGATTAATGACACTGTTGGAGACATAATCTACAGAAATTCAACGAAGGTTACTGTTGCCGTAACTCCAGACAATACAGCGCCTGTTGTTAATACAAGCTTTAATGTAAGCAGTCCTGTTGTTAATGATGTGATTAATTTCTCTGGAAATATAACTGACAATGTGCAGTTGTTAAGCGCAAATATAACTTACAACATGAGCGGTATTGTAACTTATGCTAATTACACCATAAGCGGGACTTCTGCAAGCATACATAATATTACTACATTGACTTGCACAGAAACATGTGTTATCAATTTCACGATGTACGCTACTGACACAAGCAATAATGTCAAGCAGAATTCTACATTGCTTGTTGTAGCTGACAGGACTGCGCCTGTTGTTAATACAAGCTTTAATGTAAGCAGTCCTGTTGTTAATGATGTGATTAATTTCTCTGGAAATATAACTGATGGAGTTGGGTTGTTGACAGTGAATATAACTTACAATCAAAGTGGAGTTATTACATATGCTAACTATACTGTTTCTGGAACATCTGCACAGGTACATAATATTACAACTATAACTTGCGGCGCTGGATGTGTGATTAACTTCACGATGTACGCCACTGACACTAGCAATAATGTCAAGCAAAACAGCACTCTGTTAACTGTAGCTGACAGGACTGCTCCTATTGTTAACACAAGCTTTAATGTGACAAATGCTTTGTTTGACAGTGTTATTAACTTCAGCGGAAACATAACAGATGAAACCGGTCTGGTTTCAGCAAACATAACTTACAACATGTCAGGAGTTATTACCTATGCCAACTATACAATATCAGGCGCATCTGCGCAGATACATAACGTAACAGCGATTACTGGCTGCGTTGAAACCTGTGTTATTAACTTCACTATGTATGCCACAGATACAAGCAATAATGTAAAGCAGAATAGCACATTGCTTGTTGTGGCTGACAGGACTGCTCCAATAGTAAACACCAGCTTAAACAAATCTTTGACTAATATAAACCAAAATGATATAATAAACGTTACTGCAAATGTAACCGATGGTGTTGGATTGAGTTTCTGCCAGTTTATCGACAATCAAAGCCTGCCAAATGGAGCAAAAACATTCTTCAATAAAACAGTTGCTGGAACAAATGACCAATGCTCGCAAAACTATACAATTTCATTAGCAACTGGAAATGTGATTAACTTTACTGTCGTTGTTAATGACACAAGAAATAATAGAAGAATGAATGACACCATTATAACAGTTGTTTCTGCTGCTGATGCTCCAATTATAAAACTAAACAATGCCAGCTTTTCAGTCGACCCTATTGCCGGCGGTAATTCAATCATTTTACTTTCATTCAATGTTACAGATTCGCAAGGTGTTGCAACAATAAATGCAAGCAAAGCCATTGTTAATTTGACTTTAGGAACACCGAATATTGCTCAATTCAGGTTTAATATATCAGACCAGGGCGGGATATTAGGAACATGCGGCAATCATACAGAGAGTAGTATTATGGTTATCAATTGCACAATTAGCATGAGATACTATGACAACAATAGCGCTAATTGGGTCATAAATGTAAGCGTGCAAGACGCCTCTGGACAAATTGGAAGAAATGACAGCGTAACATTCACCTACAATCAACTAGCAGCATTCTCAGTTATAGCCAGGGGAGTTGGAGAAGGCGCTAACTTAAACTTCTCCACTTTATTCCTTAATGACCAAAACATACAGGCAAAAGCGCCTATACTACTTAACAACACAGGCAATAACGACTTTGACCAGATAAACATAACAGGAGCTGCCTTGATTGGCGGAAATGGCGAAACAATAGCAGCATCCAGCTTCTTTGTTAACACAACCAACGGCACAGCTGGGAATGGATTGCCTTTAAGCAATTTACCGCAAGTAA